>Ga0115567_10007952_pt1 | contig 10020 bp, 7 predicted proteins | sample COGITO_mtgs_1204_2_FD_88679 | JGI IMG/M metagenome (GOLD analysis project Ga0115567, IMG submission 88679) | Pelagic marine microbial communities from North Sea - COGITO_mtgs_120412 | ecosystem: Environmental > Aquatic > Marine > Epipelagic | place: Germany:Helgoland, sampling site Kabeltonne... | reverse complement strand
TAATAGATCGGCTTCAATGCGCGTTTTTGCGTTCAAAATTGCCTCGTTCTGTCCTGCCCAGGAGTCGCTATTGTAGTGAAAATCAGGGTTCGGATTATACCTAGAAAAAATAGAAATAGCGCGTTGCAAAAAAGGCTGCATTTTGGCTTGGAAATTATTGAAAAAACAGGCTTTTTACTGGCAATTAAAAGCCTTTTTGTCTGTCATAAAAGTAGCGAACAGTGGTATAATTTTTGGGTTTTATGACTGCTCAAAACAAGGTCGTAAAAACTGCAAATTAGTTATCAAAAAAGCGGTAAACCGGCCGCTAAAAAGGGTAAGGAAAACAATAAAAAACAGCGTTTCCATGCAAGATACCGAGCCCCAAATTTCACTAGTTATCCCACTATTTAGGAAGTAGTAAATCTATGACCGAGTTTGCTAAACAGGTCCTGCCTGTCGCGTTAGAAAGTGAAATGCGGGAATCCTACCTCGCCTATGCAATGAGCGTTATTGTGGGCCGGGCATTGCCTGACGTAAGGGATGGCTTGAAGCCTGTCCATCGCCGAGTGCTTTTTGCGATGAACGTTTTGTCCAACGATTACAACAAACCCTATAAGAAATCTGCGCGTATCGTGGGTGATGTTATTGGTAAGTACCATCCCCATGGCGACACCGCTGTCTATGACACGATAGTTCGTATGGCCCAGGACTTCTCACTCAGGTACCCCCTGGTAGACGGGCAGGGCAACTTTGGCTCGATAGATGGCGATTCTGCGGCTGCGATGCGTTACACCGAAATTCGTATGGAGAAGATCGCTCATGATCTTCTGGCTGATTTAGACAAGGAAACGGTCGGCTTTTCGCCAAACTATGACGGCACCGAGCACATTCCGGATGTTATGCCGACGCGCATTCCAAATCTGCTGGTTAATGGCTCTTCTGGCATCGCAGTGGGTATGGCGACGAATATCCCGCCACACAATCTGAATGAAGTGATTGGGGCTGCGATAGCACTGCTAGACAACCCTGACATGGACATAGACGGTCTTATGGAGCATATCCAGGGTCCGGATTTTCCAACGGCGGCAATCATCAATGGTAAGGCCGGCATCGTTCAGGCTTATAAGACTGGTCGTGGCCGCATCTATATGCGGGCCAAGGCAGAGGTCATTGAGAACGAGAAATCGGGCAAGCAGACGATTATTGTCAGCGAAATTCCCTATCAGTTAAACAAGTCCAAGCTCATTGAGAAGATCGCCGAGCTGGTGAAAGAAAAGAAGATTGAGGGTATTACCGAACTGCGCGATGAGTCGGATAAAGACGGGTTGCGCATTGTTATAGAGTTGCGCAAGGGCGAGATGGGCGATGTTGTGCTCAATAATCTTTATGCCCAAACGCAGATGCAGTCAGTGTTTGGCATCAATATGGTTGCCTTGGTAGAAGGCCAGCCGCGACTACTCAATCTAAAGGAAATGCTGGATGCCTTTATTCGGCATAGGCGCGAGGTCGTATCCAGGCGAACCAGTTATTTACTGCGTAAGGCTAGAGACCGGGGTCATATTTTAGAGGGTCTTGCTGTCGCTCTTGCCAACATAGACGAGGTAATCGCGCTGATTAAGGGTTCGCCGGCTTCTGCAGAGGCGAAGGAAAAGTTGTTGGCGCGATCATGGCTGTCAGACAGTGTGTTAGAGATGTTGGGCGAGGTTGGTGCCGATGCCTGCAGGCCAGAGGGGCTGGATGAACAATACGGGTTAAAGGATAAAGAGTATTTTCTAAGCCCCGAACAGGCACAGGCCATTCTCGATTTAAGGCTGCACAGACTGACCGGACTGGAGCACGAGAAGTTAATCAACGATTACACAGAGCTGCTCAAACAGATTGCCGATTATCTTGATATTTTGGAGAATGAGCCCCGTCTTCTTAGCGTAGTGCGTGACGAGATGGAGCAGGTGTTAAAAGAATATGGTGATGAGCGCCGAACAGAAATAGTAGGGTCGCAACTCGACCTTACTATGGAAGACCTGATATCCGAAGAGGACCGCGTAGTCACCATATCCAAGACTGGCTATGCCAAGTCGCAGCCGCTGACTGACTATTCTGCCCAGAAGCGAGGCGGTACCGGCAGAGCTGCAGCCTCGGTTAAGGATGAAGATATAGTCGAGCACCTTCTGATTGCCAATACTCACGATACTTTGCTGTGCTTTAGCAGCCATGGAAAAGTATATTGGTTGAAGGTATTCATGATTCCTGTTGCCAGCAGAACAGCCAGAGGAAAGCCAATTGTGAATATCCTGCCTCTCGAAGAAGGAGAGCGCATAACCAATATGCTGCCGGTACAAGACTATTCTGAAGATCATTTTGTGTTCATGGCGACCTCCAATGGCACGGTTAAGAAAACAGAGCTTACAAATTTTGCGCGTCAACGCAGTGTCGGCCTCAGGGCTATTGAGTTGGATGAGGGCGATGAACTGGTTGGTACAGCCATCACCGATGGATCAAAAGATGTGATGCTAATCAGCAGCAGTGGCAAGACGATTCGCTTTAATGAGAGCGATGTGCGTGCCATGGGTAGGACCGCTAGAGGTGTCAGAGGCATCAAGATGGCGGATGAGTTCAAGATGATTGCGCTGATCATTCCAGACCCGGGAAAACAAATATTAACTGTATGCGAGCAGGGTTATGGTAAACGTACCCTGGTAGAGGATTTTCCTGTCTACGGTCGCGGAGGTCAGGGTGTTATCGGTATTCAGACCAGTGAGCGCAATGGGCCTGTAGTCGGAGCGGCGCAGGTTACTGAGGCCGACGAGATCATGCTGATATCCGATAAGGGTACGATGGTTAGGACTCGGGTCACTGAGGTTTCGGTTCAAGGAAGGAACACTCAAGGCGTACGTTTGATTCGTCTTAAAGACGGTGAGAAATTAGTCGGCCTGGAACAGGTCGATGAGCCGGACGAAGTTGAAGTGATCGATGAGCAGTTGCATGAAGAGTCAGGCTCAGTAGCGGCAGATCCTGAGGCAGGTGCAATTATCGAGTCCGACGATAGCGTTGAGCCAGATACCGACGAGACTGAATAATAAACGCGCATACCCCAGTCAATCTGCCCATGACGAACTCATGGACAGAGCGTAATCTCAATCCTATAGTGTTCAATACACCTTATTGTTAAAGACTTATGAGTCATAACACAGACACAAGTGCGCTGGGAAAGGTCGCTTATTTAGGCCCCGAGGGCACTTATTCGCAATTAGCGGCGATGGAATTTTTCGGCGCTGGTGTTGAACTGGTCGATTGTGCAAGCATAGATGATGTCTTCATCGCCGTAGAGGAAGGCAGAGTTAGTTATGGCATCGTGCCGGTGGAGAATTCAACCGAGGGCGCTATCAATAACACGCAAGATTGTCTGGTTGATAGTACAGCGAGGATAATAGGAGAGCAGGTTGTTTCGATTGAGCATAGCCTGCTAGCGCAAGAGGCCTCCTCGAAAGCAGATATCAAAAAGATTGCCTCTCACAAGCAGTCACTCGCTCAGTGCCGCACTTATCTCACGAAAAACTTTCCAATTGCGCAGCAAGTTGAGTGCTCGAGTAATGCGGAGGCGGCGATACTGGCGCAGGCGGACGGGGCTACTGCAGCAATAGCTAGCGAGCTGGCAGGGCAGATCTATAGTCTGCGCAGCTTGGAAAGTCGCATTCAGGACAAGTCGAACAATCGGACCCGGTTTTTAGTGCTGGCATTAGAGGAAACCGAAGCTAGTGGCTATGACAAGACGAGTATTTTGGTTTATACCGAAAACAAGCCTGGAGCTCTGTTTCGTGTCCTGAAGCCTTTCGAAAAGCTTGGCTTAAGTCTTACGCGGATAGAGACGCGTCCGTCTAAAAAAGAGGCCTGGGAATACGTGTTCTTTATAGATTTCGAGGGGCATGTTGATGACGAGGCGACGAAAAGCCTGTTTTCTGCGCTTAAGCTAAGTCGAGTGGAAGTAAAAGTCCTCGGCTCGTACCCCCTTTGTAAATAGCTCACTACCGTCCTGTTCACACCAAAAAATGAATAACTCAGTAGACAAAAAAGTCTTAATCATCGGCCTCGGCATGATCGGAGGTTCTATCGCGCGCGGTTTAAAGAAAGCGCAGCCCGAGAGAAAAATTCTTGCCAGCGACAGCAAATTATCTGCCATGGAGCAGGCGCAGGCTGATGGCATAGTTTCCGAATACGGAGACTTGGCGACACTATGTCCGCTTGCGGACATCATAATTCTGGCAGTGCCGCCACTAAGCGTTGCAGACACTCTTTCTGAAGTATGTATGCTTATGAAGCCCACTGCTATCATTACGGATGCTGCCAGTGTCAAGTCGCACATTTTTAGTAATGAACAGAGATTCACAGAAACAGACATGGCAAACTTCGTGCCCGCACATCCCATCGCTGGCTCGGAGCGCAGCGGCTATTCTGCTGCAGTCGATGACCTTTTTGAGGGGAGAAATGTAATTTTGACCCCTCATTCTGGAAATTCTGCAGTCACCGTTGGGGCCGTAAATTTACTGTGGCGGGAGTTGGGGGCAAATGTTCTCGGAATGACCAGCGTGCGCCACGATGAAGTGCTCGCAGCAACAAGCCACCTTCCGCATCTGCTTGCCTATGCCATTGTCGATGTCCTGCTCAGGCAGGAACAGAGTGAGGATATATTTCGCTATGCCGCGGGAGGCTTTGCCGATTTTAGTAGGCTGGCTTCGAGCGATGCTAAGATGTGGTCGGATATATTCGTGGCAAATTCAAGCTCAGTGGAAAAGGTTCTCGATGACTATATACGGAGCCTGTTAGAATTTAGGGAAGTAATTCGAGAGCGTGATCGCGAGTCTCTAAAGGAATCCTTCCAACGCGCTAAGCAAACTAGAGAAAATTTTATCAGTCAACATTTTCAGCCTAAGAAACAAGTAGAAATGACAAGTAATCAACGAAACTTTACGGTCCAACCCGGCGGTAGTGTGGCGGGGTCTATTCGAGTCGCCGGTGATAAGTCTATTTCCCATCGCGCGATTATATTAGCGTCAATTGCCAATGGTATAACGCGAGTAAGCGGATTTCTCGAGGGAGAGGATGCGCTCAACACGGTAGCCGCGTTTCGCGAGATGGGAGTCACCATCGTTGGTCCTGAGAATGGCGAGCTCACCATCTATGGAGTAGGTAAGTTAGGCTTGCAGGCGCCACGAAAGCCGCTCTACATGGGTAATTCAGGTACGGCTATGCGTTTGCTTGCTGGCCTGTTAGCCGCTCAAAACTTTGACAGTGTGGTAACTGGTGATGAATCTCTTAACCTGCGGCCAATGAATCGTATTGCCCAGCCACTGCGTGAAATGGGGGCGAGCATTGAAACAGGAGACGGCGGAACACCGCCGCTGGCGATAACGGGCTCCGCGCTCAATGGAATTAGCTATGTAATGCCAATGGCCAGCGCGCAGGTTAAGTCTTGTCTCTTATTAGCCGGCTTGTACGCCGAGGGTGAAACCAAGATTAGTGAGCCCGCTCCATGCAGAGACCATACAGAACGTATGCTGCAGGGCTTCGGTTATGCCGTTGATGTTGATTCTGCGCAAAACAGCAGTTCACTGGCCGGTGGCGGAGAGCTCGCAGCGAGTGAAATTGATGTCCCGGCCGACATTTCCTCGGCGGCATTCTTCCTAGTAGCTGCGGCTATTACTCCTGGCTCAGATCTTGTCCTGCGGCATGTTGGTGTTAACCCAACCCGTATCGGTGTCTTAAACATTTTACGAGATATGGGGGCCAATATTGAGGCCAGCAACGAAAGGTTGGTCGGCGGAGAGCCGGTTGCCGACCTGCGCGTGCGCTACCAAGCGCTGAGGGGCATAACTATTGCTGAGGATCAAATACCTCTAGCGATAGACGAATTTCCCGTTTTGTTCATAGCTGCCGCCTGCGCCGAGGGGGAAACTCTGCTACGCGGCGCTGAAGAGCTGCGGGTTAAGGAAAGCGACCGTATCGATGCCATGGCGCAGGGTTTAGAGCAGCTAGGCGTTAAATTCGAGACATTTGATGACGGTATCAAGATCCTAGGCGGCAGATTAGGTGGCGGTAGCGTTGATAGTTTCGGAGATCATAGAATCGCCATGGCTTTCGCTGTCGCAGGGCTTAGAGCCGAATCACCAATCACAATTGCCAATTGTGCCAATGTGGCTACGTCATTTCCCAACTTCGTAGAATTGGCGAGAGAAGTTGGCATGTCGCTTACAGAAGCGGGGTAGCGCAAACATTTCAATGAGTAAATCTCCAGTTATTGCAATCGATGGCCCCTCCGGCTCGGGCAAGGGAACAATCGCCGCTAGAGTCGCTGAGAAGTTGGGCTATTCACTGTTAGACAGTGGTGCGCTATACAGAGTGTTGGGCATAGCCTGTCATCTCCACGATATCGACCTCGCAGACACCACCGCCGTCGCCAATCTGGCAAAAAATCTGGATATTGAGTTCGGCCGCAGCGGCGAGGGCAGTGTGTGGCTGGAGGGCAAAGATGTAAGCCTCGTTATCCGCACTGATCTTGGAAGCGATATGGCCTCCAGAGTTGCTGCTATTGGCTCGGCCAGAAAGGCGCTATTCGAACGCCAGCTGGCCTTTAGAAAACCTCCGGGTCTGGTCGCAGACGGCAGGGACATGGGTACCACGGTATTCCCCGATGCCCAACTCAAAATATTCCTCACAGCAAGCGCAGAAGAGCGCGCCGAGAGGCGATATAAGCAGTTGATAGGTAAGGGTATTGATGCTATTCTGCCCGCCCTTTTGCGAGACCTAAAAGAGCGGGACAGACGCGACAGTGAACGCGCCATCTCTCCACTTAAACCCGCTGAAGATGCAATCGTCATAGATACAACGGATTTGACGATCGAGCAGGTAGTTAGCCAAGTTCTGGAATACTACGTCTCGGCATAGCGGAAACGCGCATTAGGAAAAACGTTGGAAACTGTTTCTTGGCTGTTCCTCCAGAATTGGCAGCCGTGAGATTGAACTTAATAACCCCGCGGAACTGGTATGCGGCTAGTTATCTATCACCTTAATTGTGGTTTATAACTAATTGAAAAATTGGAATAAATAATGAGCGAAAATTTTGCAGAGCTTTTTGAGCAAAGCTTAACTGAAATAGATATGACCCCGGGTGCCATCGTTACAGGTACCGTGATAGAAATCGATTCGGACTGGGTAACAGTCCATGCAGGCCTCAAATCTGAAGGCGTTATAGCCCGCGAAGAATTCCTCGATGAGCAAGGCAATTTCTCCCTAGAAGTTGGCAACGAAGTCAAAGTCGCCCTTGAGACTGTCGAAGACGGTTTTGGTGCCACCAAGCTTTCGAGAGAAAAAGCCAAGCGTGCCGAGTCATGGATGGAGCTAGAAGCTGCCCATGAGAAGAACGACATCGTTACCGGTATTATTAACGGTAAGGTGAAAGGCGGATTTACCGTTGATTTGAACAATATCAGAGCTTTCTTGCCAGGATCCTTGGTCGATGTACGACCAGTAAGAGACACCCTGCATCTGGAAGGCCAGCTGTTGGAATTCAGGCTGATCAAGCTAGATCGCAAGCGCAACAACGTGGTTGTTTCCCGCCGTGCGGTACTTGAGTCAGTTAGCACTGAAGAAAGAGATGCTCTGCTAGAGAAGCTACAGGAAGGTATGTCTGTTAAGGGTATCGTTAAGAACCTGACTGACTACGGCGCCTTCGTAGATCTAGGCGGTGTAGATGGTCTTCTGCATATCACCGATATGTCCTGGAAGCGCATTAAGCATCCAAACGAGATTGTGAACGTTGGTGATGAGATCGACGTTAAAGTATTGAAGTACGATCGTGACCGTAACCGTGTATCTCTCGGGCTTAAGCAATTGGGTGAAGACCCGTGGGTTGCTATCAAGGCACGTTACCCAGAGAACACTCAGGTTAAGGCTGTCGTTACTAATCTTACTGATTACGGTTGTTTTGCCGAGTTGGAAGAGGGCGTCGAAGGCCTGGTTCACGTATCTGAAATGGACTGGACTAACAAGAATATCCACCCATCTAAGGTGGTTAATCTTGGCGATGAAGTTGATGTTATGGTCCTCGATATTGACGAGGAACGCCGTCGCATCTCACTAGGCATCAAGCAATGTTTCCAAAACCCTTGGGACGGCTTTGCTGAGAACTTTAAGAAGGGCGACAAGATATCCGGTAGCATTAAGTCTATCACCGACTTTGGCATCTTTATCGGTCTCGACGGAAACATCGACGGCCTGGTGCATCTTTCAGACATTTCTTGGGACGAGGCCGGCGAAGAAGCTGTGCGTGAATACAAGAAGGGTGATGAGATTGAAACCGTTATCCTGTCTATTGATCCAGAGAGAGAGCGTATCTCCCTGGGTGTTAAGCAACTAGAAGATGACCCTTTCATGAACTACGCAAGTGAGTTTGAGAAAGGCCGCATCGTCAAGGGTACGATTACAGCGCTAGACGCTAAGTCTGCCACTGTGACACTGCAAGAGGGCGTTGAAGGCGTTTTACGCGCCTCAGAAATCAGCCGCGACAAGGTTGAAGATGCTCGCAATGTGTTAACAGAAGGTGCAGAGATCGAAGTCAAGATCGTCAGCATCGATCGCAAGAATCGAGTGCTTAGCCTCTCGGTTAAGGCGATTGAAATTGATGACGAGAAGAGCGCCATTAAAGATCACAAGACGACTGATGCCGCGGATGTTTCGCCAGGTACTATCGGTGATCTGATTAAGGCCGAGATGGATAAAAGCTAGAAGCTATAAGGTTCTCCTATGTCGCAGCCGCAATCATCTGGGCTTCGAAATAGGAGAACATTCTAGATTTATCAATACTTTGCGCTATTTCCTGATTCAAACTGGCTACAAGTTTGTGTTAGGCTGCGTAAAAGAAAGCAACATCTCGTAGATACTGATTGTGTCGCACTAGGACAAGGGGCAATTATGACTAAATCCGAACTCATTGACCGCATTGCTGGAAAGCAGACCCAGCTCTCCTCGAAAGACGTTGAGCTCGCGGTAAAAGCGGTTATCGAATACATGTCTCAGGTCTTGTCTGAAGGCGAAAGAATAGAAATTCGTGGCTTCGGCAGCTTCTCACTACACTATCGAGTTCCACGCATAGGGCGCAATCCTAAGACAGGAACGCCGGTGGCCCTGAGCGGCAAGTACGTTCCACACTTCAAGCCGGGTAAGGAATTGCGCGATCGGGTTAATACGAGCATGCTGGTAGAACAGCACAGCTAAGATTACGCAGCGGCTTTTGCAAATTCTACGGCATGGCCATTCAGGTTATGCCGTTTTTGTTTGTAACTGGTTATTTTTCGATCTTTAAATATTAAGCAATAAGCTTGGATAATATTTTCGATGCGCCAGCTGACACAGCTACTCTCAGGATTCTTCCTACTCTTGGTTTTCGCAGCTAGTGTTACGTTTTCCTATTACAACTCTACTGAAGTCGTCATCGGAATAGGTTCCTGGCAGCTACGGCCATTGCCTGTTTCTGTCTGGATAATTGGCGCATTTGTGACTGGTGGATTTCTGGGTCTACTTTTAGGCCTGGGTCTATTCAGAAATCTAAGGTCCCGGGTTGAAATACGACGTCTTAACAAAGCGTTAAGAGAAGCAGAAAAGGAAGTGTCTAACCTTCGCTCTCTATCGCTTCGCGATATAAAGAAATAGTAGTCATGGATAGCATTGCTTTCTATATGCTCTTACTGGTCGCTGTCACTGCCGGCTGGTTGCTGGGCAGGTTCAGTGCTGCAAAATCTTCCCGTGAGAAACCACCGAGTTTGGATTTGTTTCAGAACTACTTCGTGGGATTGAATTACCTATTGAATGATGAGCCCGATGAGGCAATAGATACATTCATAAAGGCCCTGGAGATAAACAGTGAAACGATAGAAACCCATCTCGCTCTCGGTGCGCTGCTGCGGCGACGTGGCAAGGTAGATAAAGCCATCAATGTGCATCAGGCTCTGCTCGCCAGGCCCAATCTAGAGCCAAACTTCACGAACT
>Ga0115567_10007950_pt1 | contig 10021 bp, 3 predicted proteins | sample COGITO_mtgs_1204_2_FD_88679 | JGI IMG/M metagenome (GOLD analysis project Ga0115567, IMG submission 88679) | Pelagic marine microbial communities from North Sea - COGITO_mtgs_120412 | ecosystem: Environmental > Aquatic > Marine > Epipelagic | place: Germany:Helgoland, sampling site Kabeltonne... | reverse complement strand
CGTTGCCCATCGCGGGGCATCAAAGCAGGCACCCGAGAACACATTGCCTGCATTTGAGCTCGCCTGGAAACAGGGCGCGGATGCGATTGAAGGCGATTTTCATCTGACCAAAGATGGGCAGGTTGTCTGCATCCACGACGCCACGACAAAGAGGACCACTGACAAGGCTCTGGTCGTTGCAGATTCAACGTTAAGCGAACTGCGCGAGCTGGATGCTGGCGCCTGGCGAGGCCCGAAATTCACGGGCACTCGCATTCCGACGCTGGCCGAGGTGCTCTCGATGATACCGCCAGGAAAGAAAATCTACATAGAAATCAAGTGTGGCCCTGAAATCATTCCGGGCCTGCTGGCGGAGTTTGAGAAATCTGGGCTGGGCGATGAGCAAATCTTGGTGATCTCTTTCCAGCAGACTGTCCTCAAGGCGCTGAAGGCGGTAGTGCCACACTACGAGACGAGTTGGCTGGTGGGGTTCAAAACCGACAAGGCAGGAGAAGTTAGCCCGGCATATGATGCGGTTCTTGAAACGCTATCTGAGATCAAGGCCGACGGGCTCAGTTCCGGCAAGAACCTAGCGGATGCCGGTTTCATCAGCCGTTTGGCAGCTAAGGGGATCGAGCATCATGTCTGGACTGTCGATAACGGGAAGACGGCGCAACGCTTTCAGAGAATGGGCACGAAGTCGATTACGACAAATGTCCCGGCCGAGATCTTGGCTGCTATCAGCCTTCACCCGGTACCGAAAGCACCTTCGCCAGACTGAACACAGGCCATTCCTGAAGTATGGGAATCATCGCCTTGGGGCGCATCCGATAAATGGACAAGGCGGTGTTCGGTCGCGACTTCATTGGCGCGGAGATCAGACGTCAGATGGCGGCAGTGGCCATACTCGGCATAGTGCTCTCCCGTTTCGTGGCGCCCGTTTTTGACGCTCGGTATTAGATGGAAAAGTGTAAGTTTTTGAGAGAGCAATACAAGTATGGCACTTTGCCTGCGGAGGACGGATCGGCACCGTATCCTTGCCCTATTACGCCGCCGTCTCAACAGAGAAACCGGAGATACAATATGCCGTATAATGCCCCACAATGGCCGTCTCATCGAAGCATTTTCCGATTGATGCTAATTGCAACTCTGCTCACTGCCTCATCAGCTAGCGCAGACACGGCGGCTGTTCTGATTGGCAAGAACCAGATGAAACTTGCCTTGGACGGGTTTCGCTTTGGATTCGCCGATGCCAGCGGCAAGGCGCTGGCCCCCATGCATACGCAAACAGGCCTGCGGATAGACGGCCAGGCTGTGGTTTCCACTAAGGTGAATCCCGGCCGTCCTGGCATCTATGTGGTGGCAACGGAGACCGGCCTGAAGGCTGAGGTCTCTGTCGAGGCTTCCTCGGGGCTCGTAGCCATCACGGTGGTCCCGGAAAAGAAGGACGCGTGCACGATCGCGTTGAGCCTAGGCGGCATGTCGGTCGCCTATGGCCTTGGTGATGCAGGCGGCTGGAGTGGGCAACTGAACCTTGTTCGCGACAAGGCAAGGACATACAAACTACTCAACAATGGCGGTTCGGAGCGCTGGCAAAGCTCGTTTGTCATCTTTCCCCACAATCAACTGGCCGGTGTGGTGCTTGATGGCAAGAACCCAAAGGTGACTCTGGGGCCCGATGGCTATACCATGAGCGTCAACGCGGCCGAGCCGGCGACCTTTCACTACTTTCTGGGAGAGGTGCCCGGCATCTACCGGAAGTACCGCTCCCTGTTGACCGCCAAGGGCTACCCGAAGGTGAAACCCAAGTTTCGACTTTTCGAATTGGGCTGGGAATCCTGGGCGGCGCTCGGGTATCAGACGCGCGCGGAAACCGTCCTCAAGTCGATTACCAATTTTCAGGACCACGGCTATCCGATTCGGTGGGCGGTCACCGGATCGGGTTTCTGGGAAGAGGGCGGCACCACCACCAGCTTCGGGAAGTTCGGGGAGAAATTCCCGGCTCCAAGCGCGTTTAAGCAGAAGATGCATGAGCGCGACGTGAAATGGATGATCGGCCTGCGCACCAACTTTGTGCTCCCCGGCGGGCCGCATATCCCGGCGACCAAGAAGCGCGACTTCAACCTCAAAGGAAAGTTTTTCAACGGCAATCCGCTTTCAACGGTTGGTGTGGACAAGGGATACTTCCTAAAAGACGCGTCTGGAACGCTGCTGAAGAAGACCTCCCCTTGGTTTCCGATTGTCCCCTGCTACCTGCTGGACGGCCGCAATCTCGAGGCAGTCGACTGGTATGCGGGGCTCTACCGCTCCTGGGGCATTGATGGCATCAAAGAAGATACGATGATGAATGTCGGATCTGGCCTACTCGACATTTTCAATGCGCCCGTGTCTCGGCTCGCCAATGACGGCACGCTGGTGATGGCTCGCTGCGGCAGCTTCAGCTCGCCCGGCACCTTGCTGCGCATCAACGATACCCAGGTCAAGGATATGACCAAGCGGACGCCCATCAACTACCTCCAGTATGCAGCCAGCGGCGCGCCAAATGTGTATTCCGACACGGTGGGATTTCGAAAGATGAAGCACTATTCGGAGGACGTGGTCCGCCACGGCTGGTTGATGGCGCTCACGGCCGGGCTGGCGGTTGCAGAAAATCCGTTTTCCTGGAGCCCCAAACAGCAGGCCCTGTTCAAGAAGCCGATCAATTTCCACTATCAGATCGGGCCCACCCTGTACGATGCGGCGATGAAATCATACGAGACCGGCTATCCCTACACCCTGACCCCGCTTGCCATCGCCTATCCCGAGGACGAAAATGCAGCGGAACTCGCACATTATCAGTGGCTCGCCGGCGAGTCGCTGCTGTGCGCTCCCTTGGTTAAAAACCATTCCTCTGGAACAATGGATCTCTACCTGCCCACGGGGGCTTGGTTCGACTACGACACTGGCCAGAAATACCAAGGCCCCAAGCTCCTCAAGGACTTTTCCATGCCGGTGGGCAAGACGCCCTGTTTTGTGGGCGGGACGGGGATTTTGGTGACCCGCGCATCCGACAACGCGCCCCTACAGGCGCATATCTACCCGGTCGACACACCGCCACAAAGCTTCACGTTTCACCATCCCGACGGGGCATCCATCAGCAAGCTGCGCCTGCGCAAGGACAGCGCCCCTGGAATCTGGAGCGCGGCGACGGGAAGGCCCGTTGCTCATGCGCTCTCTCCGACGACTGGTGCCCTGTCGTTTGAACTTGCTCCTGGCGAGTCCTATGAATATGCACTCGCCATGGACTCGCGCAGCCCTGCCAGGTGCGAGGTAATGGAAAACGAGCGCTTCCGCATCGAGGTCAGAGACAGCAACACGATCGTGATGCGTGAAGCCGCGACAAGCAGCCGCACGTTCACCTTAGACTTCGTCGTTTTGGTAAACAAGCAGGATCCGTTGCTTCGATTAAGGCCTTTGAGCGGTGGCCCTCGCTACACGGTTTCCACCTGGGCGGCCGCAGATCCCGCCAAGGCAAGCCCCTTGAAGACAGCAAGCGGCCCGGATCATTTCGCCGTAGGTGACGGGTTCGACCCGTCAATTCTCACAGGGGGAACAAAAGGGCGAACCGCTGATGTCTTTCAGGCTGCGCCTTCGTTCTGGATCTCTGCCAAGAGTTATGCGCTGACTGACCATGGGCTGGAGTTTTCGTTTCATGATCATCCGCTGTTTTCCTTGACCGCTCGGCTGACGCTGGAAGCCGGCACGGCATTCCCCTCGCTCTCCTTTGAGTTCAAGCCAGCCCAAGACGGGTACTACTCAGTTGGCTACATGGGGGCGCCCGCTTGCAGCCTGGCGGCAGCCGACGAGATCTGGCAGCCTCTCGTTTGGCAGGAAAAGCGGTTCCCAAAACGGAGCCATCTCACCTTGGCCTACCGCTGCCCGGTGCCATCGGCTTTTGTTACCGAGAACGGCGTAACCACTGGGGTGGTGGCCGATCCGAAAGAGTACCCATTCGATCCGTTGCCGCTCTCCAGTAATTCCCGCTTTGGCGTCGCGGTACGAGATGTGAACGGAAATGCCCGCCCCATGCTGTTCGCCCCTGCGCTTGGTGGACTGGAGTCAAAGATGGGCGCAGAGCGTTCGTATCCCTTTACCATGCGTTTGCTTACAACCGCGGGCGACAGTATGAAAGCGCAGGAGCAAGTGGCCAGAGACTTGTACGGCTTTTGCGATCTCCGCAACAACGCGCTTGGTTCGCTCAACCGGACGGTCGACAACATCGCGGATTATGTGATGAGTCCATTCAGCTTATTTCGTGAACAGAACAAGGGCTGCAATTACTCCACCGATGCGCCTGGGGCAGTCAAAAATGTCTCAAGTATTGACCCGCTTGACTTGGCTATTGTCATGGACGACAAGCCGATGTTTGACCGGCGGGCCTATCCCTACATGGAGTACATGCTCTCCCGGGGGAAATTCCTGTTCACCACCGATGAAAACCAAAAGACCCAGTTTCCGTCGTATCGTCTCGATGGTCCGGCGGCACCGATCAGTGAACTGGCGGCCCTACATTCGATGTTTCACAAAGCGACGCCCCTGTTCAAAACGCTGGCCGAACAGGAGCTGACCCGTTCGCGGATTCGGAATCTGAATGTGCCCGAAAAAGGCAATACCTGGTGGAACGCGCTGGCCGTGTACCGAACGACGGGAGAAAAGCGGCAGCTTGAGGCTGCGATCGCTGGTGCAGACCGCTATATCCGAAAGCGGGTTGAGACGGCGCAAACAAGCTTCAACGACCCGGATGCGGCAGGCGGTGCCATGTTCTGGACTGGGTATGCGCCGCGCTACATCGACCTTCTGATGCTATTCGAGGCCACTGGCGAGCAGCGATTTCTTGACGCTGCCAGAACCGGTGCCCGCCGGTATGCGCAGTATGTATGGACGAGCCCGGCGGTCCCGCCCACGGATATCACTGTGAACAAAGGCGGTAAGGCGCCGGAGTATTGGTATCTGAAAGGCAAGGGGCACAAGAGGGTCCTGCTGCCTGAAGAAACTGTCCCGGCCTGGCGGCTCTCGGCCATGGGCTTGACGGCCGAGTCCTCCGGAACCTGCTCCGGCCACCGCGCGATCTTCATGGCCAATCACGCCCCATGGATGCTCAAGATTGGGCACCTCGCTGGCGACAGCTTCCTGATGGAGATTGCCCGTTCGGCAGTCATCGGCCGCTATCGCAACTTCCCCGGCTACCACATCAACACCGCCCGCACCACAGCCTACGAGAAGAAGGACTTTCCGCTCTGTGGCCACAAAGATCAGAGCGTCTGTTCACTCCACTACAACCACATTCTGCCAATGCTATCGATGCTGATGGACTACCTGGTGACCGATGCCTTTGTCCGCTCGGACGGGCAGATTGACTTCCCCTATAACTACAGCGAGGGCTATGCCTACATGCAGAACAAGGCCTATGGGGCGATGAAGGGTACCTTCTTTGGCCGCGACGATGCGCTGCTGTGGATGCCTAAGAAGCTTATTGCCGTGCCGGATCAGATCAACTACATCGCCGCACGTGGCGAACGTGACCTGTACGTAGCGTTGATGAACGAATCGGAGCAATTGATCGAGGCGGAGATTGTCTTTGACCAGACTCGTCTGCCTGCGGTCCATGATGCAGAGTACGTCGTGGACGTGATCTCTGGCAGCGACAGGACCCAGGCAACGCTGAGCAACGGAACGTTACGCGTCCCTGTCAAAGGGCGCGGCGTGACGGCCCTCATCATCCAGCGGTTGCAGGTAACACCAGCCTTTCAAAATACGATTGCCGATCTCGACGAAAGTACGGCCTGGGCTCGTGATCTGGTCGAACTAACAGGCGCGCCTGGAAAAGCGATGATCCTCAACTTGGGCTCAGCAAGCCGCTTCGCCTATGTGTTTCTGGAATACAGCAAGCACGACTACACAAAGGTCGAATTGGTCTATCAGACGGCCTCAGGTGAGAAGCGCGCCGAAGACACTGAATTCCCCTGGGAAGTAACCGTTCCTCTTGATGGCGAGAGTGACAAGTTTGCGTTTATGCTCAATGGCTACAAGCCCAGTGGCGAGGTCGACGTGATTCGTCCAGAGAAAGATCCACAAAAGGTAGCAACAGAGACTGAACCACGCAAAATTCAAAAGAGGTTACTTATGGTCGCCACAGCACCCATTCTGATCCCATCGGCAATAGCGACAGCCGCAGAGATAAACTGGGCGGCACGATCCGTCGTCTCTGCGAGTAGTTATCGAGATGCCTACGTGCCGGACAAGGTAAAAGACAGGGTAGTCAGCGACGCCTCGCGTTGGTTGGCCGCGGAGCATGATAAGAATCCGTGGCTTGAACTGGCCTTCTCGGAGCCGATTACCGTCGGGATGATTGATGTTTTCTCCGGCTGGAACAAAGGCGACAGTCTGCAGGCCTTCGATGTCCTGCTCGAGGTGGACGGAGCCTGGCAAAGACATGCCGATTGGGAGATTCGGGAGAACACCAAGACTGCGAAGCGTGTCTATATCGACCGAACGAATGTGTCCAAGATTCGTCTTGTCCACCTCAAACCGACAGCTGGCCGTATTCGCGAGATCGCAGTCTACGACAATAAGGAAGCGCAGGGACTTAAGGATGTCGGAGAGCACGGTAGCGACGCAGAAGCGTATGAAATCAGCCTCAGCCAGCATCAAATTGGCCTGAATCAGATCGGCTACCTCACGAAACGCCCGAAGCGTTTTACCGCTCCTTTGTCCGCCGATGGAACTGCATTCAAGATTCGCGCGCAGCACCAGACGGCTGTTCTTTTCAGCGGTGCAATTCAGGGCGGAATCGGTGACTTTACAGACTTCAAGCCAGCGGATTCCGACGTCCGGTATGTCATCGATCTTGAAGGCGGTGAGCTCAAAGCCAACACCAGTGATCCCTTCCTGGTCCGCAAAGACCTGGCGCGCGAACAGTACTGGCAGACCGCAGTGGACTTCCTGAACGATGTCCGTGCCGTGACGGGAACTCATCCCAGTGCCTACGGCGGCTGTGCCTTTCGGGATAGCACCTACTACGACGCCATCGTCCCTGCCCTCGTGAAGTTCTACCTGTCGGATCCGCAGTTCATCAACGCCATGCCGGTTCAGATTGATTGGGAGGCGGACAAAGCCCGCGTCACCGCGCCAGACTTCGCCTTTGATGCCAAGAACCCTTGTTCGGGTGGCGTCATGGATGCGGTGCGGAATTACTACCAGCTCGAGCCCCCGAAGCCAGATGCTCCGGATGTGGTGAAGCTGATCCATTGGGGAGCGGGCTACATTCTGATGAAACCGAATGGGCGTGACCCGAGTTCCAGCAAGGACGAGGTGGGCTCCATCGAGCCACAAACCGTCGAGCAAATCGCCTACGTCCTCTGGGCCTGGCCGACGCTGAAGCGCTGGCTACCCCAGTCCTTCTATGACCAGTGCCGCACCTTTTGCTTTACCTATTGGGGGCAGTCGTTCAAGGTTAGCCCACTCTGGTCCGCCGATACCTACACCGTGATTGATGATTGGCGCGGGAAGCAGATGCACCCCTTCAAGGGACGTCATGCCCCCGGTCACTCGATCGTCCCCAACCTCCTCATGCACGAAGTGGCCAAGCGTGAGAAACGCTCAGATGCAGATCGATACCTCCGCGCTGCGATCACTCAAACCGAATGGATCATCCAGAACCTAGACTGGCACAATCCCCTCACAACCAAGGGCCATAGACTCAGCGAGCACCGCACCATTCCCAACCTCGTCTGGTTCTTGCAGAGCTATCCCGACCAGGCTCCCGCTGGTTTGAAAGCGAAGATCACCGAATGGGCGGAGGTCGCGGTCAGCCGGGCCAACAACCTCTGGGATTTTCGGCGCTTCAGCGACGAGCTCTGGACCATCCCGGGGATGAACGAAGTGGGGAATTCGCTCAGTCTACCAGCCATCTATACCGCCGCTTCCTGGGTGGTAGATGATCCGGAGCTCAAACAACGCCTGGAAGAGCTGGCCTTGGCCTCTATTGATCATGTCTTCGGTCGCAATCCGATGCTCCACGCCGCACCGAGCCATCCGCAGCAAGGCTTTCCTGAGATCGAGCGCGGCTGGCCAAGGCGGTACAAGCTCGATGTCTGCGCCCGGCTGGAGAACGTTCGGGGCAACATCGCCTCGATGCCCGGCACAGGGATGTATCCGTTCCAGCCCGGAACAGACTTTCGCCATCCGGAAGGCTGGTCTAATTACGGAGCCTCCTGGTGCATCAGCCTCGCCTATCTGCAGTTTGACACCCACGGAAAAACACCGCAACACGGGCCCAGATAATGCGGATTTTTGTTGACCTGCGCGTCCGTGTCAGAGCAAAGTGAAAATCTCGTATGGCGCAGCTCCGCATGGGCGCAGACGGAGCTGAGCTGATTTTTCATTTTTCCCGGAAGAATTTGTGAGAACTATCCTACTACTTGCTCTGTTGCTCAGCATCGCGAGACTCGCGAATTCGCTGGCGTCAGCCGTAGCGAGACGGTGTTGATCCCTTGGAATGTGGCAGCTCTCCAACTGGTGCATCAGCCTTACCTATGTGCAGTTTCACGCGCAAGCGAAAACACCTCACCGGGGGTAAAGTGATGCCGTGCGCCGATTGGCGGTCATTGACACAGTGAGCCTGAGCCCCTAGCTTTGTGGTTTGTTTCGGGCCAAGTGGTAAAGTACCGAATGAAAGCAATCACATTCAAGGGAGAAAACGGACAATGAAACAAACAGTCTACCCAATTCTGACGGTGCTATCGCTGATTATCATAACCGGTTGCGGCGGTGGCAATCCGGCGCCAGCAGCGGGCGGCGACAGCAGCAGCAAGAAGGCACATGTGGCCTATGTCACCAACGGGATTGCCTCATTCTGGGTGATCGCTGAAGCGGGCGCTAGGAAAGCCGAGGCTGATCTTGGCTGCAAGGTTGAGGTGCGCATGCCGCCAGCAGATGGCGCGGTCGCCAACCAGAAGCGCATGATCGAAGAGTTGCTGACGATGGGAGTCGACGGTATGGCAGTGAGCCCGATCGATCCGGATAATCAGACAGATATCCTCAACCAAGCCGCGGAGAACTGCAACCTCATCACCCACGACTCGGATGCCCCCAAATCCAAGCGGATGGCCTACGTAGGCATGGATAATTACCTGGCTGGCCGAATGTGTGGAAAGCTGGTTGCCCAGTCGCTGCCAAACGGCGGGTCGGTGATGATCTTCGTCGGACGCCTGGAGCAGTTGAATGCTAAGCTGCGCCGTCAGGGTATCATTGACGAACTCATGGGGCGCGAGCCCGATTCTTCGCGGTATGACGAGCCTGGCGAGGTCATCAAGAACGACACGTACACGATTCTTGATACCCGCACTGACAACTTCGACTTCGGCGCTGCCAAGAGTCAGGCAGAAGATGCGATCGCCAAGTATCCGGATCTAGGCTGCATGGTCGGCTTGTTCGCGTACAACCCGCCATACATCCTCGAAGCGCTCAAAGGTGCAGACAAACTCGGCAAGATTCAGCTTGTTGGCTTCGATGAAGCCGATGCCACGCTGCAGGCAATTATCGATGGCCATTGTATCGGCACGACCGTTCAGAATCCGTATCTGTACGGCTATAAGTCCGTGGAAATCCTGAACGGCCTGGCACAAGGCAAAGCACTTGCTGATCTGGGTGTCCCAGAATCTGGCTTTCTAAACATTGATGGGCGCAACATCACCAAAGAGAATGTCGAGGAGTTCTGGACCGATCTGAAGGTCAAGACTGCGGCTCCCGCCGAATAGGGAAGCATTTCGTTCATGAGTGACACGAAGACGCCGCTTCTCGAAGTCCGCGGCATGAGCAAGCGCTTTCCGGGCGTCCGTGCGTTACACGAGGTCTCCCTTACCCTGGGGCACGGCGAGGTCTTGGCCGTACTCGGTGAGAACGGTGCCGGCAAGAGTACTCTGATGAAGATTCTCGCTGGGGTTCAGCCTGCCGACAGCGGCGAACTGTTGCTTGATGGCAAGGCGGTGATTATTAATTCGGT
>Ga0115567_10007947_pt1 | contig 10023 bp, 9 predicted proteins | sample COGITO_mtgs_1204_2_FD_88679 | JGI IMG/M metagenome (GOLD analysis project Ga0115567, IMG submission 88679) | Pelagic marine microbial communities from North Sea - COGITO_mtgs_120412 | ecosystem: Environmental > Aquatic > Marine > Epipelagic | place: Germany:Helgoland, sampling site Kabeltonne... | reverse complement strand
GGAGTACGCCAGTATATCGACGACCAGACTGGCGTTCCCACGGGAACCAGCTTTTCCTACCTGGTAACAGACCGGAGCGGAACAAAAGTCGCTGGTGACCTGCCCAATACCCCACGCTACCGCGAGTTCGCGGGAGGCTGGCTCAGATTCCAGATGTCTTTGTTTGAACGGGACTATGCCGCCGATGTGGATTTTCTCGCGCGCTCAAGAAAGCTCAGTGGTGGTCTGCAGGTGCTGGCCGCACGCAACTTTGCCGATGCTGTAGAAAGTGGCGGGCTGGTTTTTGACACCCTGATCCGAGCCATGATTGCGACCCTGATTCTCGGTATCATTGGCGGGTTTTTCACTGCTTCGTTTGCCCTGCGCCGGATGGAGGAATTCAGTCAGCGCCTGTCGCGCATTGTGCGCGAGAGCGTGGCTGAGCGTATGCCGGTCGAAGGTGAGGAGGGCTACTTGCGCGAGTTGTCGCTGGTCACCAACAGCATGCTGGACCAGATGTCAGTATTGATGCAGGGGGTCAAACAGGTATCGGACAATATCGCCCACGACCTGCGTACTCCCTTGACCCGGATACGGAACAACCTGAACCAGGTGCGCGCAGGCCTCGATCCGCAGCGACAGGAGGCGGTGGACAGGGTCATTGAGGATTGTGATGATCTGCTGGCATCCTTCAATGCCTTGCTGCGAATTTCTGCATTGGAATCGGGCAGCCGTTCCGCAGCCGATTCCGAATTGGACCTGACGGCGTTGCTGGGCGATGTGGTGGAGTTGTACGAGCCTCTGGGCAACGACAAGGGCATTTCGCTGGGGCTGATATCACCCCGGGCGCTGCAGTTGCGCGGCGACACCGATTTACTGTTTCAGCTGTTTGCCAATTTGCTGGACAACGCCATTAAATACACTCCCGGCGGCGGCCATATTGTGGTGCGTCTGCAGGAAGCGGTGGGCGGGGGAGCGCGGGTAGAGGTGTGTGACAATGGGCCGGGTATTCCCGTGCAGGATCGCAAACACGTATTCAGACGCTTTTATCGGCTCGAGGCCAGTCGGGGCAAGGAACCGGGCCACGGCCTGGGACTCAGTCTGGTGCAGGCCATCGTCCAGTACCATCGCGGCACAGTGAGTCTGGCGGATAACAATCCCGGTCTGCGAGTGGTCGTGTCGATTCCCTGAGCGTGTTCAATCGTCCAGTTTAAGGTGGGAAGTGTCCGGAGCGTGCACAGGCTCCTGATTTCTGTACTGTCCCTCCAGCAGCGCTTCACCTGCTGCCGCCAGTTCCAGTTGCGATAGATCCAGCTCTGGCGCCGTCGCCGCAGGTTGCGCGCAATCGCTGAAGTCGCTGCCCTCTGGAGCCAGAGCGATCGCACTGATGTCGGGTGAAGCGGCTTCTGCGTGGCGCGGCAGGGTCGGGATCACCTCGCCGACGGCGCCCATACTGAGGTGTTCGGTGCTGGGTGCGGGCGGTGGTGGAGGACTGGCTGCTGACAGCCGTTCGCCATTGGCGTCGAGGACAAAGGCCGAAGTATCGATTTCGCGCGACTCGACAACCCTGCGCTCTTCCGGCTTCAGCACAGCAGTGCCGGGCGGCGCGATACTGATGCCACTGCTGTCCAGGGACTGTTCGGGTGCGGGCCCGGATGCGCGGCTGCGGCTCGATTGGGGGGGGGTGTCGTCGCCTGCAGCGATGGCGGCAATGCGTTCCGCGGCGGTCATCTTTCTGGCCTGCGGAGCGGGCGATGGTGCCGGCGTGGCGGCCGCGGTGGTGTCAGCCACACGTCTTATCACCGGGCGGGCCCCTGCGCGCTCCATGGCCTGTTTGTACTTCAATGCTGTTGCTTTGTCGCACTCGCGTTTGAGCAATTGCGCGGTGCCACTGAACAGTCGGTCCAGGGTGGCTTCATCGGCCTTGAACAACTGGGCGAGCCTGGTTCGCACGCTGTTTGCATCGTGATCGGGCAATACTTCACCAGTGAAGTATACATTGTACTGCACGTCCATTAGCTGTCCCCCGCGGCGAGCAGTGTGTCTTGTCTCTGCAGTATACCGGGATGTTTGCAAGTCACAACGAAGGGACTTATCTGCTACTATTGCCGCTTCCTAAGATATGCAGTACTGCTTTGAATGAGTGACCGGGTTCCCACTCGATTTCTGCGCAGCCTGCTGCGCATGGTGCGCAGTCACGGCTATGATTTTTCTGTGGTCCTGGCCGATGCCGGTCTGGATTTTGATCCCATGGATGAGCAGGCCCAGAACTACCGGGCAGAAATCAGCGCCATGCAGTATTCCCGGGTTTATCAGCAGGTCCTGCGGTTGCTGCAGGATGAGACCTTCGGCGTCACCGCCAGTGGGCTCGCGGCGCCGGGTGCGTTTCGCATGATGTGCTATTGCATCATTTCCTGCGGCACCCTGGGTCAGGCGATAAAACGAGCCTCCGAGTTTTACCGCACTTTTTTCGACGAGCGCAGCCAGCTGTACACCAACTTTTCCGAGCAGGTCACGCGGGTGGGTTATCGCACACAGCTGCCCGAGTGCAGCGAGCCTGTGGGCGTGATGGAGGCCTATGGCTTGTCCATGTGGCACCGCTTTTTTGGCTGGCTGTGTGGGCGCACCATCGAGCTCAAGCGGGTGGATTTCAAGGGCGCGCCCCCAGAGCGACTGAAAAAGTACGAAGCGCTGTTTCACTGCCCGCTGTATTTCAATCAAGCCAGCGATCTGCTGTATTTTGACAGTGCCTGCCTGGCCTGGCCGGTGGTTCACACAGAGCATTCCCTCAGCGAATTTTTGCGAACAGCACCCTATCAACTGCTGATCATGGATGTCGATCCGGGCGCCAATAATCTTTCGGCACAGGTCAAAGCGATGATCGGTCACGATTTCAGCGAAGGTTTTCCCAGCTTTGAAACCGTCAGCTCTGCCCTGAGTATGTCGGCACCTACATTGCGTCGGCGCCTGAAAAGCGAGGGCACTACGTTTCAGAAAATCAAGGATGAGGCGCGTTGCGAAGCCGCGCGCTTGCAGTTGGGCCGCCCTGAATTGTCAATCAATGAAGTGGCCCTGCAGCTTGGTTTCACCGATCCCAGTGCCTTTCACCGTTCATTTAAAAAGTGGACCGGCCAGACTCCAGGCCAGTTTCGCGCCAGTCAGAGACGTCCGGAATCCCCGGTATCGCTTTCGGGGAGGCCGGTTGAGGGTAGTTGAAATGGCGGCCATTGCGTTATAATCACGGCCCTTTTTCTTCCGGAGACACTCATGCTGGTGCAACAGGAAATCGAGAAGCAGTTGCAAAACGCGTTGCAGCCGGCATTTCTCGAGATCGCCAATGAAAGCCATATGCACAGTGTGCCAGCCAATTCGGAAACCCATTTCCGGGTGGTCGCGGTGAGCGATGTGTTTGACGGCCAGCGCAAAGTGGCCCGCCACCAGCGCGTCTATCAGCTACTGGAGGCACAACTTGCGGGCCCCGTGCACGCGCTGGCCCTGCACCTGTATACACCCCTGGAGTGGCAAGCCCGCGAAGCCCGCAGCCGGCCCTCCCCGGATTGCCTCGGTGGCAGCAAGGCAGAAGGTCGTCACTGATGGAAGTGGTGGTGGCTGCGCTGTACAAATTTGTATCGCTGGAGGATTTTCACGGCCTGCGTGAACCCCTGCTCGACACCTGCCTGAAATCAGGCGTTAAGGGCACCCTGCTACTGGCGGCGGAAGGCATCAATGGCACCATAGCCGGCAGTCGTCAGGGTATTGACCAGGTGCTGGCTTATCTGAGATCCGATCCCCGACTGGCGAATATCGATCACAAAGAATCCTTCGATGACCACATGCCGTTTTACCGTATGAAGGTGAAGCTGAAGAAAGAGATCGTTACCATGGGTGTCGAGGGCATCGACCCCAACAGGACCGTCGGTACCTATGTAAGGCCAGAAAACTGGAATGAGCTGGTCGATGATCCGGAAGTGGTGATGATCGACACTCGCAACGATTATGAGTATGGCATTGGCAGCTTTCGCGGCGCGCTGGCACCCAACACCACAAGCTTTCGCGAGTTTCCCGAGTATGTGCGACGGCACCTTGATCCGGCCAAACACAAAAAGGTAGCGATGTTCTGCACCGGTGGCATTCGCTGTGAAAAAGCCTCCGCGTTCATGTTGAACGAGGGTTTCAAAGAGGTGTTTCATCTGCAGGGTGGTATCTTGAAATATCTTGAGGAAGTGCCGGAACGGGACAGCGCCTGGGAAGGCGAGTGCTTTGTTTTCGACAACCGGGTGGCGGTCAATCACAAACTTGAGAAAGGGCAATATGACCAGTGTTATGGCTGTCGCCATCCCATCACTGAACAGGATAAACAGTCCGATAAATACGAAAAAGGCGTCTGTTGCCCCGGCTGTTACGACGACTTGAGTACCGACCAGAAAGCGCGCTTCGCGGAGCGCCAGAGGCAGATCGAGCTGGCCGCGCAGCGCGGTGAGATTCACGTGGGATCAGCGCCGCCCGCTCGCCAGGAGCCAAAGCCCGAGTGCGCCGACGGTTATTGACCGTGCTTGTTGTTTAGCGCAACTGCGTCAGCAGGGTCTGCCTGAAACGACTCAAAGGGATAAAACGACTGACGTTGCCGCCATTGCCTTGCGAAATGACGCCAGACAGCAGTGGTTCACCGGCCGTTGACAACTGGATGACGGCGCCGCCGGACGCGCCTTTATAGGCCGTACAATTACTGTCGGAGTGGGTGCTCGTCTGGCCGGTGATGAAACAGGCCGGATCGTAGCTCAGGCTGGCTCCCGACTGGCCGCGTCCGCTATCTCGTGAATAACCCGCCATAAGCAATGATTGCCGTGGATTGGCGCGCCCGGGATTCATTGCCAGCGCTGGAACCTGTTCACCTGATACCGCCTGCCGCAGTCGCATGATGGCCCAGTCAGCCTCCATATGCCCGCCCTCGGCCAGGCGCGTGGCCTGGGTCTGTATACGCTCGCCGCTGGCAGTTTCCAGGATAAATATGATCTGCTGACTCAAATCCTCGTAGAACTCCAGACAATGCCAGGCGGTTACGATGGTATCTGCTCGTGCGTTGGTGGAGGTGTTGACCAGCGTCGCGCTGCAACGTTCGGTGTGATGCCTGCGATAACCATTTTCATAGCGGATACCGGGTACGATCAGTTTTCCTACAGCTCGCAACCAGGCTGGCGAATGGCCCTCCAGATACACCGACCTGGGATCGGCTGCAGCAGGCGCTATTGTGCCGGCGGTCTCAGCGCTCACCAGACCCGGCAACATCAGGGGCAGCAGCAGTAGTGCGATTCGGTTGCGGTAGCGTGGCAAGGTTTTTCCTCGGCTGGCACAACATATTGAGCCCCTGTTCACGGCTGCAGCTTGGCCCTGGCACAGCGGGTCAGTAGGATTGGCGATGATACTAGAGCAGTGCCCGGCCGGGGTAAAGTCTGCCTTTGAACTGGAGTAGGTATGAGTGATCGACAACGCGTTGCGGTTGTAACAGGAGCCAGTCGCGGGGCGGGCAAAGGCATCGCGGAGGCACTGGGTGCCGCCGGCGCAATCGTCTATGTAACGGGACGGACTGTGAAAGAGGGTGCTGCGGCCTTGCCGGGCACGGTGGCTGCAACCGCTGAAGCGGTTACCGCGGCGGGCGGCAAGGGCATTGCTGTGGCCTGTGATCACGCCGATGACGAGCAGGTGAAAGCTCTGTTTGATCGGGTTCGCGATGAGCAGGGTCGGCTGGATATACTGGTCAATAACGCCACCTTCCTGCACGACGCTCTGGTGGATTCTGGCCCATTTTGGAACAAGCCCCTGGCATTGACCGAAATCTGGAATGTGGGCATGCGCTCCCACTATGTTGCCAGCTGGTATGCCGCTCCCCTGTTGCTGGACAGTGACTCCGGTCTGATCGTAAACACCAGCTCCTTTGGCGGACGGATTTATATGCACGGCCCGGCCTATGGGGCAGGCAAGGCCGCAGTCGATAAAATGGCACACGATATGGCGGTGGATTTCAAGCCATACAATGTTGCGGTGGTGGCGCTGTGGATGGGGCTGTTGCTTACTGAGCGCACCCAGCGAGTGTTCGATTCCGAGCCCGATAAATACGCGGGGCTGGCAGATACCACCGAAAGCCCCCAGTTCACCGGGAAAATTATTGCCGCACTGGCACGGGATCAGAGTCGCATGGAAAAATCCGGAAAGGTGCATATCGGTGCAGAGCTGGCTGAGGAGTATGGGATCAGCGATACCAATGGCAAGCAGCCGCCCTCTCACCGGGCGTTTTTTGGGCCGCCAACGGAGTTTGGAGACGCCGTCGTGGAATAGGGAGTCGAAGCCAATACCCTAAATAGAGGATGTGAGCTCGGTATTTAAGGTCTTAAATACGAACATGAGAGGGCTGATTTTTGCCTGGCAGGAGTTGTCCGATGACCGCACACGAAACACTGGAACAAGGTAAGCCTATGAATATATACGGACTTGAATCCCCCCGGGCCCAGCAACTGATCGCCGCAGCCCAGGCTATGGGCCCGGCGCTGCGTGAACGGGCCGAACAGTGCCGTACCGGCCGCAAGGTGCCAGATGAGACCATCGCCGATTTTCACGAGGCCGGTTTCTTTAAGATACTGCAGCCTGAACAGTGGGGTGGCTATGCCATGGACCCCCAGGTCTTTTATTGTGTCGGCCTGGAAATTGCCAAGCACTGTATGTCCAGTGCCTGGGTGCTGGGTGTTGTTGCGGTGCACAATTGGCAACTGGCGGTATTTGACGATCAAGCTGCCCAGGACGTCTGGGCAGACGATCCGACGACCCTGATTTCTTCTTCCTATGCGCCTGTCGGCAAAGTGAAAGTTGTCGATGGCGGCTTTGAACTCAGTGGGCAATGGAGCTTTTCGTCGGGCTCGGAACACTGTGAATGGGCTTTTCTCGGTGCCGTAGTGCCAACCCCGGAAGCACCTTTTGACATGGCCAATTACCGCACTTTCCTGGTGCCCAGAAGTGATTATGAAATCATCGACAACTGGGATGTGGTCGGCCTGCAGGGTACCGGCAGTCACGATATTCGAGTGGATAAAGCCTTTGTCCCCGAACATCGCACCCACAAATCGATGGACGGCTACCTGTGCGACAACCCAGGCAACAAAGTCAATACTGCAGCCCTGTACCGCATGCCATTCATGCAAGTCTTCGTGCGGGCGGTCTGCAACGCCAGCCTGGGTGCCCTGGAAGGTTCCCTGGAGTCCTTTATCGAAGTGGCCAAAACGCGGCGAGTGGGCCCGGCTAAAATGAGCGACGATCCATTTGCCCGCAAGCTGGCAGCTGAAGCCAAAACCTCAATTGAAGAGATGAAGCTGACCATGCTGAGCAACTTCGAGGCCATGATGGCTTGCAACCGGGCCGGTGAGCCAATCCCAGTGGAGGATCGGATTCGCTATCGATACGACTCAGCGGTGGTCGCTGACCGCTGTGTGGAACTGTCGGGCAAAATGCTGAAAGCTTCCGGCAGTTCGGGCATTCGCCTGGGTAGTGAATTATTGGCCCGGCATCTGGATATTCTTGCCAGCCAGGCTCACGTGGCCAACAATGCCAATCCCTTTGCCAATAACATGGGTGCGACGCTGTTCGGGGAAGAAAATCAGGACTTCGCGCTTTAAATGCTGCCACGCAGCGACTACCTGGCAGTGACTACAAGGAAACGGGTATGACAATGATCGGGCTTCTGCCGGAAGGCAAATACGCTGACTGTGCCAACGGGCATCGCATCCACTATCTGGATGAGGGGCAGGGCGACGTGGTGGTGTTTCTGCACGGCTCCGGTCCGGGTGCCAGTGGCCACAGCAACTTCAAGGGCAACTACCCGGTTCTGGTAGACGCTGGCTACCGTTGTATCGTGCCGGACCATATCGGCTACGGCTTCTCCGACAAGCCTGACGACATAGATCACCCGCTGTCGCTGTTCGTCGAGTGTGTGAAGCAGACCCTGGACAGCGCCGGCGTAGAGCGTTGCACGGTGGTGGGCAATTCCCTCGGCGGGGCGGTGGCACTGGGCCTGGCCCTGGAGCATCCGGAACTGGTCGAGAAATTGATACTTATGGCCCCCGGCGGATTGAGTGAATTGCCGGAGTACCAGCAGATGCCCGGCATGCAGAAAGTGTTCCAGGTGTTTGGTTCCGGTGAGCCGGTGACGCCGGCGGTAATGAAAGACCTGTTCGCGACCGGCTTGATGCACGACGCCAAGTACGCTACCGATGAACTGGTACAGGAGCGCATGCAGGTCATGGAAATCATGAATGGCCATGTCATGGCAACCATGCAGATTCCCACGCTCACCGACAGGCTGTCGGAATTACACTGCCCGGTGCTGGGGTTTTGGGGTATGGATGAGAAGATGATGCCAGAAAATGGCATCATGGCCATGGCCAAGAATATCCGGCAACTGCGCCTGATCCTGGTGACTGAGTGCGGCCACTGGGTGATGGTCGAGCACGAGGGTATGTTCAACCGGGCCTGTGTCGAGTTTTTGCAACATGGATAAGCAGCGTATCGAGCAACTGGGCGAGGAGCTTTACCAGGCTTTGCGCACCTGCAGCACGGTGTCGCCCCTGACCGGGCGCGAAGCCGGCATTACTGTCGATGATGCCTATCACATCAGCCTGCACATGGTGACTCAGCGCGTCGAGCGCGATGGTGAACGCATCGTCGGCAAGAAAATTGGCGTTACCAGTGCCCCGGTACAGGAAATGCTGGGTGTGTTTCAACCCGATTTCGGGTTTCTGACCGATGCCATGGTCTATCCTGATGGCGCTGATATTCCTGTCGCCGGAAATTTGATTCAGCCGCGGGCCGAGGGTGAAATTGCCTTTCGCCTGAAGCGCGACTTGCAGGGGCCGGGTGTGTCCGAGCAGGATGTACTGGACGCCACCGAGTCCATCATGCCCTGTTTTGAAATTGTCGACTCCCGCATCGATGACTGGAAAATCAACATTGAAGACACCGTGGCAGACAACGCTTCCTGTGGTGTGTACGTATTGGGCGGCAACGAAGTCGACCCGCGCGATTTCGATCTACCGGCGCTGAAGATGAAAATTTTCAAAAACGGCGACTTTCACAGTGAAGGACTGGGCAGTGCAGTGCAGGGCAACCCTCTCACCGCCGTTGCCTGGCTGGCCAATACCCTGGGAGAGTTCGGAATCCCCTTCAAGGCAGGGGAGATCATTCTTTCCGGGTCACTGGCACCGTTGATTCCGGTCGTGGCGGGGGATGAAATGTCGCTGGAAATAGAAGGCATCGGCGGCTGTTCGTGCCGTTTTGTCTAGGGCGTCCACCAGCGTTTATTCGCAACAAACCGTTCAGACCAAGTGAGTAAGAAATTATCATGAGTCAAAAAATCAAAGCCGCCATTATCGGCCCCGGCAATATCGGCACCGACCTGCTGATGAAGGCCATGCGCAGTGAAGTCATTGAGCCCGTGTGGATGGTGGGCGTTGACCCCGATTCCCCCGGGCTGGCTCGAGCGAAGGAGTTGGGCATCAAAATCACCGCCGAGGGTGTGGATGGCATGCTGCCTCACATGAAAACCGACGGTGTACAGATCTGTTTTGATGCGACTTCTGCCTACGTGCACGAAGAGAACAGTCGCAAAGTCAATGCCGAGGGCGCGGTTATGATCGACTTGACTCCCGCCGCAATCGGCCCGTTCTGCGTGCCTCCGGTGAACCTCTCCCAGGCGGTCGCCGAACAGGCAATGAATGTGAACATGGTGACCTGCGGTGGCCAGGCGACCATCCCGATGGTCGCCGCGGTGAGTCGTGTCCAGGCGGTGTCCTATGGTGAAATTGTCGCGACGGTCAGCAGTAAATCGGCCGGTCCCGGCACCCGCAAAAACATTGATGAATTCACCCGCACCACCTCGCGCGGAATCGAGCAAGTGGGGGGCGCGCAAAAAGGCAAGGCGATCATTGTGATCAACCCGGCGGAGCCGCCGCTGATTATGCGCGATACGATTCACTGCCTGACGGTGGATGAGCCGGACCAGGC
>Ga0115567_10007946_pt1 | contig 10024 bp, 6 predicted proteins | sample COGITO_mtgs_1204_2_FD_88679 | JGI IMG/M metagenome (GOLD analysis project Ga0115567, IMG submission 88679) | Pelagic marine microbial communities from North Sea - COGITO_mtgs_120412 | ecosystem: Environmental > Aquatic > Marine > Epipelagic | place: Germany:Helgoland, sampling site Kabeltonne... | reverse complement strand
ACCCAGACAAAGAGGCGAAAGATTTAGTTGAGCATACCCTCGCATTAAACCGATTTCAGCAAAGCGAAGATCATTACGGCTTAATGGTCTCGCCGAAAAAAGACTATGCAATTTTACTCACCTTTTATCGCAACAATATTCTGCACATGTTCGCGCTGCCAAGCTTAGTTATGGCGGCTGTTTTTGCTCATAAAACGCTGAGTAAACCTGCATTGATTGAGCTTGTTGAAAAGCTATATCCAATGCTAAAACGCGAGTTCTTCTTACGCTTTAACAACGAGGGGCTTATCCAATATATTGAGGATTTAATTGTTCATTTTAAATCTGTTGGCATGCTTGTACAAAAAGGTAAATACATAGCAGCCGCAGAACCAAGCTCACCAGAATTTCATAGCGCGTGGCTATTAGGTAGAGCGATGCAAGAAACGTGGCAGCGCTATGCGGTGGTATTGAGAGTGCTGGAATCTGAAAACATCATTGGCCGAGCCCAACTTGAACGTCAGTCAACAGGTGTTGCTGAACGGCTATCTTCACTTTTTGGTATGCATTCTCCTGAGTTCTACGATAAGAACGTATTAAGTACATTTGTGAATGCACTCAAAGAAAACCAGCATGTACATAGTAGAGAAGACGGCAGTCTTGAATTTTCTGAATCTAGCTTGGTGCTAAAGGAAGCCATTATGCCGCTTGTGTGGCCAGAGATAATCCAACATCTTGAGCGTTTATAAAGCGCTGATTACGCTTGGCTAGACAAGAAGAAATTATACGCAGGGTCATCCTGATGTTCTTGTACCGCAAAATCCAGTTTGTCTAAGAATAGCTGGAAACTTTCACGCTGCTGCTGAGCTATTTCGAACCCCGCGAGCACAAGCCCTTGCGCTGCGCCATGGTTGCGATAATGAAATAGAGTAATATTCCAAGTTTCACCCAAGGTATTTAAGAAGTGCATTAGTGCACCGGGGTATTCTGGAAACGAAAAGCTAAAAATACTTTCATCTATATGTTGCGGCGGTCGACCTCCAACCATATGCCGTACGTGCAGTTTAGCCAATTCATTTTTTGATAAATCGCAGTAAGTGTAGCCTTTCTCGTCTAACGATTTTAGTAAGGCATCATATTCTATCGCGCCATTTTTTAGCTTAACACCCACAAATATTTGCGCGCTTCCAGAACTACCGCCATTTATGCCTTGCGTGGACGAATTAAACCGATAGTTAAATTCACTAATGACTATCCCGCCAAGCAAACTACAGAACGCTTTAAACGCTCCCTTTTCTTCAGGAATATTCACCGCGAACACCGCTTCTTTCTGTTCACCTAACTCACAGCGTTCAGACACATACCTTAGTGTGTGAAAGTTAATGTTGGCACCGCACAGAATGCCAGTAAGTCGTTTATTTTGAATATCGTGCTCACGGCAGTATTTACGAATTGCTGCCACCGAGAGTGCACCAGCAGGCTCAGCAATAACACGCGTGTCGTCGAAAATATCCTTGATAGCAGTGCAAATTTCATCGTTGGTCACTGTTATAACATCATCGAGGTAGAGCTGACATAATCGGAAGGGCTCTTTACCAATCGTTTTTACCGCCACACCATCTGCAAAGATCCCAACGCTAGGAAGTGTTACTGGTTCACCCGCCTTAAGAGCCGCTGTTAAACAGGCCGATTCTTGAGACTCTACGCCTATAATTTTGATATTAGGCTTTATTTGTTTCAAATAAACCGCCATGCCAGCTGCCAAACCGCCACCGCCCACCGCAACAAACAAATAATCAAAATCACTTAATTGTTCTAACATTTCCTTCGCAATAGTGCCTTGCCCAGCGATAACATCGGGGTGGTCAAACGGCGGGATCATGGTAAAACCGTATTGATCACGCAAATCAAACGCGTGTCCACTTGCTTGGTCGTAGCCTTTACCGTATTGCACCACGGTTACATTTTGACCACCAAATTTTCGCACCGCATCGACTTTAATCTCGGGGGTCGTTTCAGGCATTACAATGGTGGCTTTTATGTTCATCGCTTTCGCCGCGTAAGCAACGCCTTGGGCATGATTCCCTGCAGACGCAGCAATCACGCCTGCGGCTTTTTGTTCATCAGTTAATTGCGCCATGCAGTTATAAGCGCCGCGTAGTTTGAAGGATTTTACCGGCTGTTGGTCTTCGCGCTTAATATAGACTTCATTACCCACTATGCCAGACAAGGTTTCTAATTTGTTTAGCTCAGTCACCACTGCCGCATTATAAATGGGTGCTTTCAATATTTTAATTAAGTAATCAAAACTTGAAGTACTCTGAGCAGATGCGGCTGTTACTGGCATAGTATTGGGCAATTTCATTCTCTATATGGCTTAGTATTTAATTTTACTGGGGTCACGAACCGCACCCTTGTCAGCACTGGACGCCATCATTGCGAATATCTTCAATGACGTTGATACTTGTCGATCTCGGCTTATTGGCTGATATGGCTTATCGCTTGCTTCAATCGCTGTTCGGCGGACGTGTAACTCTTCTTCGTTTAGGTCGACGTTGATCGACCGGTTAGGGATATCGATAATCACGGTATCGCCAGCATTTACCAAGGCCAAACCACCACCGCTGGCGGCTTCTGGTGAGCAATGTCCAATCGACAAGCCAGACGTACCACCTGAAAAACGACCATCTGTAATAAGCGCACATTCTTTGCCAAGACCTTTGGACTTAAGATATGAGGTAGGGTAAAGCATTTCTTGCATGCCCGGCCCGCCTTTGGGTCCTTCGTAGCGGATAATAACAACATCACCCGATTTTACGTCGCCATTTAGAATACCAGCAACGGCATCATCTTGGCTTTCATATATACGTGCTGGACCGGAAAACTTATGAATTGATTCATCGACACCTGCGGTTTTAACGATACATCCGTCTTTGGCTAAGTTTCCATACAACACGGCAAGCCCACCTTCTTCGCTATAAGCGTGGGCCCTATCTCTGATGCAGCCCGCTGCGCGATCATCATCTACCGTTGGGAAACGACAATCTTGGCTAAAGGCTTTTGTAGTGCGAATGCCTGCGGGCCCTGCTCTATAAAACTCAATGGCTTTTTTATTCGACGGATTAGTGACATCCCAATCGGCTATAACTTCATGCATAGGTTTACCTAATACATGATGGGTATTAGCGTGTAAAAGTTTTGCCTTATTTAGCTCATTTAACAGACCCATAACTCCCCCCGCTCTGTGTACGTCTTCCATATGATACTGCGGGGTAGCCGGGGCAACCTGACATAAATGCGGCACTTTACGCGACAGTCTGTCTATATCATCCATAGTGAAGTTAACTTCGCCTTCAATTGCTGCGGCAATCAAATGTAGAATTGTGTTAGTGGAACCACCCATAGCAATATCTAAGCTCATGGCATTTTCGAAGGCATCGAAATTGGCAATATTACGCGGTAAAGCTGTCTCGTCGTTGTCGCCATAATAGCGTTTACATAAGTCGACAATCACCTCTCCTGCTTCGACAAAAAGCCTTTCTCGGTCGGCATGAGTAGCTAGCGTTGATCCATTGCCTGGCAGCGATAATCCTAAAGCTTCGGTTAAACAATTCATAGAGTTAGCTGTGAACATACCGGAACAAGAGCCACATGTTGGGCACGCAGAGCGCTCAATATTATCTGAATCTTCGTCGCTGATCGAGTCGTCAGCGCCGGCAACCATTGCGTCGACTAAATCGAGTTTAATAATTTTATCAGAAAGCTTGGTTTTGCCTGCTTCCATTGGGCCGCCTGAAACGAAAATAACCGGCACGTTCAAACGCATCGCTGCCATTAACATGCCTGGGGTAATTTTGTCGCAGTTTGAAATACACACTATAGCGTCGGCGCAATGCGCGTTGACCATATATTCAACCCCATCGGCAATTATTTCGCGCGAGGGTAGGCTGTATAACATTCCGCTATGACCCATAGCAATGCCATCATCTACCGCAATGGTGTTAAATTCTTTAGCAACCGCACCAGCGTTCTCAATACTGCGCGCTACGAGCTGGCCCAAATCTTTAAGGTGCACATGACCGGGCACAAATTGCGTAAAGGAATTGGCGATGGCAATAATAGGTTTACCAAAGTCGCCGTCTTTCATGCCTGTTGCTCGCCATAGTGCGCGAGCGCCGGCCATATTGCGGCCGTGAGTAGTAGTGGCGGAACGTAATTTAGGCATTGCTGTCTCCTAGTAATTCAATAAGTAAGTGTCACGTGATTGCTGAATCTAATATTCATAAACAAGTGATATCTCGTTCAATTTATTTTGTATCTACTATAAGCAAACCTGCTCTATATAAGCGTAGTTTACCTGATAGAAAACCAAAAAACCCTCGCATCAGAGGGTTTTTATGCGCATCAAACGCAAAAAACACCATTAACACACACATCACCCGCTTTCGAAAGTCATCGACTTTTTATGGGGCTAGCGCGCATCAAATGATGCTCGGAATAAATCAAATTGTCGTCACGCTTTGCAGTGTGCCTCCATTTTAGGAGTAACGCAAGGATAAATACAAAAGCTTTTTCATGAATTAGGTCCTTCGTACAGTAGGAACTTTTGCGCTGATTGTGCACACTACCCGCTCTTAGGACTAAACAAGAAAAGCTTATGGACCTTGCCGTAGTATACACTCGCGCTAACTTAGGTATAGATGCTCCGCTGGTCACTATTGAAGTTCATCTTAGCAACGGATTACCCGGATTTCACTTAGTAGGTTTGCCGGAAACAACGGTGAAAGAATCTCGTGACCGAGTGCGAAGTGCAATGATTAATGCTGGTTTTGAGTTTCCCAGTAAAAGAATAACCGTCAATATGGCACCTGCTGATTTGCCCAAAGGTGGCGGGCGTTTCGATTTAGCTATTGCCGTTGGCATTATCTGCGCCAGTGAAGGACTAGGAGCCGGTTGTTTAGAACACTATGAATTTGTGGGTGAACTTGCATTATCGGGTGAATTACGCAGTGTTCAAGGGGCACTGCCCATGGCCTTTGCTGCAGCTAAGTCTGAGCGAAAGTTAATTCTCCCTGAAATAAATGCGCAAGAAGCAGCCTTGGTGAGCAGTGCGCATGTGCTGTCGGCAAGCCATCTTTGGGATGTATATTTACATTTGATTGATAAAAAGATGCTGCATCGAGCAGAGATTGGCGAACAAACCTGTTTGTCTGATCACAACCTGATGAAATATGGCGACTTATCAGACATTATTGACCAAGAACACGCGAAACGGGCGTTACAGATATGCGCTGCAGGCGGTCATAACTTACTGCTTTTCGGACCTGCGGGCACGGGTAAAAGTATGTTAGCAAACCGCCTGTTGTCTATACTCCCCGAACTACCGGAACAAGATGCCTTAACCGTTGCTTCTATTCGCTCAGTAGTAGGTGACCAAGTTAATCCTAATAACTGGCGTCAGCGCCCGTTCAGGCAGCCTCACCATTCATGTTCGGCCGCCGCGCTTGTTGGTGGTGGAAGTTATCCGATGCCCGGTGAAATCACCTTAGCGCATAAAGGCGTTCTTTTTTTGGATGAGCTTCCCGAATTTGGGCGTCACGTGCTAGATGTGCTGCGTGAGCCACTTGAAACTGGCGAAATAAATTTGTCGCGAGCCAAACATAAAACAACCTACCCAGCTGACTTTCAACTGATAGCTGCAATGAACCCAAGCCCCACCGGCGATGTAGACGATAAACGTTCAAACGATGACCAAATACTGCGCTATTTGAACAAGATTTCGGGCCCATTACTTGACCGCATTGATTTGCAGGTTCATATGCCGAGAGTAGATATTAGTAAAGCCTTAGCTACTAGCATTATAAGTGACGAAAACTCCAGTAATAACGCGCCATCTGATGACATAAAACACCAAGTCGAAAAAAATGTTCTGCCTTCTAGCACTGAAGTCAAGGCACTTGTTTCAAGGACACAACAAATTCAATTTGAAAGGCAAGGTAGTTTAAATGCTGCATTAACTAATAAAACGCTCAAACAGTTTGCCGCACTTTCAGATGAAAACTTACAGTTTATCACCCGAGCAATAGATACGCTTGGACTCTCTATGCGAGCGTTTCACCGGACCCTAAAGGTATCCAGAACAATAGCTGACTTAGAAGCAAGTACTCACATACAAAAACAGCATATTGCCGAAGCCTTATCGTATCGCAATTTCGATAAACTGTTGAAACAACTTGCCCTTAGTTAACCTGAACTCAAGTCACATGTGTGGGCTTAGCTTATTGCGAAAACAACTGACTGATTGAGCGAATTAAAGGTTCGTGTGCACGCTCATTTAAGTAACAAAGTCCTAATCTATAAGCTTCTATGTTGGCGACATGAATACTTTTTACTTTGTTTCTCACTGTGGAATTTTCAAGCACAATACGTGGCACAAAACCAATCCCTAAACCGAGTGACACCATGCTTACGATAGCTTCGTTACCCGATACTTGAGCATAAATTCTAGGACGAATATTGTGTTCAGCGAACCAGTGGTGAACTATCCGGCGAGATGGACCTCGCGCAGGCATAATCACATTTGACACTTGCCAACTAATATCTTGCACACTATTTATGTCCATTGAAGATGGCACGATAAGCGTAAGAGGCACAGTATCTATTGCTTGAAAATGGATGTTTGCTGGAAAGTCAGGCGTATGAATTGCAATCGCTAAATCAGCCATGTTTTCATGCTGCATGTCACTTAAGCGCCTAAGTGCAAGTTCATGATCACCCGTCTCTAACTTAATATCAACCGATGGATACAACTGCCTCATACTATCTAAAATGGTCGGCAAATACGTTTGCGCTGCCGTTACCGAGCAGTATAGTGATAACTCCCCACTTAGTGCTTCTTTTTGATGAGTAATTTCACTTTGAAGTTGATGGTAGCGAGCTAATGTTTCGTCGGCAAAAACAAGTAGCTTACGGCCAGCTTGGGTCAACTGCACATTGCGATTGTTGCGTAAAAATAAAGAAGTAGCACATTCTTGCTCTAACCTCATAATGCTTCTCGTCAAGGTGGGCGGCGACACAAACATCGCTAAAGCCGTTTTAGAGAAATTCAAACTAGAGGCTAGGTGTTGAAACTGTTTTAGGGCTTTAATATCCACAATTCGACCATTAAAAGTGTCGCAAGGCGAACTCAGCGAGCGTTAAACGTTTCACATATTGAAACATTAAGTTGCAAATAATTCAATTTATAAAACATACAAATTCAGCCATAGTGATGACCAAGGTCGTCACAGACTATTTTTAGTTTACGCATCAGTAGATGCTCGGAAATCAAATGGCAAATTATTTTAATAAATTAGCATTCAGGGATCAGCTTAATCAGCTTGGTCAATGTCGTTTCATGCAGCGCGAAGAGTTTACAAACGGGTGCGAAGCGCTTAAAGGCAAATCAATCGTGATTGTTGGCTGCGGTGCACAAGGCTTAAATCAAGGCTTGAATATGCGCGATTCAGGCTTAAACATTAGCTATGCACTTAGGCAATCTGCAATAGATGAAAAGAGGGAGTCTTACGTACGCGCTAGCGAGAATGGCTTTACTGTAGGCACATATCAAACCCTTATTCCCAACGCCGACTTAGTCTACAACTTAACGCCCGACAAACAGCACGCAAGCGTTGTAGAAGCTGTTATGCCTTTAATGAAGAAAGGCGCAACCCTGTCCTATTCACATGGCTTCAACATTGTAGAAGAAGGTCAACAAATACGCAGCGACATCACAGTAGTCATGTGCGCACCTAAATGTCCGGGCACGGAAGTGCGCGAAGAGTATAAGCGTGGATTTGGTGTACCCACCCTTATTGCTGTGCATCCAGAAAACGACCCCCAAGGTGACGGACATGAAATAGCCAAAGCCTTAGCAAGTGCAACCGGTGGCGACAGGGCTGGAGTATTGCAAAGTAGTTTCGTTGCCGAAGTTAAATCTGATCTTATGGGTGAACAAACTATTCTGTGCGGCATGCAGCAAGCCGCCGCAATTTTAGCCTACGAAAAAATGCTTGAAGACGGCGTTGATGCTGCTTATGCAGGCGCTCTTATTCAATATGGCTTAGAGGCAATTACTGAAGCGCTAAAAATTGGCGGCGTCACGAACATGATGGACCGTTTGTCTAATCCCGCAAAAGTAGCCGCATTTGAGCTGTCTGAGCAACTCACCAAGATGATGCGCCCCTTATTCGAAAAGCATCAAGACGACATTTTATCGGGCGAATTCTCGCGCACAATGATGGAAGACTGGGCTAATGGCGACGCTAATTTACTTAAGTGGCGAGAAGAAACTGGACAGTCTGGATTTGAAAATGCACCTGCTTTTGAAGGCACCATTACCGACCAAGAATTCTTCGATAAAGGCATTTTGTTGGTTGCCATGATTAAAACCGGCGTAGAAGTTGCCTTTGACGTAATGGTTGAAGCCGGTATTTTACCAGAATCAGCCTACTATGAGTCACTGCATGAAACGCCGCTTATTTCTAACACTATATCGCGCAAGCGCTTGTATGAAATGAACGTAGTTATTTCAGATACAGCCGAATACGGTAACTACTTATTTGCCAATGCCGCCATCCCCTTATTGAAAGAAAAATTAATGCCACAAATTACACTTGAGCATATTGGCGGTGGTCTAAGTAATACTAGCAACGGTGTAGATAATACTAAATTAGTCGCTATTAACAAAGCGCTGCGCACGCACGGCGTTGAAACAACTGGTGAAGTCTTGCGCGGTTATATGACTGATATGAAGGCCATCGTGTAATATCAGTTAATACAGGTAACAACAGTTCTGTCGTTAGGTGCTTGAACTAAGCTCCTTTTGCCCGGCCAATTTGGCCGGGCTTTTTGTATTTTAGGCACCTTCGATTCTCAACATTCGATTATTTACAACTGCCTAAGCGCTTAAAAGTTTACTATAAAAGTCCGATTTTCAGTAAACTTGCGTTATCCTAGTGACATAGATACAAATATTTATTGAGAATCAACATGCCAAAGGCCAGTGAAATAAAGAAAAACACCGTTGTAGAACACAATGGGAAAGTCTATTTTGTTAAAGACATTGCCAAGCTTACACCAAGCGGCCGAGCGGGTGCTAGCTTATATAGAATGCGTTTGTATGAAGTGGCAACAGGCGCAAAAGTGGATGAAAGCTTTAAAGCTGATGAGATGATCAACACCGCTGAGTTTAGCAAAAAGAAAGTGATGTTTTCGTATGTCGATGGCAACGAATATGTGTTTATGGATAATGAAGATTACACGCCTTACTCATTAGACAAAGAAAAAATTGAAGATGAGCTTTTATTTATTACTGAAGAAACGGCAGGCTTGCAAATACTTATTATTGAAGATAAGCCGGTTGGCATTGAGCTGCCAGCGTCGGTAGATTTAGTGATTACCGAAACAGACCCGTCTATAAAGGGTGCTTCTGCGAGTGCACGAACTAAGCCTGCAGTGCTCTCAACGGGCTTAACTGTGCAAGTACCTGAATATATTTCATCGGGTGAAACAATCAAAGTAAACACCGCAGAAGCCAAGTTCACTAGTAGAGCTTAGTGCCACACATGATAAAAAATAGCGTTCAATAGCCGTAATTGCATCAACGGCGTGAATTGCTTCGTTGCAAAGGTCAGTAATAGAATAACTATTACATGACTTTTGCGCCTTGCACTTAACGCCATTAGAACCACTGGATAGCAATTTATAAATTCGTATGAATTCTATGTCCTTGCACTATTTAATATCCCGAGTTGGGGTGTATTATTGCAACCAAGTCCTACATGTTTGCTGCTTTGGCAAGTTTAGCTTTCCTTATCAACTGAACAAACTCATTGCGATAGCCGTACTCATCATTGCCTCGGTTAGCAAGCGCTAAGTTCAATGCATCGTCGAAGTTCCATTCACCGGTGTATTTGGCATCTTTTAAAAGCTGCGCGAAACCGGCTACCGAAGCCGCAAAGTGGGCGTCACTAAGCAGTTTTTCATCGCTTGTATCGCCAAGTGT
>Ga0115567_10007941_pt1 | contig 10025 bp, 6 predicted proteins | sample COGITO_mtgs_1204_2_FD_88679 | JGI IMG/M metagenome (GOLD analysis project Ga0115567, IMG submission 88679) | Pelagic marine microbial communities from North Sea - COGITO_mtgs_120412 | ecosystem: Environmental > Aquatic > Marine > Epipelagic | place: Germany:Helgoland, sampling site Kabeltonne... | reverse complement strand
GAGCCTGCCTCTGCTATGAAGAGTTCAAAGCAATGATGCTGCCACAAACCAAATTCACGTCGGCCGACCTGATTTGCCACCTCCAGGTCCGAAGCAATCAAACCTTGCAATTGAACCGTCAGTCGCAGCCCAGAACTCGATTCAGGTGAAAGGCTAAAGCTCAGAGATTCAACCCCCGAGCAGGATGAAAACGGAACAAGATCGATGCGCATGCGGGTATCAAGTCACCTAGTTGCGACAGGCTAGTGTATCCTAGCCAGATCAAGAATTTGAAAGGAATATTGGTCATGACCGCATATGACTACGACTTATTTGTTATTGGTGTTGGGTCCGGCGGCGTGCGCGCAGCGAGAATGAGCGCGCAGTATGGTGCGCGCGTGGCAACGGCTGAAGAAAAATTCATGGGCGGCACTTGTGTCAATGTTGGCTGTATTCCAAAAAAACTCTTTGTGTATGCCTCGCACTACCATGAGGATTTCAACGAATCTGCCGGCTATGGCTGGCAGTCCGAGCCCGCAAGTTTCAATTGGCAAACCCTGGTTGCGAATAAAGATCAGGAAATCGCTCGTTTAAACGGGATTTATGAGGGTTTGCTAGATCAGGCGGGGGTGACCCATTTCACGGGGCGCGCCAGGATACGCGACGCCCACACCATCGACATTGATGGCAAAAGAGTAACCACCGACAAGATTTTAATCGCGACCGGTGGCTGGCCAACGAAACAAGATATTCCCGGTGCGGAACACGTTATAACGTCGAATGAAGTCTTTTATTTGAAGCACTTGCCGAAAAGGGCGCTGGTTTTGGGTGGCGGGTACATTGCGGTCGAGTTTGCGGGCATTTTTGCAGGGCTTGGTGTGAGTACCGAGTTGGCGTACCGAGGACCATTGTTTTTAAGGGGATTCGATGAAGATGTTCGGATTATGGTTAAGGACGAATTGCTGAAGAAACAGATCGATTTGCAGTTCAACGCAACGCTTGCATCGGTCCAGCGTAATGCCGACGGCACCTTACTTGCGACCTTCACCGATGGCCGTATCTTGGAAACTGACCTCATTTTAACCGCGACGGGTCGCAAACCGGCGGTCGATGATTTGGGCCTTGATACCGTGAATGTCGCACAGCGGGACAATGGTGCGATTATTGTCGACGCGTTTTATCAAACCACTGAGCCCAATATCTATGCCTTGGGCGATGTCATCGATCGGATTCAACTCACACCGGTCGCGATTCATGAAGCGATGTGCTTTGCCAGTACCCAGTTTGCTGGCGAAAGTAAAGTTATGGATTATTCCGGGATTGCAACCGCGGTATTTTGCCAACCCAACATTGCAACGGTGGGTTTGACCGAAGCCGAAGCAAGGGCCCAATACGAGTCCATTGCCGTTTTTCGATCAGAGTTTCGACCGCTGAAACACACGTTGACCGGCAGCGCTGAGCGAAGTCTCATGAAGCTGATTGTTGAGGTGGCAACAGATCGAGTGCTGGGTATCCATATGGTTGGGGCCGAAGCGGGCGAGATTATCCAAGGACTGGCGGTTGCGATGAAGGCGGGCGCCACCAAAGCGGTGTTTGATCAAACAGTGGGGATTCATCCGACGGCAGCAGAAGAATTCGTCACGATGCGATCGCCGGTTGCATGATGCCCGTGGTCGCAGGGGTTGATGGCTGCAAGGGCGGTTGGGTCGTTGTCGAGCGTCAGGCGGGTGTGGTTACAGCACGAGTGGTTGAAACGTTTGATGCGGTGGTTGCATCTGTGTCGAGCGGGTCGCTGTACGTGGACATGCCGATTGGCCTGCCTGAGACCGAGGATCGGCAAGTCGAACGCCTGGCGCGACAGCGTCTGCCTGGCAGAGCCGGTAGTGTTTTTAACGTGCCAGCGCGTTCTGCGGTCTATGCAGAAAGCTTTCAGGCCGCGTGTGATTACAATGTCCGAGCGCAGGGTAAAAAAATTTCGCTGCAATCTTGGTACATATGCCCGAAGATCAAGGAAGTCGATCAATGCTTGCGGGCGCAGCCGCGACTTCGTCCCCGTATTCTGGAGGCGCATCCAGAGCTGTTGTTTGCGACCTTTGGCGGTGCGCCAATGCAATATTCCAAAAAGCATTCGACTGGGCAAGTCGAGCGAATTCACCTGCTCGAGCGTCAAGGTTTAACGCCGCGCAAAGTACTTGCCGAGCTATACCAGTACACTCGTAAAACGCTGGTGCAGGTCGATGACGTGCTGGATGCCATGGTTTTGTACCTGCTTGGTCTGTCAAGTCCTCAGCCGCTCATGGCGGAATCAATTATCGATTCGTTTGGGTTGACCGTGAATTATCAAATGCCGACTGCTAGGCTGGCTGGGCTTGATCGGTCAGATTAGCAGGTTGGATCAGCGGGCTATGCGATAAACGAAAGTGGCATATCCTCACCGCGGGATATTTGCTACCTTAGTCGCATCCGGAAAATTTATAAGAGACGCTCGATATGGCCGATTTCGAACAAATACTCACCTTCTTCGATGGGCTATTACAGTCGGCGTGGTACTTCCCCTATTTGCTATTGGGCACAGGCGTTTTTTTTACGATTTATTTGAAGGCGCCCCAGATTTTTTACTTTCGTCATGCTTGGCGGGTGTTACGCGGGCAGTATGATAAGCCCGGCGCGAAGGGCGATGCCTCGCACTTTCAAGCCCTGACAACTGCGATTTCTGGGACGGTCGGGACTGGCAATATTGGCGGTGTTGCGTTTGCGATCTTTTTAGGCGGGCCGGCGGCGCTGTTTTGGATGTGGATGACGGCCTTCTTTGGCATGACAACCAAGTTCGTTGAAGTCACGCTGAGTCATAAATATCGCGATGTGGACGATGAAGGCTACATTGTTGGTGGTCCCATGTTTGTCATGGAGAAAGGTCTCAACCTGAAATGGTTGGGGATTATTTTTGCGATCGCAACCGTGGTGAGCAGTTTTGGGTCTGGCAATATGCCCCAAAGCAATAATATCGCGGTCGGCCTGCAAGGCACCTTTGGCATTCCTGAATGGATAACGGGTGGTGTTTTGGCGCTGTTACTCGCGGTGGTGATTTTAGGCGGCGTTAAACGCATTATTAAGGTTGCTGAGAAAATCGTACCGACAATGGCGATACTGTATTTTGTAACAGGCCTTGCGGTGGTGTTTGCCAATATCGAAAATGTTTGGCCCTCGCTAGTAAATGTTGTGAGCGATGCTTTTACCGGATCGGCAGCCGTTGGCGGGTTTCTTGGAGCGACCTTTGCTTACGCGTTTAATAAAGGGGTTGGACGCGGTTTGTATTCGAATGAGGCGGGGCAAGGCAGTGCCCCAATTGCCCATGCCGCGGCCCGAACCGACCAACCTGTATCAGAAGGTATGGTTTCTATTTTAGAGCCCTTCATCGATACGATCATTATTTGCACGTTGACGGGTCTGGTGATTTTGTCCTCCGGTGTCTGGATGGAAAAGCATGTAAACCAATTCCAACAATTCGACACCAATGTGGTGACGGGCACCTGGACCGATACCGATCGAGCGGATCGAGCCGCGCTCTTTGAATACCTGAATGGGCGAGATAGTGCGATTAAGCCCTTCAATGGGACGGTAGAAGTGGTGGAAGGTGTGCTTCAACCTGGTCCTTACACGTTGCTTCACAATCGCTCTGTTGCAGAAGCGGTTTTGGTTGGGTCTATTGATCGGCGGTTCACTGGCACGCTGACGGTAAACCGCGGCAACATTGAAAATGATGTTGTGCTAACTGGAAAGTCACTGATTCATTCTGCCGCGCTGACCTCTGAAGCCTTTACACGGAGTGCTTTCGGTAATTACGGTCGCTATGTCGTTGCCCTGGTGCTGCTCTTGTTTGCGTTTTCGACCGCGGTGGCCTGGAGCTATTATGGTGATCGAGCGGTGGTTTATCTGGTGGGTACGGCGTGGCTTACCCCTTACCGGCTGACTTATGTTCTTGGCTTTTTCTTTGCAGCCATCGCTGACACTTCTTTAATCTGGTTAATTGCCGCGATTACGGTGGCGTTCATGACCATTCCGAACCTGATCGCAATTTTGCTGTTGCGAAAAGAGATGAAACAAACCGTAGCGGATTATTGGCGAGACTTTGAGTCTGAGCGCTAAGGTAATGCAAAAGGTTAAATCGACGCCTGCCGGGTTTGCGCGAATTCGGAGCCATCGAATCGAAACCCTCGACTTAGAGGTCATCGAGTACGAGCACAGAGTAACAGGCGCAAAACACTTTCATCTGGCGAGTGATCATGAAGAGCGGGTGTTCATGGTAGCGCTTCGAACCGTGCCAGAAGATTCAACTGGTGTTGCGCATATTCTCGAGCACACCGCTTTGTGCGGCAGCGCCCGCTACCCAGTGCGGGATCCGTTTTTCTCAATGCTTCGTCGATCTCTGAATACTTTTATGAATGCCTTTACGGCCAGTGATTACACGGCGTATCCGTTTGCGAGTGTCAACCAAAAAGACTTTTACAATCTTTTGGATGTGTATCTTGATGCGGTTTTTTTTGCGCGCTTAGATCCTTTGGACTTTGCCCAGGAGGGCCACCGGGTCGAGTTTTCAGAACAGGACAACCCAGACTCTGCCTTGCTCTATAAGGGCGTTGTCTTGAACGAGATGAAGGGAGACATGAGTTCTTCCAGGGCCGTGCTTTGGGAGGCGCTGAATCAAAAGCTGTTTCCAACCACGACCTATCATCATAACGCAGGTGGGGATCCGGCGGCGATTCCTGAGTTGACCTATGAAGCCTTTAAGCGCTTTTACAAAACGCACTATCACCCAAGCAATGCCGTGTTTATGACCTTTGGCGCAATTGATGTGGTTGAGCTGCACAAGGTTTTGGAGGATCGGGCTTTAGGTCAGTTTGAACGGTCAGTTGAGCAGGTTGAGGTGGGCTTGGAGCATAGGCTGTTGGCGCCGGTGCGACACGAAGTAAGCTATGCCGCGAGCGAGACGGCTGATGAGCCGGCAACGTCCCAGCTGGTAATGGCATGGCTGCTCGGCGAGTCAACCGACCTTGCCGGCCTGCTGCAAGCGAATTTGTTGTCGGATGCATTACTGGATCACAGCGGCTCGCCTTTGCGGCGCGCACTAGAGGCTTTCCCGATGGCAGCGTCGGTTTCGCCCTTAACGGGCCTTGAGGAAAGCCATCGTGAAATGAGTTTCCTCTGTGGCATTGAAGGCGTTTCCGGTGAGGCGGTAGAAGCCTTCGAAACAGCCGTGCTTGAGGTCATTACAGACGTCGCAGAGCAAGGGATCCCCCTTGCGCAATTGCAGGCCGTTTTGCATCAAATCGAGTTGTCGCAGCGAGAGGTGGGGGGCGATGGCATGCCCTATGGTTTGCAGCTGATCTTTTCCTGTCTTTCTGCCGCCATTCATCGGGGTGATCCGGTCGAATTATTGGATCTTGATGCGGCCATTGAAACACTCCGAAAAGAGATCGAAGATCCTGAATTTATAAAAGGTTTGGCAAGGTCTTTACTGCTCGAAAATCCGCATCGCGTCACATTGACATTGCAGCCGGACACGAACCTTGCTCAGGAAAAAGCGGACGCAGAGCGGGCGAGGTTGCGAGCCCTAGTTGAAGCAATGAGTGAATCTGAGCGGCGTCACGTGATTGACCAGACTGCAGCGCTGGCGCTGAGGCAAACCGAAGATGAAGATTTGGAAATTTTGCCCAAGGTAACCTTGAATGACATCCCAAGGGATCACGCTTACCCCGAACCCATTGTGACGGGGTCTGTTACGGCCTACGCTGCTGGCTGTAACGGCATTGTTTACCACCAGCTGATTCGTGAGCTGCCGGTGTTGAGTGACGCGGACTGGCGATTACTGCCAGTACTGAATCAGGTGGCGGGTGAGTTGGGTTTCGGGCATCGGGACTATGTTGAAGCACAAAACTTGCAACAATCGCTGACCGGCGGCATCAGCGCTTTTGCCAGTGTGCGCGCAAGCCTTGGCAATGTTGATCAAGCAGGGGCCTTCTTTGTTTTGAGCAGCCGCTCGCTTGTCCGCAATGCCAGCAAAATGATGGCGTTATTAAATGAAACCTCACAAGGCTTGCGGTTTGATGAAACGGCGCGCATTGCAGAACTGGTCCGGCAATCCAATACTAGGAAACAAATGGGGGTGGTTAATCAGGGGCACAGTCTGGCTATGCTCGCTGCGTCTGCCGCATTTTCTAAAATTGCTGCCTTGAATCACCAATTATCGGGATTGGGTTCGTTGGCTTATTTCAAAGGGCTTGTTGCAGGGATTGCAGAAGGCGATGTGGGATCGCTTGCGGCTGATTTGGCGAGCCTTTACCAGCGACTCCAGCAGGCGCCGCAGAGTGCAATGCTCATTGCCGATGAAGCTGAATTGCAGGGATTGATACAGGCTTTGCTGGAGCGCGGCGCTTTGACGCAAGCAGGCCCCGCTCGGCAATTGATCCATGCTGAACAAACAGCGCTTGAAACAGCTTACGTCACCGAAACAGAGGTTAATTTTTGCGCGGCAGCCTATCGATGTCCCAGTGAGTCGAGTGCCACTGTTGCGGCAGTTCAGGTGCTCGCGGCAATCCTACGAAACCAGTATCTGCATGCCGAGATTCGTGAAAAAGGCGGCGCTTACGGCGGCGGGGCCAGTTATGATGCTGCCAATGGACTGTTTCGCTTTTACTCCTATCGAGACCCCGAATTGCTTAAGACCTTTGCCGTCTTTGACGGCGCGCTGGATGCTATTCGTTCGATAAAATGGACATCGAACTTGATCGAGGCGGCTGTCCTAGAGCTTGTCAGCGGTCAGGATGCGCCGGGTTCGCCGGCAGGAGAGGCGCGCGGAGATTTTTATCAGCAGTTGCAGGGCCGTTCACATGCGCATCGGCGGGCGCATCGGGTCGCCTTGTTTTCAGTCACGCCCGATGCGGTAATCGGCGCAGCGGAACAGATTTTCGCAGGCGACAAGAGCCTTTCCGTCGTCACACATTCAGAAGGCGCGCAGGCGTTGCCCGATTCTTTTCTGGTGACGCAGCTTTAGTCGCATCGTGATATATTGGCTTGGGTTACGTAAGAAGCGCTGTGAAGAATTTCTTGAGCGCATGCTCGCTTTTACCATCAGGATCGCTTTTTCTCGACTCAGTGATGACGTCGACTGAATTATTTTGCGGTTGCCAAGCCAGCGTCCAACCTAAACATTGATCGCGCGGCCCTTATGCGGCCCTTATGCGGCCCTTATAATGGAACGCAATGGCCGGACCCGCTCGCTCAATCACCCAAGGCAGGCCGCGGCGCATTGTTTGCAAAAAGTATGGTTTGAAGTCAGCCGAGCTTTGTATTTGAATCTAGTTGGGTTGCCGCACCCATTTACGGTAAGTAACCCGCTACCTAGAAAACCACGTTACCTGATGTTAAATCGATAAGGAGTTTGAGGGCTATGAGTGAAGTGATTGTTTTGAAAAGTCCAGATGGTCATGAATTTGATGTCTTTGAAGCCCGTCCAGTTGGCATGGCAAAGGGCACCATCGTCGTGATCCAAGAGATTTTTGGTGTGAATGCCCACATTCGTGAAGTGGCGCAAGGGTTTGCGGAGCAAGGTTACCGGGCGCTTGCGCCGGCACTCTTCGATCGGGTTGAACGGCAGGTTGCGCTCGGCTACAGCGGGGCAGATATGATGCAAGGTGTTGAGCTCGCCCGTGGCAAGCTGCGGCGTGAAGACGCCCTAGTGGATTTGCAGACAACCATTGACGCAGCGGCGGTTTCCGGGCCGGTGGGTGTGGTGGGATACTGTTTTGGTGGCCTGCTGGCTTGGCTCACAGCCTGTCAACTGCAAAAGGTATCGTGTGCAGTAAGTTACTATGGCGGCGGCGTAGCCTCGGAAATGAGTCAGTCTCCTAGGGCGCCGATCATGTTTCACTTCGCGGCAGAAGATGCGCATATTTCAATGGATGATGTGGCGGTTGTTGAAAAGGCGCAACCCGATGCGCCGTTATTTATTTATGAAGCCGATCATGGTTTCAATTGCAATCACCGTGCAAGCTACGACGAGGCAGCAGCGGTGCTCGCTTTGTCTCGTACGCATGAGTTTTTTAACGCCCATCTGGGATGAAGCACAGGACTGAGCGCATTATTTCTAGCCAACGCTCAATGGTCATAAAGCGACCCTATTGTTGGAAGCGTTGGGCCTGACCTATCAACTCTTGCCAGTTAACATCACGCAAGGCGATCACCATGCCGACGCGACAGATGATTACGTGATTGATCGGTATGAGCGCGAGTGTCAACGTTGTACGCGGTGTAAGGAAGCCAGCTTCTAGCAAATCCCTTTTTAGCCGGCGTATACAGCATTGTAGATATCGCTGTATTGCCCTGGGTATACCGTCATGAGCGTTATGGCATCGACTTAACGGAATACCCATCGGCTTTAAACCGGGTACACCGAGTTGATGGCTCGGCCTGCGGTTAAACGAGGTTTGTCGGTAGGCTAGAAATTAATGTCCAAGCGCGATTTTCGCAGCGAATTGGCGAGACAAAGCCTCTTTTAACTTTTTTTGCGGTTACTCCGGGCGGTGTGTGCGAAGCACATCGACTTGAAGCAGTTAATAGGACGGGTTGAGGCGGTTCGCGAGCGCTTGTTCAATCTAGTAGGGATCAAGCTAGTAGGGATTAAGCAGTAGGTATCAAGTAGTAGGGATCAAAGCAGGGTTTTTTCCCAGGAGCTCTCCAAGGTCGCCGTGAGCGGTACAGTCTATCGTCGCGCGCAGAACAACAATTACAGGACGCGAGATAAGCCCAACGCGAATTAAGGCGCTGATCGCCGACTGAAGCCTTGTTTGTCAATGGCGCAACGCACGGCTACAGATTCGAGCCACATTCTTTTTGTGCCGCCGTCAATAACGAATTTCAGCCTGATTGTGGTTCGCTTTGCTTGACAAAGGCAAGCTCCTTCTACATCCTTCGGGAGTAGTCAATGTTGGTGCCAGAGCAAAAAGGGTGGTCTGGTTGTTTCTGCATAGACTCTTTTATAAATAGAGCAATAATCCGAAATAGGTATGATCATGAAACAAATCCAAACCAGGTCAGGGCTGTTCGCAGCACTGATGTTCTTGGCGTCAGCCTCGCAGGTAGCCAGCGTGACCGCGCAATCTTTAGATGAAGTGTTAGGCGTTCGCGCTGCAACGACTCAGGATGGTAAGAAGTCGCAAATTAAAATCGATGAAGTCAAGGATCAGACGCGTGACTTGCTGACGCAATATAAGCAAGTGATGAAAGTTGTTGACGGTCTGAAAGTCTACAACTTGCAACAAGAACGGCTCATTCGAAACCAGAACGAAGAGCTGGCTGAGCTTGAAGCCTCGATCGATAGTGTGACCGTTATCGAGCGTCAAATAGGGCCGTTGATTGAGCGAATGATCTCCAACTTGGAGACGTTTGTCAGTCTCGATATCCCGTTTCTGATGTCCGAACGAGAGGATCGCATTGCGTTTTTAAAAGACACGTTAGATCGGGCGGATGTCAGTGTCGCTGAAAAGTTCAGCCAAGTGTTGCAGGCCTACCAGGTTGAAAATGCTTACGGGTCAACCATTGAAGCGTATACCGATATGATCGAGTTGGATGGCAAATCGCGTCAAGTCGATGTCTTAAAATGGGGTCGAGTTTCGCTGGTATTCCAATCACCAGATGGTGAAACCACGGGCGTTTGGGATAACGATGCGCGCGACTGGGTAATTCTAGGCGATGAATACAGGACTGGCGTAAGAGACGCGCTGCGAATCGCACGGAAAACGCAGACAGCGGATTTAGTGAAATTACCAGTTAAAGCGGCGGGAGAGTAACCATGAAAAATTTATGGATGAGTGTTGTCCTCGTTGTGGGACTGGTTGGATTTCAAGCACAGGCTGCTGAGAACGATGTCGAGGCGAAGTCGTTGAGCGAGCTGCTGCAGTTGGTAAAAGACGGCAAGGTCGTCAATGCTCGGCTGAATGAGCGTCGCGAAAAAGAATTCAATGCCGATCGGTCGCGGCAACAGAATGAAG
>Ga0115567_10007936_pt1 | contig 10027 bp, 18 predicted proteins | sample COGITO_mtgs_1204_2_FD_88679 | JGI IMG/M metagenome (GOLD analysis project Ga0115567, IMG submission 88679) | Pelagic marine microbial communities from North Sea - COGITO_mtgs_120412 | ecosystem: Environmental > Aquatic > Marine > Epipelagic | place: Germany:Helgoland, sampling site Kabeltonne... | reverse complement strand
CTTCGGATCACCAGCTCCGAGCCCGATACCTGGCCGAACGCCAAGGGCAATCAGCACGGCACTCTTGGATCGGGTGATATGGCGCCACGCACCAGCAAACGCGTGAAGCGTTGTGCCGCCGATCAGCACAGCAGCAGCGCCCGTCGACGCTGTTACTTGCACACCCCGCTGCCCGTGTTGCCGCTGCAGCTCCCGGATGACGTGACCTAAAGGAGAGCCAAATCGTAAGTTGTCATCGCTGTACGGAGAAACGCCAGCAAACGCATGAATCATGTAACGTTCTAAACGTTATGAATGTAACGCATACAATGCAGCCGGGCCGGGCACCACCGAGGACAAAGGACTTGCCGGTCCCTGCGCTGCCTGTGAGAAATACATTTCGACCATCTCGCACCGTCTGGTATTAGGGGTGGGTCCACTCAGACAATACCCGTCTGTTTTGTGCGCGTGGCAACAGAGGTGGTGGGCTGTAGGCAGCCCGGCCCGCTGGTTCTTGCCTGAATCACACGTCGCTGGTCGTCGTTCAGGCCCTGCAGCGACTCTTCCTCGCTGTCCAGACCCGCGTCCATACCTGCGCGCTTGCTGCGCCCGCCGCGCCCGCCGCGACCGAATTTGGCGTTGCTCCTGCTAGAAATGTCCCCGCAAAAATCAGCCTCAACCACCCGCGTCAGACTGATTTGGAACAGCCCATTGCACTGGTCCGGAGTCTCAACTGCACACTCGCAGGGGCGCGGGAGAGCCCGCAAGGTCTAGCCGAGCTGCACGGACACAACCTTTGCATGCCCCAGTGTCCCAAAGGCTCCATGTCATCCGCCGCCTTGGGCAACTGCCCCTTCAGTATCTCCCGAAGCGTCGCCTCATCGCTCATGTCCGACGCATCCGCCGCCGCACTTCCTGCGAGGGACCCCTCGAACCCATCCCCGCGCTCGTCCCGCTGCCCAACGCTGGCATCCTTGCGAACCTTCTTGTTGAGGCCTTTCCCCCCGGTCTCCTTCCTCGCCCCGCTACCCCCATCCCGTATGTTCACGCCACCGACACTCGCCAAAGGCCCTGGGATGTAGGAGTCCTCCCCCTCGTCTTCGCCAGAGTCCCTCTGCTCCACCTCGCTCTCCACTTCGGGCCGAACGTACGGTCGCATTGGGGCGCCGATCCTTCCAAGATCCCGTCTGGACGATTGCGAAAAGAGCCCAAGCGTGAGCTTTTCGGACACGGGAGCCAGGTTCGCAGGAACAAGGGGAAGTCAGCACGAGACTCCGAGGGGGCAATCAGAACATGAAGGGGGCGTGCCTGGCGACCGTCGGAAGGCCTCTCGGCTCTGGGCCGAACCCACTTCTGCGCAGAGCTGCGACGGATATCGCGGGACGAGGGCGACTCTCAGATAGGGACGCAGCAGAACGAGCGTTTCCCTCTCCGGCACCGCTAAGAAAACGATGGAAGAGGATTACGGCGAGCAGCGCCCTGATACTGACAGAAGAACCCATTGCAGACCGCTGTGAGGATCGGAAGAGGTTTCCGATATTCCTCACTATCCCGTAGGATCCACCCGCATCCCCCTGATCTCACCACCCGGGGATCCAGCGCTCCTCGAGGAGGACCAGAGAGGGATGGTGATGATCGCAGCTCCTGATCAAACCGGACCGCTCTATTTTGCCGACTGTGCGCTGCTGGGAATGGGTGATTCCCTCAGGCACTGTTGTCCAGGGCCCCGACGCGAAGTTCCCGCCCTGCTGCACCAAGAAATTCTGAGGCGCTCAAACTGCAGGGCGAGAATAGGCCCGCCTCAGATAGGGACGATTCCATCATGTCGATTTTGGAGTGACCTGTGAGCAGACATAGCTGGCAAGAAGGCACTTGCCAAAGATGCCGCGGTGGGCCCACGGGGCAGCATTATTGATGCTGCTTCTCGCTGGAGCGGTCCGGCTAGCAGCAGATGTCTCCACGGGGGTAATCGAGTCCGCTGCTGTGCAGGAACTACCTGGTTCGCCACTGCGCATCTTCTCCAAAAACCTTCCTCTCCGCCAAATGCGGGCTCCGGACCGGCCAAGGCACAGGCGCAGAAATGCGGCAAGTGATGTGCCATGGCATATGGAAGCATCAGTGGATCAAGGTGATGCAGACAACAGACGCAAAGCGGAAAAATTGGCTGCGAAGATGTTCCTTGTGAAGGTGGACAGCAGAACCCGGTTGCGGGAGATGCGGGCGTTTGTGACGGGGGTGCTTGAAGCGGAGAATGTGCAGTACGTGCCGGACGACGCCCTTCTAGTGAGTGCCGCTTTCTATCTCATGATCCTGCAACAGTGCTTCGAGAGCGCTCAAGTAGCTGCCTCCTGCAATAGTTCGTGCCATCCGCTGAGCTGTGCATATCACTGCCAGGTGGACCTTTTCCCAAGCGATGCTGCCGAGTTGGCGGGTCGAGAGGGCGTCTTGGTCTTTGAGCTGCCCGCTCAATTGAAGCAACCTCAAGGTTGGTGCTCCCCTGTCCAACACACGTCTTTGCCCCAACGGAATTCGGCAGCTGGTTCCATCCTCGTCAGACATTGTAGCGCTCACGACCCACCACGCCGCAGGAAAAACGTGGACAGTCCTGGGCAATGAAGACGCGATCAGAAGGCATAGATCAAGCAGCCAAATGCGCACGGTCGGCGAAGGGCTTGTCTGGGCAGGGGGCTTTGTGGAGCTGCAAGTCGACTTGGTGAGCGCCCCTGGTCCCCGAAAGCCTCGCAATGATCCAGCAACACGTCATGCCCGGAGCCCAAACACGCACTCTACCCTAAATACGCTACACAATCCATCAGAGTCGCGCGAATTTCGCATCCGGAAATGGAGAGGACCGACAACTGCTGGAATGGCTGCGCGGGTTGGAGGCCGCAGGGCTTGCGGACCATCTCTGGACGCGGACCAAAGGGGCTGGAAGGTTGAGCGCGCTTGCGCGTTCGGCGCGGCGTGCGACAATCCAGGTGCAGCCTGAAGGTGCAGAGGCTGTAGTTGCCTGGCTCGCGGATCGCGATGAAGTGGCGTGGGTCGAGCCGCGCATGCCGCCGCGCCTCCGGAACCGCGGCGCTGTGCCGCTTGTGCTCGGAGAGGCGTTGCCGGGCGCCACGACACGCGCGGGCGGAAGTGCATGGGAGCACGGGCTGCGTGGCGAGGGTGAGATCATCGCGATAGGAGACACAGGCCTTGACCACGACTCCTGCTACTTTCGCGACGACGCACGCCCGGTCAAGACGTGCTTTGGCGGCAACCTCTCATGCACAGGCGACTACTTGCATCGCAAGGTGAGCCCGCCCGCCCGCCATTCCGCTGGGCATTGTGCGCTGCACATGCTGCCCGATTTTGGTTTGATAATTGACCGATCGTCTCTTGTCCCAGGTGGTTGCATACAACTATGTTGGGCGACCTGCTGACTTTGGTGCACCGGATGAAGTGGAGGGGCACGGTATGCCCCCGGCACCGTGGTTGTGTAGTGTGAACCCGGAGAGGAATCACGCTGGTAGCTGTGCACAGTATGACTGCTGCTCCTAATCGCGGTGAAACCTTCAGGCACGCACCTCGCCGGCACTGCTGCGGGCGCGGCTTTGGACGGCAGCAGCGGAGCTCCGGATGATGGCATTGCGCCCGGTGCACGGCTGGTGATCGACGATATTCAGAGCAACGAGACGGAAGCGCTTGACTTTCTCCCTGCAGATCTTGCTGTTGACCTCTTTCCACACTCGTATGGACTCGGTGCGCGAGTGTACTCGATGTCGTGGGGAACTGCGTCCACCGAGTACGACAGCATGGCACAGGACGTGGACATTTTTGCAGCAGAGCACCCGGACTGGCTTGGGATTGTTGCCGCGGGAAATGATGGCCCAACGCTCGCTTCGACAGCGTCTCCGGCCAATGCTAAGAACTGTCTCGCCATAGGTTCTACACAGAACGTCGCAGAGGTTTTCGCTCGTGCGGCGCAAAACCCGGATAAGGTTCTTGTCTCCGCGGTCGCAGCCGCAAGCGACATCCTTGGTGAGACCGCCCCCTTTGCAAAGGCGCAATTCGGCCCGGCGCCTTCTATTCCGGCAACCGAAAAGGCCGTGTCGTATGTCGAGGGAAACCGCTACGGGTGCAAAGTCTTCGACAAAGATGAGTTGATCAACAAGGTAGGATGCCCATTACCGCTGGATCCCAACGATCTGAAAACGAATTTACTCGGCTCGTTGCCGCTATTCCGCGTCGTTTCCTGGGGTAAATGTATTTCTAAATCATGTCAGGGTCTGTGTCGAAGGTTGCTCTAATCTACCGCTCGGAAATTCTTGCGGATCCTGAGGATAGCTGTTACTTCGTAGACAAGACGCGACACGCCAAAGCTGCGGGCGCAGTGGCAGTTCTGGTCGTCAATCGTGCAGAAGAGAGTTCATTGATCGAGATGTCTGCGCCACCGAACGACCCAGGAACAAATCTAAGCATCCCCACTGTGATGGTATTGCGCAATTTCGGTGACGCTCTCAAGGGTGCGATTGCAACGGACACGGGCGGAGAGCTGCGCGTCACGCTGCCATCCGCGCGTGGGCTTGACCTCGCGCCGATCCTCGCGTGGTGATCACCCTACTGGCGATCTTGAACATGGTGCTCGTGGCACAGCCACTTTGCATTCTGGTTCTGGGTTTATCCCAGAGCCGTGACCACTCCTTCCCGTTCAGGTTTTCAGCACGAGGACCAACGCGAGACCTGCGGTTCAAGCCAGATTTGCTCGCGCCGGGTGCTTGGCCTGACTGAACTGCTTGCCCACACGGTGCTCACTGCACTCCTCTACTTCCCTAGATTCAATGCGGCTACCCTATACAGGTGACCCAATCATCTCTGCAAAGTCCGACGGCATGATCTTTCAGAACGCATCTTCTGAAATGCAAACGTGCGCGGTTTTTTCATCCTCGGGAACATCTATGAGCGCGCCTCTTGTCGCGGGTGCAGCAGCAATAGTTCGTCAGTACCTGCGAGAGGGCTGGCTTCCTCCTGGGCCACGCCCAACACCATCTGCCGCTGCAATCAAGGCGATACTTCTCAACGGAGCCGTCCCGATTCGGCCCGAACTGTGGGAAAGACGCGGCGGGCGAGTAGGCCCTGCAACCTTTGAAGCGGGCTTCGGGGAGGTGAGTCTCGCAGGGTCCTTGCCGTTTGTCAACAGCTCAAATGGATCGGCGTTTCGCATGGCGCTCTTTGACGAGCAGAGTCCACTCGAGGAGGGCACAAGCTTTTCAGTGTGCGTGGAAGTTCCAGTCGGTGTTCCTGCGGAGCTCCGCGCAACACTTGTCTGGACGGATCCACCTGCTGCACGCATCGCTACCGAGGTAAGCCCCTGCTCCCTACAGCCCGTGTCAGGGTCTCTCGTATTGCCAACTGATCGGTCTCAGGTATGATTAGTCTAACGGTACGCTGCTCTTCCACGCGCAGACACTGGTGAACGATCTTGACCTAGAGCTTCGAGATGAAAGCTCAGGCATCCACCTCGGTTTCGGCAACGGGCGCCAGGCCCGCGACAGCTCCAATGGGTGGCATGCAGTTCGCGACAGTGCAAACAACGTTGAAAAAGTTGTGCTCGACGCCGCTGCGCCAGGGCGGTATGCCCTGATCATCGAGGCGCGGAAGGTTCCCGAAGGTACACAGGCATTCGCACTGGCCATCTCGGGAAACTTCACCTCTGCGGAGGCTTGCACGGGACTACTGCCGTCGTGCGGGATGGGCTGTGGGGAGCAGGGAGAATGCGTGAGCGGACGCTGCAGCTGCCCACTCTCGCGCCGAGGAGAGCGCTGCGAACTTTCAAACCCGAGCCTTGAGCTTGACGCGCCAGAAGGACCGCTGGAGCAGGCATGCCCCATCCGAGGCCACGTGCGCAAGCCCGCAACCGCTCCCCAAACCGATGTGCGACCGTGGCGGGCGCCTGCTCTAGAATTGTTGACGTTTCGCGGTACCGAGAGCAGGAGTTGTCCGCCAACGACTGGACGTTCTTCGTTTTTCCGCCTCCTATTGGGGAATACGAGCTGGCAATAAAGACACTGGACACTTCAGCTGACCCAGATTACTACCTACGCTGGAACTCGTTTCCATCTCTCTCGAAATTCGATCTCAGGTATGCCTCAACATCGTTGTGAGAATGCAAGTGCTGCGGGACCGCAATGATAATCCTCCCTATCCTCAAGACGACTTACGAGAGTTTGAGCCCTTTGAGCTCATTGTGGAATTGGATTTACGTTGCAGGCATTACGAGTTTGGTTCCACTTCCTCTGCAGTCTATCGTGGGGATGTGCTGAGGATGTTTCAGGACGGTCCAGATAAGGACACGGGCTTGTGGGTTCTTGGCGTGCACGCCTTTTGTTGCAAGGAAGCCAAGTTCAGGTGAGGGTCTTCACGACGTTGCCTGACCGGTCCACATTGTTGCTGTATTTTTACGGATCGGCTTTTTTCTCTTTTTTATGTGCTCCCCGCGATGCACCCACAAATGCGGTTTCGGGTGTGCTGGGTAGCACGTTAGCTGCCTTGCAGGTTTGGCTTCAGCGGTGCACGCTGCCCCCTTGGAAAAGTTTCGCATTGAAGCCCACTGAATCTCCTTCGGTGTTGGCAGCGTGGAACTACGCAGCGCTGCTGTCATTAAACCTGTGATCGCGCCGTCGCCATCGTCACCGCCGCCGCCAGATTCCGCACCAGCGCCTCCTCCGTCGACTCTTCCATCCTTCGATGACGTGGTCGACCTCACGGACAGCGTACAAGTCTCCTTCACGGTGGCGCTATCCTTGGATCTTGAGGCATTCTTGCTTGTCCAAGCAGATTACCTCAGGGCTGTTGCCACAGCGGCCGACGTGGCTTTGAATCGCGTTTTTGCTGAGGCACTTGAAGTCAATAGCGAGATCCGTCGCGCGGACGCCGCCTCTGCCGTCCGAGTGCTGCTTGCCGTGAGCGTCGAGGTTCAGACAGTGGTTGCAGCAACATCCGGAAGTGTTTTGTCTACGGTAGCAGGCCTCGAGCGAGACCTCGTCCAAGAACTGACTGCAGGTCCACTCCCCATCCCCAGCACGCGCCGTCGCCGATAGCCACGCCTACACAGCCGAATTTCTCAAAGGTCCGGCTGTGACCGCACGGCTACGGTCAACGATAATAGTGATAAATGATAGGTGCCAGATAAATAACCAAAGAGCCGCACTCGCAGGTGGATTTGAGAGTCCGAAAGTGGTTGGCGCAATCGCATTCAAAGACCCAAGCGTCGATGAGGCAAGTGGGAATATAGATGCTGATTGGCAAGAGCCACCGGTTGAACATAACAGCTTTTGGGATGATATGTTGGGCCACGCGGCGATCATCCTTCCCGCCATTATCGGGGGCTTGCTCGTCATCTACGTCCTGTTGCGCTGGTGCTCACCTTGCCGCGTGTGGATGAATCCTTGCGCCCTCCCTATGCAGTGGCGACCCTAAATCCCCCGTCGGCTGTCAGGTGGCGGCGGAAGTTGCGCTCTGCGGTAGTGACGGTGGCAATGACGCCGATACCGTTTCCAACAGCACCAAACATCCCGCACGAGCTCCAGATCGAAATGTATTCCGTATCGCAGGGGACTTCGCGCCCCTCCTCTGGATTTGAATCCAGAGCAGTCTCGACCAGGCCGTCCTCTGGCCTCGACAGGACGACGCAGACTGCCTCTTCTCGACCATCTCCCAGCCCTGACATGCACGCGGAAGCTAGGTCCTCTCCCCTTCCACTCTACGGCGATGTGCGCGGCCGCGGGTTGAACGACCCATTCTGTCTCCCGCGAGAAGCCGTCCTGGGGTCGTGGGGACCTCATTGTGTGCTTACCCTTTGCTGAACCCGCAGGGGCTTGTTGTACGCGAATGCGCAGACCCGTGCTCTTTATACGAATGCACTCAACGGCGACCACCCTGAGAACTTGGTGTCCGAGCCCGCAGAGCGCACCGAGGAGATGACTGGGTGGGTCGAGTCTCCTTCGATGCAGGTGTCCGTTGCAGGTTCTACGGGCGTCGAAGCGGGCGCGCAGCACTCTGGAGAGCCCCAGGCATTCATTGGAGCGGGTGGACAGCGCCCTGAAGAACTTCAACCCTTGAGAGAGCCTGAGCGCCGCGCTCGCTCGAGATAAATGTGCAAACAGAGTGTCCAACTGAGACGACCAGTCGGTCGGGTCTGTGACACGTGCTGTACTGACACGGAAGAGAAGACAGGAAGACTAGCGGTGGACACGATCCACTTAGACGTGGTCCACCTAATAGGGAGTGTGACTTATGTGTGCTAGCCGGTCACACCCTCTGACCAACCACGTATTGACAAGTAAATATGTAAATGTGTCCGCAGAATCATCCAAGTGGCAAACTGATGGGTCGCGCCTGAGCTCGGTACCAGCATTGAGGCACGCACAGTAGGAAAGGTAGCGTCAAGGCTATTCCCAAACCATGAGACATACTCAGTGTTACATACATAGGATGTGACCGGCTAGCTCACACAAGTCACTCATACCATTAAGAGGGTCACATCCACAATCTGGTTTCTCGTCTCGCGTTCGTGTCAGTACAGCACGTGTCACAGACCCAGGCTACTGGTCGTCTCACACACTAAACGCGATGACCTGGCGAAATTGCCGTGAACTCGGTAAAAACAGCCCACGTACGGGGGGCGGCGGGGCGTGATACCAGTGCAAACACAGTAAGGCCATATGCTATTGGTTGTCCGGAAACCAGCCCCGTCGAGACCTGAGGAGCCTCGACCTCCCGCGCGCCGGACCCGAGATCCAGGAGCTGCATACTCTACTAAATCACCCCCCAAAGTCAAAAGAATTGAATATTTTTTCAATGCCCAGCACTGTTTTCGCCCTGCCGTTTTGTTGGTTGCTTATTTTGTTCGGATCAGTTTTTTGGTGCTCGATCTGTACGAGTTTATTTGCCAGACCCTCATTGAGTATTTTTCTTGAATCGATTGACATTAGGGTGATTTCTCTCTGCCGAGGTACGTGATGTTTTAGAGAGGTTATCGTCCTTACATCTGCTGTGGATCACGGGCTCACAGCTTGTGATATGTCGTGAAATGGTATGAACCGCACAAAAGAAACAATCTGCGCAAAAGAAACAAGTATTGACGTGTTCCTCAACGCCTCCATGCCCAACACAACATCACTATGTCCCATGCTTTCAGCTAAAAGTCGCATACTGAGACGTAAACCAGAATTGTGCCTGTATTAAGCCCTCGGTTCGATCCTAAAGCTTCCGCTCTGCGGAGCTGAAGAAACGACCTGATGACCTGCCTTCAGCGGAACCTGCGCGCCCCGAGCTTGGAACTCTGCAGCCGCACACTCACTAGTACTCCTGCGGGATCTTTGCCGAGACAAGCTGGTGCGCCATGGACGCCGCGGTCTGTGACCCAGTTATGGTGATGATGCGGTTCTGCGTCCCAGGGACGTAGTCACCTTTCTGGGAGACCTTGATGCTTGCGCCAGACTCAGCCATCATCTCCTTGATCGAAGCCCCGCCGCGCCCCAGGATCGCTGGGATCTGATGGTCCGGCACATGCACAGTGTAGGTGACCGATTCACCTCCACCTCCACCCGCCCCGCCGTCGTACCCGCCGTACCCGCTGCCGCCCATCCCGCCACCCCAACCGCCTTGAGAACCTTGGCCGTATCCCCCTTGAGACCCTTGGCCGTATCCCCCGCCAGGCCCAGCGCCACCCCCCGGGCCTCCGAATCTGCTTGAGGAATCAGGACTCAGCCGAGCAATCAGGCAACCTCAGGCTGCACCCATGCCAGGATGCGTTTGGGCTACTCGTTGCAAGAGCTCAAAGGGAGGATTGTCGCGAATTACCCGCTCTGCCCCATGCCAACCCCCATAGGCACGCCGCCGTAACCGCCCCCTCCGCCGCCCGGTGGGCCGCCCGCGCCCGCACCGTAGCCCATAGTGCTGGCGCCCATGCTGGCGGAACCCATGCCGCCCCCCATACCGCCCCCCCTGCCCCATCCCCCCCCCGCCCCGCCCCCCCCCCCCCCCCACTCCCACCCCCCACCCG
>Ga0115567_10007935_pt1 | contig 10027 bp, 12 predicted proteins | sample COGITO_mtgs_1204_2_FD_88679 | JGI IMG/M metagenome (GOLD analysis project Ga0115567, IMG submission 88679) | Pelagic marine microbial communities from North Sea - COGITO_mtgs_120412 | ecosystem: Environmental > Aquatic > Marine > Epipelagic | place: Germany:Helgoland, sampling site Kabeltonne... | reverse complement strand
TTGTTATGATAACGAATTGGGAAGGCACAAGGTTTATCTTCAAGATTATAAAATTTCGAATAAGCTCGTTACAAATTCAGAATTCATTGAGTTTATAAATGCTGGTGGTTATTCTGACTTTAACTTTTGGCACGCCGAAGGTCTCGATTGGATAAAACAAAACGGAATTGAAAAACCTATGTATTGGCACGATATTGATGGCGAATGGCATCAATATACTTTTCAAGGGCTTAAAAAAATAGACGGCAACGCGCCACTTTCACACATATCTTATTTTGAAGCATTCGCTTTTGCCCAATGGAAGGATTGCCGCTTACCAACAGAATTTGAATGGGAAGCAGCGCAAGATAAATTCGATTGGGGCAAGAGGTGGGAATGGACCGAAAGCGCTTACTTACCCTATCCAGAATATCAAAAGGCACCAGGCGCGATTGGCGAATACAATGGTAAGTTTATGGTAAACCAAAAAGTACTTCGAGGCGGCTCTGTTGCAACATCATTAAAACATACGCGGTCAACGTACCGAAATTTTTTTCCTACCAACCTAAGATGGCAATTTACAGGCATTCGACTAGCAAAATAAGCTTCTAAATATGAATACATTAATAAAAAAATCATTGGACACGTCATTTAAAAAAGAAGTATTTGAAGGCTTGACCAACTTTCCAAAATATCTATCATCAAAATATATTTACGACAAGAAAGGCGACAAGCTTTTTCAGGATATCATGGATCTGCCGGAATATTACCTTACCAACTGCGAATTCGACATAATCAAAACACACAAAAGTGCGATTGCAGATGCTTTCAAAAATAACGCAACCGGTTTCGACCTCATAGAACTTGGCGCAGGTGATGGCAAAAAAACCAAGGTTTTATTGAAATATCTTTCAGAAAACAACTTCAATTTTGTCTATAAACCAATCGACATAAGTCAAAACGCCATCGATAGTCTTGCAAAAAAATTGAACGAGGAATTGCCAGAAGTAAATACAGATCCTGAAATAGGGGAATATTTTGAAGTACTTGAAAGATTGAAAACATTTAACCAACGTAAGAAAGTAATAATGGTGCTTGGCTCTAACATTGGCAACTTATTGCATCCTAAAGCAATCGATTTTCTTACAAAGCTTAAAGACACAATGGCTAAGGAAGACCTATTGTTTATGGGTTTCGATCAAAAGAAAGATCCAGAAACGGTACTAAATGCCTACAATGATAAAACAGGTGTTACAGCTGCTTTCAATAAAAATCTTTTGGCGCGTATAAACAGTGAGCTTGGCGGAAATTTTGCTATAGATAAATTTAGACATTGGGAAACCTACGATCCTGAAAGCGGCACCGCAAAAAGTTTTTTGGTAGCCGAAGAAACGATGGAAGTAACCATAAATGCTATAGATATAGTTATAAATTTTGAGCAATGGGAAACCATACATACCGAAATTTCTCAAAAGTATGATGATAAAATAGTTGAATGGTTGGCAGAAGAATCTGGCTTAACAATTGAAAATACGTTTACAGATGCCAAGGAATTTTACAAAAATTATATTTTCAGAAGAAAAAATGGGTAACTTCTACCCTAAATTTAATTTTTATGAAAAATGTGATTTTCATTTTTATGTTTATTTCAATAGTAAGCTGCGATAATCCTGTAAGACAAATAGAACAAGAAGGAAGCGTTCCGCCAGCAAATAATTGGTCGGCCAAACAGGCAAATATCAAAATACATGATAGTCTTTTGATTAAAGGAAGTACGTACTTACCTGTCTATTCTGAAATTTACCAGCGCAACAAGGATTTTACTTTTAACCTTACCGCAACGGTTAGCATACGCAATATTAGTTTAAAAGACACGATCTACCTCTACAAAGCAGATTATTACAATACCCAAGGCGATCTATTGCACGAGTATATAGACGATCCTGTTTTTGTAAAACCTATGGAAACTATCGAGATTGTGGTTGCCGAGAATGATTTAAAAGGAGGTACTGGCGCTAATTTTGTATTTGACTGGTCCAAGAGAATAGACAAACTAGATCCGTTTTTCGAAGCGGTAATGATTTCAACATCTGGACAGCAAGGGATTTCATTTACTACACAAGGAATACGAAAAAAATAAAATAAAGACTATGAAGGCAATTTGGAACGATACGGTTATTGCAGAAAGTGATAAAACCGTTGTAATAGAGAACAACCATTATTTTCCTGAAGACTCTATCAACAAAGAATTTTTCAGCAAAAGCGAAACGCACACTACTTGTCCTTGGAAAGGTGTTGCATCCTATTATACCTTAGAAGTTGAAGGCGAAAAAAACAAAGATGCAGCTTGGTACTATCCCGAAGCTAAACACGCCGCCAAGTCTATAGAAAACCATATCGCTTTTTGGAAAGGCGTTAAAATTACAAATTGATGTGACTCTTGATTACCTCAATGAGACGTTCTAGGTCATTTTCAGTATTGTAAAAATGGAAACTTATCCGAATGCCATTACCACGCTGTGAACAGATGATATTAGCATCGATTAATTTTTGAAAAAGGCCATCATTACCTTTTATATTAAAAATAGATGAGTGGTTTTTTCGGTTAACTACGGAAGTTTTTAAAAGTCCTAATGCTTCAAATTCCTTTTTAGCTTTTGCTGAAATATCCTTTATTTTTTCTGAAATTTTATCCATTCCAACTTTCTGAATAAAATCGATAGATTGCCCTAAGCTACCAAAATTCAATGTGTCTTGGTGACCGGGTTCAAAATGTTTTATAAAAGTGACATCGCTTGAGGTATCGGTCATCGCGTTTGCAGAATTATAACCAATAGTTTTAGGTTTCAAAATATTCCAACAACTTTTTTTTACTGCAAAAATCCCGTTTCCATAACCAGCGAGCATCCATTTATAAGTACTTGCTCCCAAAATATCGATAGCACTTTGCGCAAAATCGAATGCTTCGGTTCCAAGATATTGGGTAGCGTCTGCCACAAATAAGATTTTTGGATATTTTTTCTTTAGTTTTTTTAGAAATTCAAGATCTATTTTTATTCCGCTAAGGTATTGTATAACGCTAAATGCAAAAACATTAGGATTTTGCTTTGCAATTGCAGCCTCGATATTTGTTTCGAGGTTTTCATCGATTTCTGCATAATAGGTTTCAAAACCACGATGCTCGATTGGCCAGTTTAAAGATGGATAATCTTCCTTCAATAAGAGAAATTTTGATTGTGGAGCCAAACTTTCCAAAAACACATTAAAACCAAAAGAAAAATTGGGCACCAGTGCAATTTCAGAAATTTCAGCATTGATAAAGTTGGCTGTTTTTTTTCGCACATCGGCTAAGAGATTGCCATGATTGTTTCTAAAAACACTTCCTTCATTTAAAAACAATAGATCGTGTTTGCGTCGCCATTCCATTAAATTTTCAGAAAGAATACCAGATGCAGCGGTATTTAAATATGTGTATTTTTCCAACACCGGAAATGCTTTTTTTATTTCTTCCATAGCGTTATAGGCAAAGAGCCGAAAATTAGGTAAATTTACATTCAGCATAAAAGTAACCAACAATGTTCTCAAAAAACACGAAAAGTACAAAAACCGAAAGAATCGACGCCGAACAGCGTGAACAATACGAATACGCACGTAATCGCATCAAGCAAAAGAAAAACCTGATGCGCCATTTTATAATCTTTATCGTAGGAAGTGTTATGTTAATCGTCCTCGATCCCGTTTTAGGAATTGGACGAAAGGAATTAGGCGCGAATTGGTTTGTTTGGGCAATATTGATCTGGACATTTCTATTTTTAATCCATCTATTCAATGTTTTGGTGATGAATAAGTTTATGGATAAGGAATGGGAAGATAGACAGATGGAAAAGCTAAAAGCTCGTCAAACAGATCGAATTGCAGAGATGCAAAGAGAAATCGATACTGAAGTGCAATTACCAAGAAAGCCAAATCCAATACAAAACCAAAATCCGAATCTTTTACCGCCAGACGAATTATGATAACAATTATTGCGGCAGCTGGTAAGAACAATGAATTGGGGAAAGAAAATGATCTTGTTTGGCACTTGCCAGACGATTTCAAACGATTTAAACAATTAACGACTGGTCACCATATTATTATGGGCCGGAAGACGTTTGAGTCGTTCCCAAAACCGTTGCCAAATCGCACGCATCTCGTGATTACACGTAATAAAGACTATAAAAAAGAAGGAGCTGTCATTGTGCATTCTATGGAAGAAGCACTTAATAGAGCGGAAGGCGACCCACAACCATTTATAATTGGCGGCGGCGAAATCTACAAAATGGGAATGCCGTTTGTTGAAAAAATCGAGCTTACACGTGTTCACGGAACTTTTGAAGCTGATACTTTTTTTCCTGAAATTCCAGAAAAAGACTTTAAACTTATTTCCGAAACAGAGCACGAAAAAGACGAGAGACACGATTATTGCTTTACCTACCAAACTTTCTTGAGAAAATAAATATTAACCACTTATTAAGATACTTCTTTAAAATATGCTTCTATAATTATTTTGTTTCATTTTTTGTGCCTAACTCTTAACAAAACATTCAAAAAGGTTTGGCAAATCGTTGGCGGTATTTTGCTGCATTTCAAAGTATATTTATTTGAAACAAAAAAAACAGTAAAATGAGCACCGAAAATTTATATAACACAGAAGCTAAGAAAAAATTAACCGATATCGTAGAAGATATAAAAGTTACAATGTTCGCGACCAATCTTGGTGGCCAACCCTTAAGTGTAATCCCAATGTATACCAAAAAAGTAGATGACGTTGGAAATATTTGGTTCTTGAGCGGAAAGGATAGCGACCATAATCGCGATATCAATAAAGACAAAAAAGTACAATTAATGTACAGCGACCCAAGCGATATGAAATTTATAAGTATCTACGGATCTGCCGAAATAGTTACAGACAAATCGGTACTTGAAGAACTTTACAGTAAAATGGATAATGCTTGGTTTGATGGTGAAAATGACCCTAACCTATCTGCAATAAAGGTAATTCCAAATGAAGCTGCATATTGGAAAAATGATTCAAATAAATTGGTGACATTATTTAAATTAGGTGTCGCAGCTATTACTGGAGATGATAAAGAAATTGGCACTTCCGGAAAAATAAAAATGTAAGCAAACTCTTATTTTGAAATTATAATCCCTTTTGTGAAAATTCGTAAAAGGGATTTTACTTTTAACAATGATTTGTAACAGCTAAAAATATTCTGCGTCTATTCTGCGAACCAAAACCAATTAAAATGAATTTTCCAAAATTTTTAGTACTACTAAGTATTTCATTAATTTCTTTTCAAACAATAAATGCCCAGCAAAAAATTAAAGAATGGACTGCATTTACACAAGTTGTAAAAATCCAGACCAATAAAAAGATAAAATTTAAGCTTTCGGCATCAGTAAAAACAGATCTTAAAGAAGATAATGCACAAGCAGGTTTGTGGGCTCGTGTTGATGAAACTAATAAAAAAATAGGCTTTTTTGATAATATGAACGATAGACCAATTACCGAAAATAGTTGGAATACCTATACTATTGAAGGCGTTCTAGATAAAAAATCAAACCAGATTGCCTTTGGCGGATTGTGTTATAATAACGGAACTTTTCTCTTCGACGATTTCAAATTATTTATTGAAAACGCTAAAACAGGCGAATTCGAGGAAATGGAACTTACCAACGGTGGTTTTGAAGATGATTCGGCAAATGAGAATATTCAGGGTTGGTACACAGGCATTGTTGCCAACGGAAGTGAAGATGTTAAAGGGTTTTCTGTAAAAATCATTAACGACGACAAATTTGAAGGCAAAAACGCTCTGAAGGTTGTTGGCAATGGTGTTGAAAAGAGCAAGACCAATTATATTGGTGAATTAGAAGGTTTCTCGCCACAAGTGGGTACATTGATAACGATGTTAGATAACATGAAAGAAAGAGTTGCATATACCGTACAAAATATGTCAACGGAAGAACTGGATTATTTACAAGATGAAAATGCAAATACGATAGGAGCTTTGTTAATGCACTTAATCGCTACTGAAAATTACTATCGAATCGTTACTTTTGAAGAAAGAGATCTTACTTCAGAAGAAATGAAAGAGTATAATGATGCTATGGAATTGGGAGATTTGGGCAGAAAAAACATAAAAGACAAAAATGTCTCATATTATTTAGATCTTTACAACGAAGCTAGACAAAAAACCATTGAAGCCTTCAAACAAAAAGACGATGTTTGGTTAGCAACAACTCCAACAGGGTCTAGCGTTAGCAACCATTTCTCTTGGTTTCACGTTATGGAACATCAATCCAGCCATCTAGGTCAGATTTTATATTTAAAGAAAAGAATTCCTGAAAATTTAGATCTTAAAATCAAGAAAACGAATAAGATAGATTAGACAAAGAATCAATTAACCATCAAATTATGAAAGCATATATTTTTCCTGGACAAGGCGCCCAATTTACAGGAATGGGCAAAGACCTTTATGACTCAAACGAAGAAGCAAAAAAACTTTTTAAAAAAGCAGATGAAATTTTAGGTTTTGAAATAAGCAAAACAATGTTTGAAGGCACTGCCGAAGAACTGAAGGAAACCAAAGTTACACAACCTGCAATCTTTATACATTCAACCATTTTAACCGCTGTAATGGGCGATAGTTTTAAACCAGATATGGTTGCCGGTCATTCTCTTGGTGAATTTAGTGCGTTGGTGGCAAATAAGTGTTTACGTTTTGAAGATGGCTTACGCTTGGTTTCGCAGCGCGCAGACGCTATGCAAAAAGCCTGCGAACTCGAACCATCAACAATGGCAGCAGTTTTAGGGCTGGAAGATCATTTAGTAGAAGCAATTTGCGCAGATATTGAAGGTATCGTTGTAGCAGCAAATTATAACTGTCCTGGTCAATTGGTAATTTCTGGCGAGACCAAAGCTGTAGAAAGAGCTTGCGAAGCATTGAAAGATGCTGGTGCAAAACGTGCATTGATGCTTCCAGTTGGCGGCGCATTTCACAGTCCGTTAATGGAACCGGCACGTGAGAATCTGGCAAAAGCAATAGAGAATACAACATTCGCAAAACCAATCTGCCCTATTTACCAGAATGTTTCCACTTTTGCAGTTACAGATCCTTCAGAAATACAGAAAAATCTAATGTTCCAATTAACTGCACCTGTAAAATGGACTCATAGTGTGCAAAATATGATTAAGGACGGCGCGAAAACCTTTATTGAGGTTGGACCAGGAAACGTTTTGCAAGGACTTGTAAAAAAGATAGATAATTCCGCAAAAACCGAAAAGGCAGAGGTTTAATTCTTTCAAAATAGTACATAAAAAAAGAGACCGTAAATAATTAACGGTCTCTTTTTTTATGTACTTCGGAAACTTAGGCGCTCAATGTGCAATCTTCGCAAGACTTGATCTCACCATAATACGTTTCGCGATATTTGTGTAAAGTTTTGTAGGGAATACTCAAAAATGCTTTTTTAATATAGGTTACATTTACTGTTGCAATACCCATGACATTACCGAAACGTTTTTCCTTTTTAATCTGTCTTTTTACTGAAATAAATTTCATGATGTCGTTTTTAATGAACTACAAAGAAACGAATACTAACGCTAAAATGCAAATTAAACAGGTTAAACCTTAGTTAACTTACTGTATATCAGGTTTATTTTTGTTTTTTTCTAATCTTTTTCTCCCACTTCCAAGCAGATTTTAAAGAGTCTTTCAAACTCATTTTGGCCTTCCAACCAAGTATTTTGTTTGCTTTTTCGGTATCTGCATAAACAGCGATTACATCTCCAGGACGCCGATCTAAGATTTTATAATTTAGCTTTTCACCAGTAGATTCTTCAAATGCATTTACAACCTCCAAAACCGAACTTCCGGTTCCTGTTCCTATATTGAAAACCTCAAAATTACTTTCATTTCTTTCTGAAAGTAGTCTTTCCATTGCAATAACGTGTGCCTTTGCAAGATCTACTACATGAATATAATCGCGAACACAACTTCCGTCTTCTGTAGGATAATCATCGCCAAAAACCAAAAGTTCTTTCCGTAAACCGATTGCTGTTTGTGTAATAAATGGCACAAGGTTTTGAGGCACACCAACAGGTAGTTCCCCAATTTCAGCGGTTTCATGTGCGCCAATTGGGTTAAAATATCTTAAAGCAATAGCATTTATATTAGAAACCGAACAAGTTTCGGCTATAATCTCTTCACTAATCTGTTTTGTATTTCCATAAGGCGAAGTGGCGTTTTTTATGGGCGCGATTTCCTTGATTGGAAGCTTGTCCGGTTCACCATAAACGGTACACGATGAACTAAAAATTAGATTGTTAATATTATTGGCCTTACATTCTTGAAGCATATATATCAACGTATGCAAATTATTCTCGTAATATAGCAACGGATTTTCGACACTTTCTCCAACTGCTTTACTAGCTGCGAAATGGATGATACCATCAATATCGGTATGGCGTTTAAAAAAATCTGTCACGTCACTTTTTAGGCGTAGGTCAAGTCTTTCAAAAATCGGTGGTTTTTTGGTGATATTTGTAATGCCTTCCAAAACATCTATGCTTGAATTAGAAAGATTATCTATAATAACCACCTCAAAACCTGAATGCTGAAGTTCTACAACTGTGTGAGAACCAATATAGCCCAAACCTCCTGTTACAAGTATTTTTTTCATCTTACGATCCGCATAGGCGGATATCATTTTAGTTAATATTTGCTTTCTCCAAAAACGCTAAAATTGATTGAGTAATAAATTCAATTTGCTCATCATCAAGTTCGGTATGCATTGGTAGCGAAATAACCTCTTTCACTAACTTATTGGTTACAGGGAAATCAGCTTCATTATAACGCTCGTCCCGATACGCCTTCTGTAAATGCAACGGAATTGGATAATAAACGCCACAAGGAATTCCATTGTCATTAAGATGTTTAACAAGTGCATCACGATCTGCATCAATAATCCGCAACGTATATTGATGGAAAACATGACAGTCGCAAACATTGCAAATACTGTTTCCTACATCACAAAAACCGGTTGGAGTAATAATATTTTTATGGCCGGCAAGTGCTTGGGTATATTTTCGAGCTGCATTTCTTCGTGTAGCATTGTAATTATCTAAATGCGGTAATTTTGCACGAAGTACCGCAGCTTGAATAGAATCTAACCTTGAATTAACACCTACCACATCGTGGTGATAACGCTCGTACATACCGTGATTAACAATACCGCGAATAGTATGTGCCAGATCATCATTATTGGTGAAAATTGCACCGCCATCACCGTAACAACCTAAATTTTTTGAAGGAAAAAATGAAGTTGAGCCCACGTGTCCAATAGCGCCAGTTTTGGTTTTTTTGCCATTTTTTGAGGTAAAGTTTGCGCCAATTCCTTGTGCGTTGTCCTCAATAACAAATAGATCGTGTTCTTCGGCGATGTCCATAATCGCATCCATATTTGCGGCAAGTCCAAATAAATGCACCGGAACAATTGCTTTTGTTTTTGGTGTAATCGCTTTTCGAACCGCTTCAATATCTATATTGAAATTTATAGGGTCTACATCTACAAGTACCGGTGTTAACTGAAGAAGTGCAATCACCTCAACAGTAGCAGCAAAAGTAAAATCTGCGGTGATTACCTCATCGCCTGCTTTAAGACCTAAGCCCATCATTGCTATCTGTAATGCATCTGTACCATTGGCGCAAGGAATTACATGCTTTACACCAAGATATTTTTCAAGTTCTTCTTGAAATTTGTGAACTTCTGGCCCATTTATAAAAGCTGTCGTTTCCATTACTTCGTTGATAGAGCGATCAACCTGTTCTTTAATATGCTGATATTGGCCTTTAAGATCGACCATCTGAATTTTTTTCATACGTATGCTGAAGAAATTTGTCTGCACAAAATTACGAAACAATTATGAGACGTGAGATTTTAGATATGAGATGTTAGAATTTATACTTTTCAAATTTTAATTAAGAATTTTAGAAATTCTTGCTAT
>Ga0115567_10007932_pt1 | contig 10031 bp, 5 predicted proteins | sample COGITO_mtgs_1204_2_FD_88679 | JGI IMG/M metagenome (GOLD analysis project Ga0115567, IMG submission 88679) | Pelagic marine microbial communities from North Sea - COGITO_mtgs_120412 | ecosystem: Environmental > Aquatic > Marine > Epipelagic | place: Germany:Helgoland, sampling site Kabeltonne... | reverse complement strand
TTTTGCTGTAACTGCATTAGATGCTGCAAAATATAAATACAAAGTATCTTTCGGATTTAATTTGTAACCAGCATATAATTTTTCTGCAGCCATATCATATTTCTCTGCATTCTGATCGTTAATTGCGCTTTGAATCAAACTATTGGTAACACCAGCTAAACCTTGAGCAGCAGCTTCCGCATTACCTAGCTCTTCCGCTTTTTTGAAAGCTTCTGAAGCAGTCATAAGATCTTTTACAGAAGTTCCTTCTCCTGTACCTAAATATGCCTGTCCTTTAAAAACATAAAAATCTTCCTTTAAATTATCATTAGCATCACCTAACATAGATTCTGCTTGAGTCAATAAAGTTTTTGCTTCCGCATAACTTCCTTTTTCGATAGCTTTACCAGCATCGCGAACTTCCTTTTTCTGGGCTATTGCAACTACTGATAGTAAAGATAACCCTATTGATAAAATATTCTTTTTCATCTTAAAATTGGTTTTTTGTTGTTATTCATCATTATTATCTGCAATTGTTGTGCCATCTGAGTTTTCCTCACTGGTTTCAGTGTCTGACAACTCATCAAGAATCTCCTCTACTTCTTCATCATCCTTCATTACCTTGGCAACTGCCGCAATAGCATCATTGCTTTTCAAGTTAATAAGCCGGACTCCTTGGGTAGCTCTTCCCATAACTCTTAAGTTCTCCACACTCATTCTAATAGCCAAGCCAGATCTATTGATAATCATAAGATCATCGCTATCACTAACATTTTTAATAGCTACTAATTCTCCTGTTTTTTCAGTTACCGAAATTGTCTTGACACCTTTTCCTCCACGGTTAGTAATTCTATAATCGTCTAATTTTGAACGTTTTCCATAACCATTGGCAGATACTACCAAAATGTCAGTATCCATTTCGTTAACAGCAATCATTCCAACCACTTCATCCTTGTCGTTTGCTAATGTAATACCACGAACACCTGAGGCATTTCTACCCATTGGTCTTGTTTTCTCTTCTTCAAACCTAATGGCTTTTCCACTTTTAATGGCCAGCATTACTTGGCTATTTCCTGTAGTAAGTTTAGCTTCTAAAAGCTCATCATCTTCACGAATGGTAATTGCATTAATTCCATTGATTCTAGGGCGGGAATATTGCTCTAGCGAAGTTTTCTTAACCTGACCCTTTTTAGTAGCCATGATCACAAAATGATTGTTTATGTATTCCTCATCTTTAAGATCTTGAGTACATATAAATGCTTTCACTTTATCGTCCGGTTCAATATTTATTAAGTTCTGAATAGCTCTACCCTTAGAGGTTTTGCTTCCTTCAGGAATTTCATAAACACGCATCCAAAAACATTTTCCCTTCTGAGTGAAGAAGATCATGTATTGATGATTGGTTCCAGAGAACAAATGTTCTAAAAAGTCCTCATTTCTGGTAGTTGATCCTTTTTGTCCAACTCCCCCTCTATTTTGAATTTTATATTCGGTAAGAGAAGTCCTTTTAATATATCCAGCATGAGAAATGGTAATTACCACTTGTTCATCTGGAATCATATCTTCTATACTAAGATCTCCACCTGCATATTCTATTACAGATCTACGCTCATCTCCATATTTATTCTTAATCTCCAGTAATTCATCAGTAATTACTTGCATTCTGCGCTCTTTTCTAGCTAAAATATCTTTAAGATCCTCGATGGTCTTCATGATATCTTCGTATTCTGAACGTAATTTATCTTGTTCCAGACCTGTAAGTTGTCTCAATCGCATTTCTACGATTGCTTTTGCCTGAAGTTCAGATAAATTGAAGCGTTCTATTAATTTAGAACGAGCTTCTTCTCCATTACTAGATGCTCTAATTAATGCTATTACTTCATCTATATTATCTGAAGCAATTATTAATCCTTCTAAAATATGTGCTCTTTCTTCAGCTTTACGCAATTCATACTGAGTACGTCTTACAACCACTTCATGACGATGCTCCACAAAATGAACAATCATGTCTTTAAGATTCAGCATTTCTGGTCTACCTTTCACTAAGGCAATGTTGTTAACGCTGAAACTTGTTTGAAGTGCAGTATGCTTGAAAAGTGTATTTAAAACAATATTTGGGATGGCATCTCGCTTAAGAATATAAACGATTCTCATTCCATTTCTATCAGATTCGTCGCGAATGGTAGAAATTCCATCAATCTTCTTTTCATTAACAAGATCGGCAGTTTTCTTAATCATGTCTGCTTTATTTACCTGATAAGGAATCTCGGTAATAATAATAGCTTCACGACCATTTACATCTTCCAAACTGGTCTTGGCGCGCATCACTACACGACCTCTACCGGTTTTAAAAGCTTCACGAACTCCATCATAACCATAAATAGTTCCACCAGTTGGAAAATCTGGCGCTTTTATATGAGTTATTAACTCGTCAATATCAATATCATTATTTTCTATATAGGCTACTGTCCCATCAATAACTTCAGATAAGTTATGAGGCGGCATATTTGTAGCCATACCTACAGCAATTCCACTGGCACCATTTATTAATAAATTTGGTACTCTTGTCGGTAATACTGTTGGCTCTTCTAAAGTATCATCAAAATTTAATCTGTGATCTACTGTTTCTTTGTCGATATCTGCCAACATATCTTCAGCGATCTTCCGCATTCTCGCTTCAGTATATCGCATTGCAGCAGGACTATCCCCATCTACAGATCCAAAATTCCCTTGACCATCTACAAGCATATAACGTAAACTCCATTCCTGAGCCATACGTACCATAGCATCGTATACAGAAGTATCCCCGTGTGGGTGATACTTACCTAATACTTCACCTACAATTCTAGCAGATTTTTTATGTGCACCAGTTGCTCTAATACCTAATTCATGCATTCCGAACAAAACCCGTCTATGAACTGGTTTTAATCCGTCACGAACATCAGGTAGCGCACGTGACACAATGACCGACATCGAATAATCGATATAAGCCGACTTCATTTCATCTTCAATGTTGATAGGAATTAACTTTTCTCCTTCAGCCATATTAAATAGTTTATTTTAGTTTGAAAATATAACGTGCCAATTTACGGATTCTGCGGTTGTTTTTAGTGCTATTCGTAAGGCTTTGTTTAAATTTTATTAACAAATATTTAGCTGGGCTTCGTTAATAAGTTAACTATCTTATATTTTGATTATTGAAAGTAATTTTGTCAATTAGCTAGCGACACATTAATAGGTATAATTTTTGAACCTACCCCACTAGCGTAAATAAATAAATTTAGAGAAAGGAAACTAAAATGGACGATAATTTTTCTCCCAAAGTAAAAGATGTAATTGCCTATAGCAAAGAAGAAGCTCTAAGGCTAGGACACGACTTTATAGGTACAGAACATTTAATGCTAGGACTATTGCGAGATGGAGATGGTAAAGCCATAAACATATTGAATGCCCTAGATATAGACTTGAGTCATTTAAGACGAAAAGTTGAAATACTTAGCCCTGCAAATCCGGAATCTCCGGGAATTTCTAACGAAAAAAAGAATTTGCACCTTACTAGACAAGCCGAACGTGCTTTAAAAACTACTTTTTTAGAAGCGAAGCTTTTTCAAAGTACTTCTATAAATACAGCGCATTTACTACTGTGTATTCTAAGAAATGAAAATGACCCTACTACCAAACTTTTAAATAAATTAAAGATTGATTATGATGGGGTTAAAGACCAATTTAAATATATGATTACAAATGACGATGATTATTTAGAAGCTCCAAGAGCCGAATCTTTTTCTGATGAAGATGCAAATGCCGATGATACAACTAAAGATAATCCTTTTAGTAATACAGGCAAAACCAATAAAAAATCTAAAACTCCTGTTCTGGATAACTTCGGAAGGGATTTAACTGCAATGGCAGAAATAGATAAATTAGACCCTGTTGTTGGTAGAGAGAAAGAAATAGAGCGTGTTAGTCAGATCTTAAGTAGACGTAAGAAAAATAACCCTTTATTAATTGGAGAACCTGGTGTAGGGAAATCTGCAATTGCTGAAGGTTTAGCACTTAGAATTGTACAACGTAAAGTTTCTAGGATTCTTTTTGATAAACGCGTTGTAACTCTAGATCTTGCAAGTTTAGTTGCGGGTACAAAATATAGAGGTCAGTTTGAAGAGCGCATGAAAGCGGTCATGAATGAGCTTGAAAAGAATGATGATATTATTCTTTTTATAGATGAAATTCATACAATCGTTGGTGCTGGTGGAGCTACAGGTAGTTTAGATGCCAGTAATATGTTTAAACCAGCCTTAGCACGAGGTGAAATTCAATGTATTGGGGCTACTACTTTAGATGAGTATAGACAATATATAGAGAAAGATGGTGCTTTAGAAAGAAGATTTCAGAAAGTAATTGTTGAACCTACAACTGTAGCAGAGACTTTAGAGATCCTAAATAATATTAAAGGGAAGTATGAAGAACATCATAATGTTATTTATACACCAGAAGCTATTGAGGCATGTGTTAAACTTCCCAATAGATATATTACGGACAGATTCCTTCCAGACAAAGCTATAGATGCTCTAGATGAAGCTGGTGCACGAGTTCATATTACCAATATTGAAGTGCCTAAGCAAATTCTAGATTTAGAGAAAAAGTTAGAAGAAGTTCGTGAAAACAAAAATGCTGTTGTTAAAAAGCAAAAGTATGAAGAGGCTGCTAAACTTAGAGATGATGAAAAGAATCTTGAAAAACAATTAAGCGTTGCTCAAGAAAAATGGGAAGAAGAATCCAAGAAACACAAAGAAACTGTAACTGAAGATCATGTTGCCGATGTGGTTTCTATGATGACAGGGGTTCCCGTTAATAGAATTGCTCAAACCGAAATTACCAAGCTTGCAGAACTTCCTGATAGGATTAAAGGAAAAGTTATTGGCCAAGATGACGCGGTTAATAAAGTAGTAAAAGCTATTCAAAGAAATAGAGCTGGATTAAAAGATCCTAATAAGCCAATTGGATCCTTTATTTTCTTAGGTCAAACAGGAGTTGGTAAAACTCAATTGGCAAAAGTTTTAGCCAAGCAATTATTCGATAATGAAGATACTCTTATCAGGATAGATATGAGTGAGTATATGGAGAAGTTCGCTATTTCAAGATTAATTGGTGCACCTCCGGGATATATTGGATATGAAGAAGGTGGACAGTTAACCGAAAAAGTTAGACGTAAACCCTATGCAGTAATACTTTTAGATGAAGTTGAAAAAGCCCATCCAGATGTATTTAACATGTTGCTCCAAGTGCTGGATGATGGTTATTTAACAGATAGTTTAGGTAGAAAAATTGATTTTAGAAACACTATTATCATTATGACCTCTAATATAGGTTCAAGAAAATTGAAAGATTTTGGACAAGGAGTTGGTTTTGGAACAGCCTCACAGAAGTCTCAAATAGACGATAATGCGAGAAGTGTAATTCAGAATGCATTGAAAAAGGCATTTGCTCCAGAATTTTTGAATAGAATTGATGATGTGGTAATCTTCAATTCATTAGGAAGAGAGGAAATTCATAAGATTATTGATATTGAGCTTGAAAAATTATATGACCGTATTGGTATTATTGGATATACTTTAATTCTAAGTGATAGTGCAAAAGACTATATAGCAGATAAAGGATTCGATAAGGATTATGGTGCTAGACCTCTAAACAGAGCTATTCAGAAATATATTGAAGATGCTTTAGCTGAAGAAATTATTACTTCTCACTTAGAAGAAGGCGATAAAATCTTTATGGACTTAGATAAGGAAAATGATAAGCTTACCATTAAAATAGAAAAACCTAAAGAGGAAAAAGAGGCTTAAATTATAACCTCAAAATTTTATTAAGGCAACCAGTAAACATTATTTTATTGGTTGCTTTTTAATTTTAGATGAGTTAATCATCTATTTTACTGAATTTCAATAGCTTAAAACAATATTACTAATTGTCATAAATATTTGGATATTATGAGTAAATCATTACATTTGGATTCATAATTTCCCCTAACAATTTATGATAAAATCTGCTTTAAAGCTTGAGTTTGGATCGGTAACCTTCTTAGATAATATTCTAATATCCGAACTAAACGAAGGAATATTATTAGACATACCACACAATCAAGAACTATTAGAATTAGGCCGTGAGCGTTTTAATGGGAAACCTTATGGCTATATTTCAAATAGAATAAATTCTTATTCTGTAAATCCTATGATTCATTTAGATTCTGCAAATTCTCCTAATCTCGTAGCAATTGCAATTGTTTCAGATAAAGAAGTAGTGAAACAGAATACTATTATTGAAAAGCAATTTTTCAGAAATAAAAGTTCCTTTGAAGTATTCGATACTTTAGATGAAGCTATTAACTGGATAAAGCATCAACTTTAATCCCATATTTAGGGTTTAATTTACCGTCCCGGTAACTATCGGGATACCTCGGCATTTTATAATTATTTTCCAAACTTATACTTGATGTGCTTGTCCCGAGGTTCTTGATTAATCAAATAAAAGCGGTTGCTCTACTGCAAAATTATCTACAAAGTTTTTGGCATTCTTAATATGAGTTGCCATAATCTGATCTTCTAATAAAATTGGCACTACTTTTCTAAAATTATTAATTACATCTTGTAAAAAGGGAGAAGTTTTCTTAGGCTCTCTGTAATGTAATGCTTGTGATGCATTAAAAAGTTCTATGGCCAATACGGTAGAAATATTATCTATAACTTTTAAAAGTTTTGTAGCTCCATTAGATCCCATACTCACATGGTCTTCTTGCCCATTAGAAGAAACTATTGAATCTATACTCGAAGGAGTAGCATATTGTTTATTCTGACTCACGATACTAGCAGCAGTATATTGCGGAATCATAAACCCACTATTCAATCCCGGGTTTTCAACTAAAAATGTGGGGAGATTTCTTAATCCAGATACTAATTGATAGATTCTTCTTTCTGATATATTACCAATTTCTGCCATAGCAATCGCCATATAATCTAGGGCTAAAGCTAAAGGTTGTCCATGAAAATTTCCACCAGATATAATTTTATCTGCTTCAATAAAAATATTAGGATTATCTGTAACCGAATTAATTTCAGTCTTTATTGTTTTTCTTGCAAAAGATAAAGTATCCTTTGTGGCTCCATGAACTTGTGGGATACATCTAAAAGAATAAGGATCTTGAACACTTGCTTTTTCTGTAGTTGCAATTTCACTCCCAGATAAAAATTCTCTAATTCTCTCTGCAGTTTTAATTTGCCCGCGATGAGGACGAACCATATGCACAAGCTCATCATAAGGAGACATATTGCAATTAAAGGCATCTATAGAAATAGATCCTATTAGATCGGCCAAGTAGCATAATTTATAAGATTCCATTAAAGCATATACTCCATGTGCACTCATAAATTGAGTTCCATTTAAAAGTGCCAAACCTTCTTTAGATTGAAGTTTAATTGGCTCCCAGTTAAATTTCTTCATCACAGTGGAAGATTCTACTTGTTCACCTTTAAAATAAACCTCTCCCATTCCTAATAAAGGTAAAGACATATGAGCTAAAGGCGCAAGATCTCCAGATGCTCCTAAAGAGCCTTGTTCATAAATAACAGGCAAAACATCTTCATTATAAAAATCTATAAGTCTTTGAACGGTCTCTAAAGCGATTCCACTATTTCCATAACTTAAAGACTGAATCTTTAGCAATAACATCAATCTAATAATTGGTTTACTAACCAAAGCGCCAGTTCCGCAAGCATGAGACATTACTAAGTTTTCCTGCAGTTGTGTTAAATGATCATTAGAGATCTTCACATTACACAAAGAACCAAACCCAGTGTTTATTCCATAAACCGGAACATCACTTTGTTTAATCTTTTCGTCAAGATATTTTCTTGATTTTTCAATATTAACTCTGGATTCTTCACTCAGTTCCAGTTTTAATTTATTTTGAAGAATATCGTGAATAGTTTGCAAGTCTAGTACAGCAGAACTTATATAGTGGTATGAACTCATAAAAAAATTGGCATTTTAGGAAGTAAAGAAATCAATAACATTAGGGTTCTTAAGAATTCTTAAAAGAATTTAAAATTTGTTAATAGTTATTTACAAATGTTAAACAAGTGCTAAAATAAACGAAATTTCTTCAATTGACTTCAGATTACGAATCCTTTTTAAACAAATCTAAAAAAGACCGTCCAATATTATTAGCAATATCCCCAGCAATTAATCCCTGATAGCTCAATTCTTCAGCCATAATATCACCTGTTCTTCCATGTAAATAAACACCCAGAACCGCTGCTATTAATGGTTCATATTGCTGAGAAATTAAAGAAGTAATTACTCCAGAAAGCACATCTCCACTTCCTGCTGTTGCCATTCCTGGATTTCCTGTATTGTTAATATAAATGTCATCCTGAAAAATTGTAATAGTATGTGCCCCTTTAATAACTAGGATTATGTCATACTTTTTACAAAATTTCTTAGATTTATATAACTTATCAAAATCATCTTTCCATTTTCCAATTAAACGTTCTAATTCTCCCGGATGCGGGGTTAATACCGAGTTCTCTGGAAGTAGCTTTAATAATTCATTGTCTTTTGAAAGTAGATTAAGCCCGTCGGCATCAATCACCATCGGTTTTTTGGTTTTTTCCAATAAACTTTTAAAAGCCTGCATTGTTTCCGAAGAAGTTCCTGCCCCCATCCCAAAACATATTACGTCTGGAGAAAGATCGAAATCTATATTGCTCAAATTTTCTTCCATTTTATCTGTGAGCACCATGGCTTCCGGCAAAATCGTTTGTAGAATTTGATATCCACATTTTGGAGAAAAGATAGTTACCAAACCGGCTCCAGTTCTTAAGGCAGCTTTTGCCGTTAGAGAAATACTTCCAATTTTACCATAGCTTCCTCCAACAATTAAGCTATGCCCGAAATCTCCTTTATGAGAAAAGCTAGTTCTTGGTTGATATAACAACTGAGCTTCCGGCTTACCAATTAGCTGCTTGTTCACTTTTGCTTTGGCTAAATACTCCCTATCCAATCCAATATCAATTACTTGCATATCTCCAATATATTTAGCGGCTTGTGGCAAGAAGAATATCAATTTTGGAGATTGAAAAGTAATAGTAACATTAGCCTTAACAACAGCTTGATCCTTACTTGGAATTTTATCTGCAAACAACCCTGATGGCATATCTACAGCAACTATAAAAGCTCCAGATTTGTTGATATATTTTACCAAATTCCCAACCCATTCTTCTAAAGGTCTATTCAAACCAATACCAAACATGGCATCAATTATAAAATCTTTAGAATTTATTTCCGGAAAATCATCTTTGTCTTTAATAACTTCTGGCCAATCATTGTTGACTTCCTTGATTCTATCGTAATTCAACAAAAAATCTTCACTCCTTTTATTGCTATAATTCACCACATATACAGTAACTTGATAACCGTGCTCTAAAAGTAACCTTCCTATTACCAAGCCATCTCCCCCATTATTTCCTATCCCACAAAATATCTTAATGAGAATTTGAGCACCATTCAGTTTAGCATGAATATCATTGAAAACAAGCGTTGCGGCTCGTTCCATTAGATCTGCCGAACTTATTTCTTGATTCTTGATTGTTACTTTATCGGCTTCAGCAAGTTGTGCTATATCAAATATCTTCATTATAAATTTTCTTTTTAGGCTCTCTACAAATATAAAATTTCTAAGTGTGCAATAGTATATGGCTTATAGATTCTTGAGAATTGTGTTTATTTGCACCACTATTCAAATTGAATTAAATAAATTTGCGAAAATTCTAAAATCAGATGAAAAAAATTGCCCTTAACGATATACACGAAGCACTAAATGCTAAAATGGTTCCTTTTGCCGGTTTTAATATGCCCGTTACTTATGAAGGAATAAATATAGAACACGAAACTGTTAGAAAAGATGTAGGTGTTTTTGATGTATCTCATATGGGAGAGTTTTTAATTTCTGGGGAAAATGCCTTAGATCTTATCCAAAAAATTAGTTCTAACGATGC
>Ga0115567_10007930_pt1 | contig 10032 bp, 6 predicted proteins | sample COGITO_mtgs_1204_2_FD_88679 | JGI IMG/M metagenome (GOLD analysis project Ga0115567, IMG submission 88679) | Pelagic marine microbial communities from North Sea - COGITO_mtgs_120412 | ecosystem: Environmental > Aquatic > Marine > Epipelagic | place: Germany:Helgoland, sampling site Kabeltonne... | reverse complement strand
TGTAATCTCTAAAGAGATTGATAAAAAGATTTTTCAGCTTAAATTGCTTTACTTAATTAGAAAATTGTCCCCTTAAGGGGACTTTAGGGGTGTTCTGTCACAATATAAAAACAAAAGACACTAACTATAAAATTCGGTACAATTTCTGCGGAAACACAACTATGAAAAAATATATTTTATTTTCTTCTATTATTTTGCTCGCTTTTGGCTGTAATCAAATCCAGAAGGCAAAGGATGTGATCACCAATCCTACGGCAAGAGAAGTGTATGAACGTGATTTTGAAAAAAATGATTCGTTGCTAATACGTTGGAAACTTGCTTTTGAGCGTTCAAAAAAAGATAGCATTCAAATCACATTACCCTATTCTGAAAGTGGTTTGTTTTCCGAAGACAATTTTAATGTATACAGTTATGACCTTCAGTTAAAGGAAGGGCAGCAACTTATTGTAGATGTGGACAAGTCGATGGATTCCACTTCTGTATTTATAGCTCTTTTTAAGAAAGAAAACGACTCGGTGAAGTCCATTAACCTGCTTAAAAGTTCCGATCCGGGTAGTACCATCCTTATTTATGAACCGCAAGAATATGGCTTTTATAAAATTACGGTACAGCCAGAAATGCGATTGCAATTTCCGTTTCAGTTAAAAATATATACACAACCCCTTTACGGATTTCCAGTAAAAGGCGGCACAAATAAAAGCGTACAAAGTTTTTGGGCAGACCCTCGGGATGGTGGTGGTAGACCGCACGAAGGTGTAGACATCTTTGCAGCAAAAGGCACCCCTGTAGTTGCCGTCACAGACGGTAGGATTTCGTCCACGGGCAACCGCGGCCTTGGGGGTAAACAAGTGTGGTTGCGTGATGGGCTCTTCGGTAAAACGATGTATTATGCCCATTTAGATAGTATTACAGCTGCAGATGGGCAGCGTGTAAAACAAGGGGACACCTTAGGTTTTGTAGGTAATACAGGGAATGCAAGAACAACAGCACCTCATCTTCACTTCGGAATTTACAAAGGAAAAACAGGCGCTATCGATCCCTTTCCTTTTATCAAAATGACCGAAATCCAAGAAATAGAATCAAATAATACGGTTACCGAAGCCATCGTCAATCGAAATAGAACCGATCTCTACAAAGGCCCTGCAGGTGGTTTTAAAACCTTCACATCGCTTTCAAAAAATGAGACAGTATCAATTTTAGGTAAAAACAGACAATGGTTTCACGTAGTAACAAAGGATAGTTTAAAGGGATTTATTAATGAATCACGACTGGAACCGCTCCCTCCAAATTAACAGTTTCTTATGGCATTGGCTGCCTTTTTGCCAGTATATTTAACCTAATTATAGTTTTGAGAGCAATCTTATTGTTTCTTGAACTAATTCTCTAATCCATAAGCATCAAAATCCATGTCTGTATTCTCAAAAATTAAACAAACCTTTTCAGTCTTAAAATCTGTTGATATCGCTGCCATTGCCAAACTTTCAGAAAAAGTGGATCTTGGCGAAGTAATGAAAAGCGTTGGCGAACTGGATGATCGCCAGATGGCTGGTTTAATGCGTATGCTGAAAACAAAAGCCAGAAAAGGACAACATAAACTACCTCCTATAGATGGTGATTTTTATGACCTAAGCCTCAAATTAACCGATGAGCAACGGGACATACAGTTAAAAGTGCGCCAATTCATGGAAAAAGAAATAAAGCCGATTGCCAATGACTTTTGGAACCGGGCAGAATTTCCACACCATATCATCCCTAAAATGGCCGAGCTTAATATAGCTGGGATGGCCTATGAAGGCTACGGTTGCCCGAACCAAAGTTTTTTAATGGAAGGGATCATGGCCATGGAACTCGCACGTGTTGATGTTTCAATCTCAACATTCTTTGGAGTGCATAGCGGTCTTGCCATGGGATCTATTTATTTATGTGGAAGTGAAGAACAAAAACAGGAATGGTTACCAAAAATGCAACGTATGGAAGCCATTGGTGCCTTTGGTTTGACCGAACCCAATGTGGGCTCCGGAGTTGCTGGCGGTATGGAAACCACGTGTTATAAAGACGGGGATGAATGGGTGATCGACGGTGCTAAAAAATGGATCGGGAATGCCACTTTTAGCGATGTGACTATTATTTGGGCACGAGAAAAAGAAACCCACGAAGTGAAAGGGTTTCTAGTACGTAAAGGCAATGCAGGTTTTAAAGCTGAAAAAATGGAAAATAAAATGGCGCTGCGTACCACTCAAAATGCATTGATCACGTTGACCAAATGTCGTGTTCCAGAAAGTGATAGGTTACAAAATGCAAACTCGTTTAAAGACACGGCAAAAGTATTAAAGATGACACGTGCTGCCGTCGCATGGCAAGCGGTAGGTTGTGCGCGGGGAGCTTATGAAAGCGCCTTGAAATACACAAAAAAGCGTGAACAATTTGGCCGTCCTATTGCCCGTTTTCAATTAGTGCAAAACCACCTCGTGGAAATGGTGGCTAATTTAACTGCCATGCAAACCATGTGCTTTCGGTTAAGTGAAATGCAGGATCAAAAAATAATGACTGATGAACATGCTTCGCTCGCGAAAGTCTTTTGTAGCATGCGTACGCGAGATGTTGTAAGCCGCGCACGTGAGGTGATGGGCGGTAACGGTATCTTGCTAGAACATGATGTGGCACGCTTTGTTGCCGATGCCGAAGCAATTTATAGTTATGAAGGCACTAAAGAGATTAATACACTTATTGTGGGTAGAGCCATTACAGGCTACAGCGCATTTGTGAGTTGATTTTAAAAACGATGAGCGTTAAATTGTCATTTTTTTAAGAGTAATTGTTATACCACTAAAGAAATACCGACTATTTTCGCACAGTTACTAGTAAACAGCCCTTTATGAATTATAAACAGCAATCCCCATCGCAGTTCAAGACCTTTCTTGTGCTATGTATTCTTCTTATCAGTTTTCCTATAACGTTTCACGCGCAATGTAATGTGGGCAACACCATAGGGAGCAACGACCCCGAAAATGATTTTTTCTGGGGGCAATCTTTTACGGCGGAATGTGACGGAACACTAGAATATATAGAATTTATCACAGGAGACAACGGTGGGACGCAATCTGCAGCTACACTCAATATTTTTGAAGGTGAAACAGTTGCTGGAACGCCTCTTTATACCCAAGAAACCAGTGAAATGACATTCGGCGGTGCTGGCCAAAGTCTTCGGGTTTTATTAGATAATCCCCTTCCTGTAATTCAAGGCCAAAAATACACGTTCGAGTTGCAGGTTTTTGTCAATTTGCAAATAAGCACCAGCAATCCTTACAATGGAGGAATTGCTTTTGAGAATGGCACAGGGTTCCCACCTGTGGATTTTGTTTTTAATGTACAGTTAGCCGAAATACTATCGGTAGAAGAAATCGCCTTCGGAAGATTGTTTGAGCTCTATCCCAATCCCGCTAACAACAAACTCAACATTGCTACCGAACTTGATTCTGAAAACATACAAGTAACGCTCACAGATGTGTTAGGCAAAACAATACGAAAGACTTCTTTTTCAACCGAAGAAACTCAGATTGATATTAGCAAATTGGCTCCGGGTATTTACTTTGCCGTGATTGAAGATGCTTCAGGAAAAGCTACTATTCGATTTATAAAAAATTAAGGCGCCGGATTAGGATTCTGCTCGTGCACCTGTTGAATTTCTTTTAAAATTGCTGCGGAAAGTGTCACATCTATACTCGCGATATTTTCTGAAAGCTGCTTTATAGAAGTTGCCCCAACAATGGTTGACGTCACAAATGGTTGCTGATTTACAAAAGCCAAGGCCATCTGCGCAAGGCTTAAATCATATTTTTTTGCGATTTCCGCATACGTCTTTGTTGCTTTCATGCTGCTATCACTAGAATATCTCGAATATTGTGGATAACGTGTAACACGCGCTCCCGTTGGTTTATTACCGTCTAGATATTTACCTGAAAGCACTCCAAAACCCAATGGAGAATAAGGCAAATACCCTATATTTTCCATTTGTAAAACCTCAGTCAAGCCAATCTCATCACGCCGTTGTAATAGGCTGTACGAATTCTGCACAGAGACCATCTTACGCTTTCCTGTGCGGTGCTCTTCCATATAGCGCATTACCCCAAAAGGTGTTTCGTTACTGAGACCTATGTGGCGAATTTTTCCTTCTTTTACAAAACCTTCTAATCTGTCTAAAGTTTCAGCAATGGTATCATCCCAACGTTTGTTCTGTTCATGGTTATAATCCCGAACGCCAAAGATGTTGACCGCCCTTTCTGGCCAGTGTAATTGGTAAAGGTCCAGATAATCGGTCTGCAATCTTTTCAAGCTTTTATGGAGCGCATCTTCCAGCGAATTTTGACTGAAATCAAGTTGTTCCCTAATATGACCCATTCCGCGAGAAGGACCGGTCACTTTGGAGGCCAAAACTATTTTTTTACGGTTTCCTGTTTTCTCCAACCACGTTCCTATATATTTTTCGGTTAATCCTTGGGTTTCTGGTGCTGCCGGAATTGCATACATTTCTGCTGTATCTACAAAATTCACTCCTTTTTCTAAAGCGAAGTCGAGTTGTTCATGTGCTTCCGTTTCAGAATTCTGATTTCCGAAGGTCATGGTCCCCAAACATATTTTACTTACTTCGAGTTCTGTGTTAGGAAGTTTTGTGTATTTCATATTTTGACTTGGCTGAATGAATGTTATTTATCGAACTGCAAATATACCATGCTTGTAGCACACAGCTACAATATTTTTCACTATGCCGTTTATTTTCAGCTTACATTTCATTCAACAACTTATTGATCTCGTCGAGTTTTGGTGTTAACACAACTTCGATCCTACGATTTTTTGCTTTGCCTTCTGCGGAAGTATTTGGAGCGATTGGCGCATATTCCCCACGGCCGGCCGCTGTGAGATTATCTTTAGGGATGCTGCTGTTTTCAGTTAAAATAGTTACGATGGCTGTGGCCCTTTTTGTAGAAAGATCCCAGTTGTCCTTCATATTGCCGTTGCCTCCATAAGGCACGTTATCTGTATGGCCTTCTATCAATACTGCAATTTCTGGATTTTGCGCAAGCACACTTCCCAATTGCACCACCGCTTCTCTACCTCTGTTATTAACGGCCCAGCTCCCGCTTTCAAAAAGCAGTTTATTTTCCATAGAAACATACACTTTCCCGTCGCGTTGTTCTACTGTAAGGCCATTGCCTTCAAAATTTGTAAGTGCGGCAGAAATCGCATCTTTTAAGGCACGCATCTTTGCATCTTTGGCTGCAATAATTCCTTCCAGTTCTTCTACCCGCTGGGATCTATCGGCCAACTTTCGCTGTAAATTACCCAAACGTTCTTCTTCAATCGCTAACGCGCGTTCTTTTTCTTCTAACTGTGCCAGTAGCTTTCGGTTGCGTTCCAGATTTTCGGTAAGGGCTCCCGAGCTATTTTCCTCTAATGCATCGTAAGACGCTTTTAATCTCTCATAACTGCTTTTTAAAGCCGCGAGATCCATCGCCAGTTGGGTTTTTTCAGACTGTAATTTTTCTACTTCTTTTTTAAGCTGCGCTACTGAATATTGTTCCCCATTGCCCCCTTCTCCATCCAAGCGTGACATTAGGTTTTGATTTTCGTTTTTAAGTGCTTCGTATTGACTTTTTAGGTCATCGTATACTTTTGAAGAGACACAGCTTGAAGTTAAGATGACGAGCGTTATAAGGTACAGTAGGTTTTTCATAGGTTTTAGTTTCTAGGTTTGAGATTCCTGCTTTCGCAGGAATTCGAGTTCTACCAGCAAAGGACAATGGTCACTATGCATGGCGTTGGGTAGTATAACGGCGCGTTTTAGATTTTCTTGTAATGGAGCGGCTACCATATTATAATCGATGCGCCAGCCTTTATTGTTCGCGCGTGAATTAGCGCGATAACTCCACCAAGTATAATTGTCGGGCTCTTTATTAAAATGACGGAAACTATCTATAAATCCGTTGTCCATAAAGCTTCCTATCCATTCTCTTTCCACTGGCAAAAAGCCAGAAACATTTTTATTGCGAACAGGATCATGAATATCGATCGCTTCGTGACAAATATTGTAATCCCCACAAATCACCAGGTTCGGAATTTCCTTCTTCAGCGTATTCACATACTCTTGAAATAGTGCCATGTATTCAAGCTTGTGCTCGAGCCGCGCCATATTTGTTCCGCTCGGCAAGTACAAACTCATTACAGAAACGTTGTCAAAATCTACGCGAATATTGCGACCCTCAAAATCCATTGATTCGATCCCGGTGCCATATTCGATATGATTTGGTTTTATTTTACTGAAGATTGCCACCCCACTATACCCTTTTTTCTGAGCGCTAAACCAATAATGATAGGGATAACCGGCAGCTTCAATCGCTTCTAGATCTACTTGATCCTTATTGGCCTTTGTTTCCTGAATGCAAACAACATCTGGATTTGCCTGTTGTAGCCATTCTAAAAAATCTTTTCTAATGGCTGCTCTAATTCCGTTTACGTTGTAGGATATTATTTTCAATTTGAATAGGTTTTAATACTGTGAACTTTCTGAAAGGTTTCTGAAACTGAACTTTTCATTCAGAAGAAAAATCAATCCTAACAAAACACATCGCAGATAAATTTGTTAAGCGAAAGTAAATAACTATCGTATTTTTACCCATATCACCTACTGAAAGGTTTTACAGAAGAAATCAACAAAATATATATGCGCTAGGTTAGTTATATAGATAATGAAAATACACGTACTATTTTTCTTTTTACTTTTTGCCGTCATTGGGTTTGCCCAGGATAGTACAAGTACGTACCAATCAAAAAAAATAGCTGTTAGTGATACGGTTGTTTTAGATAGTGTTTCTATTAATCCGGCACGTTTTGAAATTTTAAATAAAAATGGTGAAGTAATCGATTCTACTGCCTATTCGGTCGATTTTAAAAAAGGGATCGTCGTGCTTTCAGAAAAATTAAAAGCAACTGAAGATTCTCTGACCATAAAGTACCTTCGTTTTCCAAACTTCCTTACGAAAGAATATTTTGCCCTCGATGAAAAAATTATTGTAGAAGGTAACGGCAGCAACGATAAACTTATCTCCTTGCAGGAAAGCAACAACAAACAAATTTTTACTCCTTTTGATGGACTTAATACGGTAGGAAGCATCACTCGAGGCATCACCGTAGGTAACAATCAAAATGCAGTGGTAAATAGTGAATTAGACCTACAAATTACGGGGCAACTTAACGAGAAAGTGGGGATTCGTGCCTCCATTCAGGACAGTAATATTCCCACGCAAGAGGGTGGCTATTCGCAGAGCATTGACGAATTTGATCAAATTTTTATTGAACTTTTTAGTGATAATTGGAACATTCGCGCAGGAGATATCGACTTGCAAAATCAGGGAAGTTACTTTGCAAATTTCAGTAAAAAAGTACAGGGTATCTCGCTCAATGGAACCTTAGAAAATGATGACGGCTCAAAAATAAGTGCCTTTGCGGCTGGGGCTTTGGTACGAGGAGTCTTTCAGCGAAGTCAATTTATAGGGCAGGAAGGAAACCAAGGACCCTATAAATTAGTAGGTCCCAATGGCGAACTTTTTATATTAATTGTTTCAGGGAGTGAGCGGGTTTATGTTAATGGATTATTACTGGAACGCGGCGAGAATAACGATTATGTGATCGATTATAACGCAGGTGAGCTTAAATTTAATCCTACGTATCCCATAACGGCGAATATGCGGATTACGGTAGAATACCAGTTTACAGATCGTAGTTACACGCGTTTTATAGGATATGGTGGTGGAAAATATACCAGTGACAAACTTGATCTTGGCACCTATGTGTATTCTGAAAATGACGCTAAAAATCAACCCTTACAACAAAACCTTTCTGAAGAGCAAGTAGCCATCTTACTAGCCGCTGGAGATGATATGGATGCAATGACCGCTCCTTCGGCGGTGGAGGATACTTTTTCTGAAAACAAAACGCTGTACCGAAAAGAAACAGTAAACGGACAAGAAATTTTTGTTTTTTCTACCAATCCTGACGACGAATTATTTAACGTTCGGTTTACGTTAGTGGGCGAAAATATGGGTGATTACATTATTAGTCCAAACAATGCCATTAATCGTGTTTTTGAATATATCGCGCCCTTAAATGGAATTCCGCAAGGAAACTACGCTCCTGTAATCCAACTACAAGCGCCTACAAAATTACAGATCGCCGGTGTTACGGGTAATTATCATCCAACCGAAAAAACACAAGTAGACTTTGAAGTTTCAGGAAGTAAAAATGATCTCAACCTGTTTAGTGATCTCGATGATAATGACAACGATGGGTTTGCAGGGCGTGTATCGGCCAGACAGCGTTTGCTGACTACGGCAGATACGTTGATTGTGAATGGTTTTGGCTCTTTAGATTTCATCAATCGAGATTTTAGAACTATAGAACCTTTGTATAATGTAGAGTTTAGTCGGGATTGGAATTTAATCAATCCGTTAGGAAATCAACGTTTTTTGATCACAGGTATAGAAGCGGCATCGCCTGAATATGGCGGTGGACGGTACGAGTTCCAAAATCTGAATTTTTCTGAAAATTTTAATGGCGTTCGGCACGTGCTTACTTCCGAAGTTAAGCTTAAAAAATTGAGAATTAAAACCTACGGAAGTTATCTGGATAGCAAAGGAGATTCTCTGGATACAAAGTTTTTTAGACTAAATAATGTCACAGCCTATTCCTTAAAAAAGGCATGGGTAGGCGGTAAGGTTGGTTTTGAAAACAATAAGGTGCGACGCATGCGAAGTGATAGCTTGACACCGATAAGTCAAAAATACAGCGCATACGAAGCGTTTGCCGGCGTGGGAGATAGCACAAAAATTTTCGTAGAAGGTGGCTATCAATATCGTGTAAATGATAGTTTGCGAAACAACGTTTTAGATCGGGTAAATACCTCTAACACGTATTACTTAAAATCAAGACTCATCAATTCAAGTACCTCGCAACTTTCGGTCTTTGCCAATTATAGGGTTTTAAAGCCCGAAGACGAATCGTTGGAGAACGAAAAATCCTTTAATGCCCGGGTTTTATATAATCAGACCTTATTTGATGGCGGCGTTCGGTTAAACACGGCTGTTTCTTCAAACAATGGCGTATTGCCGCAACAGGAGTTCACCTTTGTGAAGGTAGAGCCCGGTCAAGGTGTGTTCACATGGAATGATTATAACAATAATGGCATACAGGAAATTGAAGAATTTGAAGTCGCACAGTTTCAGGATCAAGCCGAGTATGTTCGTGTTTTACTACCCAATCAAATATTTTTGAGAGTTCGTGAAAATAAATTTAGCCAGATCGTTACTTTGAATCCGCAACAATGGTCCCAAAAGGAAGGATGGCAAAAAGTAGTCTCTAAATTTTACAATCAGACGTCCTATGTGATTGATCGAAAAGTGCGTCGAGAAGATGATCTCTTTGAGGTGAATCCGTTTCAGGATGGTGGCGATCGGCAACTGGGACTTACGCTCAATTTTAGAAACGCACTATTTTTTAACCGTGGGAAACAACGGTACACCACCAACTACACCTACATCGCTACTTCGAGCAGTAACTTGATTTCGTTAGGGCTTCAAGAAAATAAATTACGGCGTCACCAAGGGAGTTTTACGCATAAGTTTTGGGATATCTGGTTATTGAACATGGCGGGAGGATTAAGCACCAATGAAAGTACTTCTGAAAATTTCTCCAACCGAAATTATAAACTGGACACCTACGACATCACTCCTAAGATATCCTACTTATATAGCCCGCAAACACGTTTTGATGTTTTTTACGAGTTTGCCAACAAAGAAAACCTCTTAGGGGAGATGGAGCAACTCAGCCAGCAGAAACTAGGGCTCTCATTTGCCTATACCAATGCTGAAAAGATTTCGATAAACGGAGAGGTAAATTATATAAACAACGATTTTACGGGAAGTGCTTTTTCACCAGTCGCCTATCAAATTCTGGAAGGATTACAACCTGGAACAAATTTTA
>Ga0115567_10007926_pt1 | contig 10034 bp, 8 predicted proteins | sample COGITO_mtgs_1204_2_FD_88679 | JGI IMG/M metagenome (GOLD analysis project Ga0115567, IMG submission 88679) | Pelagic marine microbial communities from North Sea - COGITO_mtgs_120412 | ecosystem: Environmental > Aquatic > Marine > Epipelagic | place: Germany:Helgoland, sampling site Kabeltonne... | reverse complement strand
TGTTACAGATACGAGTGCCTATGTGGCGCAAGGATGGTGGCGTCGAGGCTGGCGTAATTTCCAACTCATGCGGGGCTTTCAGGCCGGAAAATCAGTTTCTAGCTTGATGCAGAAATATTATAATGACTGAGCCGGTTTTGTTTGTTTTTGCGAAAGCGCCTGTTTTTGGCCGGACAAAAACGCGTTTGGCCGCGCATACCGGAATTGTCCATGCCAAGCGGCTTTATAGAATGATGGTCGCCCGCGTTTTGCGGCGGGTAAGCGACCCGCGTTGGAGAACAATTTTGGCTGTTTCCCCAGCTTCTGCAATGGGGCAGGTTCCGGATTGGGACGGCTTTGCTCAGGTGGCGCAAGTCACGGGGTCGCTTTCCCCGCGTCTGGCAGCTTGTTTTGCGCGTAAAGGGCCGACCATCATTATTGGAACAGACTCACCGCAAATTCGGTCGCAGGATATTGCTGATGCATTGAAGGCGCTTAAATCCTGTCAGGTTGTTTTTGGTCCCGCCAAAGACGGCGGGTTCTGGCTGATCGGCGCGAACGGGCCATTGTCCGAAACTGTGTTTGAGAATGTCTCTTGGTCAACGGAACATACGTTGAAAGATGTCGTGGCAAATGTTGAGGGACGTGTCGCAACACTTCGGACTTTAACCGATATTGACGAAATTATGGATCTTCGGGCGTATCGCCGTTTGAACCCGCGTTTTGGGAATTGACCTTGTTCGCAAGCATTTCCGTCGTGTGATCAATTAAACGAAGGTCTGCGCCTTTGCCGTGACCCGGCACAACAAGTTTTGCCTCCGGATAGGTGGCTTTAACCCAAGCTAGGCTCTCAGCCCATTTTTTGAAATCAGCGTCTGAAATATTGCCAAGCGTCGTGCTTTCCGCGCCCCGCACCGTGTCCCCCCCATAGAGAATTTTTGCGGAAGGCACATAGACGACAAGGTTGTCTTGTGAATGACCGGGCCCGGGATAGGCGACTTCGACATTGCCGACTTTAATGCGGGACCCGGGTTGTTTCAACGCAGCCACGGATGTGTTGGGGACGGGGTAGCCCTTTTCCGCGGCCAATATAGGCGTGTCGGGATGGGTAAAGACTTCGACGCCCTTCCATTCTGCGGCGTCAACACCCATCACGCGGTCGGGGTGAAAATGTGTTGTGATGAGTTTCGTGACAGGTTTACCGATCTCTTTTTCAACCGTTTCAAGCAGGGATAAAGTGGCAAGCTCTCCCCAAGCGGCGTCCGCCAGAATGACGTCATCTCCGTCCACAATGACGAGGCCATTAACGGGAATGGGGGCCTGTCCGGGAATTGTGTAATTTGAGGTGTGAACCCACACATTCTCCGCAATTTTGGAAAGCGTAACGGGAAAAGCCTTCTGCAAATCCGTAAAGGTCGAGTCTGACGAAGCCGCATCTTTTGCAGAGGTCTGAGTATTTCCACAGGCACTTAAAGCCAGAACAGAGGCCGAAAGGAGGCAGAGGGCGATACGCATGATCAAATCCTTTTAAATTTTGGTGTTTTATAACGCCTCTAATTTGGCCCGCAAGCTTAGCAAGTCCCGCCAAGCCTCCTTTTTCAGCGCAGGTTGTCGCAGGAGGAAAGCCGGATGGTAGAGGGGCAGAGCCGGAAGAGTGTCTCCGCCGATCTCTATATCCTGCCACTGGCCATGGGTTTTCATAATACCGGTCATCCCTGTGAGGGCGGTCATGGACACGCCGCCCACCAATAAAAGGACTTTAGGTTTGGCGAGCTGGACATGTCGATCCAGAAAAGGCCGACAGATTTCGATTTCTTCGGGTTTCGGATCGCGGTTTTTCGGGAGGCGCCAGTTCACAATATTTGTGACGTAGAAATTCTCTTCCGTCAGTCCTATGGCGGCGAGCATATGATCCAAAAGTTGTCCGGATTGCCCGACAAAAGGTTTGCCTTGAATATCTTCGTCTCGACCGGGGGCCTCTCCGATAACCATCAGGTCGGCGTCCGGATTGCCTCTTGAGAAAACAGCCTGGCGCGCGCCGTCAGACAGCGCTCCGGCGTCAAAACCTTGTACCGCTGTGCGAAGCGCGTCCAAAGTTTTGGCAGCTTTGGCGACACGTGTCGCGTCGGGTCTAGGACGATCGTCCTGTGCCTTGGGCCGAGTTGGTTTTGACGTGACAACCGGGGGCGGAGGGGCCAGCGATGCTCTCTTTTTACGCGGGGCAACAGCGGGCGCCAAATCGGGGACATCGACCCCGACTTTGGCGTACCAGTCGACCAGAGAACGCAGCGCCTTATCCATTTATATTCGCCCTATTTTGCACGGGTTCTGAAAACGGTTGGAACATTATTTTCGATACATTGAATAATATCGCCAGCAATGTCGCTATTCGTTGCTTTTTCAATGCCTTCCAATCCCGGAGAAGAGTTAACTTCGAGAATTTTTGGACCTGAATCAGAGCGTAAAATATCAACGCCTGCCACATTTAGTTTTAAGATTTTCGCGGCTTTTATCGCCATGCGGGTTTCTTCGCGTTTCAGCTTAATACGTTTCACCGTCCCGCCTTGGTGAACATTAGATCGGAACTCACCGGGTTGAGCTGTTCGCATCATGGCGCCGACAACTTTTCCGTCGACAACAAAGCAACGCAGGTCGGACCCATTGGCTTCTTTGATGAACTCTTGCACGAGGAAATGGGCGTTCAGACCGCGAAAGGCATCCACAAGGGCGGAGGCCGCTTTACGTGTTTCCGCTAAAACGACGCCTTTCCCTTGGGTTGATTCGAGTAATTTCACCACAACCGGAGAGCCGCCGACGAGGTCTATAATGCCTTTTGTATCGCGGGAGCTTTTGGCAAAAGCGGTCGTCGGCATGCCGAGACCATGTTGGGCCAAAACTTGATGGGCGAGGAGTTTGTCGCGTGAGTTCCCGATGGAACTACTTTTATTGAGGCAATAAACGCCCATGCTCTCAAATTGACGGACAACGGCCATGCCGTAAAAGGTCATACGCGATCCAATACGGGGAATGATGGCGTCATATCTAGGCAGAGGGGCGCCGTCATAATAGACTTCAGGCTTATGGGCGTTAATCGCCATATAGCATCGCGACGTCTCAATACAGTCGACCACATGCCCCCTCGCTTCTCCGGCCTTAATCATTTGTCGATTGGAATAGTTTTTAGGTTCCTGCGTCAGGATCCCGATTCGCAAGGGGCGCCGCGGAATAGCTTTGCGGCCTTGCGGTTTTTTATAGACGGAATAGGCGAGGGCGGGCTGTTGAAAGCTCAGGCTGGGCGAAACGCTTACTTCATCAATCAGCGCGGAACGCCCCAGAAGCATCCGATAGCCCATGGTTTCGCGGTTCGTCAGCGAGATATCGATAGGCCATTTCTTTCCGCCAATGTGAACATTGGAACGAATGACGTAACGGAGCTCGGTCGAGCCGTTGGAGCTGGTCACATTCCGACGGTCAATAACTTTGGCGGAACAAATGACTTCAACGCTAGGATCGGACGGATCCGGGTGCATAATAAAACGAACTTGCGGCTTCGCTTCTGTGCCAAAAGGTTCGATGGCGACAGCATGAAGCGCTGATGTGCGGGCGCCCGTATCAACTTTTGCCTTGATTGCAGGCAATGAAAGTTCCGGCAATCCGACCCATTCCTCCCATCCCAAGAGAAGGTTGATTGTGTTATTTTCGTCTTTGGAAGGAATGATACTCTCCTGATTTAGGTGGCAGGGTCTAAATAGACCTGAATTTATTTTGTCTGTAACGCGACGCGTCCTTGTCCCGCGCGTGAATACTCTCTAATCCCTTTAATGAACTATCGATGAGACTTAAAGGTTTCAGACCTGTTATGAGTAAAGGTAAAACATAAAATGTCAGAAACGGCACAAGAAACAGAAAATACCCTTCAACGCGAAAGCATGGAATATGACGTTGTCATCGTCGGGGCAGGCCCCGCGGGCCTTTCCGCCGCTATCCGTCTCAAACAGCTGGATGCCAATCTCACGGTTGTCGTTTTAGAAAAAGGCTCGGAAGTCGGGGCGCATATCCTCTCCGGAGCGGTTTTGGATCCTGTCGGATTGAAAAAACTCTTTCCTAAGTTTGAAACCATGTCCGGATGTCCGGTCAAAACGAAGGTAAAAGAAGATAAGCTTTTCATTTTCGGACCGGCGGGCTCATTTCGTTTGCCTAATTTTCTTTTGCCCCCCCTAATGCATAATGACGGGAACTATATTGTTTCCATGGCCAACACGTGTCGTTGGATGGCCGAACAAGCCGAAGCGCTCGGCGTTGAGATTTTCCCCGGCATGTCTTGTTCAGAGCTGGTTTATCGGGAAGACGGATCTGTCAAAGGAGTTGTCGCCGGTGAATTTGGCTATCAAAAAGATGGATCGAAAGGCGCCGGCTATGAGCCCGGAATGGAACTTCATGGCAAATATGTTTTCTTGTCAGAAGGGGCCCGTGGCTCTTTATCTAAAGTCGCGATCGCGACATTCGGGCTAGATTCTGATTGCCAACCACCAAAATTTGGTTTGGGAATGAAGGAAATTTGGGACATTGATCCCAAAAAGCATTCCGAAGGCACGGTTGTCCATACAGCCGGATGGCCGTTGGGTGCGAAACAGGGCGGCGGGTCATTCATTTATCACGCTGAAAATAATCAGGTCTTCTTGGGGCTGATCGTCGATCTAAATTATAAAAACCCTTACCTTTATCCTTACGCTGAATTCCAGAAGTGGAAAACCCACCCTGACGTGGCGGAGTTATTGAAAGGCGGAAAACGCGTCTCTTATGGCGGTCGTGTCGTGACTAAGGGCGGCATTCAATCGGTTCCTAAAGTCTGCTTCCCCGGCGGAGCTCTCCTAGGGTGTACAGCCGGATTGGTTAATCTTCCGCGGATTAAAGGCAATCACAATGCGATGCTATCCGGTGTCGCGGCGGCAGACGCGGCCTATAATGCTCTGCAATCCGGTCGCCAAGGCGACGAACTGACCGATTATGATGATGAGCTACAGAATGGTTTAATCGGCGATGACCTTCGGCCTGTTCGAAATGTTGCGCCTTTAAATGCAAAATTCGGCCCTTTCCTCGGGGGGATGATACTCGGCGGTCTAGATATGTGGGCGGCGACGATTGCGAAATTCAACATTTTTGGCACGCTGAAACATGCCAAGGATGATGCGCTTTCAACCGAACCAAAAGAGAAACATAAACCTATCGACTATCCAAAACCCGATGGGGTTTTGACATTTGACAGGCTGACCAATGTGAGCTTTACGGCGACAAATCATCGAGAAGATGAGCCGGGACATCTTAAATTGATTGATCCGTCCATCCCGATTGACGTCAACCTGCCCGTCTATGACGAACCCGCGCAGCGTTATTGCCCGGCTGGGGTTTATGAAGTTGTGCGTGACGATGACGGCTCAAATCCGCGCTTCCAGATAAATGCGCAAAATTGCATACATTGCAAAACCTGCGACCTGAAAGATCCGAGTAAGAATATAGTCTGGACTGTCCCTGAAGGCGGCGGCGGTCCAAATTATCCAAATATGTAGTTTGACGTCTTTAATTCCTGTAAAGCACAGATCCATGACCTTACCAAAATTTTTTCAGTCTTTTAGAACCGTTTCTATTTCGGCTTTTACTCTGGTGAGTCTTGTCGGTGCTTTTGCAGCTCAGGCAGATACGGCCTTGGCAGAGACGGATAAGGCAGATGCAGACAAAGCCTTTATGAACAAACCGGAGGATGCGGCGCTCTTAGGGGACTATCTGGCTGGAGCTTACGCAAATTTACTTGATGATTCAAAAGCCCGGGAGAAATATTATAGTCGCGCATTTGAGGCGAACCCCACAAATATAAATATAGGACGCCGGGCCATTACCTCGGCTCTGACTGCGGGAGATTTTGAAAAAGCCCGTGATCTGGCAAAAGACGTTTACGACGTAGATGAGACTGAGAGCATGGCGCAAGCCATACTTTCTGTTGATGCCTTTAGTCGGGGCAAAAATAAAAAAGCAAAAAAATATCTTGATCCCAATAGTGCAGACATAACGATGGGCATCATTATGGCGCTGACAAATGGGTGGAACGAATATGAGCTCGGGAATGAAGAAAAGGCTCGTGATGCTTTTCAACTTCAAGCCTCACGGCCTTATTTCGGAGAGTTAAGTAAATTGCAGATTGCAAATTTAGAGGCGCTAGAAGGAAATAAGTCTGCTGCCAATGACGCTTTCGAGGCCTTGAAAGACACAACGCAATCGACCGTTGAAACCGCCCTCGCGACGGCTCGGTATTATGCCAATAGCGGTCAGGAAGACAAAGCGTTAGAACGACTTGAGGCCTATATTGACGAAACAGGTCTGGAGAGTGGACCGCTAAAAGCCTATTCCGAAAAACTCCGTCAGGGAGAAAAGATTGATGAACCACTTGGCCCGAAAGCGCAATTATCCCGGGCCCTGACGGATCCGTCTTACGAATTTTTCCTACGAAATCGTGCCCCTGACGCGGCCGAGGTTTATCTTAGGCTTGCCCTTCATATTGATCCTGAAAACGAAAAGGCTCAGCTTTGGTTAGCCAGTCTTTTGGAAAGGACCGAAAGATCCGATGAGGCCATGAAAATTTATCAGAGCTTCCCTGAGAGCTCTTCCTATGTTGTTTCAGCGCGCCTCTCCGAAGCCAATATTTACTTTGACCGCGAAGAAGACGAGAAAGCGCTCAATGTTTTGGAAGACGTTAATCAAGGGCACGAAAGCTTTGTCACGCGGGAAGCGTTGTGCCGGGCCCGACTTATCCGTGAAAAATATGAAGACGCCTTACCTATTTACACCGCTATCATCGAGTCGATGAGTGAAGCGGAAATTGAAAAGAATACGCAACCCCTTTATTTCCGCGGCATAATTTATGAACGCTTGGATCAATGGCAAAAAGCCGAGATTGATTTTTTACGGGTTTTGAAAATTGAACCTGAAAACGCAGATGCTCTGAATTACTTGGGATACACTTGGGTTGACCGAGGCGAGAATTTGGAAAGAGCTTTCGAAATGATCCACAAAGCGGTTGAGTTAGAACCGGAAAGTGGCGCGATTATCGACAGTTTGGGCTGGGCGCATTATAAATTAGGGCAATATGATGAAGCGAAAGTCCAACTCGAAAAAGCCGTAGAATTATCACCTGCTTCCGCAACGATTGTGGACCATTTGGGGGATGTCTATTGGAAAGTCGGGCGCTACCGAGAAGCTGGGTATCAATGGGAGCGCGCCTTGCTATACGATCCAACGGATGAAGAGCGCGAGACCATTGAAGCGAAATTGAAGTCCGGTCTTAGCGCCTCAGATGCGGCACCTTAGTCGGCTCTATGTCAGCCAAAGTCGGAATAAGGACTGAACTTGCGCGGGCTAAGGTCAATTTGACCCTTCATGTTGGGAAGCTTATCTCCGAAGGTCGTAACAAAGGCTATCATCCCGTTGACAGCCTCGTTGTTTTTGCGGATTTCGGCGACAGGCTAAGTTTTATGCCGACTGATACCGCCGCTTTTGACATTTCAGGCCCTTTTTCTGAAGGGCTTGCCGACACTTCCAGTAACCTTGTCAGCCAAGCCCTAAGCCTCACTCAGGCGCCACCTCAAAAAATCCGTTTAGAGAAAAACATTCCGGTTTCTGCCGGTTTGGGCGGGGGAAGCGCGAATGCGGCGGCAGTCTTACGCCTGTTTGACTCGAAGCATCTTGTGAAGGGGTCTGATTTGGGGGCCGATGTTCCTGTATGCCGATTGTCGCAGACGGCCCTTATGCAGGGGATTGGAGAGACGCTGACGCCAATCCCGAATTTGGGGCAAATTCATGCCGTTTTGGTAAATCCGCTCATAGCGGTCTCAACGGGGGTTATTTTCAACGCTTTTGATTCTTTTCCCCGTGACATTAAGCCGGCTGAAAACGCGCACAAGGGGAGCTTGTTGGAGCGGGCGATTGCAGGCCGGAACGATCTGCAGTCTGTTGCGATTGAAACCGCCCCGGTCATAACGGCGGTTTTGTCAGAAATTTCGCAACAACCGGAATGCGAATTGTCCAGAATGAGCGGCAGTGGAGCGAGTTGTTTTGGTCTGTTTAAAACAGAGGCCGCAGCCAGTTCCGCCGCGAAGGCAATAGAAATGACCCACCCAAAATGGTGGGTTAAGGCCTGCCGTTTGGGAGAGCCTTTATGAGCGCTGAAGTTTGGGCTCATCTCTGGCCGGTCTTGAATTTGGCCGGGTTGGGGATTTTTACGAGCCTTTCAATTACGGGATTTATGGTCTTGGCGGGTTTAGGAGACACGCCTAACCTTCGGAGTAATCATGAGCGCGTGACGCCAACAGCGGGCGGGTTAGGGTTTGTCGCCGCTTTTGGAGTTTGCGGCATTGCTCTGAGCCTCGTGCATCCTACTTTTTTGCCGTTTTTCCCGGTTAATTTTCCTCAAATTCTGTCGCTGGTTTTTGCTATGGGATTGTTAGGGCTCTGTGACGATATTTTTCATTTATCGGCTAAACTTAAATTCGGGATTATGATTATTTTAGCAGGAGTTGGGGCCCTTTCGGTCGGACTTCCCGTTGTTTTTCCTCTGGACGGGACAGCTATTGCGCTCCCGGGAGGTCTCAGTTTCTTGGGGGCTTTGCTTTGGATTTTCGTCGTCGTCAATGCCGTCAATTTTATGGACGGTGCGAATGGCCTCATTACGAACATGCTTATGATTGCGTCTTTTGTCTTGGGAGTGATTGGACTGAGTGAAGGATCGGTTTTAGCGGCCTTTTTATGCGGTGTCCTGATAGCCGGATTTCTTGGCTTTTTACCTTATAATCAAAAACGAAAAGCTTCGATTTTTCTCGGTGATTCCGGATCTTTAGTAGCAGGGTTTGTCTTTGCTCTCGCAAGCCTGTCTGTTGTGAATGTTTCAACTGACGGCGCTCTCCTGTTGCTCGGTCCGCTCCTCATACTTCCGCTATTGGCGGATGTTTTGCTAACTTTGGCGTCCCGTGCGAAGCGACGGCAAAATCTGCTGTCGGCACATCGAGATCACATTTATCAGCGCCTAATATTAAGAGGATTTTCACATCTGCAAGTGGCGTGGATTTACAGCATTCTGGCACTGGTCTTTGCGAATGTTTCTGTCTTCGCCGTACAGTCCGGACGTATTGCGTCGCCTGCCTTTTTTATTCTGAATGTTGTTATTGTTTCCGTTTTATACGGAATTGCGAGCCGGGTTTTACCGCGCTCTAGCTGATACGTTCGACCACGTAATCCGCCAAGTCAGCCAGGGTTTCCCGCCAAGGGGACGGCTCGAAAACCATGAGCGCTTCGCGTGCTTCGGATGAGAACTGCTTTGCCAATTCCATCGTGCTTTGGAGGGCACCGGCAGACCGCAAATTGGACACGGCTGTTTCCAAATCAACAGAAGTTTGGTCGTGATCCACTATAACCCGACGCCAAAAGGCTTTTTCTGACTCAGAGGCCGTTTGCAAGGCCCGTATAACGGGGAGCGTCATTTTACCTTCGCGGAAGTCGTCTCCGACGGATTTACCAAGCGCGCTTTCTAGCCCCCCGTAATCCAGAGCGTCGTCCACTAGCTGAAAGGCCAAGCCCAGTTTCAGACCGTAATCCCGCAGAGCGACACGCTCTTTATTCGGACGTTCTGCAATGACGGGCGACACTTCGGTTGCGGCAGCAAAAAGCGCCGCTGTCTTCGCCTTAATAACCGACATATAATCGGCTTCCGTCATTTTCAGATTTCGAAGCGCAGCAAGTTGATGGACTTCGCCTTCGGCAATAACAGAAGATGCATTGGATAATATGCCCAAAGCTTCTATGGAATTGGTTTCAACCATGAGGTTGAAAGCGCGGGCGAAGAGGAAGTCTCCAACGAGAATTGAAGCGCTGTTTCCCCAAATGAGATTCGCGGGCTTTTTCCCGCGACGCAGCGAACTCTCATCGACAACATCATCATGTAAAAGCGTCGCAGAATGGATAAATTCGACAGCTGCCGCCAATTTGTGATGACTGGTTCCTTTATACCCCAG
>Ga0115567_10007925_pt1 | contig 10035 bp, 15 predicted proteins | sample COGITO_mtgs_1204_2_FD_88679 | JGI IMG/M metagenome (GOLD analysis project Ga0115567, IMG submission 88679) | Pelagic marine microbial communities from North Sea - COGITO_mtgs_120412 | ecosystem: Environmental > Aquatic > Marine > Epipelagic | place: Germany:Helgoland, sampling site Kabeltonne... | reverse complement strand
TGTCAGAGAATGTAGTTAAGCTGAGCGCAATTAAAGCTGCAGTAGCATAGATTGAGTATTTTTTTGTCATGTTTAAAAACCTTCGTAGTATGAAATCATCATAGGCAGAGGACTATGCAGGCCGATAAGGGCTACAGTGCTCTTTCATTAATATTAAATCGATGAAGGTCAGACTCGAGGCGGGGGTGTTTCCGCTTCAAATATCAAGCGTAAAAGCAAGTCTTGATAATTAGAAAAGTGCGCATTTGAAGTTAAAGTCGGCGAGAGTGCTGTCCAAACTTCATTGTAATTAGATGTCGTGGAACAGTGCGTAATCGCCTGCGAACAGCACATTGTCTTCAAATTGGTATCACAATCAATTTCACATTGATTAGAATTAGCGTGATCGGCTTGAGAAGAAATGTTGCCATGTTCATGCACAACCTCCCCAACGGCGTGATGCGCCATGAAGGGGCTGGAAACAAGCATAAAAACAAATATTGCGACTAGTAATTGTCTCATGATTCAATCAATAAACCTGCCAGTCACAGGAAGGTCAAGTGTATTATATTTAACAAAACAGGAGTCACTATTCTGTGATGGCCATTAGGTTATGCAAGTTTCGTTTATCTATTGACCTGTTAAAGAGTCTGGTTCACGGTGCATCTCATAATGAAACATGCTCGCTATATTTTGATTGTCACTCTTGTTGGCCTGTTCGCGCTTGGAAGCGTCGTACATGCGTCAACTGCGACGAGCATGGCTGTTGGCATGGCTGTAGCAGATATTCAGTTGGAAAATACTGGAAGTTGCCAAGCGTGCCCTGATAGTGACAGTGCGTCACCACTTTGTGATTTTGTCTGCCTGATGTCATTCGTTGCTCTACCTACTCCTTTTCCCGTTGAGCCAGTAACAGCCCATTTCACGTTTGACGATGCGCCCGATCTGGATTTTCCAGGACGCTTCGGGACACCTGACCCTACCCCACCTAGACCCATCCAACCATAACTGACGCTTAATCGAGCCTGCGCCCGATTGAATGCGACGTAGCGGCTGAACTGCATCTCCTACGTTTTGTGAGGTTCATCTATGAGCCTTTGCATATCAATGTTTATTGGATGACTTGTAATGAAAAAAGAATTTACTCCGGCACTCACACGCCGGCTCTTCCTTAAATCATCGACGGCCCTATTCACGGGTGCGGTTGTAGGCGGCTATACTCTGCACAACGCAGATGCAGTCACATTGAAAGAATTTAATCTTCTGGCGAGTGCAAACCCAGTTCGCCTAGTTCCCAAACCCGGCGGGGTAACAGATGCCTGGACCTTCAATGGAAAGGTCCCTGGTCCAGAGATCCGGGTCCGACAAGGCGAGCGTATCCGTATCACCGTCGACAATAAACTTGAAGAGGAGACGACTGTCCATTGGCATGGCATGCGGGTACCTAATAATATGGATGGGGTGCCGCATCTAACACAAACGCCGATTGCCTCAGGAAGCACTTTCACATACGAGTTTGATGCCATAGACGCCGGCACTTTCTGGTACCACCCTCATCAGAGAAGTTTTGAACAAGTAGGCCGAGGGCTTTATGGCCCGTTGATTGTCGAAGAGAACGAACCTATCCGCGTTGATCGTGATGTTACATGGGTTCTAGATGACTGGCGACTTACCGCCGATGGTCAGATCAGCAATGATTTCGGCAATACGCACGATTTGAGTCACAATGGTCGTGTCGGCAACACAGTAACAATTAATGGTCGCGTGCCGGAAAAGTTTTTAGTGCGTCGGGGTGAACGACTTCGGCTACGTTTGATCAATGCAGCAAACGCCCGCATTTTTGGCATCGACTTTGGCGAGCACGAACCCGTAATCGTCGCGATCGACGGACAGCCTGTGACGCCTCACAAACCCGAGAATGACCTCCTAGTTCTTGGGCCGGCCATGCGTGTTGATGTAGTACTCGACATGATCGGCGACACTAATCAGCAATATACGCTGACTGATCCTTTCTATCGCGGGCTCAAGTATAGGCTGATTGATCTCGTTTATGCTGACGCGCCACTCCGAAATCGAATTCCGGATTGGGATATGCAATTACCCACCAACCCACTCTCAGAACCAGACTTGCAAAATGCCGAACGCCACGACGTCATCTTCAACGGCGGCATGATGGGCGGCATGATTATGCAAGAGATGGGCGGATCAATGGGTCACGAACTTATGGGCGCTATGGGCTCGATGATGACAATGATGCATTCCGGGAAGATTTGGTTCGTCAATGGTGTTGCCGCGGAAGGCCATATCATGGACCCAATGCTTACGCTACAACACGACCGCAGTCACATCATTTCGATGACTAACGCAACAGCCTGGCATCATCCGATCCATTTCCATGGGCATTCTTTCCGGGTGATTTCTCGTAACGGCAAAGCCACTCGTTACAAAGAATGGCAAGACACGGTTTTAATGGCCCCGAAAGAACGCGTCGAGATCGCCTTTGTCGCCGACAACCCTGGTGACTGGATGTTCCATTGCCACATTTTGGAGCATCAGGCCGCCGGCATGATGGGGGTGATTCGAGTAACTCAGCCGGGGGAACGGACATGAGACACTTCATTCTCCTCGCGATCTTGATGGTTCCTAATTTGGCCGCTGCAGAGGGCGACCCGTTGCGGGGCGGCAAGACATTTCGTGCGTGCGTCGCCTGCCATGCACTCGAACCCGGTGTTCATCTAAGCGGCCCAAGCCTGAGTGGTTTTATCGATCGAACGGCTGGCACTGCTGACAACTACTCACGATATTCGCCTGGTCTGAAAGCGGCAGGTTTCGAGTGGAACACTTCTGTACTCGATGCCTGGCTCGAAGACCCAAAAAGAATGGTGCCTGATACATACATGTCTTTTAGCGGCATTTCTGACTCTCAGATTCGAGCAGATCTAATCGCCTTTCTGGAGATTGCAGGGGCTCGTGGCGGTGTTGAAAAGGCAGTTGCCAGAAACCTTGTGCCTGCTGAATGGACACGAGCAAGAGCGCCGGACCCTATTGGCAACGCGACTCCCGACATTCGCATTGTCTCAATTCGACATTGCGGCGACGGATACATTATTAAAACTGAAGATGGGGTCGTGCGGCCTCATTGGGAAAAGAATGTTCGCCTCAAGCTTGATAGTACCGACACGGGGCCACCAAAAGGTGTCCCCGTTGTTTTAAGAGCTGGCATGCGAGGTGACCGCATTTCTGTAATTTTTCGTAACGTTACCGATCTATCACGCTTTCTCATCGAAGATTGCCAATAAAATTTAACACCTGAACTAAGGAGAAAACCCATGACAAAAACCAATATCGTTTATGCTCTTTTTGCCGTTATCGCCTTTTTGACACCGGTTCACGAGAGCTATGCCGAGTCTAATCCGAAAACGATGACACTCTACAAAAATCCGCAATGTGGCTGTTGTGAGGGTTATGCCGAATACATGCGTGAGCAAGGGTACACAGTAAAAGTTGTTCCTACGCATGACCTCAGCGCCAAAAGCCGCGAAGCCGGTATTCCTGAGGCTTTCGAAGGTTGTCATTTGTCGATGATTGATGGCTATGCCGTCAGCGGCCACGTACCGGTCACAACAGTAAATCGCCTACTATCGGAACGCCCGGCAATTAAGGGCATTACACTTCCTGGCATGCCGATGGGGTCGCCTGGGATGAACGGCGTCAAGCGAGAGCCATTTACCATCTACACAGTCGGCGAAAGTCGACCATCTGTTTACGCAACTGAATAAAGGAGATTTTTTATGAGTAACGCAACAACTGGCATGGGCATGGGAATGATGGAGCATATGGGCGGCATGATGTGGGGAATGGGTATCCTCGGGCTACTCGCTGCTATTTTATTGATACTTAGTATAGCGGCGCTAACCAAATATCTCTTTGGCGGAAAGGACTAATGAAACACATAATCACGATCCCCATCGTGATAATCATTCTTGTCGGAGCGGGGTTCTGGGGATGGAAAACCTTCCTTCCTCAGTATCGCGCCAACTCGAACGATGTAACACAGGTCAAACGTGGTCAAATTGTCTATCAGCAATACTGCGCAATGTGCCACGGGAAGAACCTCGAAGGGCAACCGGAATGGCGATACCGGAAATCTGATGGGCGGTTACCAGCTCCACCACACGACGAAACTGGCCACACATGGCATCATTCGGATGAGCATTTGGTTGGAATTACCAAGTATGGCCCCGGCGAGTTTGTGCCCGGCGGATACGAGTCCGATATGCCTGCTTTTGACGGTGTACTTCTAGACGAAGATATCTGGGCTGTGATCGCATTTATCAAAAGCACGTGGGCGCCGGGGATTCTCGAACGTCAATCGAGGACCAACCAATGAGTAATGAAACCGTGGATTCTATAGATTTATCGCCGCCTGTGGACGCGACAAGTAAAAATCATTTTATTCGGGCAATGTTTCTCGTACCTCTCACAGTGTTCGGCGGATTGCTTCTCGCCCTTGGTTGGGGGTTGACCAGTGACCCGCAAAATATTCCCTCGCCACTCGTTGGCAAAAAAGTTCCATCATTCGAACTTCCAGCTGTGAAAGGCCGGACACTCGGCCTTTCCAATACAGATCTCATGGGAACCGTGTCGCTGGTGAATGTCTTTGCGTCATGGTGTACCGCGTGTGAACTCGAGCATCCGTTTTTGATGGATCTCGCGGCAACAGGGACTGTCCCTATCCATGGGCTAAATTACAAAGATCGACCCGATGATGCCGCTGCATGGCTAAATAAACGTGGTGATCCATATACACGCACAGGCGCGGACGTATCTGGGCGCGTTGGCATTGATTGGGGGGTCTATGGCGTCCCTGAAACGTTCGTCATCGGACCGGAAGGTCATATTGCCTACAAGCACGTCGGTCCGCTCACACCTGAAACCATCCAGAACACGATCATCCCGCTCGTCCAAAGTCTAAGCACAAAATGAACGGACAGTAAAAATGAGAATAATAGCAATTTGGCTCTTTTATCTGCTGACAATCGCTAGTAGCGCATTTGCAGAAACGCCGCCCTTCATGGAATTACACGAAACGCCGCAAACACTAGCAGATATAGAATTCCATGATGAATTGGAGGGATCGCTCTCTTTAAAAGATTGGCGAGGAAAAATTGTGCTCCTTAATGTTTGGGCGACTTGGTGCGGCCCATGTCGGGAAGAAATGCCCACGCTTGATCGGCTTCAAGAAAAACTTGGCGGCGATCAGTTCGACGTTCTGGCGTTGTCAATTGATCGCGGCGGCGTTGGCATTGTACGGGATTTCTACGATGAAATCGGCCTACAACACCTACAAATTTGGATTGACCCGACGACAAAAGCATCTCGTGCCATGAAGGTCTTCGGACTACCGACAACACTTTTGATTGGACCCGATGGCAAGGAATTGGGTCGCAAAATCGGCCCTGCCGAATGGGACGCGCCAAATGCCATCAATTTCTTCGAGAAAATCATCAACGACTATAACAAATAAGGATAATTAGTATGTCATCGAAAACCACGAACAAAGATGAAATTAGTTTTCTGACCCTACTGTTCATTATATTAAAAAGCCGGAAAGGCTTAGCAATCAGCGGTCTAGCAGTTGCTGGCATTGGGCTTACCTTTAAATGGGACTGGTTAACTGCCGTCGGTGCGGCACCTATAATTCTCAGCGTACTTCCATGTCTAGCTATGTGTGCTTTCGGTCTCTGCATGCGTGGGGGGTCAGGCCAATCATGCAATGGTCAGGAGTCGGGAACTCAAGACAAGTCTGTGATTAAATCAAATAGCATCGAGAAATAGCCAAATGTTATCTTCTAGTCAGAAATATGCCTGCCGAGATTATTTGAAAATATGGTGCAGCTTGATTGCTGTTTTATCTGTATTTTTAGTCATTACATCGTCGAGAGCTGATCATCCTGGTGCCAATCTTGATAAATTGATGATTAACAAAGAGAAGTTCTTCGAGAAAAAAGACAAACCAGCCCCGACGTTCGAGCTAATCAATGGAAATGGCGAGCAAGTTAGCTTATCTGAATATGCGGGTAAAATTCTCGTCGTACATTTCGTTTATACCAGTTGCCCTGATGTTTGCCCTCTTCAAGCGCAGAAAATTCAAGATATACAAACGATGATTAATTCTTCGCCCATGAAGGAAACTGTTCAGTTTGTCACGATTACAACAGATCCATTAATCGACACACCGGATGTACTAAAAGCGTACGGTGACGATCACAGTCTCGATCCAGTCAACTGGACGTTTTTGACGGTGGCGCCCAAACAAGCAGAAGATACAACGAGAAAACTTGCCGAAGCATTTGGACACAAGTTCGTCAAAAGTGATGACGGTTATCAAACCCATGGTGTCGTTACGCATGTGATCGATCGTGGCGGGCGCTGGGCTGGAAATTTTCACAGTCTGAGATTCAAATCTATAAACATGGTGTTGTATATCAACGGTCTCATTAACAATCATCTGGAACCTGAGAGGCAAGAGGGATGGCTTAATAAGCTCAAGGGAATATTTAATTGAAACAGCAAGATCTTTCGGAAAACTCCATGCCTCCCATTACCGCACTTCGTCGATACATGAATGTGGTCATACTTCTGAACCTTGTTTGGGAGTTCGCGCACATGCCGCTTTATACAATCTGGGACAAAGGAACTACCAAAGAGATTCTTTTTGCGGCAATCCACTGCACAGGCGGAGATGCACTCATTGGATTAACGGCGATTATGCTCGCCATATTCATGTTTGGCGGCTCTTCTTGGCCTGGGGAAAATAGGAAGGTAGCGATGTTAGCAGCTGTCACTATAGGTGTCGGATATACGGTATTCAGTGAGTGGTTGAACATTGTCGTCAGGCAGGCTTGGGCGTATAGCGACATCATGCCCGTCATCCCCATTCTGAATGTTGGCTTAAGCCCTCTTCTACAATGGATTGTAATTCCTGTTATTGCCTACGCATACGCATTGAAGCCATCCGAACATAGAACAATCTGGTATGCCTGATCTCACTGCATTCGGCCTCGTCATTGCGTTTCTTGCCGGAACGGTTTCGTTCGTGTCGCCGTGCGTTCTTCCTCTCGTACCCGGTTACGTTTCTTATGTTGCTGGACAATCTGCTGTTACAACGCCGAGTACTCGGAAAATATCAGGACAAATAACGGCGATTGGTTTCAGCCTGTTATTTGTTCTCGGTTTCACGACTGTATTTTCCATCATGGGTGCAAGCGCCACGGCTCTAGGTCAATTTTTTCTGAGCTATCGCTATGAACTGAATATAGTCGGTGGAGTCGTTGTCTTGTTCATGGGTGCTTTGATGCTTGGTATGGCAACGATCCCCGCATTAGAGAGAGATTTCCGGTTTCATCTGGATGTTCCGGGTGGCAAACCATTATCCGCATACTTGCTTGGACTCGCATTTGGTTTCGGCTGGACACCCTGCATCGGACCTATCCTAGGCGCAATCCTGACCGTCAGCGCCAGTCGAGCATCCGTTGGTGAGGGGACTCTGTTACTCGTGGTATATTCTTTTGGCCTCGGCCTTCCCTTTATTCTATCTGCGGCTTTCACCGCTCACCTGACTCGCAACTTGAAAACAATTAAGCGGTTTGGGCGGCGGATACAGCAAGTCGCCGGAATTACGCTGATGATCATGGGTGTCGCCATGATTACCGATCAATTAACGGTTCTTGCCTATTGGTTCTTGGACGCGTTCCCCATACTCGGAAAACTCGGCTGACGTAAGTATTCTAGTTTTGCGCCAAATGCCACATATGTGGACTGGTATTTCCATTCTGCTCATTGCATCAATCTGGAATTCTTGGCCGGTTATGCGCTCAAGAGATCAGAAAATAATGCATGCCTCAAGTGGCCAACACACTATCACCGAGGGTATCCAGACATAATTGAACAATTAGAAAGGAGAGAAATGATGACTGTTAAGAGAAAAATAGAAATATTTAGCGCAGGCTGCGGACTATCTGAGGAGACCATTAATATGGTTTAGAACGTCGCGTGTTCGTCCTGTGAGATAATCATATTGGATATGCAAAAAAAAGAGACACGGATACACGCTAAAGAACTAGGTGTGAAATCGATACCCGCTGTCGCCATCGACGGTGTCCTCGCTTCTTGCTGCGCGGGGTGACTAGAACTTTTAACTCTTTGCAGATTTAGTTGAGTTGCTCTTGTCAGGCTTGTTCCTAACCCTTGGCGGCCATGCGTATTACGCTGAATTATAATTCGTAAAATCACCACTCATGGGATTGCAGGTTTAGTTTAAAAAAAGTTACAAATATATCCTTTTTAAGGAGAAACAATCATGAGTGAATTTTTTCCAGTAATCATTCATCACAATCCCGAATGTGGCACATCACGCAATGTTGTTGAGCTCGTAAAGGCTGCTGGCTACGAGCCAACAATCATCAATTACCTTGAGGCCGGATGGTCTCGTCCCCAATTGCTATCGTTATTTGCCGCAGCTGGTTTGACGCCTCGCACGGCGCTTCGAGAAACTAAGTCTCCTGCCGCAGAACATGGCCTTTTGGACATTAACGTACCAGATGAAGCCCTATTGGATGCGATGTTAGAGTATCCAGTTTTAGTGAATCGACCGCTTGTAGCGACGCCCAAGGGCGTAAAGCTATGCCGACCATCCGAGACCGTTCTTGACCTCTTAGATCGACTACCTCCCGGGCCGATGAAAAAGGAGGATGGCGAGCTGATCATCGATGTAGAGGGCCGGCAAGTCGAATAGCGGAACCAATTCTGTTTATGGTTTGTAGCCGTCATTGTTGTCATCACTTGCCACAACCAACATTTGGGTTACGGTACTACGTTGGATGGGTGTGGCATAAAGAGAATAAAAGCAAATATTGCCTGCTTCCTCCATTAATTAACTCCCTAATCACCCATGCCGGCCAACTTAATTCTTGACGTGTAGGACTAAATTCTCGATACATATCAGTACTATGAGTAAAATGCCCCAAATAATAATTCGACGACGCATTCTTAGCGGCCTGGTTATTCTAGCAATTTTTATGCTTAACCTAGGTACAGTTACTGCGGCATCGATAGAAGATGCAGATGCCCACGGCATCTCCTTTGAAACTTATTTGGATCATCCTAGCGACGACGGATCTATTGATCGTGGTGATATTGAAAAGTGTCCTGTGATGAAGCACTTAACTTTACGACTCGATGGAATGACAATTCTAATTTCATATAACTTGGAGCGTATTACCGTCCCCGTTACAAAAATTGTTGTAGGTCTTAGCCCCCCTCCTCTTTTCCGCCCCCCGATTTCCTGAGATTCCACCTGCCACTCTAATTTCACCCAGTCATTAATCCGTCTGGGCAAGTCTCAACGTGAAAGTTTGGAACCTCAACAATGTACCGAAGAATACTACTTTCGGGTTTGATTGCATTCGCAATCAGTCCCCTGCTGCCCTCATTCGTTTATGCTCAAGATAGTCAACCACTAGGTAATTTTTTAGAGCAAACGCTTGCTCTTCACCCCGCTATTAAGGCTGCGGAAAAGAATCTGGCTAAGGCAAATGCGTCAAGAATGGTTGCCAGACAGTATCCTCACAATCCTGAAATCGAAGCCGGTTTTGAAGATGCAGAAGAACAAACGAAAGAGTTTGGGATCTCCCAGACTATTGATGTTTGGGACAGAGAAAAATCTCGCGTCAATTCGGCCACTGCAGAAATCGAAATAGCCCGTGCGGAATATGACCTGATCAAAGTAGAGCTGCTCGAGCGTTTGTTATCAGCGTTGGGTGACAACCAAAAGCAACTAGAGCTTCAACGCCTAGCGCAAAAACGATTGGTATTGAGTGACAGATTTCTGGCCTTAATTCAAAAGTTCCAACAAGCAGGGGATATTGGGAAAGCGGACGTTCTGACGGCTGAGGTTAACAAATCTAATGCTGAACTTCAGGTTGCCGCTGCAGAGGCTGAGGTTGCTTTTGCTCAACGTGATTTAGTCGCCTTAGTTGGTGAAAGAAGAGGTTC
>Ga0115567_10007923_pt1 | contig 10035 bp, 8 predicted proteins | sample COGITO_mtgs_1204_2_FD_88679 | JGI IMG/M metagenome (GOLD analysis project Ga0115567, IMG submission 88679) | Pelagic marine microbial communities from North Sea - COGITO_mtgs_120412 | ecosystem: Environmental > Aquatic > Marine > Epipelagic | place: Germany:Helgoland, sampling site Kabeltonne... | reverse complement strand
TATAAAGCGGCTCGCCCATCCCCATAAAGACGATATTAACAAGGCGGCGCGGCTCATAAGATGAGGGCCATTCGCCCAGATCGTCGCGGCAAATTATCACTTGCAGAACGATTTCGGCGGGCGTCAGATTGCGGACAAGGCGCTGCGTCCCTGTATGACAGAAAGTGCAGGTCAGGGTGCAGCCGACCTGTGAGCTGACGCAGAGCGCGCCGCTCCGCGACACATCCGGAATGAAGACGCTCTCGACTTCGATGCCAGGGGCCATGCGGATCAAATATTTGCGTGTGCCATCTTCGGAGATGAGACGCTCGACGATTTCGGGACGCTCGAGCGTAAATGTCTCGGCCAACTGCGCGCGCACGCCCTTGGCGATATTCGTCATCTGGTCGAAGTCGGTCACGCCCCAATGGTAGAGCCAGTTGAAAATCTGGTTGGCGCGCATGCGCACTTTTTTCGGCTCAACGCCCATCTCGGCCAGATGCGCGCCGATCTCTGCGCGGTTCAGGCCAGGCAGGCGAATACGGCCATCGGCCGTGCGGCCGACCAGCGGGCTCGCCGCGCTATTATCGAGAAGGGTCGTGGACATTATACGCGCGATATAGGGCCAAATTGCTTAGAACGAAAGGATACGAGCCATATACAAAATAAATGAGTTGCTTAACCGGAAGTAAGGTCTTATCAAAAACGACAACAGTCGTAGGATTCTCAGGTTATTATTAATGCAGCGCCGTTCACTTTTTTATACCGCTATCGCGATGACTTTGACAATGGCGGCGTGCTCACCACAGGCAGCTTCGCCCGAGCCTGAAATCGCAGCGCCAAATGTTACGAAGTCCGTTGCACCTTATCGCGCGGAGCTGGATAATCTCGCAGCCGACATCAAGGCAGAGCATCCAAGGCCGTTCCGCTTGATAACGGAGGCCGAGTTCGACGCGGTGGTCGAAGAGGCCAAGGCCGGCATCGGCGCGGACACACCCAAACGCGATACACTGTGGGCATTCAGCCGCATTATTGCGAGCATTGGCTGCCGGCATTCAGGGCTTTTTTATTTCATACAGGAAGACGATTACATTGAACCGGCGCAAAGATTTCCGGTTGATGTGCGATATGTCGACGGAAAGCTCTACGTTTTTCGGCCATTGACGAACGCTCAGAGCGTCTCTGAAGGCGATATCATCGCATCAATCAATGGCCGTCCGGTCGATGATATCGTTGCGGAAATATATCAGCATATCTCAGCGGACGTGAACCTGACCTATCTGAAACGCCATTATCTCAATGTCTATGCAACATCCTACCTAACTTACGCGTTGGATTTTCCCGAAGAGTATGTTGTGACGCTGGAAGGATCGATGTCGCCGCTGACGCTAGAGCCGCTGGATAGCTTCTCGCATGCCCCGATCATTAGTCCGCAAGCGCCTTGCCAGGATAATCTTTGTTACCGCGTAGACGATGCCACCAATACGGGCATTATGACCGTTCGGTCCTTTGCTTATTATGGTGAAAGCGGCGCGGAATTTGCGGAATTTGTCGAGAGCGCATTCAAGGACCTCTCTGAGCAAAACCGCTCCAACCTCGTCATAGATGTGCGAGGCAACCAAGGAGGCGCTGGTCTGGCGGGTGCGTACATCCTGCGCCGGCTGGCGAATGAACCGTTTGAATATTTCTCGGATGCGTCCGATCCACGCGGTCAGGAATTGCTATTCGAGACGCAACGACCTGTTGAAACAGGTTTTGAGGGTCAGACTTACATTCTGATGGACGGAAATACGATGTCAGCGGCACCGCATTTCGTCGCGCTGGCACGGGCCAACGATATGGCTTTACTCGCCGGAGAGCCCGCTGGAGGCAATCACTCCACCAATGATGGAAAAATTGAGTTTACGTCCGAGACGAGCGAAATCGACTATTTGATTGCGCGGATGCGGTTTGATGTGGCGGCCGGCGATGCAGACATAGACGCTGCAATTCAGCCAGATATAGACATACCTTATACGGTTCAGGAAACGCTGTCCCGCAAGGATGTTATGATGGCGACGTTACTGAGCACCATCGGAAGACAGGGCGATACGAAATAGGTGTCCCGGCAGCGTTTTTAGTTGAACAAGGTACCTTCAAACGGACTATCCAACACAAACACCGGAATATCGACATCGTAAGCGTCGCCGCTTTCCGGTTCGACACGATACGACCCGCTCATCATGCCGGATGGTGCCGAGAGGGGTGCGCCGGAGGTGTAGCGGAATTGTTCGCCGGCTTTGACCACGGGTTTTTCGCCGATCACGCCTTGGCCGCGCACTTCCTGCACTTGGCCGCGGCTATCGGCTATGTGCCAGTAGCGGCCCGTCACACGTAAATCGTCAGCGGATTGATTGTCGATTTCGACCGTATAGGCCCAAATGAAACGGCCATCGGACGGGCTACTTTGTTCCGCAAGATATTCAGGTTCGACGCGGACAACAACATCCCCTGTGCGCTGTTCAAACATAGGAGGTAAATTGGGAGGAATAGCACCGCTGCCCGATTGATCAGACGCACCGCGATTGGCCGAATTATTCATAATGTCCCCTCTCCCGTACTTGGCCACAACCGCCCCGCTATGCGATGCCCAAGCCCGGCAAAGTTTCCACGAAGAATCGAATCTTGCAACTCTTTTACCCCGTTTTAACCCATGTTTTCGCAGTCGCATCGCAAAATATTTTCCCAACAGCCGTTGAAATCACGCTTAATTTTCAATGTATAGGGCGATTTTCGTCCACCAATGACACGATTTCAGCGCTTGAGCGCAGCCCTGCGCCCGCCTAGTCTGCGCCTATGATCCTGCCCTCACAGCAGATAGCCGCCTTGATTGCGGCTGGCCATGTTCACGTCGGGCACGACGCGGCGGAAGCGGCCCTGCCGCCAACTCTGCAGCCCGCATCGCTCGACCTGACGCTGGGACGGCGCGCGTTTCGCATGCGCGCCTCCTTCCTGCCGGGCGCGGAAGGCCGGGTCGCGGACGGGATCGACGCATTGTGCCTGCACGAGATTGATCTGGATGCGGGCGCGGTCTTGGAAACGGGCTGTATCTATCTGATCGAATTGCGTGAGCGGCTGGATCTGCCGGCGGGGATTTCCGCGCTGGCCAACCCGAAAAGCTCGACCGGACGGCTGGACGTCTTTGCCCGCGCGGTCGGGGAAAGTTCGGACCGGTTCGACGCGCTGCCGGATGGCTATTCGGGTCCGCTCTGGCTCGAAGTGGCGCCGCGCACCTTTCCAGTCCTTGCGCGCACGGGCGATCGGCTGTCGCAAATTCGCTTTCGCCGCGGTGCGGCCAAGCCACTGCGTAAACAGACCGTGTCGGTTGATCTCTCGCCCGATAGCGCCGTGGCTGGTTACCGGGCGCGGCGTCATTCCGGTCTGGTCGATCTGCGCAAGATCGGCGCGCATCATGCGCTTGATTACTGGGAGCCGATCCGACTGACAGATGGCGGTCTGATTCTGGAGCCGGAAGAATTCTATATCCTGGCCAGCCGCGAAGCAGTCGAAATCCCTGTCGGCGAAGCGGCAGAAATGGCCCCGATTGATACAGAAATCGGTGAATTTCGGGCCCATTATGCCGGCTTCTTTGATCCCGGCTTCGGTACCAAGGTCGCAGGCGGGGCGGGCAGCCGAGCCGTCTTGGAAGTCCGCGGCCGCGATGTCCCGTTCCTGCTCTCCCACGGACAGCCTGTCGCCCACCTCGTCTTCGAGGAACTGGCGGGCGTTCCAGACGCGCTTTATGGCGAAACGGGAAGCTCCTATCAGGCGCAGGGATTGCGCCTGTCTAAGCATTTTACCGATTAGTCCGACACATTAGGCCGAGCAGCTCGCGCCGCCGAGCACGCAGAATTTTGCGCAATGCGGGTGATTGAGCGCGACCGTTTGCGACGCCTCATCCAGCGTGCCGCCCATATCGAACTGGATGTCGTCCCAAAGGAGCGTGCAGGCCAGCACGCGGGCTTTCGGCTCGCCCTTGCGGCGCACCACCATGCGCGATGTGGCGCACATCAGGCTGTTTGGATTGACGGATAATATGTCCCAGCACGCCGTGGTGATTTCCGGCACGTCGACTTTGTCATCCATCTCGGGAAACAGCATCAGCGCCGACGGATCATCCGCATCAATCGGCCAGCCATGGGTGGCAATCAGATCGCGATAGCCGTCGCGGGCTTTCGCGTCGGACTCCGCGAACATGGCACGGCCGGCGATGTGCATGCTGAACCCGTTCTCCGCCAGCCAATCCAGTCCCGGTAGCGCCTTGGCAAACGCGCCGTCGCCGCGCTCCGCGTCATGGCCCTCGGCGGTGAAGTGATCGAGGCTGACGCGGAGCGTCATTTTCCCCGGAAAGCGCGTGTTCAAATCCAGCAGACCCTTTTGCACCCGCGGGCGCATCATGGGGCGCATGGCGTTAGTCAGAATGAGCAGCTCATGTCCGCGTTCAAGCGCCATTTCGCAGAGGCGAATGACGTTGGGATTCAGGAAGGGCTCCCCGCCCGTAAATCCAATTTCAATGGGAGCGGGCTGCTCATCCAAAAAGGGGGCCATGTCTTCGGGCGTCAGATAGATAAAATGGTCTGCCGTCGGGCTGCTCAGAATATAGCAATTGGCGCATTCGATATTGCACAGCGATCCGGTGTTGAACCACAGCGTTTGAAAGCCTTCAAACGCGACAGAGGCGCGTTGCTCGCCTTTGGCGGTGATTTGGGGATTGCGGAATTTGGCTGGATCGATGGGCGCATTCATCCGGCGCTCCTAACAGGCCGCGCGCGTGATGCCAGAGGACAAATGATCACGAATTGGTCAGGGCAGCGGCGCAAAACCGTCTGTCCCGCGCGAAACGCGGAAGACGTGCCGCAAAATTTCCGCGTTGAGCGCGGCGGGCATGACCCCTTGCGAGGCCACATGACCATCATCCAAAATCAGCGCCTGATCGCAAAAACGCTCGGCGAGGGAGAGATCGTGAAGCGAGACGATGACGGTGCATCCGCGCTTTGCCTCATCGCGCAGCGCGGCCATGATGCGCAGCGCATAATAAGGATCAAGCGAGGCGGTGGGTTCGTCGGCCAGCAGGACCGGGGCATCAACCGCGAGCGCTCGCGCGAGCAGGACGCGTGCCTGCTCGCCGCCCGATAATGTCCCGAAAGCCCGCGCTTCAAACGGCGCAAGGCCCAGCGCATCAATGACGGTGTCAACGCGGCGCTCGTCATCCTGTCCGCCAAAGGGAAAGCGTCCCAAGGCAATGACGTCCCGCACAGAGGCGAGGGCGGGGCCGGTGCGGGTCTGCGACAGATAGGCGATCTTACGTGCACGGAGGCGCGTCCTGTCCAACGTTTCGCCAGCCACCGTTAAGCCGTCGACTTGCCCACTCCCGATCCCGGCCAGCGCCTTGATCAGGGTCGATTTCCCCGCGCCGTTTGGTCCCAGTAACGCCGTCACCTGCCCCGCGCCAAATGACAGCGGCCCTGTCTCCACCCCGGCCCCGCCGGGATAACGCCATTGGACGCGGCGAACGGACAAGCCGCTCATGACGGGGTCCGCCGCAAGGCAAGATAGAGAAAAAACGGCACCCCGATGAGCGAGGTTACGATCCCCAGATAAAGCGGCGTGCCCGGACCGGCGGTCAGGCGCGCCAGCGTATCTGTCGCCAGCAGAAATACGCCGCCCGCCAGTGCGGAGTGGCTGATCAAGGCAGCGGGGTCAGGGCCGACGATGCGCCGCATAATGTGCGGAATGAACAGGCCGACAAAACCAATCGCGCCTGCCAGCGCCACGCCCGCGCCGATGCAGAGCGCCGTGCCAATGACGATCAGCGCCTGCACGCGCGGCAGCGACACGCCGAGACTTGTGGCGGTATCCTCGCCCAGCGCGAGCGCGCGCAATGCCGGACCGGATCGCCACAGCGCGAGCAATCCGACCGCTGTAAGCGGCACGGCTATGAAGAGCCCGCCCGCATCGACATTTTCCAAAGACCCCATCAGCCAGTAGGTCAGCTCCGACAGCGCCCACGGATTGGGCGCAAGGTTCATCAATAGCCCGGTGATCGCCGTCGCCAGCGCGCCAATGCCGATGCCCGCAAGTATGAGGCCGCCGGCCCCAACTTGCCGCCGCGCCATCACCGCGATCACGCTCGCCCCGATTAGCGCCCCGCCAATCGCGGCGGGCATCAGCCACTGACCCAGCCCGAAATAGAGCGCCGCGACAGCGCCGAGGGCCGCGCAGGCAGAGAATCCCAGCAGTCCCGGCGCGGCCAGATCGTTGCGGGTGAACCCTTGCAGGGCCGCGCCCGACGCACCCAGTCCCGCGCCGACGATCAGCGCGCCAAGGCTACGCGGCAGACGGACCTCGCGCATGATTGCGTTGGTGGCCTCGCTCGACTGGCCCAGCAGTCCGGCCGCGGCATCCGATAGATCAATCGGCGCGGGCCCGACGAGCAGGGAGGCCGCAATGCCGATCATAATGAGACAGATGAGGGCCGCGCGGATCATAGCGCCAGCACCGCTCTATTGAGCTGCTGCGTCGCCTCGATCAGCCCCGGCCCTGCGCACGGCCACAGCTTGCCGGGGATTTCGACGCGCGGATGGGCGCCCAGATAACGGCGTAGGGCGGAATGGCGCACGGCCCGGTCACTGATCCCGGCATAATCCGAGCCGAAGAAACTTGTCACGATCACGTCGGGCTCATATTGCAAGACGCGCTCAATGGCCGGCGTGTGCCAGCCTGGCGCCGCGTTGACATTAATCCCGCCCGCAGCGCGGATCACCGCATCGACAAATGTGCCCGGTCCGGCGCTACCGCCAGATCTCGACAAATACAGAATACGCGGCGGGTTGGCGGGTTTATCCAGCGCTGACAGCTTGGCAAGTTCGGCTTCGAACGGGGCAATATCCAGATTGAACCGCGCCGACATCGCGCGCGCATTGGTTTGGACGGCAGCGAAATCCTCGCCCCATGTCAGCGCCAATGCGTTATCGCGGTCTAAGTTTAGCGCGCTCGGCCCCGTCACGATGGCCATGTCCGTACCCGCCAGAACCTCGCGGCTCGCCCACAGGCGCGGGCGCTGCGCCATCGCCGCACTCGCTGTCGATATCGGCGTTCCGGCTTGCCACGATAAAGCGCCAACCCGCTCAGGCGCGAGGGCGATCAGATAGCTATCGGCGCAGAGTGAGGTGCTGCCAATCGCGGCGTCCGGCGGCGCGATTTGGCTTTGCGGCGCGCAGGCTGACAGCCATGTCGCGGCACAAAGGCTGATGAAGGACAGGCGGGCGAGGCGGAGCATATCAGGATGGAGCCGCCTTAACTACTGACATGAAAACGCACTCCCCATCTTGCGTGCCTGTCCTATCAAACCGCTGCCTCTCTGTCTGCAAAGCGTTTGCGCTTTTACAGAAACGGTTGATTCGAATGTCAGTGTAACTCTGCCGTCAACGGGCTCGCGTGCTTGCTGTCCGGCGGTCAATCGCCTAGCGCCCCTGACATGAGACGTCTTTTTGCAATCTTGCTGCCCCTTGTCCTCATCGCCTGCGATCAGGTTCCGGTCACGGCTGGGGCCGCCCGCAAAGTCGAGGACGCGCGCGCGCGCAATGACGCGCCGGCGATCTGGCGCGTGGGCGACGAAGACAGTACGGTCTATTTATTCGGGACTGTTCATTTGCTTCCCGACGATCTGAGCTGGCAACGCGATGATATGCGCGACGTATTCGCGCAAAGCGGCACAGCCTTTTTCGAAACGGATCACACGGGCGCGGCAGGCCTGCGGGCGCAGGCGCTGGCGACGCGGCTTGGCTTGCGCCGTGACGGGCGGCGGCTGACCGATACGCTCGACAATTACCAAAGCAAACTGCTCGAAGCCGTTGCCAATAATGGTCAGCTCAGTCTCGCGGCGCTGGACTCTATGCAGCCTTGGCTGGCCACCGAGTTTCTAACGCTGTCGGCTGCGCGCATCGCGGGTCTCTCTGCGGACTTATCGGCGGACGAAGCCTTGAAATCGCGCGCGGCGCGGTCGGGCAAGAATATCGTCTATTTCGAGACGCCTGAAGCGCAATTGCGCCAAACGGCGGACATGCCCGAAGCCGTGCAGCTCGAACTGCTGACCGAAACAATGGAGCGGTTTGACGACATGGACGAGATGCTCCTCGGCATCGCGCAGGATTGGGCGGTTGGCGATGTTGAGGCGCTGGAAACGGCGTTGATCGCCCCGCTGGACGCTGCGCCAGACGGCTATGTACAGACCATATTGCTGGACCGCAACGAAGCGTGGGCGAACCGGCTCGACCGTTTCATGGAAGGCTCAGGCACCGGCTTTGTCGCGGTCGGTACAGCGCATCTGCTCGGCGAGGGGAGCCTGATCGATGCGCTGGAATCGCGCGGCTATGACGTGCAGCGCTATTTGGCCTTCCTTGGCGAAGATGTGATTAAACCGACGCGGCTGGAATTGCCGGATGTGCCGTCGGCGACCGACTAAAAGTCGAGCGCCAGACCCGCGTAAACGCCGCGCCCCGGAGAGGTGAAACCGACGATTTCCTGATAGTCCTCATCCAGTAGGTTTTCGCCGCGAAGGCTGACGGCAACATGATCACTCAGCGCATATTGCGCCCGGGCCCCGACCAGCGTGAAGGCGTCCAGCGTCACGTCCGTATAGGTGGCGAAATCCGTATCGAGCTGTGATCCCGTATGATCGACTTGCGCGGACAGCTGAAGCGCGTCTGTCGCAGTCCAAATCATGCTGGCGCTGGCGGTGACCTCAGGGCGGCGGACTTCTTCAATGTCATTTTGCTCGCTGTCCAGGAACGTCGCGGCGCCGTTCAGCACGAAATCTCCGACTGAATAGCTAGCTTCCAGCTCGATCCCTTGGCGGGTGGAAGTGGTCGCCAGATTATCGACGGTTTGCGCATATGTTGGCGGCAGGAACTGGGTAACAATTTCATCTTCCAGCTCACTGTAGAACAGATCGACTGATCCGCTGAAATTGCCAATTGTCTGTTCATAGCCAACACTGACCCCGATGGATGTTTCGGGTTGCAGGTCCGGATTGCCGGTGAAGTTTGAGCCCGGGTAGAAACCGAACAATTCGATCAAAGACGGATTTTTCACGCCGGTGCCGACAGACGCCCGCACGCGGCCATTCCAGTCAAAACCGTATCCTGCGCCGAGCCGCCACGTTGTCGCATTGTCGAACAGATCATTGATGTCATGACGGGCAGAGGCCGACAGAACCACGTCGCCTTGCGTAAAGCGGTAGTCGGCTGCAAAGGCCGCCATGTCATTTTCGGGCTTGGCACCCGGTTCGGTTGTGTTGGGCACGATCGCGTAGGTCTCGCGCTCCCATTCGCCGAGCACAGTGAGGCTGTGAACATCCGTATCAATACCCGCGACCCAGCTTAAATTGGTCCGCTCCCCGACAGAGCGGGACGGGAAGTCACCGACCGTGTCCGTGTCTGTTTTGCTAGTGGAGCCACTGATTTTGTGTTCGATTTCGCCTGTCGCAAAGCGCGCGTCCAGACGCGCTGTGTGGCGGGTGCGGTCGGTTTCGTCACTCGTATTATCGAGACGGCCATCAAACGGGCTATCGCTATCGAACTGCGTATCCAGCTGCGACAACTCATATTTTGCGTCGAGCCTTACAGGGCCAAGATCGACCGCGTTCAAACCGACATTGACGGACCGGGACGTTGAGCCATCCTTTTCGCCGCCGAGGCCCGACACATCATAACCATCTGTGGTGAAGAGGGTGCCATTGACGGAGAGAGCCGCGCCGCCAACAGGCACGACGGCGCTGATCTGACCTTGACCTGTGCCGCGTGAGCCGCCTTCGACGCTGGCGCGCCATTGCGGCGTTGTCTCGCCTGCGCGGGTGACGATAGAAATCACGCCGCCCACGGCATCAGAACCGTAGAGCGCAGACTGCTCGCCGCGCAGCACTTCGATTTTGACAATGTCTTGGGCCCGCAGACCGGACAGGTCGAATTCGCCTGAGCTTGGGTTGGCCACTTCAATGCCGTCAATCAGGACCAGAAC
>Ga0115567_10007922_pt1 | contig 10035 bp, 7 predicted proteins | sample COGITO_mtgs_1204_2_FD_88679 | JGI IMG/M metagenome (GOLD analysis project Ga0115567, IMG submission 88679) | Pelagic marine microbial communities from North Sea - COGITO_mtgs_120412 | ecosystem: Environmental > Aquatic > Marine > Epipelagic | place: Germany:Helgoland, sampling site Kabeltonne... | reverse complement strand
TACTAATGCGGCTGACGCTGAAAATAGCTCACGGCGTAAACCGCAATACCCGGCGGGGCTCTGAACGCAATATATCCGCGCACTACGACCTGGGCAATGAGTTCTTCCAGCTATTCCTCGACCCGACGATGATGTACTCCTCGGCTCTGTTTGGCGACCGGGCAGCCACCCTGGAAGCAGCTTCGGAAGCCAAGCTCGATGAGATCTGCAGGCAGCTTGAGTTGAAACCCGAGGATCACCTGCTGGAGATCGGTACTGGCTGGGGCAGCATGGCCATTCACGCGGCGCGACATTACGGTTGCCAGGTAACCACAACCACTATCTCCAAAGAACAGTACGAACACAGCCTGCAACGTGTGCGAGAAGCGGGACTGGCGGACCGCGTAGAAGTTCTGTGTAAAGACTATCGGGCGCTGGATGGCCAGTACGACAAACTGGTGTCAATTGAAATGATTGAGGCGGTGGGGCACGAGTTTTACCGGGAATATTTCAGCACTTGCAGCGCGCTGCTCAGGGACGACGGCAAAATGGTCATACAGGCAATTACCATCGCCGACCAGCGATACGAAAGCGCCAGAGACTCGGTCGACTTCATCAAACGCTACATTTTCCCGGGTGGCTGCCTGCCGTCAGTTGCCGTTATCGCTGACCAATTGGCGCGCAATACCGACATGCAGATGGTGCATCTTAAAGACATCACTGCTGATTACGCCACCACCCTGGCCTGCTGGCGCGATCGGTTTATGTCACAGCTGGACGCGGTCAATCGGCTGGGGTTTGATCAACGTTTTGTGCGGATGTGGGAGTTTTATCTGTGCTACTGCGAGGGCGGGTTCCGCGAGCGCATCATCAGTACCGTGCAGGTGGCTTTCGCCAAGCCGGGCTACCGTTTTATCGCCAATCATGGGCGCCCCTAAACGAGCGCTAAACAACGGCGACCCGGTGGCACATAGCGTGCGCTATCAATGCTCTCCGGGGGCTTGATCCTCACCCGGCTGATTGCAAGCCAGGGTGGCTTTCAGCGGCCGACAAAGCGCGAGGCCAGCTCTGGGCTTGGGACCATACACTGCTCCCGTCGGCCAAACAGCGCGTAGCGATTGCGAGCAAATACTTTGTAGCAGAAATCCCGCACTGGACGTGGAATCCACCTGGCAATATTGTACAGATACCGAAACCCGTTCAAATCTTTAGCGATTTCCAGTGCCGCGCTGGAGTAAACGAAACACTCATCATTTTTTATCAATACCAGGGTGTCAACACCAGCACCGCCTATCCCGTAGTGTTGCAGCAAGTCTTTGGCCAGATCAGATTGCATTGGTGTAAAGGCAAACAATCCATCCGGGTCTCTTTTGATGATAAAATTCACGGCTCCGTTACAGAAGTTACATACGCCATCAAATATAACGATAGGTCGATTGTCCATCACACTTTATAAACTGTTCTCGCACAGCACCTGCAGGTGGCCAGAGCAGTACAGTGCCAGTGACAGCGGCTCACGAGGGCGGCAGATTCACATATTTTCAGGACCGGCACCCTCGTACTGAATCGGATGATCAGGAAGAATTTCCCAGGCCGCCCTGGATCCGACATAGACGTGCATTCCAATCTCGACGTCGGGATCACCATTCAGACAGCCTAATGTCACCCCGTGAACCACACCCTCGGATATGACACACAACGTAGACCCGCATTTGCTACAAAATCTGAATCCCAAGCCATCGTTACCGACATAGGATGTGAGCAACTCCTCGCCAGCCAACCACGTGAAGCTATTGGGCTCAATCAGTGCATACACGGACGCCTGGGAGCTGAATACTTTGCGGCAACGGGAACAATGGCACGATCGCCCATCGCCGAGTTTGCCAGCAATCTGGTACTTTACTTTCGCGCAGAAACACTCACCGGTAATCATTTTTTCACTCTCCATGAACTAACGCATGTCGGCCAGAAGTACCGCACGGATTGTAGCACCGACCACCGCGCCGCGGCTTTTAACTCTAACGGGAGGAAAAACTCGACCGGCCCTTTATACCCCATGCATCGTGCTTTTTAGTCAGAATATACAATGAATTGACTCGCTCGAGTTCTTCACCAGACCCGTTGTAGCGTATGAATTCGGTGTCGACATGTGCTTTTGTTGCACCCGCTGCGATGACGGTTCTGTACGCCCACTCGGTCCTCTGCCAGTCTTTGCCCAGCGCCGCGCGCATGGCCGATAACTGTTGCTCCCGGGGCAGACCCAGCATAGGCATGGCCTCTTCGGGCGTACTCCAGACAACAACATCTCCTTTGGCTACCCGAAAATGCGGAAAATGATAGGTGCCCGTTATACCCTCAATATCTATTCGGTTTACGGCATCCATATATCGATCCAGCACTTTCAGGACGGCCTGCTGATCGGTTTGAGCATTCGCGCCGGCAATGGAAAGGCACAACATCGAGGCGAGAAGCGTTACTCTGCAAATAGCCTGTAAAAGTTTTCGACATTTTCGGGTCATGGAGGCCTCCGACTATAATTTTTCGCGTATTTCGAATACCGGACAGCCCGGGACATTTGACGGCTCATTACTTCGTTTCCTCGACCGGGTTCTGGAAGCCAAAACGCTCCCCGGCCTGCCAGTCTTCCTCGCCATTCCCTTCGTTTGGGCTACTTCTCATTCTTGTTCGACGCCCCAAACGAGGACCCCGTACCCGAAATTCTTTACCAGGTCTGACACTGTAGGGGAACGGCACAGCTCTATCGGCCTGGTCTGCGCAACTACCTCCACTGCGTTGCTTCCTCGTTAAAGTTCGGCGAACAGTTGCGTACCATACAAAACCTTTGCCCTGTTGGAGCTTCCATAACACACCATGAGCTTACCTCCCCGATCTTTTTTGCACCCAGCTTTACCAGGCGCTTCACTTCTGCCTCGATGTCATCCGTTTCGATATCAAGGTGCACCCGACTTGCGTGCTCCACCTTTTGAACCTCAATCTGAAGATGATCATGCCGATCCAGCAGCTGTACGTATTTATCTCCCTCGGACGACGGAAAATATTTCCTTTGCATCCCGAGTGCTTTACCCCAGAAATCCGCCGCTGAAGTCAGGTCCGAGACATTGCAGTCAATAATAAAACCAGCCAGTTTACTGCCGACTAATCATACATACCCATTTTATGCTGATAGTAGGTATCGAGAAATTCCCAGACTTCGCTGATACGCCCCCGGCTGCAGCTAAAGCGGAAAATATACTGATTGCTGTACGGCTCGCCTTCGCTGGTAGTCGCCTCCAGCTGAAAATGCGCAAACACATCGCTGTCCTCCGCGATCAGGGCATGAATCCGTATGGAGACCGTTGCGAAATCAAACAATTTTCCGCCGCGACCCATCATATCCACCACAGCTGGAATTCCTTTGAAGGGGCCGCCAAATGGATGCGCTGGCGGCAGGTGCCACACAATATCGTCGGCAAAGTAGTCTGTGACAGGGGTCGTATTTTTACCGGCGATGGCATCGAAATAGTGTCGAATCAATAGCTTGTTGTCGTTCATGGAAACTCCTGGTTGCCCGCATCAACGCTTGCCCCGCTTGTGCTGTACGCAGGCTAATCTTTGCGTTTATTCAAGCGTGACCCAATATATAGATAATTCGGATACCGAAACAGTCAGGGCCGGTTTACCGATAATCCCGGTAGTCCCACCAGGGTGGCAACAACCGACGGTAGGATGCCTGACGATAGCGGCTGTCCACCAACAGGGCCTGGCCCTGGTCCTGTGTGCCTCGAATAACCCGCCCGAGTGCCTGGCTTACTTTCTGCATTCCCGGGTACTGGTAGGCACAGGCAAAGCCCTCACCATATTTGTTCTGATAAAATGCCTGTTGCGTGGTGGTGTCGCGATTTACCTGCGGCAGACCAACCCCTACCACCACCACGCTGCTGAGTTCATCGCCAGGCAGATCTATTCCCTCCCCGAACACGCCACCGAGAATGCAGAACGCCGCCACATCACGGCGCTGTGACAGCAGGGACAGCAGCTCGTCACGCTGCATGTCCGGTGCCCCTGCGGCCTGCACCTGAACACTGCGTTGCGGCAGCGCACCCATCGACGCCATGCAGTCCTGCATGTAACGATAAGAGGGAAAGTACAACAGGCAGTTTCCCGGCACATCGCGCAGCCATTCTTGCAGCAGTTTGGCCAGCGCGGGCAAGGAGCCCTGCCGTTGCTGGTAGCGGGTGTCAATGTGAGTGGCCACACTCACCCTTAACTGCCGCGCGAGAAACGGTGAGCGGGCCTGAAAACACACCGCAGAATCCGACAGGCCCAGGCTCTCCCGCACCCAGTGCGGCGGCGACAATGTTGCGGAGAAAGCCACCGAGCTATGCAAGCTGCTCTGGCGCAACTGCAGCAGACGCGCAGCATCGAGGCAGTTGAATCGTACCTGTAAACTTTGCGGAGTCGCGCTGCGGACGAATTCGCAACGATATTCCGGACCCCAGTGCCCGGCGCAGCGCATCAGCTGCAGCACATCGAAATACAACTCCAGCACCGCGCTCATTCGCACCATGGCCAGTGGCCGTTCAGCCATTTGCTGCCCGGTTTCAGTGGCGAACAACTGAAGGGCCTGCAGCAGCTCCTCGGGCACCTGCTCCAAACTGTGCCAGTCCGGTTGTTGCCAGGCTTGTTTCTGCAGGGTCAGCAGGACCCGGTTGATACGATCGAGGGCTTTTCGCAATGGCCCCTTGTCCTTGCCCACCGCGGTGCGGGCGCCCATTACCAGCGCCTTGCTCAAGGTGGCGCTGTACATATCCCGGGCTCGACCCGGCAGGTTGTGAGCCTCATCCAGGACGACCGTCAGCCGCTGGCCGGACTCTCGCTGACGCTCGGCCAGAGTGGAGCTCAGGCTATACACGAAATGGACATCGGCAATTACCGTATCCATCCATGGCAACAGGTCCCAGGCCAGTTCGTAGGGACACACGCTGAATTGTTCGGCCAGCGCCTGCAGATCCTCACGGCGCAGCGCAGGCTGTTCCATTGCGGCGGTCATGGCAGCTGGCAGCCGGTCGTAATAGCCGCGGGCGAACGAACAGTCGTCTCCATGGCAGGCCTTGCCTGGTGACAGGCACACCCGCTCCTTCGCCGAAAGACTCAGGGCACGACCGCGGTAGCCGGCATCGACAAGCTGCAACATGGCGCTTTCCGCTGCGCGCCGCCCGGAGGTTTTGGCGGTGCAGAACACCAGGCGATCGTGTTTGCCGGTACCCAGTGCTTTGAGGGCCGGAAACAGTACCGCCGCCGTTTTGCCGATGCCGGTGGGCGCCTCCAGCAACAATTGACCGCCCTGGTCGATGCATTTGTACACCCGCTCGGCAATATCCCGCTGCCCCTGGCGAAATTCGGGGTGCGGAAACGCCAGGTTCTCCAGGCTGGCATCACGCGCGTGCAACTGGCCTGCCACCTGCTCTATCCAGCCACTGAATTGTTGCAGCGCCTGTTGCAGAAAGGCGTCCAGTTCATCCCGGGAATAGCGCTGGCTCAGGGAGTACTCCCTGTCCTCATCCAGATGCAGCCAGGTCAGTTGCACTTCGAGCTCAGTGCAACCTTCGGCCGCTGCAATCATTGCGGCGTACAACTGACCCTGCGCCAGGTGCAGGCGAGTGAGCGCTTCGGGAATCGAAGCGGGTGCCACGCGGCAGGTTTTGATCTCCTCGACGATGCCCCGGCTGGCATCGTAGCCGTCAGCTCGCCCACGCAGGAGCAGTGAGACATGGTCCGACTGGTGGGAGTAGGACACCGGATATTCCGGGCGGTAACTGTCCGGGCGGCGGCGATAGGTCCTCTGGTGTCCCTCAATTCCCTCAAGCGCCGTGGCCGAGGGTCGGAAGCGATGGTCAATATCTCCCCGCCGAAAGCAGAACAGGGCCAACTCTCGAACTGACACCGTCAGCTCAGTCATGAACCCACTGCACCCAGGCCACCGAGGCGGGTATGTTGTGCCCGGCAAAGAAACGCAGCCAGCGCTTCTGGCTTTCCTGCAAGGCATCTCCGGGGCCCTTGATCTCGATCATCTGATAGTTGCCTTTCTCCTCTCCCAGTGCGATCAAATCTGGAAAGCCACGCCGGTTTTCCGCCGGATCAAACAGCATACGACGCCATATTGCCAGCAGGTGCCCGCAGGGGATGCATTGCAACGCATGTTCCAGCAAAGGACGTGGCAGCATGCGCCAGTTAACCCAGCGGCACTGCAGGCCCTCAAAGCGCTGATACTGTGCGCTCAAAAATTCCAGCAGGTCGGTGTGTTCCAGAAGAGACAGGCGTCGATCCAGCGCTGACTTTCTGCGCCGGTAGAACCCCCCCTCGTACATATCGGTGGGCACACTCTGGAATGGATTGTGGAAAGCCCCCGCCGCCGGGCTGAAAATCTCCTCCCAGAACGCCAGGCCGAATAAGCCGTTGATCAGGGTGTTCTCCACATAATGTACCGCAGGCCAGTCCTGCAGCAGCTCTTCGGCAGCTTGCAGCTCCACCCGCAAATCCCTTCGCCGCAGCGTTAAATCCACGCGCGAAAACTGGTCCCGGGGCCGGCTGGTAACCGCGATTCCGGCTTTGCGCTGCAGACGTGGCAACATGCGCAGCGCCGCTTCGCGCTCTTCTTCACTATCGGGGCTTTCCACCATCCGCTGACAGCCCTGAATGGCCGCGGGCCAATTGTGCTGCGCCTCGTACACCCGCGCCGCCCTTTCACGGGCTGGCGGCAGTGCGCTGCTTTGGTATAGAGCCAGCGCCTGCTCCCACTGTCCCAGCCGCTCCAATTGCCTGGCAACCCGATTGAACAGGCGCCACCACCGGCGCTCGCTGGCCGGGTGTACCACCGCAACATTCAGCAGGGCCTGCGCCAGGACCACCATGCCCTCATCGTCTGCCGCCTCAGACAGTTCGGCAAATTGATCTGCGAGCTGCCCGCAGGCCAGGTAATCATCCACGCTGGCGCGGTCGGGAAACAGGCGATGGGCTCGATCCAGCCGGTAGGGGTAATAGGTGGCCACACCAAGGTCACTCAGCACAAACTCCGTCAGACTCTGGCGGCGATTGCCAAAAAACAGCAGTTGCAGCAGCTCTACGGTCTCCAGTGCAGTGGCTGCGACAATCCTGTCCCCGTCGCGCTGCCGGATCACGCTCAGCAGGTCGGCGTTGCTGAAATCCTGCTGGCCAGCCCACTGTGCGATGGCGTCGAGATCATCGGCTTTGGTGGGGCCGCGGCGCGCCAAGGCAGCGGCGAAGTGCCGCTGCAGTTCAGGACGGGTGTACAGCCGGCCGAGCTCCACCACCTCCAGCGCCTCCGCCTCAATCAAAAAACCCTGTGCCAGAAGTATCGCCAGGGGCTCGGTCAACTCACCGATTTCCGGGTAATTCAGCTTGCCACACCTGAACCAGGGCCCCACTCGCGATATCAGCCGGATATACAGGCACTGGGCGGCTGCAGGCAGCGCACTGAACGCTGCAAGCCAGTTTTGTTCTTCGGTGTGCAGCAGGTCCGCATACTGGCGCTCTACGGTATGGCACAGGAGTTGAAAATTATCGCGGTAATAGCGCGGAGCCAGTTGCACCACACTGGTGTTCCAGGGTCCCGTCACCATCGACACAGGCACGGTGTCAGACCGGGATTGAAATCGCCGGCCAGGCGATCTGGGGCAACGGAGCTCTTCTGCCTTCAAGCACTGCCGATTTTACTGAGTGACCTGCAGCCGTATGACTCGCGAGCCACCCGCAAGGGCATACACCAGTCCATCGGGCCCCGTTTGCACATCGCGGATACGCAGGTTCAGGTTGGCCAGCAGGCGCGTCTCCGAACCCACCCCATCGCCGTTCAGCTCCAGGCGGCTGATGCGGGTGAGTTTGAGCCCCGACACCAATAGCGAGTCGATCCACTGGGGGTAGGCATCGCCCGTGTAAAACGCTATATTTCCAGTGCCGATAGAGGGCACCCAGTACACCAGTGGCTGCTCGGTACCTCCTTTATGGCTTCCCTCGCCGATTTTCCCGCCGCCGTATTCTTCACCGTAGGTCACCAGCGGCCAGCCGTAGTTGGCGCCCCGCTTCAAGACATTGAGCTCGTCGCCACCCTGTGGACCGTGCTCCGCCACCCAGATGCTGCCATTGTAGGGGTGCTGAGCCATGCCCTGGGGATTGCGATGGCCAAAGGTCCAGATTTCCGGGAGCGCGTCATCAACGTCAACGAAGGGGTTATCTGCCGGTACAGCGCCACCTTCAGTCAGGCGTATCACCTTGCCGTTGTGCGTGGTCAGACTCTGTGCCAACGGTCTGTTGCCGCGGTCCCCCACTGAAATATAGAGGTAGCCCTTATCGATCAGCAGACGCGAACCAAAATGGCGACGCTCCTTGAAATACGGCTGGGCGGTGAACAGGTCTTCCAGATCGACCAGCGCGCCGTCCAGCAATCGGGCACGGCTGACCCGGGTACTGTATTTATCGCCCTCGGCCACGGTGTAGCTCAGATAAATCCAGCCATTTTTGCCAAACTCCGGGTGCACCAGCACATCCATCAAGCCCCCCTGACCCACCGCTACCGAGGCCGGCACACCCTGAATTTCAGTCACGGCGAAAGTGTCAGGCGCAATGAGTTTGAGGTGGCCGCTTTTCTCGGTAACCAGCAGGCCGCCATTGGGCAGAAAGTCCATACCCCAGGGCTCATCGAGATCGTCCACCAGGGTCACCATCTCAAGACCCGAGGGCTCGGCGAGCCCCTCCATGGCGGCATCGCCCTCTCGCGCCGCGGCCACAGACGGTGCCTCAGATACTACCGGGCTGACACAGCCGGAAATCACCATAACCAGAATTGCGGCGACCAACGCCTGCAAGTGTCTTTCAATCTTGTTCATTTAATCCGGGTCCTGCGGGATCGGGTGAGGGCTTATGGTACGTGATCGACGTTGAGCTGTCAGACGTTCTGACCCGAGGTATCCCGAAAAGATCCCGTGGAATGACCGGCGCTCAGAGGCGAACCTCCTGACCTACTGATAACGCAACGCGTAGTCGCGCACGCCCTGGTAGCACAAGCCCGTCTCGTCGCAAGGGCTGATCACCACGGTGTAACTACCCGCCGCAAAGGACCGGCTAAATGCCCGATCAGAAGAGAGTAGCAGCTGCTTGCGGTGGTCGTAGATCAACACAAAGAAAGCCTGCGGCCCGCCCTGGGTTTGCCCGGTAAAGCTGACTGAACCGGCCAGAGCCACCCGGTAACTGTCCTGATCAAATGGCTCGTCAAATTGCCCGCTGAAAGTGGCGCCCAGGGCACTGTCGGCCGCCTCCAGCGGCTTGTCGAGATTGAACAGGTTGAAGCGGTCTACCAGCACCCGATACTCCACGCTGCGGCGGTCACCGCCTGGCATCGAAATGTTGTTCACGGTCACTGTGTACGATGTGTCGTACTCCCAGCCATCCACCATCCAGGACAGGAAGTTGGCCAGACCAAAACCCCGCATATCGCGGTGCACAGAATGCACTGCGAGTGCCTTGCCACCCTGACGCTCAACCACGCTCACCGTGGCGGTAGAGAAAAAGTCAAAATTGCCGGGCACCCCTGCTGGCGGCACCATCGAAAGGCTCCAGGGCGTTGGTTTATCGCCCCCGCTTAACAGTACGTAGGGGTAGGACTGATAGGGCACGGCAACAAACTCTAACGACATCGACGCTTCACGTGCAGGAGGCTGGGTAAAACCAAGTACTTTCATTGCCGAAAAGCCCTCTACCTGGCCATACGCGGTATAACCCAGCTCCGGATACAACACCCAGCGACGATGCCCGGCTTCCATCAGCGTTGCAATGTTCAGATTGTCATTGGTCCAGCCGAACACATCTGCCGCCGGGTCGCTGGGCTGGCCGGCATAGAGGTTGGCGGTGCCCGCCCCGTCCCGCGCATCGACGCTGTAACAGGTATCTCCGGGGCCGGGGTTGTGCGACAGATAATTATTGGCGCGCTGTACCAGGCTGGCGAGTTGCATCTGGGTGTCATAGCTGGCGTCGTAATCGACC
>Ga0115567_10007920_pt1 | contig 10036 bp, 8 predicted proteins | sample COGITO_mtgs_1204_2_FD_88679 | JGI IMG/M metagenome (GOLD analysis project Ga0115567, IMG submission 88679) | Pelagic marine microbial communities from North Sea - COGITO_mtgs_120412 | ecosystem: Environmental > Aquatic > Marine > Epipelagic | place: Germany:Helgoland, sampling site Kabeltonne... | reverse complement strand
CTGCACCCCCGGGTTTGTGATCGCGTTGCACGCGCTTCGTCATTCGGGCGAAACCGTAACGGATGAAGTGATCCATGATGCGCTCGCCGGAAACCTTTGCCGTTGCACAGGGTATCGCTCCATTGTTGATGCCGCGCGTGCGGCATGTGCAGAGCCGGTCACTGAATCAACAACGGCGGCAGACGCAACGCCTGATGAACGCCATGACGTTGGCGACCAGAAATTCCTTGCCCCGCGAACGCTTGCCGGACTGATAGATGCCCGAACGGCCCATCCGGATGCGCCGTTGCTCTCGGGCGGGACCGATCTCGGCCTGTCTTTCAGCAAGGGCCGGAAACATTTTCCGGTTACGATCTTTACGCAGAACGTGACCGAGCTGCGCGCGATTGAAGATACGCCCGACACTTTGAGGATTGGTGCGGCGGCCACCTACACCGAAGCGCTCCCGCATATCGAAGGAGCCTATCCGTCTTTTGCGACGTTGATCCATCGCATCGGATCACGGCAGATCCGGAATGTGGGGACCATTGGCGGTAATATCGGCAACGCGTCGCCCATCGGGGATACCCCGCCATGTCTTATTGCGCTGGATTCAACGCTCCGATTGCAGGGTCCAAAGGGCGCGCGGGAGATCGCGTTGGAGGATTATTTCCTCGACTATCGGAAAACGGATTTGGCGGCAGACGAGGTGATTGCCGGGATCGAGATTTCCAAGCTTGCAGACGGTCAGGTGTTCCGCACTTACAAGATTTCCAAACGCTACGATCAGGATATCTCGGCGGTGATTGGGGCCTTTCGACTGACGCTTTCTGACGGTGTGGTCACGCAAGCGCGGATCGCCTTCGGCGGCATGGCCGCGACACCCAAGCGTGCTGCGAAATGCGAATCTGCATTGGTCGGCAAGCCTTGGAACGAAGCGACGGCGCGTGAAGCCGGCGCGCTGATCGGGGACGATTTTGCGCCGATTGATGATCATCGCGCGAGCGCAGCCTACCGGGTGCAGGTCGCGGCAAACCTGTTTGTCCGGCTGTTTCGCGACCTTGCCGGTGACGATGAAATTGATGTGGTGACACTCGATACGGTGACAGCATGAGCGCTGCAGAAGACATTCTTGGGGCGGTTCATACCAAGGTCCGGCATGACAGTGCCCGCGGCCATGTGACCGGCAGCGCCCGTTATATCGACGATATGCCGATGCTGCCGGGAACCCTTGAGGTGGTTCTGGTGACCTCTCCTCATGCCCATGCGCGCATTGTGTCGATTGATGTCTCCGCGGCGCGCGCAGCGGATGGGGTGCATGGGATTGTCACCGCGGCAGACATTCCCGGGCACAACGATATTGGCCCCATCTTTGACGGCGAGCCGGTGCTGGCACACGAGGTCGTCGACTATGTTGGCGCGCCGGTCGTGGCGATTGGCGCAGAGACCTTTGATCAGGGCATGGCTGCGGCGGCGCTGATCAAGATCGAGTATGAGGAATTGCCCGCGATCCTTGAGATTGAAGACGCGCTCGAAGCCGAATCCTATACCTATCCGCCCCAGATCATGTCACGGGGTGATCCTGAAGGCGCAATTGCGGACGCTGCTCATCGGGTCTCCGGGGAACTGCGTTGTGGTGGGCAGGACCACTTCTATCTGGAGAGCAATATCGCGCTGGCTGTTCCGCGCGACGATGGCGATCTGGATGTCTACAGCTCGACCCAGCACCCCAGCGAAGTTCAGCATGGGGTGGCGCATACACTGGGCGTCCCGACCAATGCCGTGATGGTTGAAATCCGTCGCATGGGTGGCGGCTTTGGGGGTAAGGAAAGCCAACCGACGATCATTGCCGCGATTGCGGCATTGCTGGCGCATCAGACCGGACGACCTGCCAAACTGCGCCTGCGCCGCGATGACGACATGATCGTCACCGGCAAGCGCCATGATTTTCTGTATCGCTACGAAGCGGGTTTCGATGCCGAAGGGCGCGTCGAAGGCATTGATATCCTGATGGGGATGCGTTCGGGCAATGTTGCCGATCTCAGCCCCGGCGTTCTGGCTCGTGCGCTCTGCCATGCTGACAATTGTTATTACCTGCCCAACGCGATCTTCCGGGGCTATCCCTGCAAGACGAACACGGTTTCGAACACGGCCTTTCGCGGCTTTGGCGGTCCCCAGGGGATGATCATCATCGAAGCGGTGCTCGAACACATCGCGCGCACGCTGGGGCGTTCGCTCGAGGATATCCGGGCCGTGAATTACTACGGCACGACGGACCGCAACGTGACGCCTTACGAACAGGTGGTGAAGGACAACATCATTGTCGAATTGTCCGCGCGACTGCGTGCCGAGATTGATTTTGACGGCATGTCCCGTGCCGTCGAGGAATTCAACGCGTCCCACGAGACCCTGAAGAAGGGGCTGGCCCTGATGCCGGTCAAGTTCGGCATTTCCTTCAACACACCCAAGCTCAATCAGGCCGGTGCGCTGGTGCATGTCTACACCGATGGCAGCGTGCACCTGAACCATGGTGGCACGGAGATGGGGCAGGGCCTGTTCACCAAGGTGGCGCAGGTCGTGGCCTCGACCTTCCAGATCGATCTCGACAACATCAAGATTTCCGCGACCCGCACGGACAAGGTGCCCAACACGTCGGCGACGGCAGCATCATCGGGTTCGGACCTGAACGGGATGGCAGCGCTGAATGCTGCCGAAATTATCAAAGGCCGCATGGGTGACGTGGCGGCCGGGCATTTCGGCGTGGACCGGGACAAGATCGAATTCCGGGCCAACCGGGTTTATGCCGGGAACGAAAGCGTATCCTTTTCCGAACTGGCCCAGATGACCTATGACGAACGCCAGTCATTGTCGGCGGCGGGTTATTACAGCACCCCGGGACTGCACTGGGATGCGTCCAAGCTGGTTGGCAACCCGTTTTACTACTTCACCTATGGTGTTGCCGTTGCGGAAGTTGTGATCGACACGCTGACCGGCGAAAGCCGCGTGCTGCGGGCTGACATGCTCCAGGACGTTGGCAGTTCGCTGAATCCGGCGATTGATCTCGGACAGATCGAAGGCGCGTTTGTGCAGGGGCAGGGCTGGCTGACATCGGAAGAACTGGTCTGGGACAAGACCGGCCGTTTGCTGACTCATGGTCCCTCGACCTACAAAATCCCGGGGAGTCGCGACGTGCCGCCGATCTTCAACGTTCATATTCTCGAAGATGCGCCCAACCGTTTCCCGACGGTCTTTCGTTCCAAGGCCGTGGGCGAACCGCCTTTGATGCTGGCCATTTCAGTCTGGCTCGCCATTCGTGATGCAGTCTCGCGGATTGGCGATCACCGCCACTTTGTGAATCTCGATGCGCCGGCCACACCTGAAGCGATCTTGAATGCGGTAACCGACTTGCAGCACCGCGACGCCAATTGACCTGCCGCCCGCCCCAATGAAACACCCACTCCTCTTTTTGTTCGGTGCCGCGCTGGCTCTGGCAGGCACGCCTGTTCTTGCCGATGATGATCAGATTGCTTTGCCCAAACGTGGTGGTTTTTCGGTTGAGCCTTATGCGGGTACGGCAGCGGCGATTGGCGGGACCTTCGTCAAGGAATTCTCAGAGGTGCTTACACAGACCGGCACAGTAGGCGGTCAGACATTTTCGACCGCGCTGGGTTTCGATGTCCCCAATCGCGATTTTTCCGATGTGTATGACGCGCCTCATGAAGTTGGCGTGCAACTGAATTATGGCCTGAGCGACCACTCAGAGGTCTTCGGTGGGGTTTCCTATATGCGGGCTTCGGGAAAGGACTTCGATGCACTGTTGTTTACCTTTGCCGGTAATATCGGGGGTGTTCCCATCGCGACGGGCTCAACATTGGTTGGCGAGTTCGAGGACTATCAGGAGTTTGCCGCGAATTTGGGCTATCGGCGGTTCTTTGATATCGACGCACCGCTCAAGCCGTTCATTGGCGCGACGTTTTCCGTTCGTAAGGTCAGCGCGATCGATCTGAACTTTCGGCATTCCAGCAACGGCGTCAGAATCGACAATGTTCGTTTCTATGCACCCTCGATCGCCTTTGCGAGCGGGCTTCAGGTTGGGATGCGCTATGACATCAATAACTGGGCGGCGCTGGGCGTGACGACCGGTGTGAACTACCGGACCAACCTCAAGGAAGAGGATGACGACGTTGTCGGCTTTCGGGAATTCACGAACGCCAACAACCGCGGCGATGTTCTCGACATCCCGGTTTCCGTGCGCTTGACCGCGCGTTTCTAGGCATTCCTTCGCAGTTGCAGCAAAGTTTCTCGCCACGACCGGGTGTTTCGTGCTAACGCGTGCCCATATTCTTCGGCCGCCCACGCTGGCGGCGCTTTTTTTAGGTACGACACGATGTCCCAGAACGCTGACAAACTCCGCAATATTGCGATCGTTGCCCATGTCGATCATGGCAAGACCACACTCGTGGACAAGCTGTTGCGCCAGTCGGGCACGCTGAAGACCCACGGGGAGGATGCCGATCGCGAACGTGTCATGGATTCCAACGACATCGAGCGCGAGCGCGGTATCACCATCCTGTCGAAGAACACCGCCCTGGAGTGGCAGGGCTGGGGCATCAACATCGTTGATACGCCGGGCCATGCCGATTTTGGTGGTGAGGTTGAGCGCGTACTCTCGATGGTGGATTCGGTGCTGTTGCTGGTCGATGCCGTTGAAGGCCCGATGCCGCAGACTGCGTTTGTGACCCGCAAGGCACTCGAAGCCGGCCTTAAGCCGGTTGTCGTGGTCAACAAGGTTGATCGCGTCGGGGCGCGGCCGGACTGGGCCGTCGATCAGACTTTTGATCTGTTCGATCGTCTCGGTGCCACCGAAGAGCAACTCGATTTCACAACAGTGTTTGCTTCGGCCATTGAAGGCTGGGCTTCGGAATCCTCCGATGTGCGTGGCGAGAACATGGATATCCTGTTCCAGACCATCGTCGATCAGGTTGCCGCACCGGATGTGGACCGCGATGGTCCGTTCCGTATGCAGGTCTCCGCGCTCGACTATTCATCCTATGTTGGAGTGATCGGGATTGGACGCATCCAGCGCGGTCGTATCAAGCGCAACGCGCCGATCACGATCATTGGGGCCGATGGCAAAACGCGCCAGGGCCGGATGCTTCAGATTTTGGGCTTTCACGGGCTCGATCGGGTTGAGCGCGAAGAGGCTGCGGCCGGCGACATCATCGCATTCTCGGGCTTTGATGAACTCCACATTTCCGACACGCTTTGTGATCCCGCAGAGGTCGAGGCGCTCACGCCGCTTTCCGTGGACCAGCCCACGATCTCGATGACCTTTCAGGTCAACGATTCACCCTTTGCCGGGCGTGAGGGGAAATACGTTACCAGCCGCAACATCCGTGACCGCCTGCAGGAAGAGCTTCTTCACAATGTGGCCCTGCGCGTGGAAGACACCGATACCGCCGACCGTTTCAAGGTGTCGGGCCGTGGTGAGCTGCATCTCTCGATCCTGATCGAGAATATGCGTCGCGAGGGCTACGAACTTGCGATCTCCCGCCCCGAAGTCATCACCCAGATGGTCGATGGTGTGGAGCACGAGCCATGGGAAAGCCTCACAGTCGACGTTGAAGAGGAACACCAGGGTTCGGTGATGGAATTGCTGGGCACCCGCAAGGGCGAGCTCAAAAACATGGCACCCGATGGCAATGGCCGCGTTCGCCTCGATTATATGATCCCGACCCGTGGGCTAATCGGCATCCGCTCGACCTTCCTGACCCAGACCTCGGGCAGCGGGCTGATGTATCATGCGTTTGATCATTACGGACCGAAGGTGGCCGGTGAACTGGCGCAGCGCTTGCGCGGTGTGTTGATCTCGACCGATACCGGCATGGCGCGCGCCTATGCGCTGTTCAACCTGCAGGAACGCGGCCAGCTGATGCTTGGCCATGGTGCGGACGTCTATGAAGGCATGGTGATCGGGATCAACTCGCGCGCCAATGACCTGATGGTCAATCCGCTCAAGGCCAAGCAGCTGACCAATATTCGTGCGGCTGGCACGGACGAAAACCTCGTCCTGACGACGCCGGTGCGGGTGACTCTGGAGTATGCGCTGGAGTTCATCGACGATGATGAACTGGTCGAAGTGACCCCGGACTCGATCCGGATCCGCAAGCGGTTCCTCAAGGAACACGAGCGCAAAAATGCCTCCCGCGCCGCTTGATCCGTGTTGGCCCGGCCATTCTGGGGCGGGATCTATCGTAAAACCGGGCTTTCTAAGGTCTGGATTGGGGCTCCAAAAAGTGGGCCAGATCATGCTCGGATACCGTGCGGAACTTGAATTCGTAAATAAGTTCAAGAGATTGCTTGCTATCATCGGTTTTAAGCCCCATGTTCTGCTCAATGATATCCGCTCACTGATTTCGAGCGAGCCGAATTCCGTGGCGAATGCAACGGCGAGACGTTCCTCCAGAAAATGATGTGCAGCAGGTGTCAGCATGTGGACATGGTGTCCGCGTGTTCTACGACGATTGGAAAAGTAAAAAATGCCTACAGGTACCGTAAAATTCTTCAACACCACCCGTGGTTTTGGTTTCATCGCTCCCGATGAGGGTGGCAAGGACGTATTCGTTCACATCACCGCCGTCGAGCAGGCTGGAATGGGCACTCTGACCGAAGGTCAGAAAGTCAATTTCCAGGTGCAGGACGACCAGCGCGGCCCGAAAGCAGTCGATCTGTCGGCCGCTTAAGTCGAGCAAATTTTCGGGGGCGGCCGGACGTTTATGTCCGGCCGTTTCTATTTGTAGAGTAAGCCATGGTTGAATCGATCCAGGCACCCATCGGCTATCTGGTGGATACCGGAGAACTCCCGGTGTTCTACCAATCGAATGTTGCGGGTGAGCGCACGAACTTTGAGGGTGAGCGCGAATTTCGCCCTGTGACCATGCGCAACGCGCGCCTTTTGCCCAACACGTTTGAACTGGATCGCGAAGGCTTTGCCTTTGTCGCGCACAAGACCGCTGTCAGCGACTTCTACGACGACGCGGAACTCAAATCGGTTTATGATGCCGAAGCAGAGGCGCTGGTTCGGAAACATACCGGCGCTTCGCGTGCGTTGGTGTTTGATCACACCCGTCGTTCGTCGTCCCAGAATGTACGCGAGGCCCATAACGCGCGTGATCCCGCGAATGCGGCCCATACCGATTACACCGACTGGTCGGCACGTAACCGGGTGACCGCGGTGATGGGGGATGAGGCCGAAGCGTTGCTGGAGAAGCGCTTTGCCATTGTAAATGTCTGGCGCTCGACGGCCGGGACGATCGCGGAATGGCCGCTGGGGCTTTGCACCTGGGACAGCGTTGATGACGCCCATCTGCATACCGTGGAACGGCGTGCCTATAACCGTGTGGGGCAGACACGACATGCCTCATTTGATCCGAACAATGCTTGGTATTATTTCCCCCAGATGACGCCGGACGAGGCCATACTCATCAAGAACTACGACACATCGACCGACGGTCGGGCGCGCTATGCACTCCACACGTCTTTCGATGACCCGACTGCAGCGAGCGACGCACCCCCGAGAGAAAGCCTCGAAACACGGGTTCTTGCCTTCTTTGACGAGAGCCCTTCCAAGATTTTGTGACAGCGGACTGTCATTTACACATCGTTTAGCGAATTCGGGTAGCTCATAGGTGCTGATCAATTCGTAACCATTAAGAATGACCATGCATTTTGTTCTCTATGCCAGTTCGGCTGTGCGTCCTCTCGATGACGACCAGATTCAGGGGCTTCTCGAGGTTTCGAGACGCAACAACGCTACGGTGAATGTCAGCGGCATGTTGCTCTACTATGAGGGAAGCTTTCTTCAGTATATCGAGGGCGAGAAGGAGGACGTGATGTCCCTGTATGCGCGGATCGCCGATGACAGGCGCCACCATGGCCTGTTTGTTCTCGATAGCGACACGATCGATGATCGTGCCGTGTCCGCCTGGACCATGGGCTACAATCGACTTGATGCTGCGCAACAGAAATTACTCGGAAGTTTTGATCTGAGTGCGCAAGCGCTGGAGCAAGCATTGGATGCGGAGCTGCCGCGAACGGTGCATTCCATGATGCGTACATTCTATCGAACAGCGCATCGGTATGCGTAACCTGATCAGCAGTTAACTTCGGCTGATATTGACGCCGAGCGGCGCGTGACTAGCCGCGTCTGAATGCTGTCTGGAGTGCTCCGGTTACCTGCGCGAGGGCGGCATTCCCCTGGTCACAGAAACCGCCCATATTAAAGAAACCATGCACCACGCCTTCGTAGAGGTGATACCGGACGCTGACCCCTGCATTTCGGAGTTTTGAAGCATAGGCTTTGCCTTCGTCACGAAGCGGGTCTATTTGCGCTGCAATCATCACGGCGGGGGCCAGATCCGAGACATCGGGTTCGAGAATGGGCGAGGCGCGGGGATCAAGTCGGTTCTCACCGACATGCATATCGATCACCCATTGCAAGGTGCGATCATCGAGAAACATTGTTTCCTCGATACGGCTTGTGGGCAGCCCACCCATATCGGTCATGGGGTAAATCAATACCTGTAGCGCGGGCTGCGGCGCATTTTCCCGTTTTGCTTCCTGTGTGACGGCTGCTGCCAGATATCCGCCGCCACTGTCGCCTGCAACCGCAACACGTGTTGGGTCGCCACCGAGTTCTGCAGCGTTGTATCGGAGCCAGACATAAGTTGCGAAACAGTCTTCGAGAGGCGCGGGGAACGGATGTTCCGGAGCGCGGCGATAGGCCGGGGTAACAACGATCACACCGGCATCTTCAGCCAGCGCTGAACTGGATCCATCGTAATCTTCCGGCGCCATCATGCAGCAACCGCCGCCATGGAAGTAAGCCAGAACCGGGAAGGGGCCGTTTCCCTGTGGGGTATAGGTTCGCACCCTTATGTCTCCGGCAGGGCCCGGGATTTCGACGTCGGCGATCTTTACGGATTCGCGGGTGGGCGGGTTTATCTGCTGCCAGAGCTGGCTGAACCCTTCACGTGTTGCCTGAAGGCCGAGGTCAACGGGATGCGGCATATCGAGTGCCGACAGGTCATCGATGAAGGCCTTGATTTGCGGGTCGATATACATGGCGGACTCCGGTTGTGGTTGTTGTTGGGGGCCGGTTAGACAGCTAGTAGCTTTCGACCTCCGGCTGACCAAAGCCATTGATGCGCACCCGCTCATTTGGCGCCGGCTTGTTGTTGACCCGATCCAGGCACCAATCAGCGAGCATGGTGTACCAGTTTTCGCCCAGATAGGCCGCGGATCCACCACCGATCGCATGGCGCTCGCCCTCATACCAGACCAGCTTGCGTGGCACGTCGAGTTTGTTGGCGATCTCTTCACTACATTCGATGGGGCTCAGTTCTTCATCTTCGCCGCCCTGGATAAGGATGGGGCAGGCCACCTGGTCGAGGATCGGCAGCAGAGAGAACTCACTGATGAACTCGTCGAACTCGTCCTCATCGTCGTATCCCGCCATGAACATGAAGCGCAGCTTGAAGGTCGGTGCGGCCATGTTGAAAATCGTGTGACAGCCCGGCTCGTGGCACACAAAGGACAGGGCAGCGCCTTTTACCTTGTCGCCCAACTGTGCTGCGGCCTGCATGCCGAAGAAGGAGCCAAAGCTGATGCCGAAGATCACCAGTCTGTCCTTGTCGATATGCGGGTGCTGAATCAGCCAGTCATAGATGGCCTGCGCGGCCTCCATGTGATTGTCCTTGGTGACATAAAGACCGTTGACCGGACATTCACCCTGACCCGGACCGTCATAAACAAAGCTGGCCATGCCGCGTTCGAGCATTTTGTCGCCGTACATCGAGCACATGATCTCTTTTGATCCGTCCATCCCGTCGATCCCGATGGCACACGCGAATTTCTCGCCCTCCTTCGGCGCGTGGGGGAGCGCGAGGAACCCGGGCAAGAAACTGTCGCCGAACGGAATTTCCACCCGTTCGATGGGCCGGGGTGCGTATTCGATATATTTGTCGTAGCACTCGATCATGCGCTCGTTGTATTCGAT
>Ga0115567_10007918_pt1 | contig 10037 bp, 9 predicted proteins | sample COGITO_mtgs_1204_2_FD_88679 | JGI IMG/M metagenome (GOLD analysis project Ga0115567, IMG submission 88679) | Pelagic marine microbial communities from North Sea - COGITO_mtgs_120412 | ecosystem: Environmental > Aquatic > Marine > Epipelagic | place: Germany:Helgoland, sampling site Kabeltonne... | reverse complement strand
CTCAATTTTAAAACGGGCGTTGGAGTCTTCTAGTTCCGCATAAACTTCGGCGACGCTCAGGTTTGGCATGTGGGGATGCGTTTTTGTCTGGCTGCCGATGGTCACGCCCTGCGATTTCAGATCACGGATTTGATCCCACGACATGTATCGTCCCAGGCGTTGATCGACTGGCTCGGTGGCGACAAACAAGGTGAACGGAAAGCCCGCCTCGCGCAGCATGGGCCACGCCTTTGTGTAGACTGATTCATAGGCATCATCGACACTGATGCCGACGGTTTTGGGTGGCAGTGTCTCGCCTGCTTTGAGTCCCGCAATGATATCGGGCAGACGGGCGACATTGTAGCCGCCTGTTTTCAGCTCTTCGACGTGTGCGCTGAATTGTTCCATGGTCACATTGGTTGATGGAAAATCCTGTTCCCCAAACCGATGATACATGACCACGCTCGCCTTGGTCGGCGGTTCCTGTGCCTCGGCACTATGATGTATAAGTCCAAGCGCCATGATCAGCGAGAGGCCGCATGCTTTTATTGTCTTCACCCCAGTACGTCCTTTTCTCAGCCTTTTCATCGGCGTCTTTTCAACCTTGCCGTGAACGGCCCAAATCATCAAGTATGGTGATACACGCTCGAGTTTGCGCGCAGCTATGACGAACATCACGGTCTTGGAGGAAATATTGTCAAAAGCACTGAACGAAGACACCTTGAAAACATTGTTTTTGGATGCGCGTACCCATAATGGCTGGGCCGACACGCCCGTCGAAGATTCCATTTTGCACGACATGTGGAACTTGGTGCGGACGGCGCCGACCAGTGCAAACTGTGCGCCCGCGCGGATCGTTTTCGCGAAGTCCGCCGCGGCCAAAGAAAAGTTAAAATCCTGCCTGATGGAGGGTAACGTCAATAAAACCATGGCGGCACCCGTGACCGCGATCATCGGCCACGATATGGAATTCTATGAAAAGCTGCCGCAATTATTTCCCCATGCCGATGCCCGGTCCTGGTTTGTCGGGAATGATGAACTGATTGAAACAACGGCATTTCGGAACGGCACATTGCAAGGCGCATATTTGATGATGGCGGCGCGGTCTCTGGGATTGGACTGCGGCCCGATGTCTGGGTTTGATAATACCAAAGTTGATGAATTGTTCTTTGGCGGGACCAAGGTTAAATCGAATTTTCTCTGTAATATAGGCTATGGGACCGATGATGATTTGTTCCCACGCTCGCCGCGGTTTGAATTCGATGAGGTCTGTCGCATCGCGTGACGAAATGATATGGCTGGAATAATACGTCTTATCATCTAACCGGAGCGGTCCGTTCTGAGACACCATCTCTCCGCATCCATTTATACTGTCCTCGTCATCGTCGTGATCGCAACACGGCTGTGGCAGATACCGTTCGGCCGCGAGGTTGGCATCGCGCTGACGGCGACATTCCTGTTGCTGGAATTCTGGCGGGCACCCGCATTGCAGCGGAATATGGGCGGCGCGATGTTTGTCGTGGGCGGCATTGCGGCATGGTATGGCGGCGACCTGTTCGGCGGATTGATTAACGGGTTGGACCGCGTGCAGATATTCCTGGTGATGTTTTATGCGGTGACGTGGTTGCGTGAACCCGCCGTGACCAGTGCGTCGTTGAAAGAACTCCGCGATTGGGTGGTGGGGCAACCGGCAGGTCGGCGTTATCCGATGCTGTGGTTGAGTGCGCATTTCCTGGGCTCGGTCCTGAACTTGGCGGCGATGAGTTTGCTGTCCATCATGGCTGGCGAGCAAAAGGATAAGCTGCTGCGCAAACGCCTGTCGATTGGCTTGATGATGGGTTTTACGGTGGCGTCCACATGGGGGCCTTTTTACGTCAGCGTCGCTGTGATCCTGACGGCGATCCCTGGCGTCAGCTGGGCTGATATTGCGCCGCAAGGCTTGTTGCTGTCGTTCATTTTGCTGTTTGTTGGCTGGGGTTATGACCGCGTATTCCTGTGGCAAAAACCATCGTTGGAAACCCCGCGCGCACCGCGTACGCCACCAACGCTACATGCATCATCAGCAGTACGAACTGCCAGCTTGCTGTTGGTCTTAAGCGTCATGGTTTTGGGGCTGCACGAGTTGGCCAATCTGCCGATCCCGATTGCGTTGGGAGTTGTCAGTCCGCCGTTTGCAATTTTGTGGGCGGCGATGCAAATGTCTTCGGGTGAGCGCTGGCACAAAGGCGCGAAGCCATTGATCACGCGGATTTTCAAAAGCCTGCCCGATTTGCGGAACGAAGCCATCGCGTTTTCTGCCGCATCGGTCCTGGGCATATCCGTCTCAACGGTGCTGCCCCCCGATCAGATCAGCGCAACGTTGCAGTCCTATGGTCTGAGTGGCGACGTGGTCATTGTCGGCCTGATATATGGGATGACGATAGCGGGTGCGGCCGGGTTCCATCCGGTGATAGTCGCGATCCTGGTCGGCGAAGTGATGCCCCCCGAAGTCATTGGCATGCCCCCTGAGATTCTGGCGATGGCATTGTTGGGTGTTTGGGGTACATCGACCATGATCTCGCCGTTTTCAGCCACCACGCTGTTTATGTCGCGTGTGGTCAACACACCCAGCCATGTGATTGCCTGGCGTTGGGACATCCCGGTGGTGTTCCTTGCCATCACGGTGGTCGCGGTTTACGTCGTCACCTATAAGCATATTTTCTACTGAACGGATAACGCCAGATGGCCCTGATCCTTGGCATGGATACATCGATGAGTGCCTGTTCCGTCGCATTGATTGCGGACGGACAGACGATCACCCATGCGTCTGAAGAAATGACGCGCGGCCAGTCCGAAGCCCTGGCCCCGATGATTGATCGGGTGATGATTGGCCATGATTATGCCGATTTGGATGCCGTGGCTGTGACCCGGGGGCCGGGGGCCTTTACCGGGTTGCGGATTGGGTTGGCCGCGGCGCGCAGTTTGGCCATGACAATTGACCGCCCGTGCTTAGGCATTTCCACGTTCGATGTGCTGTCCCTCCAGGTCATGCAAAATACCGACGTGGTCATTCCATCGGACGGGATCATTGTGATTGCGATCGAAACCAAGCGCGATGATTTCTATATCCAGGCGATTGGCGAGGACGGCAGCTTTGTCATTCCGCCCGCTGCGATGATGGCCGAGGACATTCGAAGCGCGCTACCCGAAGACCGCCCGCTTTTCATCGCGGGTGACGGGTGGTCCCGATTGCACGGTGAACTGGGACCCGAAGGGCCTGCGATGCGTGAAATCCCAAATGTGGTTTTGCCCGATGCGGCGGTGTTGGCGAAGTGTGCGCAGGCATTTGTTGAGACGCCCGATGATGCGCCGACATCTCCGCTTTATTTGCGCCCGCCCGATGTGACGATGCCCAAAAAAGCCGAGTAACGGAGCAAAGCTGATTACTGTTTTTTGATCAGGACAATGTTCACGTCGTCAGACCCATCTTCTGGTGTGATGGATAAGACATCGTGACCGTGTTGTCGGGCAGAGCGGGGCACATTTTCCAACGGCTCAACGCCTTTGAGACGGACTTCTAAAACGTCACCGACATAAATTTTTTCAATCATGAGCTTGGTGCGTACGAACGTCATCGGACAAATAAGATGAGTGATGTCTATTTGATGGTCTGGTGTGATTTTATCTAAATTACTACTGTTTTTTGTCATCGCATTACTTGCACCAATTATGGTTAAACAATATAGATACTGCTGAATTTTAGCGTTTTAGACTCTTTCGCTTTGGAGCATTTTAAATCATGTCTGATAAGCCAAGCCAAACGGACCTTTTGGAACTCACAGCAGAAATAGTCTCTGCACACGCAACAAACAACAAAGTCGCACCCGCTGAATTGCCGCAAGTCATCAAGGACGTGTTCGGAACACTCACGGAATTGGGTGAATCTGGGGTACCTGCTGAGGCTCCGACCCCGGCGGTGCCTGTCAAAAAATCGATCACGCCTGATTATATTGTGTGTCTTGAAGACGGCAAAAAGCTGAAAATGCTCAAACGCCATTTGAACACGTCTTATGGGATGTCGCCGGAAGAATATCGCACGCGTTGGGGTCTGCCCGCAGATTATCCAATGGTGGCACCAAATTACGCCAAGCGCCGCAGCACGCTGGCCAAGAAAATCGGCCTTGGCCGAAAAGCAGGTTCTAAATCCCGCGCCAAGTAACCATCTACTCTATATCGCGCCGTTGGTCCTTCACAGGTATCAACGTAAAGGCTACACTAATCAGAAATGATTGTAGGGGCTCATGGGTGAAACACGCTTAGAACGACTTTGTGTCGAACACGGGATGAAAATGACCGATCAGCGGCGTATTATTGCGCGTGTTTTGTCGGTTGCCGAAGATCATCCAGATGTCGAAGAAGTCTATCGTCGGGCCTCTGACAAAGACTCCAATATATCGATCGCGACCGTTTACCGGACCATGAAGCTGTTCGAAGATGCTGGCATCGTGGAACGTCATGATTTTGGTGATGGACGTTCGCGCTACGAAGAAGCCAGCGACGACCATCATGACCACATCATCAATGTAAAATCCGGCAAAGTGATCGAATTCCACAACGAAGAAATCGAAGCGTTGCAGGAAAAAATTGTCGCGGAACACGGCCTGAAGCTGGTCGACCATCGCCTCGAACTATATGCCGTACCCATCGATGACGATGACACCTAATATTCACCTCGCGAATGTTCCTTGGCCCATGGGCCGATCCTTGACAGGAACCGCCATGGTCATCATGTTCCGCGCCGTAAATCAGATTATACCGATAGAACCGTGACAGATAACCTTGTCCGATAACCTTGGCGCACCATGACCGCACACTCTGAGATGCCGAAAACTGAAAAGACCAAAACCGTTCACATCAAGTCGTATGGCTGTCAGATGAACGTTTATGACGCGTCGCGAATGGGTGACGTGCTGGCGCCGCTTGGCTATCAGGCCGGGGATGATATGGCGTCAGCCGATTTGGTGATCTTGAATACGTGCCATATTCGCGAAAAGGCCGCTGAAAAAGTGTATTCAGAACTGGGGCGTCTGCGCATGGAAAAAGATCGCCGCGCTGGATCTGATAATCCGATGGTGATCGCGGTGGGCGGTTGTGTGGCCCAGGCCGAGGGTGAGGAAATCCTGCGACGTGCGCCCTATGTCGATATGGTCTTTGGGCCTCAGACATATCATCGATTGCCGTTGATGTTGCGCACGCTTGAGTCCGGCAAACGCGCCGTTGTCGATACGGAATTCCCGGCAGAAGACAAATTCGATCAATTGCCTGATGCGGGTAAAGTCGATGGTGCATCGGCATTCCTGACGGTCCAAGAAGGCTGCGACAAGTTCTGCACATTCTGTGTCGTGCCCTATACGCGCGGTGCTGAATTCTCTCGTCCTGCTGATCCTGTGTTGCGCGAAGCCCGGCTGCTCGTCGGTAAGGGTGCCCGCGAAATCACGCTGCTCGGCCAAAACGTCAATGCATATCACGGGGAAACACCGGATGGCGGCGAATGGACTTTGGGTCGTTTGATCCGCGAGTTGGCTGATATCGATGGATTGGATCGTATTCGCTATATCACGTCATACCCTGCCGAAGTCGATGAAGATCTGATTTCTGCGCACCGCGATGTGCCGGAATTGATGCCGTTCCTGCATCTGCCAGTGCAGGCGGGTTCCGATAAAGTCTTAAAAGCGATGAATCGCCGTCATACATCTGGTGATTACGCCGATGTGGTTCGACGCTTGCGCGATGCACAGCCCGATTTGGCGCTATCATCTGACTTCATTGTTGGCTTCCCTGGCGAGACCGATGCCGATTTTGAACAAACCATGGCGTTGGTTCGCGATATCGGGTTTGTGCAGGCTTATTCGTTTAAATACAGCCCGCGTCAGGGCACGCCTGCGGCTGATATGGATGAACAAGTCCCCGAAAAAGTGATGTCAGCGCGCCTTGCTGAACTGCAGGATGAGCTTAATCGCCAGCAGTTGGCTTTCAATGATCACTGCGTGGGTCAAACCATGCCTGTTCTTTTTGACCGTCCCGGTGTGCGTGATGGGCAATTGGTTGGTCGCAGCCCATTTATGCAGGCAGTACATTGTGAGTTGCCAAACGCGCATTTGGGGGAGATTGTTGATGTTATGATCGACAAAGCGAAGCCGAACAGTCTTTCGAGTGTACCGCTGGTTAAACCATCGACAACTGATGACCATAACATACGGGGGGCCGTTGCTTGAGCCGTTCTGCTAAAAGCGTTGCTCGTCAGCGGCCTTCTGCCGCTTCGACCAACAAGCGTCCAACCAACGCAACGACCAAAAAGAAAACCTTTCAAAAGAACGCATTGGCGCTGGCCTTGTTTGGCTCGCATCACAGCCATTTGGCGCAGATTGAAAATGTGCTGGGCATTGTGATCCATGCGCGGGGCAACGAAGTGACATTCGCGGGTGATGCCGAAAATGTCGCGCGGGCGATCAGTGTATTGGAAACACTGTATGAACGCCTAGAGCGAGGTCAGGATGTGTCTCAACCCGAAGTGGATGCGATGCTTAGATTCTCTGCCGAGCCAGAGCGGATGGTCCGCAAAAGCACCACCGGTGTAAATATTCGTGACCGCTTGGTCACCGCGCGGACACCCACGCAGGCCGATTACCTGAAAGCCATCGATGAATCAGAACTGGTGTTTGGTGAGGGTCCTGCCGGGACCGGTAAAACCTATTTGGCGGTTGCCAAAGCTGTTGAGAGCCTTGTGCGTGGCGATGTCGAGCGAATTATTCTATCGCGTCCCGCCGTTGAAGCGGGTGAGCAGTTGGGCTTCTTGCCAGGCGATATGCGCGAAAAAGTCGATCCGTACCTGCGCCCATTGTACGACGCGTTGCACGATATGATGCCGGGCGAACAAGTGCTCAAGCGCTTGGAAAGTGGCGAGATCGAAGTTGCGCCGTTGGCATTTATGCGCGGCAGAACGCTGGCCAATGCGTTCGTCATATTGGACGAGGCCCAGAATACGACAGCCGTGCAGATGAAGATGTTCCTGACGCGTCTGGGTGAAAATTCACGCATGGTCATTACTGGTGATCTGAGCCAGGTTGATTTGCCACGTGGTACACGCTCTGGCCTTCGTGAAGCCCGCGAGGCTTTGGGCACGGTGGATGATATTCGGTTCATCCGATTTAAAAATAGCGATGTTGTTCGCCATCCGTTGGTCAGCAAAATCGTGCATGCCTATCGCCATCTGGAAAGCCGCCGGGGCGCAGGGGCAGAATACCAAGAAGAAGACGCGGACAAGGACAGTAATGAAACCTGACCCTGTTGTTGAGCCTCATGGCTCTTTATCGACAGAGCCCAATGGCTCTTTATCAATAGATGTTGATACCCGCGGGGCCGCATGGACCGCATTTGATCAAAACCCCACGAAAATGTGTGAAGGTATTTTGTCCGCTGCATGGTCGAGCCTTTCGACCACAAATAATGATTTTGAGGTGTCGGTCGTCTTGGCGGACGATGCCATGCTGCAGCAATTGAACAAACAGTATCGTGGTAAGGATGCGCCGACCAATGTGTTGTCGTTCCCGACCGATTTGGGCGATGATGATCGCCTGCCCGATGGCGAGCCCGAACCGCTGGGTGATATCGTGCTCTCGTTCGATACGCTGGCGCACGAAGCGGCGGACTTAGGCATTGAGATGCGTGATCATTTCTCTCATCTTTTAGTCCATGGTATGCTGCACTTGATTGGTTTTGATCACGAAACGGATCAGGACGCTGCGGAGATGGAATCAAAAGAGATTCAGATTTTGGCAGACATGGGGATCGCAAACCCCTATCAAGTCGAAGAGTCGATGAAGAATTCATGAGGGGTTAACCGAGTTTCGCAATGAACGAGCCAACCAACGGGTCCCAGACCCCGGGCCAAGAAATCACAACCATTGAGGTTGAGGCTGAAACCACCACTGAGACGAATGGCCGATCGGTCATCTTCAAAAACATTCTGCGTGGCTTAAAGAAGCTTGCCGGTGGCAATGGTTCTGCGCGCGATACACTCGAAGAATTGATTGATGAGCGTGACGAAGGAGAAGTCCCCCTCGATTCCGATGAACGATTGTTGCTCGCGAATATTTTGGCCTTACGCAAGGTCACTATTTACGACGTTATGGTGCCGCGTGCGGATATCGTATCGATCCCATGCTCGGCATCCCTGCAAGAAGTGATTGAGATTTCGACCAAAGAAGGCCATTCGCGGCTGCCCGTTTACACGGATTCATTGGATGATGCCCAGGGCATGGTTCACATCAAAGACGTGGTCAGATGGCGCGGCAAAGACGACACCTTTAAGATTTCTGATATCCAGCGCAAACTATTGTTCGTCGCCCCGTCTATGCGTGTGCTCGAACTGCTTTTGGAAATGCGGGTCAAACGTTCACACATGGCGCTGGTGGTGGATGAGTTTGGCGGCGTCGATGGCTTGGTCACGATTGAAGATTTGGTCGAAGAAATCGTCGGCGAGATCGAAGACGAACACGATCACGGGGATGAACCCAAACTTGAAAAATATCGTGATGGCTCATGGGTCGCCGATTCACGGGTTGAAATCGGAACGCTCGAAGATCGCTTCGGCGAATTTGTGAACGACGACGAGCGCGAGCAACTGGATACGCTGGGCGGTTTGGTGTTCGCACTTGTGGGCCGGGTGCCGATCCGGGGCGAGATTATTGCCTATAACGACAACATTGAATTTGAAATCCTTGAGGCCGACCCGCGTCGCATTCATAGCATTCGCGTACGGCGACCTGTGGGCGGCACGACGTCGCAACAACCGGCGCAGGACTAATGTCTATCGCGGAGCTGCCCGAAGTGGGCGGGGATGCCGAGGAAAACACATATCCTTGGCGACGCCGCGGATTTGCGTTGTTTTTCGGGATCTTGGCTGCAACGGCACTGCCGCCATTCTATTTTCTGCTAGGATTGTGGATCGGGTTTTCTGGTCTTTTGTATCTTTGTGTGACGGCCCAGCATTGGCGGCGGGCCGCATTTGAAGGTTGGATATTTGGCTTGGGATGGTTTGCCCTTGGCCTTTATTGGATCGGCTACGCGTTCTTGGTCGATGCGGCACAATATGCGTATTTGATGCCTTTTGCAGTCATCGGCATTTCTGTGGCCATGGCGATTTACCCGGCGTTGGCCTGCGGTGCTGTGTCTTGGATTATCCGTCAAACCCCTGTTCGAGCTTATTTACTGCCCATCTTGTTCGCCGCAGCTTGGAGTGTATCTGAGTGGCTGCGCGGGATCGTACTGACCGGATTCCCGTGGAATCCCCTAGCTTCTATTTGGGGAATATCCGATGAAATTTTGCAATCCATATCGTGGCTAAGCGCACTCGGTTTAGGTTTTGTAACGGCCGCTGCATGTTCAGCACCCGTACTTTTAATCCTCGATAAATCGGCATCCCGACGACAGGCTTGGATCGCCGTTGTGGCGCTGACAATAGCCTTGCCAATTTTTTGGGGCGTTGGTTGGATGCGCCTATCGCATTCGGATACGGCTACGCATGATGGCGTATTATTGCGGCTGGTACAGCCATCCATTCCGCAGCATCTGAAATGGAAAGCGGATCTGCGCCAAGGGCATCTTTTGAAACAATTGGCGCTGAGTAATCGCACCGAAGGCCCCGCAGGCCCACCCACCCATGTGATTTGGGCTGAAACCAACGTTCCGTATTTGATCACGGATGATTCAGGGCCACCTGCACCCTGGGCGGCAGGGGTGCCAACCAACGGTCATATGATTTTTGGTGCGCCGCGACGGGATGCCGCAGGTCAGGTCTATAATAGTTTGCTGGCAATCAACGATGACGGCGATATCAAAGCGACCTTCGATAAATTTCATCTGGTGCCATTTGGCGAATATGTGCCGCTTCGGGGTTGGTTGCCCTTTGATAAATTGACGGAAGGCCGGGGCGATTTTACCGCAGGTGCGGGCCCCGAAACCATCACTTTGGCTGGCCTGCCACCGTTTGCTGCGATCATTTGTTACGAGGTTATTTT
>Ga0115567_10007916_pt1 | contig 10037 bp, 11 predicted proteins | sample COGITO_mtgs_1204_2_FD_88679 | JGI IMG/M metagenome (GOLD analysis project Ga0115567, IMG submission 88679) | Pelagic marine microbial communities from North Sea - COGITO_mtgs_120412 | ecosystem: Environmental > Aquatic > Marine > Epipelagic | place: Germany:Helgoland, sampling site Kabeltonne... | reverse complement strand
TTTTGCAGGCTTGCATCAATATCAAGATAGTCGTATTTGTTCAGCTTGTCTTCGAAGCCGATTGTAAATGCGCCCGCGCCAATGACAAGAATATCTTTTGGTGTGTCACCGCCGGCAATCGGATCAATGGCGATTTTATCTATGTATTCAGCGTAATCATGCTTTTTACCGCTTTCGGTCAGCATGGATGAGGAATTGTTATTGAGTACCAAGTTACGACCAATTTCGCCGTCTTCATCTGTTTCGATATAGGTAATGGTGTTATATTTGTTGTTTTCAACAACACCGAATATATCCATGACTTTGCCGGAATTTAAAAAGATTGCGGAGCCTGCGATGGCGATGACGATGATGCTTTTTTCCGAGAATTTTTTACGGCTTAGCAGGATGATTAATCCTGCAAGAATAACGAAATTGAGAGCGGCTGTGTTATGAACGCCAACATATGCCATAAGGATAAGTGTTGAAAAAACCGCCCCTAAAAAAGATCCGAATGTTGAGAAGAAGAGGATTTTACCAGTGATTTTTGACAGTTTTTCTTTGCCGAAATAGTTGCTGATTAACGGAATTGTTTGCCCTAAAAGGTAAACAGGAGTGACAAGGAATAACAAAGAATAAATAGTCGTTAGTAAGAGACGATTGGTCAAACCGAGGCCTATTGCTGTAATGAAGAATACATTGATCAATGCGTATGATAGGCCAAGAAGTAAGATGCACATTGATATAAGCAGGTTTTTAACAAGCTTAGTGCGCACGCTTTGATATTTTCCGTTTGCTTTAAAGCCCGGCCTGAAATTTCCGCCCGCTTGGTATCCAAAAGCCAGTGGCATCAATACGGCGGCGATGATAATTGATACGGTGTCAGTTCCGCTGCCGACGAAAGGCACTGTTTGGCGTATGGCTAATAATTCGGAGGAGAGAACAACGTACCCCTCAAGAATGATAACTAAAAAGAGAGAGAAAACGGGGAGTGCTTTGTTCATGATTTAAACTTTGTATCGTGTGTTTGTATTTTAACGGTATAATAGGTTTATGGTTCATGCAATTTCTTCCTTTTCAAAACGCCTTTTTATACGCCGTGAAAACCTACCCGAGGCTTTGACCAGTTATGATTTGCTTAAAACATTGGCGCTTTTGCTGATGTTTGTGGATCATGCGGGACATTTTTTTTATCCGGAAGAAGAATGGTTTCGCGTGATTGGGCGTTTATCCGTGCCGATCTGGTTCTTTTTGATCGGGTTTGCCGATACGCGGCGGGTGCAATCGGCGATTTGGGTGGGTGGCTTGTTGGTTATGCTATCGACGATTGTTAGTGGCTATTATATTTTACCGCTTAATATTTTGTTTTCTCTGGCGTTAGCCCGATTGTGTGTTGATCGTCTTATGGTGGGTGCGTTGCAGAGTTATGAATCTTTTGCGGGGATGTTTTTCCTGTTATTTTTTGCAACCTTCCCGAGCGTTATGCTTTTTGAATACGGGGCGATGGGTGTGATGTTTACTGTGTTTGGGTATTTGCGTAGGCATAAGGAAGGCTTAACAATAAAGCCATTGGCATTGTATGGGTTTTTAACGGCTATTGCTTTGTTTTACGTTGTGTTTTCCGGCGTGGCCATCCCGCAACTCAGCGCGGAGCAAATGTATGTTTTGACGGGGGGGATGGCTGGATTAATGGTAATATTGTTTTTCTTTCGAGGTTGCGTATTTTCAAATATCCCAAAGCGTTTTAATTGGTTTTTTGGGCCGATTAAAATTATGGGGCGCCACACGTTACTTATATATGTGATGCATCTTGTGGCGCTAAACCTTATTATGCTTGGTGTTGGTGATGATCGCTATGGGTTTGGACAGGTGCAGATTCTGGCGCCATCGTTCATGCAGATTATCCGCGCGGTGATTGGTTAAATTATTCCATAAATAATTACGGTAAAAAATGTTGAAGAATCTTTGTGATATTGGGTTTTAGACTCTTGTCAGGGGCGGATGGCTATGCTAAATCACGGCCAACAATTTTATAAAATTACGTTTAAGGGAAATCATCAGTGTCAAACGCAGCGCAATCTTCCAGTGTAGTCGCCTCCCGTTATGTCGGGGCTTTGATTGATTTGGCTGAAAATTCCAAAAAGTTGAAAGATGTTGAGAAGGATCTGGCTGATCTGGCGGCGATGACCGCGTCTTCCGAGGATTTAAAACATTTAATCCGTTCACCTCTTATTGGCGATAGTCAACAATATGCAGCGGTTGAAGCGATTGCGAAGAAGGCGCGCTTTACCACTATCACAACAAATTTTTTGAAGGTTTTGATCCATAATCGTCGGTTGAATATCCTCGAATCGATTCTTTCGGTGTTTCAGCGTGAAGTGGCAAAACGCCGCGGTGAAATTATTGTCACGGTCGAAACCGCACAAGATTTAACAGCAGGGCAGGTAAAAGACTTGCAAGTAGCGCTTAAGAAAGAAACAGGCGCGGATATTGTTTTGAATACCAAAGTTGAGCCGTCTATTCTTGGTGGTATGATTGTGACTGTTGGCTCACACATGATTGATGATTCTGTCGCACGTAAATTGGAGAAATTAAAAACTTCAATGACGGGCGGCGCCAATGAAAATACAAATTTAAAAGAAGTTAGCTAAAGAAGGAAAATAAACATGGAAATTCGTGCAGCAGAGATTTCTGACATTCTAAAAAAACAGATCGCTGATTTTAGCGCTCAAGCAGATGTCGCTGAAATTGGTCAAGTATTGAGCGTTGGTGACGGTGTTGCGCGCGTTTACGGTCTTGATAATATTCAAGCGGGTGAGATGGTTGAATTTCCAAGCGGCATTAAGGGCATGGCGCTTAACCTTGAGATCGACAATGTCGGTATCGTTATTTTTGGTGATGACCGCGAAATTAAAGAAGGTGATATTGTTCGTCGTACGGGTAATATTGTTGAAGTACCAACCGGTAAAGGTTTGCTTGGCCGTGTTGTTGATGGTCTTGGTAATCCGATTGACGGGAAAGGCCCGCTTAAAGACGTTAAGATGAGCCGCGTTGAAGTTAAGGCGCCGGGCATTATTCCACGTCAATCTGTTTTCGAGCCGATGCAAACTGGCCTTAAGGCTGTTGATGCGCTTGTGCCGATTGGTCGTGGTCAGCGCGAGTTGATTATTGGTGACCGTCAAACAGGTAAGACTGCGGTTGCGATTGATGCGATTATTAACCAGAAGACAGTGAACAAGGCTGCCGACGAGAAAAAGCACCTTTATTGTGTTTATATCGCGATTGGGCAAAAACGCTCAACAGTTGCTCAGCTTGTTAAAGAGCTTGAGGAGCAAGGTGCGATGGAATATACGACTGTTGTTGCGGCGACAGCTTCTGATCCTGCGCCGATGCAGTTTCTTGCGCCGTATACAGGTTGTACGATTGGAGAGCATTACCGTGATAACGGGCTTCACGCTCTTGCGGTTTATGATGACCTTTCCAAGCAAGCGGTTGCTTATCGCCAGATGTCATTGCTTTTGCGTCGTCCTCCGGGTCGTGAAGCGTATCCAGGGGATGTTTTCTATATTCACTCACGTTTGCTTGAGCGTTCAGCGAAGATGTCTGATGTGAATGGTGGCGGGTCATTGACCGCATTGCCGATCATTGAAACACAGGGCGGTGACGTTTCGGCGTATATTCCGACCAATGTGATTTCGATTACGGATGGTCAGATTTTCCTTGAAACAGGATTGTTCTATAAAGGTATTCGTCCGGCGATTAACGTTGGTTTGTCGGTTTCCCGTGTTGGTTCTGCAGCGCAGATCAAGGCTATGAAACAGGTTGCGGGTACGATCAAGCTTGAGCTTGCGCAATATCGCGAGATGGAAGCGTTCGCGCAGTTTGCGTCCGACCTTGATGCATCCACTCAGAAACTACTTTCCCGTGGTCAGCGTTTGACACAGCTTTTGAAACAGCCGCAATATTCTCCGCTTACTGTGGAAGAGCAGGTCATTGTGATCTTTGCGGGTACAAAAGGCTATCTTGATGGTGTTGACGTGGATCAGGTTGATGCTTATGAAGCGCGTCTTGTTAAGGATATTCGTGCGAATGCGGATGAAATTTTAGACACATTGAAAGAGACCAAGAAAATTGATGATGCTCTTGAAGCCAAGCTTCATAAATATCTAGATGATTTCACAAAAGGTTTCAACGGCGCGGCGGAAGCGGCTTAATTCAAACAGGACAAGAGTTAAATGCCAAGTTTAAGAGACTATAGAGACCGTATATCTTCGGTTAAATCGACCAAGAAGATTACGTCTGCCATGAAAATGGTGGCGGCGTCTAAATTGCGTCGTGCGCAAGAGCAAGCCGAAGCGTCACAGCCATACGCGCAGAGCATGAGTGATATGCTTTCGCGAGTGGCAGCGAATGTTATTATCAATGAAGGCAGTTCCAAGCTTTTGGCCGGAACGGGTTCGGATCAGAAACATTTGCTTGTTGTTGTCACGGCTGATCGCGGTTTGTGTGGCGGGTTTAATTCAAATCTTGTACGTGCGGCGCGAGCCAAAGCAATTGAGCTTCAATCCGAAGGTAAAGACGTTTCGATAATCTGTGTTGGTCGTAAAGGGCGCGATGCATTGCGCGCCGAATACAGCAGCAAGATTTTAGAAAGTTTTATGGGCGTTTTAAACGCTAAGAAAATTGAATATGCCGAAGCGAGCAAGATCACTGATTATATTCTTGAATTGCTTAATGATGGCCAATTCGATGTTTGTAGTTTGGTTTACAACGAGTTTGTATCTGTGCTTACGCAAAAGCCAACTGTGCAGCAGTTAATTCCGTTCAGCCTTCCTGAAGCGGTTGTTCTTGATGAAGAGCAAGAGAAGAAAGAGGCGGGTGAAGCACCTCGTTCGCCTTATAGTTTCGAGCCGGAAGAAGAAGAAATTTTGAATGCACTTTTGCCGCGTAACCTTGGTGTGCAAGTGTTCCGTGCATTGCTTGATAGTGCGGCGGGTGAGCATGCGGCGCGGATGACGGCGATGGACAATTCCACGCGTAATGCGGGCGAGATGATTGATGATTTGACGTTGCAATATAACCGTGCGCGTCAGGCGCATATCACGAAAGAATTGATTGAGATTATTTCAGGTGCGGAGGCTGTGTAATATTGGATAACAAACCATTACATCCGGGAATAGCGCTGACAGAGACTTACATTCAATCTTTGCGTATGCCAGTACAATATGTCGCAAAGTTGACGGGGATCCAATTAGATGTGGCGCAAGCATTCTTCGACGGTGCAATGGATTTAAACAGACAGCAAGCCGAAGCGATGCAAGGTTTATTAAGAGGCTGGTGGTCAGCCGATGAAATTTTAGAACAGCAAGATGCGTCGAAAGGCGTTGAAAGAGAACCAGTTTAACAGAGTTAAAAAACGAGGAACTAAAAAATGGCAGAGACAAAGAAAACAGCGAAGAAAGCACCAGCTAAAAAAGCGGCTCCTAAAAAGCCAGCTGCAACTGGCGCAAAAGGTATTATCACACAGGTCACCGGTGCGGTTGTTGATGTGAAGTTCGAGGAAGGTCAAGTTCCTGCGATTCTCAACTCACTCGAAACTGTGAATGATGGTAACGAAGGTAAGACGCTTGTTCTTGAGGTTGCTCAGCATCTTGGTGAGAATACAGTGCGCGCGATTGCGATGGATATGACTGATGGTCTTGTTCGTGGTCAGGATGTTTTTGATACAGGCGATGCGATTAGCGTTCCTGTTGGTCCGCAGGTTCTTTCTCGTATTATGAATGTGACAGGTGAGGCAATTGATGAAGGTCCTGCGCTTGAGACAAAAGAGCGTTGGGGAATTCATCGCAAGGCTCCTGAATTTGCAGAACAGTCAACGGAAGTTGAACAGCTTGTGACAGGGATTAAGGTTGTTGACCTTTTATGTCCTTATTCAAAAGGTGGTAAAATTGGTCTGTTCGGTGGTGCCGGTGTTGGTAAGACTGTTACGATTCAAGAATTGATTAACAACATTGCAAAAGGTCACGGTGGTGTGTCTGTTTTCGGTGGTGTTGGTGAGCGTACACGTGAAGGGAATGACCTTTACCATGAGATGATGGAAGCGGGCGTTATTAAAGAGCATGATTATAAAAACTCAAAAGTTGCTCTTGTATTCGGTCAGATGAATGAGCCGCCAGGTGCGCGTGCGCGTGTTGCGCTTTCTGCGCTTACGATGGCGGAATATTTCCGTGATGAAGAAGGGCAAGACGTTCTCTTCTTCCTTGATAACATTTTCCGCTTTACTCAAGCCGGCTCAGAGGTGTCCGCGCTTCTTGGTCGTATTCCTTCTGCTGTGGGTTACCAGCCTACGCTTTCAACCGAGATGGGGAACATGCAAGAGCGTATTACATCAACAAATAAAGGTTCGATTACATCTATTCAGGCTGTTTATGTTCCTGCGGATGACTTGACTGACCCCGCGCCTGCTGCAACTTTCGCGCATTTAGATGCGACAACGGTTCTATCGCGTGCGATTTCCGAGATGGGGATTTATCCTGCGGTTGATCCGCTCGATTCTACATCACGTATTTTGGATGCGCGCGTTATCGGTGATGAGCATTATGATGTTGCAAGCCGTGTTCAACAGACATTGCAGCAGTATAAATCGCTTCAAGATATTATCGCGATTTTGGGTATGGATGAATTGTCTGAAGACGATAAATTGGTTGTGGCACGCGCACGTAAGATTCAACGTTTCCTCTCGCAGCCATTCCATGTTGCGGAAGTGTTTACAGGATCGCCAGGTGTGTTTGTTCAGCTTGAAGATACAATCAAAGGCTTTAAAGGTATCGTGGATGGCGAATATGACCATCTTCCTGAGAATGCTTTCTATATGGTTGGTACGATTGATCAGGCTGTAGAAAAGGCACAGAAAATGGCCGCCGAAGCAGCCTAAAGCTTTGATCGTTCCGCTCTGGCGTTGTTAGATTTCGGCTTGCGTATAAGAATACGCGTCGCCTCATCTGCCTAGCCAGAACGAAACGCTCTTTGCTTTAGTATAATGAGATTAGGAATTGTAATGACCGAAGAACGTGATGTTGAGAAAGAATATACGAACGCTCAATTTATAGAGAAATTGAGACGCTTGGCGGATTCAATTGAAAGCGGCGAGAATTTTGAAATTCAGATCGCGGGTGAACGTATTTATGTTCCTGATCGCGCAAAATTCACGGTTGAGCATGAGCGCGAAGACGGTGAAAATGAAATTGAATTCCAGATCAAATGGGAAGATGAATAATGAGCGAGACTATAAATTTTGAATTGGTGTCCCCTGAACGCCGTCTTGTATCCGAGCCAGTAAAGATGGCGGTCATACCGGGTACAGAAGGACAGTTTGGCGTTTTGGCCGGGCATTCCTCACTTGTTGCGACGTTGAAAGCCGGCGTGGTCGAGCTTCAATTTGAAGGACAAGAAAGCCGTCGTATTTTCATCGCGGGTGGCTTTGCCGATGTCACGCCTGAACATTGTACGGTTTTGGCCGAAGAAGCGATTAATGTTGCTGATCTTAATGAAGCGGAATTGACGCAAAAAGCGGCTGATTTAAACGAAGACCTCGGGATTGCTAAAGAAGCCGTCGATAAAGCGCGTGTGCGCAAACGTCTTGCCCTTGTGAATGCTAAGCTTGAAGCAATTGCGGCTTAAGTCATTATAGGGATTTTTGAATGCCTAATATAAAATCATTTATGTCTGTTTTAAGTGCTATTTGCGTTTTTGCGTTTGTCGGGTTTTCTTTTAATGCGGCTTTGGCGCAGACACCCTATAACAAAATTCAATCTTATATCGATTCAGGCGGCCTTCGGAATTTTGAAATCGATAATACCGATGATGATATTGAAGAAGTTTTAAGATCATTGGAAAGTCAAAAGGGTGCTTTGATAGATTCCCAATTCACTTTTTATACTGAAAGTCATAGCTTTAACGGAACGCTGATTCAGACAACGTCACAATATTACGTGATTGCTGAAATTGAGCGGGTTAATGCTCAGAACACATATATAAAAAAGTTGCACATTCTTGATCGTTCCGATGTTATCGGTGTGACGGCTAATTTCAGAAATTAATGTCTGGCAAATATCTCAACGGGGAGGGCTGCAATGTGGTGCATTCCTTCCAGTTGTTTCATGTCATCAATAGGTTTTAAGCCTTTTCGATACACCATTGCGGACGCCGCTTGGGCAAATTCGTCCAATCGTTGGTAAATTTCTGTCGCTTCGTCGGGAGCAAGCCCATCTAAAAATAACTCGAAGTTTCTGCAGACGATTGGCAAAACATTTGCAGCCTTGAGAACGGCGTCATTTAATTCTTCATCGTCTCTTGCGAGTTGAAAATAAGTTCCGATTTTATTGATAGGCTCAGTTGTAGTTGCTGCAATACACACTTGTGGCGGGTGTGTTCGAGATTTTAAAGCGTTCAAAAAATCTGATCTAAATTGCGATGTTGCATTTCTATCGTCTAATAAAAAATTGATTTGTTCTTCGGTTAAGGAGATTTGTAAAAATGCAGATTGTGTTTGCAATCGCCAAGGGGCGCGAAAATTGCTGAAATCATCTATTACAAATGAAACAAAACTATCTCTGAACTCGTGTTCTTGGTTACGCATAAGTTATATATAATAATTTTTACATAACTTATCAAGTTTTATTAGGGGGCACTAATCTACTGCCTTGCCCCATTTTGCATCATGTAAATCTATCTCGACGTAAGTTTGGGATTTTAGCTCTTCGCGTAACGCTGTTTCGTCTGTTGCGACGCTAAAAAGTTTTAAGCAATTCTCGGTGATAAAATGCTCTTTTGCTGCGGTGTTTATCCATTGTAACAAATGATCGAATTGACCGTTTTGATTTAAAAAACCGATAGCGCGTTTATGTTTGTGCAGTTGTTTCAAACCGAGTGCACATATGGCGTAATAGGTGTTTTCGATGGTGGGAACATCAATCAAGATTGGCTCTTGCGTGTCGCGTGTGATTTCATCTTCGAAATGCGGGTAATGATCGGGGCCGATTTGTGGGGCAATCGGAGGGGTGAAATTTTCCAGGGCGGGAATTACGTCTTCAATATTATTGACGACGATTAAAAAGCGCTCATCATAATCGGGCAAACTCTTAATGTAAGTGATCATGTCGTCCCAATACCCTTCGATATTGACGAGGATGAGCGGTTTATTGTGAAGGCCGAGATTGCCCCACGATAAAACTTCTAATGCTTCGTCCATTGTGCCAAAGCCGCCGGGAAGGGTGATGATGGCGTCAGACATTTGGAACATGCGTTTTTTGCGATCCCATAAATCCTCGACCATTACGGTTTGTGAAAGATTGGTCAGGATGCGCTCACTGTCTTTTAATTTGCGCGGTATGATGCCGGTGACATGCGCGCCGCCGTCAAGCGCGGCGAGGGCAACACGGCCCATCAAACCCGCATCCATGCCGCCATAAACAAGACGTTTTTTTTCGCGTCCTATGATTGCGCCCATTTGCGTTGCAGAGTTTTGGAAGATGTCGCGGGCGTGCCCCGATGATCCCAGATATACAGCTAGTGTTTCAAAGGTCATTAAATGTAAAAATCCTTATTGATTTGTATGGATGGTTTGGGCAGGGTTTTTCCGTTTAATGATGATACATGCATCACGCCGCGAATGGAATTGGTGATGTAAATCCCTGCAGCATTTATCAGTTCTTTTTCGGTTATGCTGCGTTCAATTGCTCCGTATTTATCGATTGTGAGTTTGCGGGTAATGCCGTTCATAACGCCATCGGATAATGGTGGTGTGACGAGTTCATCGTTAATGCAGCAAAAGATATTGCCTGCGCTGGCGCAGGTAACGAACCCTTTGTTGTTTAATAGGATGGCTTCGTTTGCATCTGTGTTTCTTGCTTCCATGAGTGCTAAAATATTATCGCCGTAATTGCATGATTTTATTTGTGAGAGGGGGGAGCCTTCATTGCGTTTTACAGTTTTGCTGATGATGGCGTGGATATCGGGAAAGTTATCGGGGGTGGGTGTGATGCGCATTTCTATCGTGG
>Ga0115567_10007915_pt1 | contig 10038 bp, 15 predicted proteins | sample COGITO_mtgs_1204_2_FD_88679 | JGI IMG/M metagenome (GOLD analysis project Ga0115567, IMG submission 88679) | Pelagic marine microbial communities from North Sea - COGITO_mtgs_120412 | ecosystem: Environmental > Aquatic > Marine > Epipelagic | place: Germany:Helgoland, sampling site Kabeltonne... | reverse complement strand
GCACCCTCGCACCACTGCGCCGGCACAACCGCCCTCACGGGCGTGGCACGTTTCGCGGGAGAATGGACAGGGGGCGCTCGAGATTCCGGACGCGTATTGGGACCTGCATGCGCTCGCAGACCTCTACAATCGCATCTCCAAAGAGTCAGGCTCCGAGCCTGCGTGCGTGGCGAAGCGACCTCTGCACGCGGTCCCCGGCGCCGGCGCCTTGGCACTGCAGGGCGGGCGCGCGCCCGGCCGCTGAGCCCCGGGTGCCGGCGCAGGTTCGAGATATCGCAGCGCATCAGCACGCTGAACCTCAAGCTCGACTACGCGCACGAGACGGTCGAGGCACGCCGCATGCAGCTGCAGGTTGTTTCGCTGTCCCCACTTTTGTCGGCATCACCTTGTTTTCATCGACCGTGTCAGTAAACGCACGCTTTCTCTGCAGGAGGACCTCAAGACGCTGCTTACGCGCTCCATCATCGCTCTCATCTGCCTCTCGATCGCGTTCAAGGTCCACGCGGTGTCCGGGCGCGTTCGCGCGCGGCTGCACGACGATGCAGACGCGGACGCGGAGCCGTGAGGGGTGCGCAGCTGTCCGACGGAGGCTCCAAGTGGCCGTAGCTAAAGTGAGAAAGGGGTAGCGAGCGCATTGGCGTTGAGATAGGCGAGCTTTAATTCATTCTTTTGAGGAGGCTCGTGTCCCGCGAAGGCGCACCCTCCCTGGCAGCTGCGTCAGCGCATGGCGTGCCGCACGCGCTCTACGGCGCTCAGCCGCCGATCTTAATCATCGGGCGGTTGTTGCTCCGCGCGATGCCATGCATGCCGTCCTTCCCTCCGTGGGCGAAGTGCTTCGCGCGCACCGCGCGGCCGATCACGCATGCGATGTACTCGTCCGAGGCGCCGACGCGCATGAGGTCACGCAGCGAGACCTCGTCGCTCCCGAAGAGGCACACCTTGATGTTCCCGTCCGCCGTGAGCCGCAGGCGATTGCAGCTCCCGCAGAAGTGCTCTGTCATTGACGTGATGAAGCCGACCTGGCCCTTACCGCCGGGCACCCCCCACGCCTTGGACGTGTCGTTTGGCTTGTCTCGCGACCCGAGGCGGCAGAAGTCCGGGAAGCGCGCTCTGATCACGTCCAGCATTTCCGCATACGGAACGAGTTTGTAGTCGTCCCATCTGGCGCGCGGACCCGGCGTGAGAACACGCAGCCACCCAGCGCAGCACGCATCCGCACCGCGCGGCACGGCTCCACAGCGCTGCCTCCGCGGTGCGGTCCCCGGGCGCGCGGGACCTGTTGCCGTCAAACGGCATGTACTCGATGAAGCGCACGTCCACGGACTTGTCCACGGCAAGCTGCACTCCACGGGGGGCGGCGGGCGTCAGGGGCCGGCGCACGGGGACGCGGGGGCACGGCAGGGGCTCTGAGAGAAGGGACTCCGTGGGGTCATGAAGAAAGTAGAAACACCCGTGGTTTTCTTTCTACCCGGGGCGGGCTGTGGGAGGCGCCTGCACGAAGTCGCCAAGCTCTCCTTCGTTTAGCCCGCGCGTGACGACGCAGTTCACCTGCGCAGCGTTTGGGCGAGCAAGGGTGACTAGATGCGACCGGCATCGCATGCGCATGGCTGACTGGGTGAGCATCGAGTGGTTGGGCGCCGGACCTTGACTGAGCGCAGCTCGCCGCGCTCCTTGGCTCCGATCGCCTCGTCTATCGACGCAACGACCTGGGGAGCAGCCGACACGCGGTGTCAAATCACCTGACATTTGAATGGTAGATTTGGACAGTTGGCGCTCGCTCGCTCGCTCGCTCGCTCGCTCGCGGGAGGCGCGCCTTCTCGAAGCCATTGCGCCGCGTGATGCGCGCGAACTTCTCCAGCTCGAGAGTGTCGAGCGAGATGTTCACCGCGTCGAGCCCGCCCGCGGTGAGGGCACCGAGCTTGCGCTTGAGGACGATGCCGTTTGTGGTCATGCCGATCGTCTCCACCCCGGATTTCTTCAGCTCGCCCAGCGCGGCAACCTGGCACCGCGCGCCCGCAGTCAGTGCTTGCACGACACCGCGAGAAGGGCACGAAGACGAATGCAGCGCAATTTCAGGGGCCGTGGGCTGCATGGCACCAGTTCAACCACATCTTTCCGTACGGTAGGCTCCCCCCCCGTGAGACGGATCTTGGTGACACCAGCTGCGACGAAGAGACGAGTGAGTCGCAGGATCTCGTCCGTCGTCAGCATGTCTTCCTCCGGCGAAAGCTCGACGCCCTCCTCGGGCATGCAATACTGGCAGCGTAAATTGCACCGCTCTGTCAGAGAGATGCGCAGATAGTCGTGATGCCGCCCGAAGTTGTCCCCGAGGATCCCTCCAGAGCTGTTCGGTGCCCGCCCAGTGTTCCCCGCACCTCCAGCCTGACTGCGTGGACCCTCTACGTTCGCACGGTGCACGCCCGTGCGTGAATCCGATCGCTGCGCAGCATGTGCTGATGAAACGTGCATTCCATGGCTCCCTGGGGATCCAGTCTTCTCCCCGCTGGAGAATCTTCGCTCGGCCCCCGCTTTGCCGAAGCGAGCTCTCAGCGCCGATGCAGCTGTACTGTAGGCGGCGCCACGGTCCACGACCGCACCCGAGTGCGCATGCCTGATGATCATACCAAAGAATGTGCGCTGCAGCATATTTCGCGACGCTCGAACCGCATTGGACATTGCGAGGGTTCGGGTCGAGCAAAGTACTAGACCCGGCGTGTTCGAGCGCTTGCAGCTGAGCTAGTCAACTCCCAACCCTGGACTCCGACACTTGTTTTTTTGTCAGCCACTGCACGAAGGGGGCTCGAGAGACAATGCCCACGATCCACGTTGTTCTCAAATCACAGCCGCCCCGGTCCCGGGGCTCACGCTGGACGGACCTGCGCACGCTCCGAAACTTGTTGCGAAAGATGCGGAATTGGAGGAACTCGGAGCGCACCGTTTCGCGAGATTTAAGGTTATGAGCTCCCTCTGTTCAAAGCAGCTTTTGACCGGTCGGTCTTTCAGTGCTCCCTTCGCCCTCTTCCTTCGCACCCTTCACGCACCTCATTGTATCACTTCTGTTTGCGCCGGCTACTGTTGTGAAAGTGCTAATCTCCCTCCTGGCGCGTTGTCTCACGTAGTATAAGTCTTTTGAGCGCCCTTCGTGAATGCGAGCCACCTATGTTTACTCATCATTCACTATTCCTTGTATCACCCACGCCTTTGTGTGGCTTCGCACGCAATAAATTCTACACCCCCGACTTTGGCCGCGGCGGGTTGTAATTGCCGAGCTGCAGACACGTAAATGCCCTCCGGCGTATGCTCGGGGCACCTTCTTGAGCCGGATTGAGCAACTCAGTAATGAATGTCATGGTCTTGCTAGACTCATCCTCCCACATGTTGAAGCACTTGATGATGGTTGGTGCATGGTACACACGCTCGGGTTTGTTGCGCCGCGCCTCGAGCTGCTCTTTGGAAAGAAATTTCTCAGGAGTGTCGTCGACCCAGTCCTGCACACAAAACCGTTTTAGCCACATTTCACGGATCGGCCGGTGCCCAATACCAGCAGGGACCCAGCTCGGCCCTCAGCGGCATCGGATCACGCCGCGGTCCAGTTGCGGGGTCGGCGGGGTCGCCCGCGTCCGAACCTGCGGGCGCTCTTCAGCCCACGGCTGCAGCGCGCGCCACGCCTGCTTGTGGATCACTGACTCGAGATACGTCTCCCTGCACGTGCGCGAAGGCATACCATCAGCGGCCGCGCCAGAAGCGCATGCAGCATGGAGCATATGCGGGAGAGCACTTGATGCCGTGCCCAGCGTGCTCGCCGCCGAGTGGCTGCGAGCGCGGAGACCACTTTCCCGTCTCCTCTAGGTTCATCTCGGCTGTTTTCACAGCCTGTGAAAGCTCCCACCTGCACGCACCCTGTCAGATCGCGTGCACTCGCAGTGTGTGAGCATGAACCACGTGCTGTGCGTGCAGAAGGGAGAAGCGGAGCCGGCTATGGAAGCGTTTGTGCTGCGCGTGGGTGGAATATACTTGGTGCGCATGCGCATGCTGCCAGCCTTGTCTTCTGTGAGATTGTAGCGCAGCCACGTCGGTTGTTCGCTCGTAAGATCCAGCGTCGTGCGCACCTCCGTCAGGAACTGCGCCCAGCGTGCGGCGCGTGACGCTGCGGCGCGTGACCGTCTGCGATACGTCTCGTGGACGAGCATGCGGATACCAGTCTCTTCGCTGAGACTAGAAAAAACGTAATTGTGCGCTCTCTTTGACTAGAAGGGGCAAACCTGCATGCGGCTTGACGCCGAGAGTTTTTTGAGGAAAACGATATTCCATGCAACCTGTCGTGCCGCGCACCGGTCGGCGATTGCCGAGCATACGCGCGGGACTTGGGGTCAGGGTCCGCACCTCACAACCCCACTCTGTGTCGTAGCCCTTGTAGATTTTCTTGAATGGCCCCTCCGCGAGAACCTTTGCACCCGCGTGTCAGGTACGCGCATTCTGCACCAGCGCCATGCTCGTGCACCAATCGATTAGGAGCTCAGCTGTGACGCTCAGATTAACCAGACACGCCAGCTAAAGCTTCTCGCAAAGGGCCGCCAGGTGCGGAAGGCAGAGACGCACCTCCTCGCCGCGCTCGTACCGTCCGCGCGCAGACTGGCACGCGGAATAGATGGGCGGTGAAATCTCCTGGACCAACACGACCTGTCCCCCTCCCCAGTTGGAGTAGTATGGCGGCTCTGTAGTTCTCTCATCCTCAACATTTCCGCCCCCAGTCTCCTCTTCATAGATTGACTGAATCATGTCAAGATGCTGTCCGAGGAGCACGTAAGGCACACGGCGTTCAAGAAGGATGAGCTTGATGTGGTGCATGTAGTCCATCGCATCCGGCCTGCAGCAGAAACGACACCCATGAGCTGACAGCTTGGATGATCAGCAGATAGCGAGCACCCTGATGGCTATTTGCTGATTGTCCATGTCTGCGGGGTGTTGAGGTGTGTTGTGGACCGGGACAAGAGAAGTCCTTCGCAGTCGTCGTACTTCACCTCCACAAAGCAACACGGTTCAGCGGTGATCACCGACGCCATGGACTTGGCACCGACGGTCAGCGACACCTCTCCGAAAGTCTCGCCGGCTCGCAGCGTCCCGATGACTTTCCACTTGCCGGTCTCTGTGTCGACGGGGACTCGCACCTGCCACAGTTCCCTCTCGATTGAGAGCCTGGGCCGCCACGCGGCGCCAAGAGTGACCAAACAATCTTCCAGCTTCCGAGAAAGTGAATTATGCGTGCACTTGGGGGCGCCGCACACTCGCTGAGCGCTCACCTCGCACGAACCCACGAGGATCATGAACAGATTCTCAGAAAGCTTTCCCCGCGTCACAAGTTCAACACCAGCGGGCCTCTCGACCTGGTGCAGTCCAGGCAGGTGCTCAGTGCGCGCTCGCGAGGGGGATCGTCCGATTTCCGCACCCACGTATTTCTCATTTCAACGAGAAATTCTGCAACACTTCTGGCAAAGTATTGAAGCAGCTGGAGCCGACCTGCCGTGCTCCACGAGCGAGGCGGCGAAGTTCCTTTGCGTCCAGTCGCCGAAAGAACGCCGAGTTGGCACGCTTCATCAGTGCCTGGGCTTGCCGCACTTACGTTAGCCCGCAGCCAATCACTCAGTTCTCCGCCAGAAAAACAAGACCACGCTCACGTGACAGGGTCTTGACACGTGCGCGCAGTGTGCGGCACTCGACACTATTGGGGCCGATGAATAGCACTGCAAGGGTCGGTTATGAGAAATCATGCCTCGCAAGCGTATGTCAGCGGCCCGCAGCCCCGCACAGACTCGCGAAGCGCGTCGACTGCGTGTGGCGCCTGCGGCCTCAAACCACCTCGTTCAGCCCAGTGTGTGGTTTCCGGCAAGGTGAGTCGGAGGCTCTGCGCTGCTTCTTAGCCGGGACCAAGGGCTTCACCTTCATGAGCAGTGCCGCAACGTCGCGCGCCTGTTTCCATCACGGCCGTTAAGTATAACATGAACGAGCATGTTGGAACCGGACCGTGGTCGCACCGAGAGAGCCATCGTCCTGTGAGGATCATGCTTCGGGAGGGCACCTGGATTACGGCGAGGATGGTTCCGGACAAGACAAGCGCGGTGAAGGATCGCGGTTGATTAAGCACGACGCACGCCTCGTCTAGATACTCCCCAACGGTGCGCTGGTGCGTCTCCAGGACGTGTTCCTTACCATTGGCACCCGCGGGAAGCTCGTTGAAGATGCGTACGAAGCCCTTTACAACCAGCGACATGGTCGAACCTTCGTCGCTCTGACGAAAGACCCTCTCGTCCTTCTGAAAGGTACGAAGCTGCATATTTTTGGCGATGAATCTCAGCTCCTGCTCGTTCAGCTCCGAGAGAAAAACCGACTTGCGAAGCGCGAGCAGCTCGAGGACTGGGCGATGATCACCAGTTGCAACCTTCTTGACCGCCTCCGCCGTATTGGTATTATTCACAAATGTCTCGATCGCTCGCGCTTGGACTGTCCCGATTTCGCATGGCTTTACACTCATAACGGTCATGCGCGCAGACATGCCCAGGAGGGCCTCCTCGCCAAAGGTGTCCCCAGCCTTCAACGAGCCCTCCTCCGACGTCAAGGCATCTCCCCCTTCTCCGTACGTGCGTAAGATCGAGCACTCACCAGCAATCATGATGTAGACCTTGTCGTTTTCCTGCTCTTGCCTGTCCCCCCGGTGCCCTTCATGTCAGCCAGACGGGCTCAACTTCGGGCCAAAAGCTGCGTGCGGTGAGGCTTACCTCAGAACCTCCGCGCCCTTCGCGATATCGAGTAGTTCGGCCTTGTTCACGAGAGTCTTAATCTGCATGTCTGAGAGAGTCTTCAGGAATGCAGAATGACGCAGCATCGTCATTTGCAGCAATCTATCGCGTCCCTCCTTGAGACTTTCAGAGCGCTTGTGCTTCACGACGTGTTCATCCGCAGCGTGAAGTTCATGGACCTCCGCGTCTTCTTTTGCCTTAAAATTCTGTTCCATGTGTTCTTTTGGGTGACACGCCACCACATCTGCACAATATGCGACGAGATTGAGAATCCAGTACACAGCTCCGAGCTCCATAACACAGAAGCAAATCTTCGGGTGACCGGGTTCCGGATTCGAAATTTTTGGACATACCAGGTTTGCTGCAATAGAAGAAAGCGTCATTCTTGATGACGAGCCACAGGGCCCAGATATTCTTCGCGAGGTTTGCCTCTGTTGGTGGGTAGTGAATACTGCCACAAATACCAAAGCCGGGTAAGCAAGAAGGGCCTCTTCAGCTACGAAGATCAATCCTGAACCATATCATCATCTGGAAGCTAAGAGTGCCCTTTAATACGGGACGGGGCCCCTGCTCACCCAGCGATATCCTCTAAGCTGACACCCGGCACGCTGTTGTCCTTGATAACCTTTGCAGTCTTGCTCCATGTATCCATGTGCTCGTTCTGTGTCGATACACGAGATGGCAACTCAGGGAACTGCCAGTTCTGCCCCTCCGACGAATCGAGCACTATCAGTTCCCGGCCCTTGACCTTTGCTGAGTCGCCCTCCGCCCACTCGTTTTCGCCGCTGGGCTTGCTCTTCAGCTCCCCAACGACGATCATGATCTCGCTTTCATCTGGATCAGCCCTATTCGAGGAGTGCGGTTAGCGTACGGGAGCGGTCAGTGCACGGATGGTGACGACTGCCACCTGGTCGCGAAGGTTCCAATGATGCGCACAGGTATCTGATGTCGTGCTGAAGTGCGCTCCATGCTCTGCACACACATGTGTGGAGTGAGCGGCAGGATTCGTCGGCACCAGACATGGCCAGGTGTTCACGCGATTCGATGTCAAAATCACGCATGCATATTCACAGAAGTTGTTCTGCGAGGTGATATCTACTGCTGCAACGCAGGGTTTTGACCGTATCGTGCTCGAAGAATCTATAGCAAGCAAGTGCACCCTCAGGGAAGAAGTGGTCATGGTTGTGGTGCACTGAGTGAGCGGCATTGGCGTGCGAGTTTGACTTGTTGCTCTCTTCGATGTCCAGACTCTTCATCGAAGCCTGGCTGAAGAGGCTGTCTTTTCTTGAGCTACTCATCGTCGTGTTCCAACTCTCCCCACTCTCCCGACTCACGACACAAATTAAGTTCAGTTAGCAGAATTGTCCAGAGGCGGGCCCGCGAGGTGCCGGTGGCGGAAGGTGATCTTCGAGATCACAGGGGGTCGCGGGATCGCGCCATCCCCGCGTCCCCGCAAGGATTACCACAACTTGTGCTGCTCCGCGACGCAAACCCCTGTGCAGCTAGTTGGGACCACACCGCTGCAGGGTGATGGCGTCGTGCATGGAGTCTGCCGCTTCGAATCCCTCGCGCCAAGGCGCGTGTGGGAGGGGCAAGAGGGCGCCAAGGCCGTGGAAAGCCGATGCTGGCACTTCTCCGACGCTGCACAGACCCTGCTCACTATCTGTTCTGATTGGTACTGGGCTGAAATCCCCTATCGTGTCTGCACTGCTTCTTGTGGCCTTGGGATCCTGCGGAGCCGGCAATCAAGGGCTTGGGTTGCACAGAGCGCGGTTGCAGCGGGAGGCTCGCAGCCTTGCATATCTCTGGGTCGACACACCTAATGGGCCCAAACTTTATCGTACTGACCCGTCAGAACAGCCCCTGAAAGTCAAGGAGCACCCAAATGGCACCGTGATGATAGTTGACGACGGAAAGCCGTGCTTCATCTGTAGGTAAGAGTTCCCAGCTCCCGCTGCACGGTCGGTTGCGTGGGAAGCTTGAGCGCCAAGAATTCCTTTCACAAAGGCGCTAATCTGCGCTGGTTCCAACTTTACCAGGGGGAAAGCCGCGGAGACTGCTGCTCTCGCGAAATTCGGTCAGTTCGAGGCACAAGGAGGCACGACTGACGCGGCAGGGCGGGTAGAGGCGGCGCTGATGGCGGTCCGGGAAAAAGAGATGGAGCGGGAGCGGCGTGAAGCAGCAGCAGAAGAGAGGCAGGAGAGGGAGAAGAGGGAGGCGGCTGCAGCGGCTAAACCGTCCCTGGGCGACAAGAATGCAAGCGACGAGGCGTCGGTCGACAGCCCTCCCTCGAGCCCCGTGCGCTTCACCGCGGATGGCGAGGCAAAGTTTGGCGCTGCGGCAAAAGGCCTCGATATGAGCGACCCGCTGACAGCGGCGCTGGCGATGAACGACATGCTGGGGGGGAGCCGCGGGCGGGGGCGGGGGCGGGGGCGGGGGCGGGGGCGGGGGCGCGGGCGCGGGCGCGGGACGGATGATGCCTTCGTTTCACCTCCAGTAGTGCCGACTGTGAGGCTCAAAGGCTGGTATCGCGAGGGTTCGTCAATCGCAGGCGCGTTTCCGGATGTAGGAGGAGCGGAGGGCCTTGATATCGGCGGATGGATGCGGGGTCTGTTGCTTCGGCCGCAGCGGCGATTGCGCGGGGGCGGTGCAGATCAGAGCAGCGCGGCAGACCGCGGGGAAGGTCTGGAGGGACCTGGCAAAGCGGAGCGGGGGGAAGCAGGAAGAGAATCGTACGCCTCGGATGATGGTATCGGCCCTGGGGCAAGCGAGCCAGAGAAAGTGTGGAGCCGGGGCGAGACCCCGGCATCCCTGCGGTACGCGCCCGCGCAGGCGCCAGGAAAGAGACTCGCGCGCGGCACCCGAGCGCACCACGCACTGCGCACCGGTGCTGACCGAGCGGCGCGCTGGCCGCGCAGGCTTGGGTCGACCTCGCCTCTGCGCGTCGAGCTGTCGGGAAGCGCGCCGCTCTTCTCGCCCACCGCACTGCACTTCCGCTCGGCCGAGGAGGACGCGCGGACGCCCGGGCGGAGGTACTTTCGGCCCCCGCGCGCCCGCGCCGCCGCGGGCCCTGAGCGCGGCGCGGTTCGGCGCGGCGCGTCGCAGGTTCGTCACTGAGCCTCCCGCGGGGACCCTGCGCGTCGAGGCGGAGGACGGGGTGGTGGAGGGTGGGCTCTTCCCGCCGCGGGCCGACGGCGCGGAGGGCGCGGACTGCGCGGAGGGCGCGGAGGGCGAGGACGCGGCG
>Ga0115567_10007913_pt1 | contig 10039 bp, 10 predicted proteins | sample COGITO_mtgs_1204_2_FD_88679 | JGI IMG/M metagenome (GOLD analysis project Ga0115567, IMG submission 88679) | Pelagic marine microbial communities from North Sea - COGITO_mtgs_120412 | ecosystem: Environmental > Aquatic > Marine > Epipelagic | place: Germany:Helgoland, sampling site Kabeltonne... | reverse complement strand
TGTAGTTGCGTTTGCTGATAAGTTTTAGCTTGGCTGAGTAACCCGGCTTGACGCAGGGCTTGTTCCGCAGCGACTAAAGCAAAATGACTAAATGGGTCCATTTCACGTGCCAATTTGGCGGGTAAAAATTGATGAATATCGAGGCCTCGAACTTCACCAGCAATTTTTACTGCAAAATCGGCAGTGTCAAATTTTTCAATCTGACCAATGCCGGACTGCCCTACTTTGGCCTTGGCCCAAGCCTGCTCTAAATCTAAACCTAAACAACTTAAATGACCAATGCCAGTGATTGCCACTAAACGTCGTCCCTGATGATCCCTATATGCAGCATTCACCGATAGCGCTCCTCTTTCATTTCTTTCAATGCAAGCGCTTGGCGCTGACTCAATGTTAAAAATACAATGAAGCGAAGCATACCATTTTTTAGAGGAAAAAGGATAATCACCAGCCTGGGATCTTGGTTGAGTAAATAGGTGTTTACTCTGGCCATCGTGACTATTTGTCGTGACTATTTAAGGCAGACAACTACTTAAAAGAAGCAAACACCATCTGCCACCAGAGGGTAAAACTTGCCGCCAACAGTAAAGCTCTTTTTTGCCAATCTGCAATAACGCCATTGGTCAGGCGACAGTCTTGCAAAAGTCGTTGCACCAACTCATGTTTCAATGGCAAGGTCGATAAGGCGGCTGCCTCTAATACCTGACAACACTCTGGCCATAAGCTCGCCCAATGCTGTTGAGGGCCTTTCGCAAGGCTTTTAAAGTCTGTATTAAAACGAGAGTCATTATGCTCAGCAGGGCCAAGTAAATCTGTAAAAGCTGCGGCTAAATACTGGCCGCCAATGACGCCAGTTCGATGTTGCTCTGTATTAAGTTCACTGATAACGTCAATTACATCTAAATCTAAAAATGGCATGGCAAAGGTCAGCCTATGCTGATTAGCAATTCGCGCCAGTGGCCCTAACATTGGTTGTAAATGCCAGCGAAACAAACCAGCTTGGGCTTGCTCGAGGCCGCTCCAAGTTTGCCATTCTGGTGGAATTTCTTGCTCTAGCGCCAGACCTTCAAGCTCAAGAGATTCAATAAAATCATCGGCGAATAAAGTCTTAGTAACTGCTCGCTGATTAATATAAGAGCGCATCGAAGCAAATTGATCATAAGCCGCCGAATCACAATTTTGCCGTTGCTGCCAACGCTGGGCTTGAAACACCTGATGATAGCCAAACAAAATATCTTCGCCTAATGGCAACACTAAAAAATTACCCTCTTGTTTATTAATGAGAGTTTTTGCCCAATGATAGGCATTAAAATCGCCAAATGGTTGTCCCCAAAACCGCACGAGCTCTGTTAAAGATGGTGGTCTAGAAGTTACAATAGTTTCGGTTTGAGTCTGAATTGCATAGGGACTGCGACGCTCAAACAAGCGCCGTAGAATCTGGCTGGACACACCCTCACCGTCGAGAATTTGCACTGTTTGCTTACCGGATTGCGCTAAGATTCTATCCACACTGTCGCACAGTGCTTTCGCGCAATCTTGGTGGGTTCTAGCCACGACTGATTGCTCTTGTAAAAACTGCCAGTAACAGGTTTGGCGAACTTGGCCACGTTCGGCCAGTATAATCTCACCAGGTTTTATGCAGCGAACTTTGCGCAACAGTGTGTGACCAGCGCCTAAGCTACCACTCATTAACAAACTATTAAACGCTTTTGGCTCAAGACTGGGCATTTCCAATTGAGCGAGCGCTCTTTCTGATGAAGCGAACCAAAGATGGTCACCATCTTGGTGTACATATAAAGATTTTAAGCCAACCGGATCTCGAAATAGCAACAAGCGCTGTTCATTTGGATCCCAAATCACCGCTGCAAAACTCCCGCGCAACATAGGCACTGCAAGTAGGCCTTTTACTTGATACAGTTGCAATAATAACTCGGCTGCATTGTTAATTTTTGCACCATCTGAACCAAGCCGGGACACCAGCTTTGGGGTGTTGTGGAACTGACCATTGAGCCACACTAAGCAACCTGTGTCTTCACAACGAAAACTGCTTTCTTGTAGCGTGGGGTTTAACAGGGCTTCAAGCCGTAATCGATGATCACTAAACGATAAGGGAACGTCTGTATCTTGTGCGACCAACGCCGCCATGGCTGCAATTTTTGGCTCACACGGGATGCGAGATCCACCAACTGCAAAGACTCCAACTAAACCTGACATGCAACTTCCTTTCTGCATTGGCACTACTAAATTGGCACTATATGAGTGGGTTATAAACCCAGCTTTTTTATAGACCCTAAAAGCTGGGTTGTCTTAAGTATAGTAAGCAAGAGCTTGTCTGTCCAAAAATTGATCATCGATGTACACCACTGCCTTTGAGCATGGATTCATTAGCCGGCGTTACTGGTTCGATTAAATAGGTATTGTCTTGCGCTTGATGACTCACCACTTGAATAGTATCGCCAGCTTTGAATCGGGTTTTACCAGTGGTTCTCACTTGAACCAATAATCCAACGTACTTGGAATCGAGCCGAGCCTCACCAAAATCTTGATCGACCCTGGATGTACGCACCTGACCAGTCGCCCCTAAACAATACTCTGGCCATAACGCTGACCGAAAGCTAAAGAGGCCACTAAAGGCTTGTATTAGCTGACCAGACACCACGAGCCCAACCACCAACGCCCCAAGCAACACCACTAATCCAACTGGCCATATCAATAACGTATCGGTGATAATGAGCGGCAATGCATCCACTGCCCAATAGCTGGCAACCCAGCCAATCAAGGTCATAAGCCCTATAGCCACGGTAGCTGGTACGCCAACGACCCCAAAAGTAGTCAACCTATTGAGTACAGGTCCCGGATCTACAAACAAATGATCAAACTTATTAATTGAAATCGGCGCAAAATCTAAGATTATTAAAAGCCAGTACAATAATTGGAGCACCAGTAATAGCGTCAATATAATCGTCGGAAAAGACATCATAATCGAGACAAATTTATTGGCTTCAGGACTTAAAAATACAAAACTCATTGATCTTCCTTGATAGAATTTAAAGGGGATTTGTTTAAAGTCTAGATTATATTCTATGCTCTACCCATAGCGTTTAAAATTTAAACACCATACAACAAGGCTATTTAATGAACACCTCGCCAACTGTACATGCGCCTATCCATATTGCCCAATTAGGCAGTTTTATTGAAAAAGAACCAGGCGAAAAGCTTTTAATCGAACAAAAGAGCGCTGTGCGTTATGGTGATGCTTATTTGCTGCGCTATGAACAGGGTGAAGCATGGGTGTTTTCCTACGGGGTATTGGTCTGTTGGAATTTAAGCTTTGACGAGCGCCAAGCCCTGTTTGCCGAGCTTGCGCCGGTTTTGCACGACCATATTGCAAGGCCCCTGAGCGAGCAATACTCTTATGTTGTGGATTTAAATGAAAACTTTAATGTGCATCATGATCATATTCGTTTAGACAATGATGATGATTTAACCAGGCTTGCTCTAAGCCATGCCTTTGCTCAATCAGAAAAATTAGCTTTTTTTGAAGAGCAAGCGCAAACCTTAATTCGACGAAACAAATTTCTTTCAAAAGAGCTGGCACAAAAAGGTCGAATTTCTCTAACTCGTAGAGATCTGTCTAAGCTTCGTGGTGTTCTGTTCGACACCAGTAGCGATATTACTTTGAACTTCAACCTGCTGGACACGCCTGAGTTCTTTTGGGATTATCCAGAAGTGGAACACTATTATCAGCGCCTGGCTGGCTATTTAGATTTAACCTCAAGAATGACAATCTTAAACCGTAAAATTGAAACCATTCATGCCCTGCTAGACATGCTGGCATCAGAACAAAATCATAAACACTCGGCATTTTTAGAGTGGATTATTATTGTGTTGATTGCGGTGGATATTATGGTGTATTTTTTAGGTGGTTAATGGCTGGTTAGCGTGCTTTAGCTACATTTCAAAAAGTAACAGATTAAAACTATACGTTTAAAATAAACAGGTATTAGGCTAACTCATTCGTGCTCTAATAAAGGTTCGAATTTCAAGATAACAATAATACGAGGAACTACCACATGACAATTGAAAAACCATCAGCACAAAGCACAGCAGAGTTTGCAAGTATCCAAGACACAGCCAGGGCCAATGGTGTAACAGATAATAACGACAAAATTTTAACTAAAGATGAATATATAGCTTATCAGGCAGCACAAAACCCGCCAAGAGGAAAGGGAGAGGCAGAGACGGCGTGGGCAACAGAGTTTGAGACAGACGGCGTGCCGAAAGATCAAGTAGACCTGCAACAATATTCAGACAGCAATTTATTAGGAGTGCAGGAGAAATCTAGCACTAGTCTTGATGAGATTGATGCACCCCCTGAAAAACGAGCGAGAATGAACGAAGAGCTCTCCAGAATTTTGGTGGAATATATGAGTAAATCTACCAATGAAAATAAACCAAAGCCTTAGTAAAGCTTAGATAAATAAAAAAAGTGTTAATCAATATTATATTATTTAGATCAAATTTAGCTTCATAACAATGCAGTATTTCGCGATAGCTAATATTGCGTTTTTATTGCTACTGTTTTACTCAACAGTAGCGGCTATGAGATAAGACCGCAGTATCAAAGGAGTAATTACCTCAATGAAAGACTTTTTTTCATCACAAGAATTTCAAGACCACAATAACCATCTTAGAAGCTTAGATACCCTATATGACGTTATTGAAAAGTTGCTCATAAAGCTTGGCTATGACGACGAGAAATGCATTAAAATGTGGGATTTAGAAGTTGCCCTGGATGAAGTTGTGGGTTTAGATTTTGAGCAATGTGACTATATAACCAAGCTTGTGTCAACTCAAAATAACAGCTACACGTCTATCCATGAAATTCAAGAACTTAAAAAAAATGTAAAGAGTGAAGCATTTAAAGACAGTTTTTCCCTTTACTTAAATCGAATGGCACAAGAATAAAGTCACCATTAAGCCCTCTAATTCCCCCCTCAACTGCTGGTCATTTCTTATAGACTATGTGGCCAGTGACTTCCCCAGTGCTGTGCCACCTCAGCCAAAATAGGCTATCTCCCACTTCAACGATAAAAGTTTGATATTTCGATACACAATTTTTGAGACCTAAGTCCCACAAATTTAAATTATTTTTTCTTTTGCCATCACTATTCGAGTTATTTTGGCTTTTATTTTGGGTTAATCTCAGCTAAAAGCCACACCTTCAAATCATCATTAAAATTTAACTGTTGATAAATCAATCTTTTACAAAAAAGACGTTGGTTATTATTGTGTGGATCAGTCTTAATAGCTAAGGCTTTTTGTGTAGAACTAATTTGCTAGTATAAAGATATGGAGTCTTTTTTATAAAGACGGTTTTACTCAAGGCGCTGTCATGAAGCAAGCTGTAAGAATAAGATCAGTAGTTGTACTGATTAAAGGCATGACCTTTATTGAGTTGCTGGTCACGATGTTACTTGCCATGTTACTTATTGCGGTGGGCATGCCTGGTTTTGTGAGTTTACGACAAAGCCAAGCGCAAGCAGCTGCCATGAATCAAACCTACGCCCTTTTACAATTTGCCCGAAGTGTGGCGGTGACTGATGCCAACCGAGTGACTTTTTGCAGCTCGACTGATGGTGCCACTTGTACAAATAACGATAACTTTGCAGTTGGCGCTGTAGTGCTGTCGCAAAACCCAGATGCAAGCCAAACACTAATTCGTGTGGTGGACCCAATCACCAGTAAAAATTTTAAACTCACTTTACAAGGTTTTGCCTCAGCCACTCAATTGGTGTTTACAGACACTGGTGAAATTGAAAATCTCAACAGTAATGCAAGCTTGGTGTTTTGCGATCCAAGAGGCACAAAATTTGGCGATGCACTGGTAATTAATCCACTGGGCATGGTGCGAAGCGCTAGCGATGATGATGGTGATGACATTATTAATCTACACGATCAATCAAATATTGTCTGCAGCAGTTAGCAACGAGGTATAAAAATGCGATTAGATTCAAGACCAATAATTATCACCAGACAAAAAGGTGAAACTTTGATTGAAGTCATTGTCGCAACTGTCGTTTTTGCAGTTGGCATTCTTGGCAACCTCGGTTTACAAAGCGCCTCGGTGCAAAGCAACAAAAGCTCCTTGCATCAAACTAAAGCTATTATTGCCGCCAATGACATTGCCCATCGTATTCGCGCCAATCGATCAGCTGCGCTCACCGGTGAATATAATGGTTATGTATCAACTAGCCCTCCATCAAATCCTGGTTGTACTTTAGTGCCTTGCAACTCTGCCAATATTGCTCAATACCAGCTTTTTGATTGGAGCCAAAATTTTAGCAATGTGTATGGTGATGATCGTTTTATTAACTTATTGCCAGATGGTGCTGCCACTATTAATTTTGACGATGTTAATAACGAATATTCAATTGAAGTCAGTTGGACCGAGCAAGCTTATGAAAATTCTGACAAGGGCTCTATTAAAAGTAATCGTACGCGGGCTCATCGCTTGATTCTTACAATATAGTTTTAGGACTGAGCATGGCTGTAACACATTTAAAGTCAATTCAACCAAGACAACATCAAGGTTTTTCTTTGGTGGAAATCTTAATCGCGAGCGCTTTAGGCTTGTTTTTACTGAGCGCTATTGTGCAGGTCTTTAGTCAATCACAAGCCACTGTCATGATCAACCAAAGTATTAATGAAACTCAAGATCGAGGCCGCACCCTACTGCATCATCTTGGCTTTAATTTAAAGCAACGAGGCTTTCAAGGCTGCTTGCCACCCATTGCTTTAGATGTCAATAAAGTGGATGACATTGATTGGATTCATGATAGCCCGGTTATTGCTCTCGCCAAAAAGATACAACCTGTGCCCTATAGTCAAACGGCGCTACAAGCGTTTGAAGTGAGCAGTGCTGGCGTATTTTCACCAGCACCTTCTAGTCAAGATTTGATAGATCTTGCAACAGGTAGCATAGGCGTCTTTCCAAAACCACAAAGCGATGTGATCCGCATTCAGTATGGCGATCGTAGATCAACACCGCTTATCAACACCATGAATACCGAAAACAGTGCCATTGAAATTGGCAACAACGCTTTAGGCTTGGAAACCGGCGATATTATCATGGTCGGCGATTGCACCGCTGCGGATATTGTCACCATCACTAAGGTCAACAATATTGCAGGCATCGTTCAATTAGAACACGGCCTTAGTGATAATCGACAAGTAAGCTTAACTAAACCCTATAGCACTGATGCTCGGGTCCGCCGGTTTCGGCAATACACTTATTTCGTGGGTGACTCTGGCCGCCAAACCAAACGCCAAGATGTAATTTTTAGTCTGTATCGATTGGACTATAACGACACCTTAGTAGAGCTGTCCGAAGGCGTTGACTACTTACAGCTGGCCTATAAAAGCTCGAGTTCACTTGGCGTGCAAAATATTACCGCCGACTCAGCGGTATTCAATTCAATGAAAGTGATTGGGGTTGACGTGGGCTTGCTCGTCGTTGGACTGAAAGACGTGTTAAGTAGTGACGACACTAAAGTCTATCGGTTACCAGGCGCAGCAGTCGGCCCAGCAACAGGTATTGAATATGTGCCAAACAAGTTATTGAAGACGCCATTTCAAAGTTATGTGGATTTAAAAAATAGAGGTTGATATGCACAGATTACAAGATCGACCAATAGCCAGATTGCAGCGCCAGCAAGGCGCCAGTTTAATTGTTGGCTTATCACTGCTTTTAATACTGGCTTTGATCAGCCACTCGTCCGCTGAAATTGGTATCAATGGTGAAAAAGTGGCTCACAATACCAAACTTATTTTAGAAGCAGAGCAAGCGGCGCTGTCGGCCAATCAACAAGCTTTTGAAATCGATAGTTATATCAACACTGCACTGCGATACATTGACGAGCCGAATTTTAATAATTGGCCAGAATACGCGCTAGCAACACGGCAGAAAGACCATGCAACGCAAGCCACACTGAGCACGACTCGCGTAGCGTTACGAGGCTACTCATTAAACGCTGGTCAATCCATTAAGCAAGTACTGCTCGAAGTCGATTCAACAGCGACAATTCATCAAAGAGTTGATCGGCGAGTTGCACAAGGCTGGATCCGCGTCGGTGCAAACTAAATTACACAAAATTTTCATAAGTCATCAGCACATGGGGCATTGTATGACACGTTTAAAAACCACGATTAGTCGATCTATTGTTCACAGTATACTCGGCGTTCTTAGTCTGTTACTTGGGTCAAACATCGTCGCTGATGATACTGAAATTTTTGTAAGCCGAGGTACTAGTTCATCTCAAACTGTGAAGCCAAATGTACTTTTTATTTTGGATAACTCTGGCTCTATGTCTGGCGCTTCTTATGACGCCAATGGCAATCGCTCACCGCTGAGCCGTATGGAAAACATGAAGGTGGCTTTTGAAGACGTTTTAAAAGATGCAGCTGGCATCAATGTAGGATTAATGACATTTAATGGCGATGGCGGCTCAATTTTATACCCAGTGGTGGACATTGATCAAGATTTACCCTCAGAAGACGAATTAGAATCCAATATTGGTATGACGTCTGGCGCGGACGATGCAGTAGAACTGAAAAGTTCAGGTAATGTTTTTGTGGACGATAAAACCTTACTGATAGCGCATACGCCTGATCGTGACAACGTCAGCAACGTGGTTGGTCTTTTAGAGCAAGCAAGTGATAACCCAGAACAAGGCGCATCAAGCGGCGACCTGTACACCAATCAATTTCAATTTAATATGTACTCACCTCAGGTGAATGCCCTTCGTTACTTTAATCTTAATATTCCAAATGGTGCAACAATTGTTGATGCCCGCCTTGAATTTACCGCCTCACGCAATGACGACGGCCATGTGCAATTACGCTGGCGTGCTCAAAGAGCAGATAATCCGCTTTCGTTTTCAAACGGTGCACTTGATGTTCGTAACAGATACACCCAGAGATCACAAAACTACGTGGATTGGGAGCTGACCGGTCAAGACGCTTGGCAGTCTGGTCAAAAGTATGTGTCGCCTAATCTTGCGCCTGTGATTCAAGAGATCGTTAAACAGACCTACTGGGATCCAAATGACGCTTTAGTCTTATTAGTAGAGCACATGACAGGCACAGGTCAAAGAGCAGGCACTTTACGACGAGACAGTGGTAGTGGCGCTGCTGATACTCAAGGGGAAACGGGTTCAGGCACTATTCTTCGATTAACCTACACCATGAACCCTAGCATTAATCAAACTATTGGCCTGCGATTTGATAATATTAATATCCCCAAAGGCGCTATTGTTAAATCCGCTCGAATTGATTTTGTCTCCAGCAATGACAACATTGATGCAGATGCTGTGCAAATTCAAGTCAAAGTTGAAAACACTGGCGACGCCCAACCTTTTTCTAATAATCGCTACAACCTGTCAAGCCGTACCAAATTTAACGACATCGTAAGCTGGCATCCGGACGATGCATGGACTTTTCAACAAACAGTTGCTGGCCCGGATGTGAAATCTCTGGTGCAGCGAGTGGTCAGCGACTCCAATGGCTGGTGTGGCGGCAATGCTATGGCCTTTTTCTTAGAACCAAAAACCAACAGCGACATTATGACTCGGCTAGCCCATGCCTATGAAGCTGGCATAGGTAAAAAACCGACGCTCACGGTGAGCTATACAGGCGGCCAAGGCGGTTGTATCCAGCGCAAATGGACTGATCAAATTAACGCTGGGGAAAACGACGCCTATCAAAGTGGTGATAAAGGCACCACTTATAATAGCGATAGCACCTTAAAATTTGACTCAAATAATTACCTAGGGTTGAGGTTTGAAAACGTGCCACTTGAGCCAAGCAGCAAAGTCGTTGAAGCCTATCTCGAATTAACCGCAGCCGATAATGATACAGGGTCAATTCGTGTGACCATTGCTGGCGAAGATGATGCCAATGCCAAAGCTTTCCCCCAGAGTAAGAAAAACTTGAGTCGAAGAGCGACTACAACTAATACCACAGCGTGGGATCTTAATAACTG
>Ga0115567_10007912_pt1 | contig 10039 bp, 17 predicted proteins | sample COGITO_mtgs_1204_2_FD_88679 | JGI IMG/M metagenome (GOLD analysis project Ga0115567, IMG submission 88679) | Pelagic marine microbial communities from North Sea - COGITO_mtgs_120412 | ecosystem: Environmental > Aquatic > Marine > Epipelagic | place: Germany:Helgoland, sampling site Kabeltonne... | reverse complement strand
CGCCGCGAGCTTTCCCCATCTGCCACGCACAAGTGGAATCAGTCCTGTGCTTTGGTGATGTTTAGTTGGCGCACGCTGTAGCTCGACCGCGCAAAGCAGCCAGGCCATGGTACAGCAGATCGGATCGTTCAGCCGCGAGCGGGGCAGGGGCAGTACGAGGTCAAGATGCGCTCCTCGAACCATTTGATGCGGAGATCAGCCTTCCTGTCCTTTTGCTCATCATGATGTTCCTCATCTCCCATCCTGACGGCCGAACCCCCCTAATGGAAGAAGCTCGTCCGCCGTCGGTCGCGCCCCCGCTGGCGCTCCGTCAGTTTGAAGACTGGCAAGAGGTTACCTGAAAAAAGTAACAGCTGTTGTTATGACCATATGGGATTCCTACAGGTCGCGGAGGGGTCTTGTTGTATGTTGACTTTTGACCTTAACCCAACTAACCCTAACGGAAAATTGGTGGAACAGCGGCGGGCCCGTTTCTGAAGCTGCAACCTGTGGTCTGCGGTGCCACTGGTAACTTCATGGCTTGAAGTTGAGTTTGGTGGTATGGTCCCGTTTGGCTGCTACTACCGATGCTCCCAGATTGGGAGACGCGGCAAGCACGTAAGTTCAGCGAGTAGATTTGGCGAATGGTCTGATTTCTGAGGATCTTGTTCGACCTGAGTGATGAGGGCCCAAGCCTCAATGGTGCAGGGAGACTCTGAGCTCGACGATGCAGAGAAACTCATGACGTTTCGGGAAGTGCATCGCACAGACTCTGAAACAAAGATCGCTCATGGAGTGCACGAAGGTGTCAATGAAAGGATCATGCAGCCCTCTGAAGAACGACACCTCAAGCACGGTTGGCTTCACACAGGACCAGACGGGTGCGAACCCCTGCACACAACTAAAAGTCCGCACCAACACCAAAGTCAAGAGCGATGATTCAATATCTAGGGGTCGAGGCATTCTAAATCGCTGTGATCTGGTAGGTGCGGCGACCCAGGTCTGTACGGGGGGGAGGTCATCGCAGGACGGCCACACGGATCAGGGTGCATTCTTCTCAAGAACGGTAATTCGTACGCCGGTGAATGGCGCTCTGGCAATTTTCACGGGCTTGGGTGTGCTGCAATGGCCGATGGAGGCGTGTACGCTGGCGAGTTTGAGCAAGGGAAGCCTGAAGGCAAAGGCGTGTTGGAAATGCAGGACGGTGCAAGGTACGCGGGGGAGTGGCGCGCTGGCACGAAGCACGGCCTGGGAGTTGAGCTCGTAAGAGCTGAGAGAGAGACCACGAAACTCAATTTGGCTTACTTCGAGCATGACTACCTGCAGGAGTACGTCCTGGGACCCGATGCGACAGGGCGTGCCTGCGACACGGAGCTGGACAAAGCTAGCGCTGCTGCGCGCGCGGGCGAAACGGCCGCCGCTGCTGCTCGCAAGGCTGCAGAATGTGCAGAACAATTAGGCCACGAAAACGATGGCCAGGTTTAACCATGGCCCCGACACGTACCATCCGCGTCTATTCCAAAGTCGAACACAAACCCAAACCCAAACCCAAACCCAAAACGCAGGGAACTCGGAATACCTCTGGGCAAGCTCGGTCCAAGCAGAAGAGTAACAAGGGAGAGTGTGAGTTACAGCGGAACGTTTCTGTACGTATGAAAAGGAACGAAGCCATCGAGGATGAACTGGTGGCGTCCTTGCTTGAACTTCGTGCGCTGGACCTGCGCGAGCGTCGAGAGCGAGTGGAACTAGCGCAGGCAGAAGTGCGCGCTGGCTCTCAATCCACAGTCCTACCAATCCCTATACAAGCACGAGGCGAGGGCGAGGTGCAAAAAAGGCGTGCAGCTGTCGCGGCGCTTGCTGAGGCAATGCAAGCAAAACGAGCAGAGGTGGAGTACGCCGAGTCTCTGCTCCTATCACACTCTAAGCTCGTGGGAGCGCGCTTGGAGGATCTTGCGCTGATGAACGGTAACAGAAAACTGGTGAAAGGTTGTGAGGCGCCTACACCAAGTACGTCGCCTTCGTTAGCCCTCGTGCGACCTTTATGGGGTCAGATGCACCGACCCGGGATGCACGAGCACCAAGGAATGCCCGCCGAGCCACGCAGTGACCGACCACCATGGGGAGCGGGGGCCGGGCTACGGCAGTCGATGACCGTAGATTTGAAGAAGCAAGGAGGACTGCTCGCTACCCGTCTTCTTGCTGGGTCGGTGGATCGGCGAGTGCCGTCACGCTATCGCACGAATCGCTTGGAGAGCCTGCCTGGGGAGGCACGGGGATCCGTGTCACCAGATGTGGCAAAGGGGCGCGTAAGAGCAGGTGTGACGGGAAGCTTGTCCGTCCCTCTCGTGAACCGACATGAGAGCTCAAGTCCACAAAGAGACGCTGACGTTTTGGGTGCCCATCTGAGGACCGGGGCTTCAAAGGGGGGAAGGGGGTCCTTCTCGCCAAGCATCCAAGGTAGACGGCACTCCACGATTTCGCCGCTGGGCGGGCACGAGCAGAGGCGCAAGCACAGCCTCCATCAGTCTGTCCTGTCGCCAAAGAGCAACGGCAGTATGCGTGTGAGGCTGGAACAAGCAAGTCAGGAGAGCTGGCAGCGAGAAGGAATTGCTAGTCGGGGCAGGGGAAGACGTTCCCGGAAGGAAACGTTCAAGACTACCGCGGAGAAAAGAGATGACGAGCTGATTGCTTGGGCGACCGTTGCGCCGCTTGACTGGACCGCGTTATTGACTCCCAACCGCAGCGGTTCGCGCCCTGTGCCAATAGAAGTGGGGGATGAGCCTAGCGCTTGGGCGGGCTGGCACAAAGGGGCATCGAGAACCGGGCCGTCGAGTGAGGCGTCAGAGCAAGAGCTGCAGGATGGTCTTCGGTCTATTCCTCGGCAGGCACCGTGGTTTGGGGGCAAAAAGAGCTCTACCGACGGTGCCCACAAACTGCCGGTCGACTTGAGCTCACCCAACAAGTCGAATTCAGGATATGGTACTCATGGAAAGCCAAAAAAACGTGCGCGACAAGTTGCTGAAGGGCGGAGTGGACAGACCTCGCCTGGGGGTGTCAGGGGATTACGTAGTGCGGTTCCGTGGTTGGGAGGCGGTGCTTCTCGGGAGCTCACGCCACACAGGCTCAGTGTTCCTGCCCAGCAGGGGCATACGGTTGTGGAAAATGGAAGGACTGTGAGCAAGGCTCGGAAATCGGTCGGCCCCGCAAGCTCCCGTTTACTAACACCGGAGCGACGTCGCCGAGTAGCGGAGTGGCTTTGCGATTTGGAGGCGGAGGCCGAACGAATGTTTCGAGAAGGAAACGCTTCTCTTGCGCGGCCGCGGACCCCCCTCATCTCGAAAGTGGCGAAAAGATTCTTTGTTGGAAAGAAGGGAGGGAACTACGGATCACGCTGTGACATCAAGTGGAGCCCTATTCCGCAATATTTTCGCCAATCGAAGCAAACTTCCAAGCTAGGACTGAGCCCCGCACAGGTCCGTGAGCTCGCACGCAAGAGTCTAGAGGGAAAGCTGCTCACAGATTCAGTGCAGCGCGACGGAGTGGTGGGACTATGATGTAGATACGCTTTACGCCTCCTCCGACACATTTTATGCCAACAGTGGGAAACAGAAGCAAATTCAGTAATAGAGAATGTTGCAGGCTAGCTTCCTGTGTAACTCTCTGTCTTTCGTGGGATGCAGCGCAGCTCGTGTCTATTTGTTTGTCTTATATGTTAGTTGTGATCCAGCTGCATTGAAATGATCGCTCGACGGAGCAGCGCTCACGGGAAACGAGGAAGCCTGCTCAAGTGTATTGGGCCGGGACATCAATGTTATCACAAAACCAGGGGGCTCGATTCAACCGTCATTTGCTTAAGCAACTCGTAAATCTACATTTTTTTTCCTTTCTTGACTCTTATTCCAAGGGGAGACAAGCATGTCTTCTCATTGTAGTTAATCGTGCGCAACGCAATCTCGATGAAACCTGAACAGCATCTGCGTACGCAAATATCGCATGCATCGCTAGCTGCACGCTGCAAGATCTGGTGCGGCGCAAAACACCGTGATCATTTAGGTGTGGCGCGTCAGTCCTCACAACGCTGCGTCGCTCTGAGCTGTGCGCCAAATTCAGCACCGACGCAATGTAGAATCTGAATTCGAACCCAAGTGCCTGCGGCCTCAGCTCCGTGATCTCACGGAAACATTCCACGGAAGTACTCCTCGAATCCATCTTGCTCTTGCTGCCCGGCCAAACCCCCCGTTTTGCCACCCCAGATCTGTCGCGCCTCCCTCTCCACTTCTTCCTTCACTACTGCCACTTCGGTCCCCGCACCAGATGCCCCTCCACCGCGATTCACTGACTCTCCAGCAGTGCCTGCAGCATCGTCATTTTGATATGCTGATGGATTTTCGTCTCCATCGTCTTCCAAAGCTCTTTGGGGTGCGTCTGGGGAGTTCTGCCCTCGGACCGACCTCGGACGCTTCCATTGCGTCGCTCCAGTCTCTGAGTGGTACCTGAAGCCAATTTTCCTATCAGCGATGTCTCGAAGTGTTCATTCAAATGTTCCAACAAGTATGCTTTCAGACGGAAGCTGGGCATTACCAATAAACTTTCCCTGTGCTCTTGGAAAGCACTTCGACCCAGTCCCCGTCTGTCCGATCTGATGCGATATCGCTGTCTCCCTCGCCTCCATTATCTTCTATATGCAATCGCTTTCCCTTCCTGCTGACAAATTGATCAATGCATTCGAATTTCAGCACGAATAATCATCCTACATAAACCATTTGTGAACCACCCAGCATTTTTGAAAGCACAGTCAGGTTCGAGTGACGTGCCTGGCATGCTTCGCCTCCTTTTTCGCACGCTTCTTTGCGAGCTTTTCCTCATTTTTTCGCTCCGCCTCGTCTCGCTGATATTTTTTATAATTCAATTTGATCCCGCAGTCCGGACACAACCTGAGTTTGACCTGCGAGAGGCAACGGTCAACCTCTGGAGATAGGTCCACGTACACGAACAACATGAATCAGAGAACTTTACCAGAGCGTTCTTGCGAAGCCCTTCCTCCTTGTACGTGAAATTCATCTCATAGCTAGTCAGTTCTCCATTAGCCGTGCACGACTGGTTTCCACACACGAATTGACCATCGCCGCGAAAGACCTATGCGAGGATTCGAGAATGATTCAATGAAATTATACTGCGTCCACTTCACGATTCAAGAAGTGCACAAAAGTCCCTCTTCATCTTTTTCAATAGGGGGGAAAGGGCACAGAAACCTCGCTCTGAGATCTCCAGCGCAATCCGATCCGCCCGCTTTTGTAATGACTCATGTCTGCAATACAGTACTCCTTGAATAGTTTGTCGTAGTACTTGACTGCCATTCGGGTTTCCCACTTGGACATATCCTGGCATGATGTCGCGTATCAGTTTTTCTCACCAGCACTAAACCATGGTCTTATCTTCGGGCCGCATGCTCGGAAAGTGACCTCCTCCTCGGGGTTGCGTATGAACTTGTGATTTTCCCGAAGAATTTCCAGGTCTGACTTTCCTGCGGCAGAAAGCTCTGTGTACTGCTTGATCTTCTCCTTTCCGTACGCGATGACGTACTGGTTGATAAACTGCTTGTGCCTCGAGTACGCATCGAGACCCTTCAGTGTCGCGTGCGACATCCACCCCGCAACACCCGCTCGCACCTCTCCCTCATGTCGCTCACCAGCTTCACGGTGTGGCGCTGCTGCCAGTCGCCGAGGTCCATGCTGGTGCGGAGCAATATCGTCCACAGGACCTAGCCTCGCATTGGAACCGCGCTCCGATGCGTAGTCCTCCGCGGCATGAGCCTCCAAGAATCTGCAGTGCGGGCATGTGAGGTCGGAAAATGCGATTTATCTTAACCACAGCCGCGAAGCGCGGGAGAACTGTAAGCCACTCAACTGACCGCGGCGCTCAGATTTGTTGGGAACATCATGAATAAGACGAGATCAGGGATCATCACCCGCATTTCGGAGCCTGATCTGCCATCACACGTCGATGCTCCAGATTTTTGAGACTTTCAGGACAAGTTGTTAACTTTTCTGCGACTCTGACACACCTGCGAGCCTTCGGGGCGTTTTGCGCATTGGCCCGGTCGCTGTCCGCGCCAGTGCCAACACGCGCACTTGACTGAACGCCTTGGCGCGTTTGGTGTCGTCTGTCGTCTGTTGGCTGCAAAACTTTGAGGTACAATGATCGGTGACGCGCGTGTAGCACAAGAGAGACTCGATGCTGAGGCAGCGATGGATTTGTCTTCTGAGCTGCAAGGCGCGCGGTCAGCCTACTTTGAGGCTCTCGAGGACGGAGAAGATGTAATCTGCTCTTTTACTAAGCGCTTTCCGATTAAATCGTTACTGATACCTTTCTATGAAGTATCACTCTTCCACGTTTGCTGCTCTGAGGACCGTGTTGCCCCTTTCAGGTGGAGAAGAAGAAGTTCACGTTAGTGCCCCGCGATGGCAACCTCCTCGAGAATCTGACCCCAAATCTAGAATTACACCACGACTCCTCTTAGCGCTCGTGGTTGGATCAGGTACGCGTGGACTTTGATTCACCAAAGGGGACAAGATGAACTTCGAACAGGGGTAACGGTGCGACAGGCCCTTTCAGTCTGCTGAGTGATTGCGTCCATCCCGAGCACATGAATGAAGTGATAAACGAACAGATGTTGGAAGAGTTAGCGTCAGAGAAGGAGGTGGCAAGAGAGGCCCTGTACTTTCTCGCTACAGCTCAGTGAGATTCCCCACGAAGAAGTTTTTCTTCTACTTTACGCGCCTGTGGAGACAAGGGCAAGGCAATCAGAACCAGTGACCAGGTTGATTGGTGCCACAGGTATCGATTGGGTCAACTCACAAAGGCTCGTGCAACTCTCAAGGATCTCCTCTCCATGGACCAGAATAACCGACAGGCAGCTGACCTGAAAGCCCTAGTGGAGAGCGTGTTGCAGCAGGAGGGTGTGATCGGCCTTGCTATTCTTTCGGGGGCCGTTGCAGCAGGTGTAACCCCACCCCGTGAGCGATGAAAGCTCAAGTGTGGCCAACGTTTCGTTCACAGCATATTTTCAGCGAAGTTTAGTCTGTATCGTGGCTGATCCGACAAATCCTTATGCAGGTGGTGCTGTCGCGATGGCAGTTGGAGCTGCGCTTCTGAAACGCAGATGACTTTCATCTGATACGCAACCCTTTAGCACTGCAGCGAGAGATTGAGTGCGAGAGGACTGTACATTTTCCGGGATGAGTCGCCCCTTTCAATTCATTCAGCGAGTACCACAAAACTTTTGGGTATCGAGGGATGTATTCAAGTGAACTTTTCTGAGGTTCCGCGTAGCCGAACCCGGGTGCTGCAGGCGATTGCACCAGATGAGTGTGATCTTAAAGGTTCTTCTGCGCATTCGCTCCAGGCTGTGACGGTACGCGCTAGTATGTCGGATGACGGCAGACATCCTTCAGTCTTGTCGCGTCAACCGTATCTCATCTCTGTACCCCAGTCTCCGTATGGCCCCCAAAACTCCGCGTAAACCGAGGTAGTTCTCATTGGATATTGCAGGCACACCCAGATTCTGGGCTGGGAGCAACCCCCTCAGCAATCTCAGGCTTGCCGTTCATATTCGCAAGCGATACAACACATTGCTGCGCGGAAGGGCGGAATCCAGGATCCTGTTGACGGCAGATTGTCATGGCAGCATTCTTACAATGAGCTTATCTACAAAGCTTTCGAATTCTAAGAAAGTACAGTCCACTGGCAAATGGCTAGCGCAACAAAACTTGGACGCTTACCCCATTCCACATGGTTTGGAGAAGAGCTCCCAGCTCCGGCCACGTCACCGCGTTCACATCGGGCCTGAAAAGGTACCGGTGGGGCATTAAACCGAACAGCTACAGAGAGGGAGCGAGGGAGAGAGGGAGTGAGAGAGAGAGAGAGAGAGAGAGAGAGAGAGAGAGAGAGAGTGTATACCTTGGAAAAAAGCAATCAAGCTACCAATCAAGACACGGGAAGCAGGAGGCAAGAAGCAAGAGAGCCCGACCTTCCGACGATGTCAAACTTGTCTTTCAGGGGAGGACGGCGGGAAGTCGCGATGTACCTGTGGAGGTGCGGCTTAACAAAGAGCAAATCAAGCCTGGCATTATGACAACTTTGTCCAAAAAACGACTGAGTGGAGGATCTTCAGACGGTCGGATTTGTACCAAATGATGATGGCTGCAGAGTAAATATCTGCTTTGTCGTTGTAATGCGCTGTGGCCTTCGCAACCACCTCAGGTGCCATGTAGCGCAAAGTTCCTGTGTGCCCCTTGTTGATCATAGTCTCACGTTCTGCCTGGTTGATCTTCTTTGACATGCCAAAGTCAGCAAGCTTGACAGTACTCAGGTCCTTGGAAAGCATCATGTTTGCAGGTTTCCTGCTCGCGATTCCCACGACAAGGTTACCGGCGTAAAATCCAGGAGAGGGATGCCTCCGATGGCAGGCATCGCTTCAGGGTCACGACGCTCTGCTCGACCCTGGACGCACTGGCTGTGGCCGGGTATAGCTCACAGGTCGCGATGAATGATGATAGGATTGCGGTTGTGGAGGAAGTCCAGGGCACGCAGTAGGTCTAAAGTCCAGCCGTACACCGTTCGACGCTCGAGAGGTTTACCGTTCCTACTCTGCAGGTAGCTCTCCATATTGGGCCCGGATACGAACTCCTCCAGGATAATAGGGTTCTTGGGGTCTATGATGACCTACGAAACAAAAGCCCGGCTCTCAAGGTCATGAAAGGCCCCCTGGTAACGCTAAAATCCTGAAAATGGGAAGTGAAGGGAAACGAAAGGGAGCGATGGTGAAAGGCAAAAAGGGTAGGGCAGACCGCTCCGTAGAATTCAACCAGGTTTGGATGTGCGCCCACCGTCATCATGATGTCGAGCTCCTGAAACCCCCCAATTGCAGGTCAGGAGGGAACGATGCGAAGATATTGTTCGCATGATGAGCCTCGGCAACTTTGTGCTCATAAAGAGTCTCGATGCCCACGGGGAATGGATCAATCAAGTGTACCATGATCAGGTCTTTATACGCTTGGCTATTGCTGTCGACTCCGTTTCTGAGCTTTTTGGCTGTCGAGGGATCACACGTAAATTGTTTTTGTGTTCAAGGTGAGTCTGCAGGACATGTCAATTCAACGCAGTGGAGAGAGAAGACTGTACAACCATGCACTTTCGTCTAAACCAGAGCCCTGTTCCTTCCTCATCTTCAGCTAGCTCATCCTCTGAGCTAGCTCATCCACCGAGCCGCAACGCAATTCACCAGGGACCGACATCCGCGCCACGAATCTAAACCGCACGAGGCACTGAAGCTTTTTGAAGGGGCCAGTCAGGGCAGAAGTACCGACACACGTGCGGCCTCGAAGAGTGGCGATGTAAATCAGTGCCATAGCTCCTTCCCCTGCGCAGGCAAGGTCGTTGGGGAAAAGCACATTTGCTGAGGGGAGAGAGGGTGCGATTAAGTGGCAGTCGAGGATCAGATTTCATTCTCCGGTTGAAGAGGCAGCTGAGAGACTAGTTGCATATTCTGAGTCGCACCAATTTTCTTTCCAAGCTGCACCTCGTCCATTCGCACCTCCCAGTGCCTGCCAGGGACGACGCCATTACGAGGGCCGAACAGGGGAGCTAGTTGCTTTCATCCTGTCCAGTCCGGCAGCAAGAAACACGGCGCGTGCAAACTATATAGGACATCATGGATAAGTCTTGAGTAGCAGGCCAGGGGCTCAGCGGGTGATATTTGCAGATACTGGAGCATCTGCCCGTTGAACTGATCCCAGAATCCGAGCAGCACGTGGCCAAGGGTTCTTACCCTCCCATGACATTGTGGAAGATGCCCTGCGGGTTGTGAATCGTTGTATCCCGGGCAAGACCCGTCTGACCCGCGTGTGCGTAAGACATCGCAGTGTTCTCCAACCCCTTTGAGGAACACCACAATGGGACAGCAGGCTCGTCCCTCACCCGCTCCGCGGTCCACAGATCTCTCTGCGGCGTAAAGGGCCAACAGAAAAGTAGTAATTCATGATTTAGTGGAGGACTTCCT
>Ga0115567_10007909_pt1 | contig 10040 bp, 8 predicted proteins | sample COGITO_mtgs_1204_2_FD_88679 | JGI IMG/M metagenome (GOLD analysis project Ga0115567, IMG submission 88679) | Pelagic marine microbial communities from North Sea - COGITO_mtgs_120412 | ecosystem: Environmental > Aquatic > Marine > Epipelagic | place: Germany:Helgoland, sampling site Kabeltonne... | reverse complement strand
TGCGTTAACACTAGCAACCTTAACCATTTCGCTTATCCCTTCAAACCCTTTGGCTGCACGTACGTCGGGGGCGAACGCAAGTGCGAAGTTACCACTCCCACAAAAAAAGTCATATAAGGTGTGTGTTTTATTAAGAGACAACCATGAGTGCACATTTGCTAACATTTGTTGATTAACAAACTTATTCACCTGCAAGAAATGATTGCTTTGAACGCTCAGTTTGATGTTAGCTTTATCTTCAATAAGAATTGAATCATGGATTTCGCCTGCATTTAGTTTTGATGGATGCAAACTAATTGACTCGGACGATTTATCGCATATTTGCACATGACAGCGGCTACTTTCAGCCAATTTCTCAAGTTGAAGTAAGCTTTTTTGACAGAGTGTATGCGTGACGTATAGAGCAAGCTGTAAAACTTGCTCACCCTGGGTTATGACTATATGACCTATTTTATTAATACTCGGCAATTTTTTTAATGTGTTGCGAATTTCAGGCAAACACACATTGATTGACCTTAGTGCAACGGGACAGGTTTCTATATCGATAATTTTCTGCGTATTGGCTGCTCTGAACCCTATTTTAACTGAAGATTTGTTTCTGGCATCTACCGCTAAGCGAATACGGCGTCGATAAGCCGTTCTAAGTACTTCACTTCCTTTCGCAACTCCATAATCGATGTCAGACCATATTGGCTCAGACCATACGCTATTTTCGATGCGCGTTGATCGTCCATATAATTTTTTCGCAACGAAATCTTTAAGTGCCTCTTCTTTTAAGGCCAAACCATTGCCTGCGCTTGTATGCTGCAAACTGCAGCCTCCACAGCGCTCGTAATACGTGCAAAATGGCGCTGTTCTATTGGGCTTAGGGTCAAGTACTTTAATTACGTTTGCAAAGCTAACTTTCTTCGATTGCTTGGTGAATTTAACCTGACAGGTTTCTCCTGCCAGCGCGTTTGGCACCACCACAAGAGGAGTTGTATTTAAACATAAACCGTTACCGGCATGATCGTGCTTGTCGATAAATACTGTTTTATTGGTTTCTTTTTGAACCCGCTTAGGAGTGTAAAACGTTGCCATAACTGTTGCCTGTATTAAACGCTATGCGTTTAGCGTAAAATTGGAAGTACTATTTAAACGATTTCAAGCACAACCGTAGCGCATGCATAGGACTGTTCATCTGAAATAGATAACTGGGAGTTAGCAATATTGTTCGTTTCAAGAAAAGCTTTAATGGCGCCAAAAAATACAAAATAGGGTTTGCCTAATTCAGTATGCTCTATCTGTATCATCTGCCAACTATAACCATTGCCAATGCCCGTTCCCATTGCTTTTACGAAGGCTTCCTTAGCGGCAAATTTTTTGGCTAAATAGCGTTCTTGTTGTTTACTCTGCGCATATTCTAGCATTTCGAACTCGGTTAAAATACGCGAGGCAAAACGCTCGCTGCCAACAACCGCTTTTTGTATGCGACTAATTTCGACTATATCTGTCCCTAAACCAAAAATCATACTCTACCTCGCTACTTTTGCGCGTGTAAAGCGGCTTGTAACAGCATTGCTTGATTTGACTGCAGCCTAGCCTCTTGCATAAGCGCACGCATATCTGCCACCGCTTTAGCTAAGCCATCAAAAGCCGCTCGAGCAATAATAGCGTGCCCTATGTTAAGCTCAATGAGTTGTGGGATTGCCGCTATTGGCTGTACGTTATGATAGTGCAAGCCATGACCCGCATTGACTTTTAGCCCCAAGCGATCTGCGTATTGAATACCCTCTACTAGTTTTGCTAATTCACTTTGCGCTTCAAGATCTGACTTTGCTTCGGCATATTGACCAGTATGAATCTCAATAAATGGCGCGCCTGCTTCAAGTGCAGCTTCAATTTGTGCTTGGTCGGCATCGATAAAGAGTGAAGCGAGAGTGCCTTGTTCGCGAAGCTGTGCGCATGCATTGGTAATTTTTGATAAATTGCCATGCACATCCAAGCCGCCTTCGGTTGTCAGTTCTTCTCGTTTTTCTGGCACCAAACAGCAAAACTCAGGCTGCACTTGCGCGGCAATAGCCAACATTTCATCTGTAACCGCCATCTCCAAATTCATGCGACTATTTAAGGTTTCTTTTAGCGCGAACACATCCTTATCAACAATGTGTCTGCGGTCTTCACGCAAGTGAATGGTAATACCATCTGCGCCGGCTCGCTCTGCAATGTCAGCCGCATGCACTGGGTTCGGGTAATTTGTGCCGCGAGCGTTTCGAATAGTGGCGATATGATCAATGTTCACACCTAACAAAATGGCTTGCATTTATGCTTGTTCCTTTTAAAAAATTTTATTCTACCATACGAAACCAGAGGGAGATTATATCAGTTTTAAGTAATTGCAACAAAATGCATGAACGCGTTATTTGCTTCGCAATTTGATGTAATAATCTCTTGTCACATCGTATTAAGTAAATCCAGATATGGGCTTAGGTAGATATAAATAATTCACGACTTTTTATGGGCTTATTGCCAATCACTTCTATTAGCGCTAATCTGCAGATGTACTTTGCTGACTGCTTTATTTTCAACTGATCCAAGTGCTCATAATCACTTTGCGCAATTGCTAGTAAATGCTCACCTTTTATAGCATACCTTACCTGCGAATGACTCATCGTAAACCCATTTTGAGCGTTGAAAGTGTAATAATCGTTAGTTGTTATTGGGCTACCGGTCACTGCATCACAGCTAAAGTCAGGCAAATAACCTAAGGCTTGCAGTAGCGTAAATTCGAATTTTCTCAAAATTGGCTCAAATGCCGACATCTCAGCACTCTTTATATTTGCTAGGTAACTAAGAGTTTGTTCGTAATTAGAAAACACATCTGCAATGCCTTCAGCCTCTGGCAAGGCCCTACTTAAAATTTCATTGATATAAAGACCACAGTAAAGAGAAGCTTTGGTCAAGTTGTTTGATCGTTCAAGTGCCTCTAAGCGACCTAAGTTTTTCAACTGCGACCGACCAACAAGTTCAAATTCTAGTTTTTGGAATCCTTGCAGTAAGCTCTTTCTATCAGACTTAGCGTTACCACGAGCCCCTTTTGCAACCGCGCTCACTCGTCCAAACTCTAAGGAAAAAAAATCCACCAACAAGCTGGTTTCGCGGTAAGGTCTTTTGTGCAGAACATACCCAGTAAGCTGTTGTCTATTTTGCATAATGCTTATTCTGCAGGCTCTAAGGTATTAACAACTAGCTGCAAGGTGTGTTGCCCTCTGAACTCATTAATGTCGAGTTTGTAGGCAATGTTGACTTGCCTAATTGCAGGGTTAGGCCATTGTGTTAAATCTATATTAAAGGCAATTGCATCAAGATACATTTCGCCTAGACCCAAGGTCATTTTAAGATGGTTTTTGCCCACTAAACGTTGGTCAACAAGTGTGAAAACACCGTCGAATAAAGGTTCTTCAAAACCTTGCCCCCACGGTAGTGAGAATTTGAGCGCATGGGCATTATCCATGGTGAGCTGCTTATAATTTAGCTCACCATCAGAGGAGATTATCGCTTCTTTAGGTAAGTCTTTACTCAATTCACTGACAACGTCAATTAGCGCCCGTTCGAATAATGGCAGGTTAACTTTATCTAATGACAAACCCGCAGCCATTGCATGACCACCAAATTTATGAATTAAGCCCGGATGCAAACTGTCAACGCGCGCGAGTACATCCCTTATATGCACGCCTTGAATAGATCTAGCTGAGCCCTTTATTATTTGCTCTTTGTCATTCGCAAACACAATGCTGGGCCGGTAAAACTGCTCTTTAATTCTACCTGCCACAATGCCAATAACGCCTTGGTGATATTCTTCGTTGTAAAGCACCAGTGCCGCCGGCATGTTTAAAGGATCAAGTGAGAGCTCTGATAAAGCGGTCTCTGCTTGGCTACGCATCGACTGTTCAATATCTCTGCGAGACTGATTTAAGCCATCGAGTTTGAGCGCAATATCCGCAGCTTCGTTAGCCGACTCACATAATAGACACTCTATCCCTAACGACATATCGTCAAGTCTCCCAGCTGCATTCAAGCGTGGGCCAATTACAAAACCAATATCGCTTGTGCAGCAACGAGTGTATTGCCTATTGGTAATACTTAGTAAGGCTAATATGCCTGGCCGTGTTTTACCGCTTCTAATGCGCTGTATGCCTTGATGTACTAGAATTCGATTGTTTTTATCAAGAACAACCACGTCGGCAACCGTTCCAACCGCCACAATATCCAAATAATCAGCCATATTTGGCGGCGCAATGTTCCTATTTTTAAAGTAATCTCTTTTTTCCAAGGTATTTTTCACTGCAGACATCACATAAAAAGCGACGCCAACACCGGCCAAATTTTTTGACGCAAAACCGCACGAGACTTGATTTGGGTTAACGATAGCGTCGGCAATGGGAAGCACTTCACCAGGTAAGTGATGATCGGTAACAACAACGGTCATGCCCAAAGATTTAGCATACTTTACGCCATCGATACTCGAAATTCCGTTATCTACAGTAATTAGCACCTGTGCACCAGACTTATGGGCTAAATCGACTACCGGAGATGTTAATCCATATCCAAAATCAAATCGGTTTGGTACGATATAATCGACCTGAGAACAGCCCATTTTACGCAAAGCAAGCATGCACAATGCTGTGCTTGTAGCACCATCAGCGTCAAAATCGCCTATAATAAAAATGCGCTTTTGCGCTTCTATAGCATCGGCTAGAAGTTCTGCTGCTTTGTCAATGTCGTCTAGTTTATTATAGTGCTGTAGATGCTTTGCTTGCACACTTAATTCGTGCTCTGCACTAATACCTCTATTGCGCAGCACTCTGTCAACAATATCGGAATACTGAAGGCCAAGCGATGTTTCAATCGCGGCCTCACGCCTGACTATTTGCAATGACTTTCCTTAAAACGCTACCTGTATCTTGCTGCAGTATACCTTAGTATGACTAGTTTATGACGCTAAACATGTCAGCGTTTTCTCTATTTTAGTGAAATCAGATTGCGGTTTGAAGGTTTGTGAAGACGCCTCGGCATATTCTATTTCGTAACGCTTCGGAATATCGCCAGTAACAAAACATTTTGGGGTAATGAGTGGGAAAATTTGGTCGTAACGTTTCACGTCTTGCTGAGTAACTCGCCTAAATATATGTGTTCTATTAAGTTCGCACGGCGTTTTGAACCCTGCGGATGAAATAATATCCACCGCAGCGTGTACCGTTTTTTTATGGAAATTATATACTCTTATCGCTTTGTCGGTCACATCTAAGCCTCTGTACAAAGACGGGTTTTGTGTGGCTACGCCGGTTGGACAATGATTGCTATTACAGGTGAGTGATTGTACACAACCCAATGCCATCATCATGCCACGGGCACTGTTGCAGATATCGGCGCCTAGGGCCAAATTTTTCACTAAATGAAAACCTGAAATAATTTTACCACTGGCAATTATTTTAATTTCACTGCGCAGGCCAAAACCAATTAAACAATCATCAACAAAAGCCAAGCCCTCTCGAAGGGGCGAACCAATTGAGTTAGAGTATTCCAATGGCGCAGCTCCGGTGCCACCTTCGCCGCCATCTACGGTGATAAAATCGGGCGTAGTTTTTAATTCTATCATCGCCTTACAAATACCAATAAATTCGCTTTTGCGGCCTATAGCTAGTTTAAAGCCTACTGGTTTACCACCACTCAATTCACGTAATTGCTTAATAAACTGAACAAGCTCTAAAGGTGTACTAAACGCTTTATGATGAGGAGGTGAGTCAACTTGAGTACCCACTTCCACCCCTCTTATTTTCGCAATTTCAGGCGTGTTTTTTGAAGCAGGCAGTATGCCTCCATGACCCGGTTTTGCCCCTTGGGATAACTTTATTTCAATCATTTTTATATTGCTGTGGCTTGCTTGCTTGGCGAACAGCTCGGCGTCAAAACCACCATCTTTATTTCTACAACCGAAATAACCTGTACCCACCTGCCACACAATATCGCCACCATTTTCTAAATGATACGGACTTACACCACCCTCACCCGTGTTGTGGTAAAAATTGCCTTTACACGCGCCTTTGTTAAGTGCTTGCAACGCTGGCTTACTTAGCGAACCAAAACTCATTGCCGAAATATTTAAAATACTCGCACTATATGGATGTTTGCAATCCTTACCGCCTATCAGTATTCGCGGTTTTGCGTCTATGTTTGCGACGTCAAGGGCACCTATGCTATGCCCAATCCATTCGTATCCGGTTTGGTAAGTGTCAAGCTGGGTGCCAAACGGAATAGTGTCTCTGCTATTTTTTGCGCGCTGGTAGATAATATTTCGAAACATTCTCGATATTGGAGCGCCACTCGTGTCTGACTCTACGAAATACTGCTGTATAAAAGGACGAAGAAACTCCATGACCCATCGAAAACGTCCAATGATAGGAAAATTTCGCATTAAGGCATGTTGCTTTTGTAGTGAGTCGTAAATAGCCAGTAATAATAGCGGGAGAGTAAACGCTAAAGCGTACAGAAAAGTTTCACTAAAAAGTAATAAGTAACGACAATAATATTTACAAGTAGTAGTGCTAAAACAGTTTTAAATGGCATAAATATTCCGTGTAATTGGATATGGCTTAACGGCATTGTTTGTTAGGTAATTGACCTTTTCTACAAATAAACAGTCACGTTCAAATCAGTCAAATTCTACCAGTACTATAACACCGCTGTGGTCAGGTAGGTTATCAATACTCAACTTTCCTTTGTGATATTCGGCAATAATATTAGCCACATATAAACCTAAACCCAAGTGAGACTGCTCAGAGGTGGTCGACTTGCGCACCGAAATCATCGAGTTTAGAAGTTGATTGTGCATATCCTCAGGTAAAATAGGGCCTGAATTTGTGACACTAAGTGTCACGGCGTTATTTTTGCTAAACAGTCGAACATGAATTTTGCTTCCCTCTTGCTTAAACTCAAGCGCATTATTAATCACTTTGTCAAGCATTTGCGCAAACATTTCTGGGGAGCCTTTCAATGGTGCAGAATCTATTTGAATATCTAATGCCAAGTTAGCGGTTTCGAAGGTTATCTCATAGCCATGTATACATCCCCTTAACACTGGAACAATGTCGAAATTTTCTGCGTCGCTGTTATTAATCGATTGCTCTAGTCGCGTTGCTTCACTCATACTATTGAGTATTCTACTTAATCTTTTAATGCCATCTTTCGCTCGCTCAATATACTCTTGGCGATCCTCGTCATTGCGTGACATTTCTAAGTTATCTAACGACGAATTAACTACCGCCACCGGCGTACGAAGCTCGTGAGACAATCTAGATGCCATGTGCTCAAGGTAATGATTATATTGGGAGAGCTTACTCAAAACTTGAGTGAACGATCGAGACAAATCACCTATTTCGTCGCCTACTGTATTAGGCCGCAATTTGCCCACTATCTTGCCATTAACGTCAATAGCACCTTCGGTTTCGTCACGGAGTTTACGAATACGGTTTGATATTCTCGAGGCAAATAGGAAAAGTGAAAAAGTCGCCACCAGAATAACCGCCAATATAAAATGAAATTGCTTTTCTAAGGCTTGATTCCTGAGGCTACGGATACCATTGGTTGTTTGTTCGACTACCACCGCCCCCATTACTTGATCATCTATGAAAATAGGATGCGCAGCTGATAAAATAACGGCTTTGTTGTCTGAACTTAAACGCCATAGAGTGCTCGGCTCGCCGCCGAGGGCATCGGCAATATCTCGGCCTTGTAGCGCAAAAGCATCTGCTAAATCATCTATAAATTCAGCAGGTGGCTTTGTAAGTATTTTATAATATAAAGGCAATAGTATTCGGTCTTCTAAATATTCCCAAAGCTGATTGGGAGCCTGTTTGTTCACCGAGTTCCCACCACTAATGCCCTGAGCTTGCTGAATATTTCCCGATCGGGCCAGCACTCGCATATGTTTATCAAGTACCCAAACGCGCGCACCAGAGTACTGTAAGCCTTTTATAATACGTTCAATTTCTGGCGAGGGCACAAGCACCGTTCCTAACGATTCTGACTGAGTCGGATTCGCGGTGCCCATTACATATTTCAAGCGCCTAGTTTGGGTATTGTCTACGTCACCAACCGCAAATGCAATTTTACTAGAAAGCATCGAAAGCGGAAAGCGCAGCTCCAAATTATAACCTTTGTCTGTTAGCTCCCACTGCCCTTGAATCCGTGTTTCAAACTCCACCGGCTTAATTGCACTGCTGGATATATCAAGCCGGTAAGCATTAACCCAACCAGCTTCGTAGGGCGATATAATATAGCGTTCAAACTCGCCAAGCGCATTTATTAATGCAATTTGTAAGAAGTCGTTTCTATCAACACGTAAAGAGTCCTGGGGTCTAAGCAAAACATTGTCATCGGTTACCTCAAACATAGTGTATAAGTACTTATCATATTGACCCACCATATGCTTAAACGAAAGGCTACTACTGTTGTATATGGCGCTTTGCTCTACCAAATTAGTGGCACCGTAATTGATCATTTTGTCTTGGTAGTCTTGCCAGTCACTTAATTTACCATCCAGTTTAATGGGGTATTCAATGCGGTGTGCGTAAAGATCGGTTCCTGGCGTAATATTGGATAAAAACGCAGATTGATGATCAAATAAAGCAGGGCGCTCATGTAAGGCTGTTGCAACCGCCCTTGCCGTCCCCACTAAGGTTTGCTCTTGCCCAATGCGCAAATAGGTTTCTAATTGCCACACATATTGATAACTCATGTAGGGGATAACCAACAGGAAGGAAGAGAAAAACAATAATTTGGCTCGAATGCCGATGGTAAATCGTTTCATATATTACTCAATCGACCATTAGTTTGTTTGCTTCCATCGATAGCCCATACCGTAAACGGTTTCTACGCTATCAAAATTTGAGTCAAGCTGCATAAATTTCTTACGAATGCGTTTGATGTGTGAGGTTATGGTAGTGTCGTCCACCACCATTTTGGACTCATCCATCAGTTGCTGTCGACTTTTTACATGTCCCGCGTATTTTACGATTGCGTGCAGCATCCAAAACTCGGTAACCGTGAGTTCAACCGGCTGCTCTTTATACAGTACTCGCATACGATTGGTGTCCATCACCAAATCGCCAGTAGATATTAAATCACTCTGTTGCGGGGGTTGCTGCAACAATTCGGTGCGCCTGAACAAAGCTGAGATGCGGGCGAGCAAATGGGGCAGACTAATATCTTTGGTCAAGTAATCATCGGCGCCCATTCTAAGCCCGCAGATGGTATCAAAATCATTATCTCGGGCGGTAAAGAAAATAATAGGAAGGGTCGATGACAGCCCTCTTAACTGTTGACACAGCGTAAAACCGCCGTCTATATCATCCCCTAAACCAATATCGATAATTGCTAAATCGGGTAACTGATGTTTAAACGCTTGTTCGGCCGACAACCTATCGGCAAATGGCTGCACTTTGTAACCTTGCCTATTAAGTGCCGCCATATAGTTCTCGCGAAGTGCTTGTTCATCTTCTATCAAAGCAATATTTTTTTGCATCGGGCTTTGTTGTTTTCTCTGCTTACTGTTGTTGGTAATTAGTATCGGTTAAAAGCGTGCATATAAAAAGGCCCACACCGCAATTTCCATTTTTTCGCCACAATTGACCATCACATTGCCACTTTTGCACCTCTAAATTGCCCTTTTGCCCTTGTGTAATACACCTCGACGAAAACACAAACTTAATATTTGGAGATATTCATGAAAAAACTACTTGTTGCTACCGTGATCGCCCTATGTCTTACCAGCACTTTTGCACCTGTGGTGCAAGCATCGAACTACAATGAATCGTTTGAGCATGAAAAGACGATGCAAGTTAAGGTTAGTTTCGTTACCCCAAACCAACAAATGACAGCAGTCAATTAGTGGCTGCTCTTTTTTTGCCATTTATTAAGTTCCACTGCAAACCACTCAACAAATCAAACAAGGGTAAAGACCATGACTAAACTACAGCGCGTTATTATTATTTTAGCAGCCT
>Ga0115567_10007905_pt1 | contig 10041 bp, 14 predicted proteins | sample COGITO_mtgs_1204_2_FD_88679 | JGI IMG/M metagenome (GOLD analysis project Ga0115567, IMG submission 88679) | Pelagic marine microbial communities from North Sea - COGITO_mtgs_120412 | ecosystem: Environmental > Aquatic > Marine > Epipelagic | place: Germany:Helgoland, sampling site Kabeltonne... | reverse complement strand
GATTGTGGTTCTGGGTTGTAGGATTTTATGGGATAAACTAGATCATAAACTAGATCATTTAGAGATAGATCAAGGTTTAAGGTAGTATGAACGAAGATAATCAGCGTAAACTCTGGCTTTTAATTCAGGAAGCTGGACTTTATTTACGGAGTTAGAGGTTCACTCTAGCTAAAACTAGGATACGCTAGTTATGCGAACTAATTAAGCTTAATTAAAAATAATTCACATTAGGATTCAATAAGTTAAACAACAAACTAGAGATTAAGATGTTTTGTACTCTATAAGCACTATAGTTCTCCAACCATTCTTCTCTTTAAGTACTTTTTTGTGAACAATCTTATATCCAACGATGCTAACATCTTCCAATTTAGTATCTGCTTTTAAGTTGTAAGTTTTAACAACACCTTTGCTATTTTCCTTATGTGTAACTATTTCATTTGAAACAATAGAGTGTGAAGTAATATCAGCAATCTTTATTTTGGCAGAAAGTACTGCTTTATTTTCAGAAATATTTAAGTCTTTAGACCAACCATTTCCACATATCTTAATCACTTTGTCTGTACTATTATTTTTATTACAATAGATATTTACAAAGTTCTGCAAATCATCTGGCGATTTAATTGTTTTTTTATTTTTAACATATGAATTAGAGCAATTGCTTACTAGTAATCCAATTATGATAATTGATAGTATTTTCATTTATTTCTCCTATAAGTTTTCTAGTAAAATGATAAAGACCCAAGTAGCTGATCTTGCATACTCATCTTTAGTAAAAAATTGATACAAAAAGGATTGATCCTCATCACATACATACTTTTCTACTTTATTTACTAATTGGTTGTTTTCTACGTCAGCAGTAGCAGAGTATTTGCAGTCTGCATTTGCTGATGATATTAATAAAAAGAGGACTATGATTATTCTAATCATATATCATCTTCTTTTTTTGGCTTAATTCAAATCTCATTTGATTTAAAATAGCGTCCATTAGAACAAAAAATGCTTGATGCACCTCTTGTTCAAATACTTGTTTTTGGCATGATGAATTACATTCAGTTAAAATATGGATCAGAGTTTTCTGATAATATTCATTTGATTTAGCAAATGAATGAGTTGTAAATGTTACTAAAAACAAAAAGAACAAGGTTTTTATAATTTTCATTTTATTAGCAATAACATTCTTAATATAAGGATTTTTTAAAAGGTTTTCAGTGAAATCAGATTGATTTTTTTTCACTTAATTAATAAGCTAGATTTGTAAAGAAACAAAAAAATTAAATTAAGACACTGTTCCAGAGATTAATAAAAGTTATGAGAAATGTATGTATTTAAACACTGGTACAGATTTTATTTAAAGTATGACTAAGCTTAGAGAACCTTTAACAATTGAACATATACTTGCTCAAGTAATTAGTAAGCTTGATGAAAATGAAATAAAAAATATTACAAGTAAATCTATATCTCATTTTAGAAAATGTAGTGATCCAGATGATAAAGATCATAACTTACATTTTAATGATGCGGTTATGCTTGATATATTAATGCAACGAAAGTCTTTAGGAACACCTTTTATAGATAACTTTTCATTATTACTTGAAGACGAGTTCAATAAAACTAATGTATACGTAAATATAGCAAGCACTTTAATGAAAATAAGTGGACGTGTGGGTAATCTAATGGATATCGCTGAAAATGCAATGAGCCCAGACAGTCAAATGGGAAAAGAGATAAGCAAACAAGAGAAAGATCATATTTATAAAGCAATAAATGAGGTTGAAGAAAAAATTGCAAAACTTAAATTATCAATTAAATAATTTGGTAAGAAGTGAATAAAGAAAACACAAGTAAACTGTGGAAAATGATACAGGAAGCTGGCGATTATTTGGTCGGTCAACTTCCTAACCACCCTAATCATCCAAAAGGAAGAAATCCATATGCCCATGTTGCTCTATGTGTCAAAGAGAAGTTTGGCAACTCTTATAAAGATATTCCTGATGAAAAGTTTCAAGAAGTTGTTGATTACATTAACTTTTTGAAAGAGAACCCAAGCTAATTAATATTTAATGACAAGCTTGATTAAATTTTTTAAGTCTCCAATAATTATAAGGCCATGGAGTTAGAAATCCTACTATCAACATTATGGGTACTACCCACCACGTAAGTTGAGCCCCACCTGTTAGAAAAAAATCTGTTAGATTCATTGTGACCTCCATACTCACCATTGATATAAAACTCATACCACAAGATGTTTTTAAAGCATTAATAAATTTAAAATCCTGCCTAATCAATATAAAAGTTTCAAGCATAATGCTCGTTAGTAAACCATTAATAATTGCTAAAATCATTATACTGATAACAGGAAAGGGTATTTGAGTTAGCTGAAAAAATAGTATTGTTCCAAAATCTCCAATTGCACAACCAATAACACACCACATAGTATTCTTGGCACTTTTTTTCCATGTGTCATTACAAGACCAGTGAAAATTTTTAGATACAATATTTTTTTGAACCACCATAAAAAAATTCTAGTTAGTTGTTTGAGAAATTATCTTTAAAAATTGATCGATATCACTTTCTTTAGTATTCCAAGCAGTAACAAGTCTCACCGCTTTACCATCAAGCTCATCTTGGTTCATCTTATAGCCTTCTGAATTAAGATGCTCAATGGTAGATTTTGGAAATTTTGCAAATACTTCATTTGCTTCTGTTGGATAAGCTAATTCAATCTTTGGATTTGAATTTAATCCTTCACTTAATTTTTTTCCCATTTTATTTGCATGTTTTGCATTTCTTAACCAAACATTATTTGAAATATAAGCTTCTAACTGAGCTGAAACAAATCTCATTTTTGATAGTAAATGTCCTGATCTTTTCATTAAGAAAGGAAGATTACCCACTAGCTCTGGATTAAAAAATATTATTGCTTCTGCTGCAATGCATCCATTTTTTGTTGCGCCAAAAGACAAAACATCAACTCCAGATTTCCATGTCATTTCAGCAGGTGTTGCACCTAATGATACTAAAGCATTAGCAAATCTAGCTCCATCCATATGCATCTTTAAGTTATGTTTATGGGCAGTTTTAGATATAGCTGCAATTTCGTCTAATTGATAAACCTCACCTGTTTCACATAATTGAGTAATACTTACTACAGAAGGTTGTGTGTGGTGTACGATACCAACTCCCCCAATATTTTCAGATAACTCTTCTGGTGTAAATTTTCCATTAATTCCATTTAAAGGTACAAGTTTTGCACCGCCTGTGTAAAATTCAGGAGCTCCACATTCATCTGTATTAATGTGCGAATGTTTATGACAAAAAATACTTCCAAAAACTGGTGTCATTGCTGATAAAGCTAAAGCATTAGCGGCTGTACCTGATGCAGTTGGATAAACAATTACATCTTTTTCAAAAATTTCAGAAAACTTATTTTGTAAGTTCGTTGACAGCTCATCATTACCATATGGAGTGCTGTCTCCCTCATTAGCCTTTATTATTGCGTCTAAAACCTCAGGACATGCACCCGCCACATTATCAGAGGCAAATTTAACTCGCTCTCTTTTTGTTTTAATTTTAGATGGCATAAATATTACTGTTTTGGAAAGTAATCTTTTAACTCCCCTTCACGATAAACATCTGCTGTGCAGCAATGAAGACCTCCACCAAATGCATATGCATCTCTCATGTCTACTGGCACTACTTCCATTCCTAATTTATCTAATTGTTCAGCCTGGTAAACTTCACTTTTTTCCACGCAAACAGTTTTAGGATCTAGCACTAAAACATTCATAGATAACCAAGTTGATGAATAACATAACGGTGGTGGTTCGTTATGAGCAGGTTGTGCTGAGTCAATTATTTCCCAGCCATTATTTTCAAAAAGCTTTCTTTGTTCTTTTGGAAGTTTTCTTTGAGGATTATTGATAATTAAACCTTCTTTAATTGGTGTAAATGTTGCATCTATATGAATTGGATAAGGGTCACCTGGAAAGTTAACTGCATGAACTCTATGATCTTTGTAATGTCTTTTAAGCCAATCAATTCCTTTTAGGTTTGTTGTAAAACCATGCTGAACGACTAAATCCTTGCCAAATCTTAAAACATCAGCAGCATCAAATAAGGGCTCTTCTTCAGTGGTTACAAAAAATTTATCTTCAGTCCATTCTAATCTTTTTTGAATTCCAATTTTATCAGATAAATAATCTTTTCTATAGTCCGCGTCAGTTAATCTTGGTTTTGGTGCAGATTCATGTCTCATATTTGGATCACCATCATAATATCTTTTTAACAATGGTCTGTAACATAAATATTCAAACCATCTACATCTATAGCTCATTGTTGCTTCTAGGATTTCACTACCAACAGTTAACAAAACGTCTCTTGGAGGCATACAGCCAAACATTGTATCAGCTTCCCAGTCTGGTGTTGAAGTCTTTTGATTAAAGTCTATTGGGTCCGGCCTATCAACTTTAATACCTCTCTTAATTAACATATTGGAAAAATCATCAAGCAATTGGTTAGCTTTATCTACTGTATCTTTTGTTCTTGGTCCAAATTGACCTCGCATATCAGAGTCTTCTGGAACCTTTGCATCAAGTGCAGGTTCAGGTGCAGGTATGCAAGTTCCATCAGCCTTACCGACTATTACATGTTTTAAAGGATCCCATTCATTCCAACTATTAACTATAGTTTTTTTTTCACTCATAATTTATGATTTGATAATATTGTGTTCTGGGCCAAAAGGAAACTTAGTAATATTTTCTGCGCTATTCTTTCCTATAACTAGAATGTCATGCTCTCTGTATCCTCCAGCTCCTGGTTTTTCTTCTGGTATCATGATCATGGGCTCCATAGAAACAACCATATTCTCCTCTAAGATAGTGTCAATATCTTCACGTAATTCTAATCCTGCTTCTCTTCCATAAAAATGAGACAGAACACCAAAAGAATGACCATAACCAAATGTTCGATAATGAAGATAACCAAGTTCAGCAAAAAGTTCATTTAACTCATGACAAATAGTTGAACATTTTGTGCCTGGTTTAATTAGCTCTAAACCTCTTTTATGAACTTTAATATTTGCCTCCCATGCTTTTAAAGAAGCATCATCAATTTTATCTACAAAAAGAGTTCTCTCCAGAGCAGTATAATAGCCTGAAATCATTGGGAATGTATTTAAAGATAGAATATCTCCAGATTTTAATTTTCTATTAGTTTTTGGATTATGTGCACCATCAGTATTCAATCCTGATTGAAACCAAACCCAAGTATCCATATATTCTGCATCAGGATATGTTTTTGCAATTTCACGTTCCATTCTATCTCTACCTGCTATTGCAATTTCAAGCTCACTTTCTCCAATCTTGATATGTTTTTTTATTTCTTCACCTCCAAGATCCGCTATTCTTGCTCCATTTTTAATAATTTCTATCTCTTCAGCTGATTTAATCATTCTGAGTTGCATCAAATCTTTTGATATATCACTAAAAACTGAAAATATAAAAATAGAGTTTAGTTTTTCTTTAACATCTAAGGTTACATGATCATTTTCAATACCAATATTTTTTGGCGGTTCATCTCTTCCTACAATTGAAACTATTGCTTTTAAAAAATTATCTCTTTTCCAGTCAGTAAATATAACATTATCACAATGTGACCTTCTCCAAGGTTGGCTAGCATCTATATTAGCTGAAATTGTTGAAATTTTATTGGAAGTAATAATGCAACCATAAGGTCTGCCAAAAGAACAATAAATAAAACCTGTATAGTAAGCAATATTATGCATTGATGTTAAAATAATCATATCTAGATTATTTTTACTCATTACGGTTCTTAAGTTAGTTAGTCGTCTCTGATATTCTTGATCAGTAAAGGGAAGTTTCGCTTTTTCACCATTTCTTAATGTAAAAAAATCTGGTCTTTTCATTTTAATTAATTTAGTGCAATAAATCTTCTATTGGTTTTTATTGTAAGACTATAATAAATAATAGACATAAATAGAAAGAAACCACCTATAATAGTATTGGTAGAAGGTATTTCATTAATCCCTAAAAACGGTACCCATACCCAAAAAATTCCACCAATAACTTCTGTTAAAGAAAGCAAAGTAAGTTCTGCTGCTGGAATTGCTTTGGACCCTATAGAATACAAAATTAATCCGAAACAAACTAAAGTTCCATGTAAAGAAAATAAGGCGCCATTGTAACTTGTTGAAAAAAAAACCATATCATTGGTTGAAATAACAACTGCTGAAACTACGAAACAAAAAAAACCAGCGAAAGCGACAGTCGTAAATTTTGGTGTATCTTTTTTCCATCTTAAAGTTACTGAAAAGACAGAAAAACCAATTGAAGAAATCATTCCAAATATTAGCCCTAACAGAGAACTCTTTTGTGCATTTCCTAAAGCGATAATTACTATTCCAATAGTTGCAATAATAATTGCTATCCAAACATTAATTGAAATTCTTTCTTTTAAAAATAAAAAACCTAACAAAGCAGTAAAAAATGGCATTGCAGCTAAACAAAGCAAAGTAACAGCCGCACTTGTATTAGTGATTGAATAAATGAATGTAATCATAGCAATCCCAAGACCTGTACCACCAATCAAGCCTGAAATTCCTATCTTAAAATAATTTTTATAAAAACTTTTTCCTTCCTCAAAAAAAAGATACAGATTAAGTACTAAAAAAATTGTTAATCCACGTGCAAATATATACTGCCAAGGAACTAGATTTGGCTCATTCATATATCTGACGACCAATGGTCCAAAAGACCAAATTATACCTGCTACTAATACTACAGGTATAGCTATTTTTTCATTTTTTAATGCAATCATAAATCCATACTTAATGGTTATTATTTAGCACTACAATAAAAATGAGCTCTATTTAAATATATCAATATTTGATCCAATTGGAGAGTAGCAATCAATTAATTCCCCTTTTTGAAATTTTGATTGTCCATCTTTAAACAAGCCCCAAACGTTAGATGCAACAAATGATTTAATTTTGAAGGATTCTTGACCTTTTAAAACTTGTAATTCTAATTTTCCATCATTAGTTGAAATTAATTTTGCTTTTATAAATCTAATAATTTTTTTACTTTTATAATAATTATTTTTTAATTTAGCTTTAATTGGTTTTTCAGCCTTAACACCTAGAATATTAAGAAGATAAGGATAAACAAAAAACCTAAAACAAGCAGACGAGGAAATAGGATTGCCCGGTAGTCCAAACATAGCTTTTTCCATCTTATTAAACTTAGCAAATAGTATTGGTTTACCAGGTCTTATCGTAACACCTTTAAAAAAGTTTGATAAATTAAATCTTTTAACTACAAGAGGAACAAAATCATGTTTACCAGCAGATACAGCACCCGATGTAACTATAATATCTATTTTTGATTTAAAACTTTTTTCTATTTTTTTTTGAAAAAGTTTTTCATCTTTATCTCTTAAAACTCCACCATCTATAAAATTAAATAAAAAATTATTAGATAGAGACTTAATATAATGACTATTAGAATTTCTAACTTTCCAATTAGTGATATTTTTATTATTAGAAATTTCATTTCCTGTTGAAAAAAATAAAATATTAGGCTTCATTTTAAGTTTAATACTTGTAATACCCAATGTTTTAAAAGCTAAGATATGAGAAGGTTGAATAATGGTACCTTTTTTAATTATTAAATCATTTTTTTTATAGTCAGACCCAGCATACCGAATATGTTGATTTTTTTTAATTTTTTCATTAATTAGAATAAACTTTTTATCTTTACTAAAAATAATTTTTTCTATAGGGATAATAGTATCAAAATTTTTAGGTATAAGTGCTCCTGTCATTACCTCGACAGTTTCAAATTTTTTTATTTTATCTAATTTTGGATTATCTCCAGCAGATATAGTTTTTAAAATTTTGAAGTTTTGTGAGTTTTTTTTATTTAGCTTGATTGTTTCTTTAGAATTAATGGCAAATCCATCAAATGCAGCGTTGGTTCCTGCTGGATAATTTACAGTTGAATAGATATCTAGTGTATTAACCCTATATAATGACTTTGATGAATTAATAATTTCATCTTTAATTTTTATCTTTGATTTTATTAATATTTTTTTAGCTTCTTTATAATTAATCATTTTGATTTTTTTTTAGTATTTTTTTTGCTTCCTCTAAGTCTTCTTTTGTATTTATATTAAAAAAAGCATCAAATTTTTTATGTTCTATATCAATTGTTTTTACTCCTATTTTATTTGCCCAATCCTCTACTTTTCTAGAATCATTATTAATCAAATCATTTTCTAGTGTTTTTAGTAATTCAATTGACCATAAGCCAAAAATATTGTGTCTTTTATTGTTTGACTTAACAAAATATAACAAGCTATCTTTTAGTTTAATTCTTTTTTGATATTCATCAATAATTGATGTTTCAAAAAAAGGTGTGTCTGATGGAAATGTTGCAATCCACTGATATGATTTTTGATTTTCTTTAACCCATTTCATCGCACTCAGAACTCCTGCTAATGGTCCAAAGTCATCAAAACAATCAGGTATTATTGTTACATTCTTTATTTTTTTTGTATCTAGTCTATGGCTTGAGACAATAAGTATCTCTTCATATCTATTACTAATTTTTAATAAAACGTGCTCTAACAATGTTTTATCACCAAGTTTTGTCTGATTTTTATTCTCACCAAATCTCTTTGATTTTCCACCTGCTAGCACTACAGCTAAAATATTGTTATCTTCCATAAATCAAAATATAAAACATTAATCACTTAATTAAAGAATTATAATGGACTTAAAAATTTTAGAAATTGCATCTGACACAAAAAACCACAAAGTGATTAAAAATCATACCCATCAATCGAAGAATAAGAACCCGCTATGTGGTGATGAAATGGAAATTAGCTTAATAGTTAAAGACAATATTGTTCAAGACATAGGGTATCAATGTAGATCATGCGTGTACTGTCAAGCCTCTGTTAGTTTACTTTCAAGATGGGTTATACAAGTACCAATAGAAAAAATTTCTGATTTTGTCTCAAAAGCTGAATTTTTCTTTGATGAAAATTTTGATCAATCAAAAAAAATTAATATAAAAGGTTTAAAAGATTTTAGAAAAGTAATGAATTCAGAAAATATTTCTAGAAAAGAATGTTTATTGCTTCCTTTTAAAACTCTTTCAAAAGCCTTAGAGCTTTAAAACAATATTAACAATAAAGATAAAAATATATGATAAATACAATAAAAGAAAATTTTAATAGAGCATTATACGCTTTAATATTTTCAATAATTACGATTGGATCTCTTTCATTCTTAAGTTATGAAACGCCTTATGGATTATTTTTAGCAGGATCATTTGGTTCTTCTATGGTTTTACTTTTTGGATATCCAGAAAGTCCTTTTGCACAACCTAAGAATGTTTTTTTTGGACACCTGGTAACATCCTTAGTCGGTGTATTAATTTTAAAGTTCTTTCCAGTTGATCAATTTTTACAAATAGCTATCGCTGTAGGTCTTGGTATTTTTATAATGATATTACTTGGTGTAACTCACCCTCCAGCGGGAGGAAACCCTATTATTATAATACTTGGTGCGTTCTCATACGATTTTTTATTAAACCCAATTATTTTTGGTTCAATGATAATAATTGTTTACGCAATTATTCTAAATCGTTTCATTTTAAAGAAAAAATACCCAAGTGGTTGGAAAAGTTAATATTTTCATTGTTTCAAATTTAGCCAATTTAAATATACTGGCTAAATGAATTCTAATTATAAAGTCATAAAATTTAGATCTGATAGCTCGAAAGAGGTTAGTGATCAAATATCTATTGAAGAACCACTTGAAATAATACTTAAATATAAAGATAAAGAAAATTGGATAGAAAATACTATATCCATTACAATGAGAACACCTGGGGATGATGAGGCTTTAGTTACTGGCTTTCTTTTTAATGAAAGAGTAATTGAAAAAATTAGCCATATAGAAAATATTGTAGCTAGTGGTGAACCTGTTGGGCAATATAAATTACAAAATAAAGTTAT
>Ga0115567_10007904_pt1 | contig 10042 bp, 4 predicted proteins | sample COGITO_mtgs_1204_2_FD_88679 | JGI IMG/M metagenome (GOLD analysis project Ga0115567, IMG submission 88679) | Pelagic marine microbial communities from North Sea - COGITO_mtgs_120412 | ecosystem: Environmental > Aquatic > Marine > Epipelagic | place: Germany:Helgoland, sampling site Kabeltonne... | reverse complement strand
GGGGGGGGGGGGGGGGGCGTGCGCTCGCTCCTCAAGAAATACTCCGGCTGATGCCTGGAGCCCGAATGGAATGCTCTCGGCAAAAACGTGAAGCCGGGCCTGAGCTCGCCCCGACGCAGGTCTGCAAAGCGAGGACGCGCTCAAGGCGTTCCTTGCCGCCGAATGCAAGCAGGCAGAGCAGCATCCCCGCGCTCGCAGCACCCTCGAATCAACGCGCTTGCTCGATTCGTTTCGGAAATAGGCGGCGCAGCTCAGCGAGCGAACGGTGTGCATGTGCAGGTCCCTGCGAGCATTTCCGGAATCGAAATCTGCACCCGGACAGCAGAGGCGGTGCGGATCGAAGGGGGCAGCTGGCAGCTGAAAAACGTGAAGGTGAGTGCGGGCCTCTCCGCCGATCGAGCCGCAACGGACGTCCGTGCGGGTGTTCCTGCGTGGCAGTGCCGTCAGAAGAGACGAGCCGACGCTCACAATGGCGGCGTGGTAGGTGCATTGCGTGGGGGGGGCCTTCGATGCTGTGCTCTGTGGAATGTCATCCAACGTGCGCCTGGAATCCTGTCAGGAACGTCCCTCAACAATATCTAAAGGGTCAAGGGCGCCGACGATTCGCCACGGCTACGGGCGTGTGCGCGGGCACTCAGGGTCGGTTGACGGTTGACGGTTGCTGGGCCGCGGCAGGTCGGCGGTGGGGAGGAGTTTGAGCTCTGCCGCAACGGCTTGGTCGTGCTTGGCCGCTCAGAGGTGGAAATGCGCAACAGCAAGCTCAAGGGGTGCCGCGGTGCCGCGCTGCGTGTCGCGGGAGGGTCGAAAGTCAACCTCAAGGGGTACGATCCTGCGGTGCACACGTGGCCGAGAATGTCTTGTTCGTTTGGCGGTGTTCATGACTCCCCTTGTGGTGGCGCAGGTGCCAGGTGCAAGGCTGCTCAACCCTACTGGACTGTGCGGGGGGGCGGACCGTCAAGATTGACCTGGTGGACACGGCGCTGGAAGCAGTTCGGGCTATCTGGGCGGACAAGACCAATCGGCCAACGGACGGACAGCTTGTGGACTTGCGCACACGCCGCAAGCACGTGACACCGGGCACTGGCAGGAGCTTTGGGCCGTTTGGGGGCGGGGGAAGTGTGTCTTACACAGACGTACAAGTTAGGGACTGGGATTTCAAAAACAAATGACAAGATTGCGGCCGAACAGTTATGTGCATGACAAAAAAGTGAAACAAATTGTACAAGATGGTGTTGTGAGCAGTGCAAGCCTTGAGCAAACAAACTCATGCCTGGTCACGTTCGGAACGTTTTGACCATGACTTAGCATGTGAGTTATAAGCACCAGTCTCTTCCGTCCTCCGAATTACGGACCGGAGCACGAGTGTTCCTAGAGCCCGAATGAACCAGAAAAGGCCTTGCTAATATAAATGTATCGCATACGCTCCCCGTCTAATGTGGAGCTCATATGACTTAGCAGCGCCAACACATGAGGTGCGACGTGAGCATTTTTTTCTTGGCTCCTCCCATCGCTGCAGTTCAGCGCATGTGCACCATTTCATGCATCAGCGGTGATTCGATATTTCAGAGCACCAACTCGTTCACAGGTTTAATTCACGGACAAGTCACCAGCGCGCGACACTCGCGCGTTGCAATGACACGGTGCCACTGAGTGACACTGAGCCAGAAGCAGGACACTTTTATCTGGTTGGCTTCACAGGCTTCCAGGGCTTGCCGAAACCTGGTTTGGAAACAAATAGAATCAATCGAGGTCACGAGGCGTCATATTCGAATTGGGACGATCCACTCGCAGAAACAGCATTCTCAAAAGGGCAGCTATGGCGTCCAAGCAGTGAAGCGAGTACTATTTCAAAGCCTCACCCGCAATGCCGTTGACGACTGCGCTGATCATGACCAGCAGGTGCACGCCGCTCTGCAAACGCACGAAGCTTTCATCAAGCAGCGGCCAAGAAAAAACTCTCTAGGACAAATAACATACCTTGAACTGCTGTCCGTTACGCAGGACAGTCAGGAGGTTGAGGAACGTGAAAATGCAGTTGACCTGACACATTTGACACCCCAACGCGAAAGCTTCGGTCAGCAGATCTGCAGCGAGGCTGCCGAGCATTCGGGCCGAATGCCCGCACAGCCGGGGGAGAATTCGTTTGCTATGAGCGTGCCTGGCAGATTGCACGTTTTGTTGTCGGCATTGCTGTGTTGGCTAGCGCGAACATGAGCGCAGCGGCCCAGAACTCCAGCAGCGAGATCCACCTACTCGACGTGGGATTCGAAGGGCGGTTCACAGGGCGCGGCCTACATGCTCTGATTTGACCAAGAGCTGCATCGCTCGGATGCGGGTGGACCGGAGAGCGCCGCGAAAGGTGGCTGATTCAGGCTCCTTGTCCTCGAACATCAGGTCCGCGCGAGACTCGCGCTCCACACCTGGCACGCCGCAGCAGCATTTAGGGCTGTCCTCGTTGACGAAGCATCGCGGGTCGCACGGAGCTCACGCACCAACGTGCGATTGGGACGATACCTCGAATATCCACAATTGGCACTGGGAGGTCCGGGTGTGCAAGCGCACCAAAGACCACCATGGACGCGCCCGTGATCTAGAGTTGGATGCGGAGCGTCATTTGCAGAGGAGTCGACTTGTTCTGGTTACTGGTGAGCGGGTCGGGTGCAAGAGCGATGGGCACCTTGAGCGCCCGGGTCGGGTCGTATTGAATATTGTTCCACGGATTTTTCGAGACAGGAGGTGGTGGCGCGCCACCGCGCAGGCGCATCGTTGGGCTCCTAGTGTTGAGAGGTGGACGCCGTTCCGTCAAGCCTCTCCTGTGGCAAGCCAAGTGACTGTTGCTCTTCATGCAAAAAGGGGCGCACCTTGAGGCAGGCAGTGTTGGGGGAGCATGTAGTGCAGACGCCGTTAGGAAGGCCAGGGTAAAACATATGCCCCGAAAGACGTGTGCCGCGGCCATGGCGCGGGTCGGTGCAGACTCAGTGCAACTACGACATTTGAGCCGTTTTTGTTCGTTTCCCGTAGGGCGATTTCCCGCCAGGCTCCGTGCTGCATCCCTTCCTCGGGGCCTCGTCCCGCCACCACTCTGTGCGAGGGACCAGGTGGCTTGAGCAGGAGAATCGCGACAACCAGAACCGATCTGATGCTGTTTGGTGCGTGGGAGGACCCGGTGATCTCGCGGCAATTCCCTTCTGACAGGACTCTCGCAGGCGCGAATGCTCCGCTTGCGGGACGCGCCGTCGGCGATGCTTTGCAGAAACGCCTCGACGCAGAATTTGGACTTGACGACGCCCCCGTTCCTACCACGCCGAACCCTCCGACCAAACAGCGGACTCTGGCCGAGACGAGAGCCTTGCGCCTGCAGCAACATCAACCCGTCGTGCGGCTTCCGCTGGGATCCCCCGACGCGCTGCGAGCACCCTGCGAGATGAAGTCACCATACGTTCACCTAGCGGACGCCTACCGACTCGAGTCTCCGCAGCATGAGCGAGGCAGGCCTTTTGCTGGGTCGATGAATGCTGCCCGACCGGGTCGTACCTCTGGTGCGGACGAGCAGCAGTCCGTCATGCGCAGTGCAGCATCGACGTATGCCTCGCCTGGGAGCTCTAGCACGATGAATGTGCTGCCTGTAGCGATGCTTCTGAACAGACTAGAAGGACACGCAACAGTTTCAGTTCCCCACAAGGGCTTCGGCACCGTTCATGCTGAATCAACGACGGACGACGGCACCAAGCACACCTCCGCTGGGGCGAGTAGCTCCGCGGGTGGCGCCGTGGTCGTGGGTGGAGCATCGCCAGGCCGCGGGGTCGAGGCTGGAGTCCAGGTCGCGGGGGTCGCGGGCGAGCAGCAAAGCCGGTGGCGGCGGTTCCCGCTTGGGATCCTTCGGAACAGGGGCGCCGTCCCCGGCGCAGCCGACGCCACGGCAGCTGGGCAGCAGGCGGTCGGCCGACGCCTGGGCCTGGATGGGAGGACGGGGACCGGGACGGAGGCAGGCGCGGAAGCGGGTGCTGCGAAGCGGAGGCGCGTCGGCTTTGCGGAAATATGGCAGGAGCGGCTGGTACCGATGGAGCCGCGGCGGAACGAGGACATTGCGCTCGACATCGGGCGGATCCAGGGTTACAAGCGAAAGGCCCGCGCAGCGCACCTCAAGGAGGGGCGCGGGGCAGTCATTCTCGGTGGAGTCGCACCGGGCGCAATCGGCGCTGATGGTGCTGCAGGCGGGGATAGCGAGGCGGACCCGGAGGATGCTGCTGACGCGGCGCTTTCAAAGTGCGCGCGCAGTAGCTCGCCCCCCCCCGTGCAGCGAGGCGTGCACGGCGGCGCAGCGGGCGGCGCGGCGCTGGTTAACGGCTGCGATGGCGCGAGCTTGGGCGCCGCATCGGCTGAGGGGAAGAAGCGGCGGCGCAGCGAGTTTGATGAACTTGGGTGGGCGCCGTGGGACATCGAGGTGGCGAGCGGGACGGACGCGGTCGGGGAGCAGCGCGCCCGCGTGGCCGTCCAGCGGTACAAGGTTGGCTGTGTGATGGTGCCGGGCACTGTCTCCTCCGAAACCGACGACGCGCCGCTTGTGGAGGACTCGGAGCAGGTCCGGCGGGCCAGCGCCCGCAGCGCCGAGCAGGGCAGGTCGGCGGACGCGGCGCGCAAGGACCGAGCAGGGAAGGGCGCCACCCCGGCCGCGAAGGACGCCCCGGGTGCGTCCGGCGGGGCACAAAAGGGCAAAGGCGGGGCGGCAGCGGAGTACGGGAGGAGGGACGAGACGTGTCCGGTTAGTACGGGAGGAGGGACGAGGCGTGTCCAGTCAGTACGGGAGGGAGGGGCGGCAGCGGAGCCCGCCGGCCTGCAAAGCACGGACCGCGGCAAGGGCCAGGGAAAGCGGGCGGCGGCGCCCGGGGCGCCCGGGGCGGAGAGCGCTGGTGGGAAGCGCGGCGGCGGCAGCGGCAAGAAGCTGGCGGTGTACTCGGTGCTTGACTTCACGGACCAGTGCGTCGAGTACTTCGAGGGCGCGGAGGTGATGGTCTGGCAGCTGCACGAGGCGTTCATGGCGGCGGCCAAGCGCGCGCCACCGCGCAAGGCGGCTCCGAAGCCGGAGCGGGCCTCGTGGGAGTACACCCGCGTCGACCCGGCCCACCCCGACGCCGTGGTGGCGTTCAGCATCGAGATGAGCCGCTGCCTTGAGGAGCGCGGGTTCCACGCCCGCGGCGTGTGGCGCCGGCAGATCAAGCTGCCCGGCGGGAAGCAGCGCAAGTGCGTGTTCAACCTCCGCATCCGCGCGGACGTGCAGCAGCTGCTCGGCCTCCAGTTCAGCGGCCGCGACGCGTGAGGCGGTGTTGCCAGTGTCGGGAGTCCTGGGCTCAGTGGAGATCAGGGACCCGTGGAGATGTCCTATTGCGCTGGTCTCCGCGCTCACAGTTGGCCGACGGTTGACTGAGTGTTGTGGGTAGTGTCTTTGGAGTGCGCCTCTGTGGGAGTGCTTTTGAAATACTGAGTGAGTGCTCGTGGTGACAAGTGAACTTTGTGGAACCTGTGGATGCTCTCCATATCTCCCAAAGCGATACTGCAGGGGGCAGCGTCTGGTGATTCTCACGACCACACATGACTCGGTGGGACGATTTCCTCACTCGCGCAAGTCTGTCATACGCCCAATTCCCCCATCCATCCTTTCTCACGTGCCCGTCCACCAAATTACCCTACGGAACCGTTTCCCGTGGCTCCTTTCGACAGTCCCCTGGTTTGCGCTGCGAGGAGGCGGGGGCCCAGATGGGGTACAAGCTCATGCGCTCAGGGGCGCAGGGACTGCTGCTCCCGCGGCGGAAACGTCCGGATCTTCCCCCGCGTCCACGATGTATAGCACAGGATACACCATCAGGAATAGTGTTGTTGAGGCCCACCATGCCGCCCTGCCCAAGTCGCACAGTTTAGATGCCTTTCGCGCCGTGCAACACGGGTAGCCCCCGTCCAGTGCGGGCAGCAGGAAGGCACCACAAGCAACGGGCCACAGTTTTCGCTGACATGCGAGAGGGGCACGGATGTAATATCTACCTGCCCGTCCCTCGAGCGACCTTGTAGCTCACCACTGCCGTGCTCTCGGCGGCGCGCCGGGTAGAAGCGACCACACCAATGTTCTTGAGCGGTGGCGAAGACGCAAGCATCCACAGGGCAGCACAACCACCCGCAAACTTGAGGGCAGTCGACATTATCCTCTTATACACGGAAGTCTGACTTGTGTGCGCGAATTCGGCGGCTGGGAGTCTCACTGAGTGACTGGGTGGAGCGGTGGCGAACCGGATCCGCCCTCGAGGTCGAGCGAGCGAAATCTCACGTTGTGGTTACTCAACCCTCCTAACCCCTGTTTCACAGAGCGGAAAAGATTGCTGCCACTGGAGCCGATCGAATCCGCCCGGCCTCACAGGTATGCGGCTCGGCACCCTCGTACTCTGGGCCGCAACGGCATCAGCAGCGGTTCCTGTGAGAGCTTTTGTGCCGACTACGTCCACTTCATGTAGAGGCTTTGCATATCCGTCAGAAGTGTGTGTCGCTGCGGGGCGTGGTGTACTGCAGAGTGGGGTTAGGCCTCGCCGAGGTGCGAGGACGCCACACGCCAGGCGGGTTCGGTGCCTGGCAGGGGGTGGCGACACGACGGTACCACAGAGGGTCGCAGTGGTCGGAGCTGGCGCTGTCGGGTGCGATCCCCCGGTGATTTCGAGCTTGGTCTAGCGCGGTCTCCCAGAACCACGTGAAATCCACCCGAATGCTTTGCGCCGGATCCGATGCAGAAACTGAAGCTGCCAACCTCCACCACACTTGCAGACTATACTACGGGGCAAGATTACTAGAGACTGGCCATGACGTCTCCTTTCTTGCACGTCGTGACCTTAAGGCCCTACAAAAGGACGGGCTCACGGTCGAGTCTGTCGACGGCGACGTTCGCTTCGACAAGGTATCGGCGTTTGGCACAGCTGAGGAGCTGCGGGCGGCTGCGTCCGGGGATATCGACTGGGTGATTCTCTCTCTAAAGAGCTACTCGCTACCGATGGTGCCGGATCTACTTTCTCCGCTTATTGGTGCCAACACGAGGTGCCATCAGTGTTTGCCTCGGCGCCCTGGCTTTCTCCCCGTACCATCTGCTTCCTTGTATCACTTTCGTGCTCCCCCGGCTGTGGTCACAGAACACATCGGTCCACTTCTCTTTTGTATGCATCAGGTTCGTAGGAAGCGCTGCTGAAAGCTGTGTTCACGAACGCAGAATCCTGGCGATCATGAACGGCCTCGGGATCGAGGACACCCTCGCCAAGAGCTTCGCGCCCGGCAAGATCTTCGGCGGGATGGCGTTCACGTGCAACAACCGCGTGGAGGGCGTGGTAAAGCACCTCAAGTACGGCGCGCTGCTCGTCGGACACAACGGGGACGACCCCGCAGAGCTCGCAGCCGTCGAGCAGCTCTTTGCAAACGCCAACGTGAAGCTGAGCACGTCGCCGTGCCTCCTCGAGTCACGCTGGGAGAAGCTCTGTTGGAACATGCCATTCAACGGCCTTGCGTGTGCGATGGGCGGCATCACAACCGACCGGATCGTGGGCGACCCTGACCTTCGGGCGCAGGCGCTCGCGGTGATGGAGGAGGTGGTGGAGATGGGGCAGCGCGACCTGTCCGCGCGCGCGCTGGACGGGACCGGCGCGCTTGGGCAGCCGCTGATCGAGCGGATGTTCGCCCTGACGGACAGGTGCGATGGACTGAATGGTTCAAACGCCCGCGGCGCCGTGCCCCGCCGCGTGCGCGCGTAGGGGGTTGTTTGCTGCTGCCCGCCTCGGAGGAGCGGGCCAGGCCGGTTCTGACCTTTTGTGCGTCTGGTTCTGAACTCGTCTGCATCCTGGCCAGCATGGGGCCGTACCGCCCCAGCACCATGATCGATCTGATTGAGGGTTCACCAATGGAGGTGGCGCCCCCCCCAACTCGCCCGCCGCCGTCGCACGCACCCGCATGCCAGCGCACGCCGCACCAGCCACGATCGTCTGTTACGGACATGATGATCACAAAGATCATAACCAAGGTGAACACGTCGCATGTAAACAAATCAACGAGTTGATATATCGATGCGACTCCGGCGGCGCAGGTCGACTACATTTTCTCGAACCCGCTCCGCCGGGCCGAGGAGCTCGGCGCCCCCCGCGCGCACGTCGAGTCTGTCATCCGCATGATCCGCGCGCAGCAGCGTCTGAGGGACCTCTGAACTGCGGGGACGGGGCGTGGGCGTGTGCGCGCGGGGGACGGAGCAAAGAGAATCATGTTTGGAACAAACCCGTGCACAAGAGACCAAGCGATCCTGTGTGCTCCGACACCTCCCACAACGGACAAGCCGACTGCATGATCCCTTGCTCTCCCGCTCGTGGGGATTCAGCCGAACCCCACCACCTGACCGGCTCCCCGCGGCGCCCAGCGCGCGCCGGACCTAGAGCGCACGGTTGAAACGCGAGTCCTCGTCGAAGAAAGCCTGCGCACAAAGGCAACGTCAGGCGCGGCGCGCAGCGAGGCACCCCGGGCGCAGCGCTCTGCACGCGCGGGGCCCATCCCCTCCTCCGCCTCTTGGGTCCCAGGGGTCTCCCTTCTACCGTACCAAGGCCCTACCGTACCACCTACCGTACTCTCCTGCCGTACCAACGTGACCCTCACCTTCTCGCGGTTGTCCTCCACGTCCGCGCTCGAAGCCCGCTTCTTGGCGCCGCGCGGCGCTTCATGCAGCGAAGGCCACGTCGGCATGTCCTCCGGACGGCACGCCAGCGGCGGCTCCGGGAAGTAGTCGTCCCTGAGCGCCTGCGGAGGGACAGACACGCTCAGTGATAGATAATTGATAGATCCCCTCCCCCCCCCTCGTACTAAGTGGACACGCCGCGTCCCTCAGCCCGTACTAAGTGGACACGCCGCGTCCCTCAACATGCTTCAACACGAGCCCCAGCAAACCTGAACGTTCTACATTTTCAATACTTCCGCGCCGCCAGGGCGCCGGGCGGGCACCTCGTGCGCCGCGATGCGCTGCGCGGGGTTGAAGCAGAGCATCTTCTGGAGCAGCTCGTAGCCGCAGTCGGAGAGCGAGGGCCCGCCGGTGTACGACACCTTGGGGAGCTTCTCGCGGAGCACGCACGGCTTCTTCTTGAAGCGGACGCCCTTGGCGTACGGGAGGTCCTTGAACGCCGGCCAGCGGTCCTCGTCGGGCGTCCCGAGCAGCTCCGAGATCTTGTCGCGCTGGTCCTGCTCGGTCTTGCCCTTCATGATCGGCTCCTTGAGGAGGAACTCCGCGAAAATGCACCCAACGCTCCACATGTCGATGGCGATCGAGTACTCCTTCGACCCGTAGAGCAGCTCGGGTGCGCGGTACCAGAGCGTGACGACCTCGGGCGTCATCAGCTTGATCGGGTCGGAGTAGTTGCGCGCAAGGCCAAAGTCGCACACCTTGAGGTTGCCCTGATTGTCGAGCAGGAGGTTCGACGTCTTGAGGTCGCGGTGGATCACCCAGTGGCGGTGCATGAACTCGACGCCGGCGAGGAGCTGCTTCATGAGGCACTTGACCTGCCCCGTGCGGAACGGCGTCTTCATGCTCTCCATCAGCGCGCGGAAGTCGTGCTCCATGAACTCCATCACCATGAAGACCTGCTTCTTGGGCGACACGACCACCTCGATCACCTCGACGATGTTCACGTGCTTGAGCCCGAGCAGCACCGTCAGCTCCCGCAGAGCCGTCAGCGGGAACCCCTCGCGCGCCCGCTCGAGCTTGACCTGCGCCCAAAGACCGTCAGCGAGCTCCGCTGACGGGCCTGCCGAGGGTCCACACGCCCCGCCCGGCCGCGCTGCGCGCGCCTGTGGCGCGGCGGAGGGCGGGGAGCGCGCCTGCTTGAGCGCGACCACGCGCTCCGTCGTGCGGCAGCGCGCGCGGTACACGACGCCGTACGTGCCCTGGCCACGAAGCGCCACATGGCAGCGGTCATGACGCAGGCACCCCAGGGGGCGGAAGGGGGGCGCGCTGGCATGGGGACACATGTGCGTCCGGTTCGTACGG
>Ga0115567_10007902_pt1 | contig 10044 bp, 1 predicted proteins | sample COGITO_mtgs_1204_2_FD_88679 | JGI IMG/M metagenome (GOLD analysis project Ga0115567, IMG submission 88679) | Pelagic marine microbial communities from North Sea - COGITO_mtgs_120412 | ecosystem: Environmental > Aquatic > Marine > Epipelagic | place: Germany:Helgoland, sampling site Kabeltonne... | reverse complement strand
TTCTAAGAATTTCGTAACCAAAGACACTAGGAGTGTCGACCCACTCAAGTCTTACCGAACTTGTGCCACTAGCATGAGCTTCAAAACCTACAGGAATTTGCGGTTCTATAGAAATATTAACACCTTGGCTAGTATCTGAAACAGCCAACTCCGCGCCTGAAGCATTGAAACCTCTATACCTGTAGTAATACTTTTTATTAGGGTCGACAGTAGCATCATTTTGCGATGTTGAAGCAAGACCACTAAAGACTGTATCAAAAATAAGTCCATCAGTAGAGCGCTCTAAATTATACATTGAAGCACCAACAACTGCTCCCCACGAGATATCAACAGATGTTGGATTTGAATATTCTGCAGTGGGGGCTGGCGGCGTTAAGCCTGGCACAATCGAAATTTCATTTGAGACGCCACTTTCTTGACTTCCGTTTCTTGCAGAAACTCTAAAATAATATGTTGTTCCTGTTGTTAAACCTGAGACTGTTGTTCCATTAGGGTTGTTTGATGTCTGAACAGGTGCCCCATAAGATCCTGAGGTTGTTGATCTGTATATATTGTAGCGTGTTGTTCCAGAGACCCTACCCCAAGAAAGCACAACTCCCGTGCCAGTATTGTTATTTTCAGCACTCAGCCCGTTTGGAGCTAACGGCGTCTGCCCTGGACTATAAGGATTCGAAAGCGTCGTCTCACGAGTTTCTCCACCAGGAAAATTGAGTCTAATTTTGTACATATAGACTTCACCATTTAGGGCGGTTACATCGGTAAAAGAAGTGGTTGGATAGGCTGAGCTTATGGTAGTAAAGGACAGTCCATCATTAGTTCTTAATATATCGTAACTAAGAACGGATGCCACAGCACTCCAGGTTAGCTCAACTTGGCTATCACCTACTTCTCCTAGGGGTGCATTAGGAGTTTCATAGATGAACATTGACACAGGTGTAGAGGTGTACTCATCTAGTCCAATCACTGCACTAACAGTCACAAAAACCTCCGCTCCAGGTAAATTACCTAGAATAGTAAAGGTGTTGTTAGTTGTTGAGCCTCTAGAATTGTAAACTCCGTCTGCACTATCTGAGCTGCGTACTATATAGTTAGTCGCACCATCAACTCTAGGCCAAACAACTTGAACACCAGAGGGACCGAGCTGTCTTAGGCTTACATTTTGCGGCGTATCTGTACCAGTTCTCATAGCAGCTTTATAAACTGAAAGCTGGCCCTCCGTGAAATCTGTAAATCTAGCTCTGATTTTATAGTAGTATCCGACACCAACCGAGGCCGTGGTATCTTCATAAGTGTTAGTTAATGCTGTACCAATGCTAGAGTAAGTTCCCTCTAACTCACTTGATCTAAAAATCACGTAATCTTGAACATCGGCTACGTTTGCCCAATTAAGAGTGATGCTTGAAGCCGAAGAAGTAGTTGTAAATGAATTTATAGGCGCATTTCTAAAAGAAACAACATTTGAATCCGCTGATTCAAAACTTCCCCATGCTGTAGAAATTTTAAAATAGTTCATTCCAAGAACCAATGGAACGCTACCCATAAAAGTTGAAGTTAGATACTGAATCTGTGTAAAAGGTCCGCCTGGATTAGAAGCTGAATAAAGTAAAAATCCATTGTAATGAGTTGGGGGAACCCAGTTGAGTTGTACTCTGTTTTCGTCAGCTACTTCTACTAAAGTTAAATTTGAAGGTGCCACAGGGTTAACGCCAGGCGTACCACTCAATTTTTGTGTCGGGTAAGACATAAATATTTTATCACCATCACCATCAATTAAAAATGATTGAACATAATAAAAATAAGTCGTTCCGTTTGGAACAATATCAATATAATCACTACTCAACAGTCCTGATTGATAGAGTTGGTACTCACCATTTAATTCTGTTGATCTGTAAAGATCATATTGCATAGGAAAGGGGGTTAAATCTACTGGAGAGCTTGGAGCAGAAAGTGAATCCCAATCCAAAACATTCTCGCCATTCCCTGGAAATACTGAAAAACTAGGAGCGCCTCTTCCAAAGTGACCTTGCGAATTTGACTCATCATTAGAGCGGTTTGTGCCCCACATGCTACTGATTTTATAGTATCTGACCTCACCTGATGTCGGACTACAGTAGTCAAAAAATGTATTAGCAGTGTTTCCAGAGTTTGAGATGTCCCCTTTATATTGTGTCTGGGCAATTCTGTAGCCCGTATTATAAGATGAACCTGTCCAGGACAATCTAAGACCTTGTCCACCACCACAACCTGGCAGTGAATTACTAGGTATTGATGTCAGTTCAGATGGAGCGTCTGAAACAGGTCTTGGAGTTGCTGATGCAATATTAGACCGCATACTGAGACCTGATGGATTACTGGCGACAACTACATAATAATAGTTAAAGCCATTTGAAACTTCAGAATCAAAGTAAGAGGCTGATGCAATCTCTGTCCGAATTTCCTCAAATGGTCCACCATAGTTATCAGATCTTAAAACTTTATAAGTCATGTTTTGTGGAAAACCACTCCATGTGAGTGTCACTTCAGAGTTTCTTGCTATAGCGTTTAAACTTACAGGCTGAGCTGAAGGTGGCGCATTTATATTGATTGATGCTTCGACTGAATTTTGTCCCCGCCCTGTATTATTAGTTCCAAAAACTCGGTAATAGTACTCAGCTCCATCTGATACTAGAGAGTCAGTGTAAGAATTGGAAGTTTGATCACTGCTAATAATAGAGAACGGACCTCCAGAGCTTAATGATCTCTCCACTGAATATTTCGGAAGCGGGCTTGCTTGAGTATCCGGGTTCCAACTTAAATATACAGAACCATTAGAGTTTAAGCTCGCATTGAGAGTAGTAATGGGAGCATCGTGATGAACAAAGTTAGTTAGAGCCACACAATCTGATCTAGTTCCAACTTCGTTAACACTCACTGCATACCAAGAATTAGAAGTGTTTTCGTCTGCGGTAATTGCTATCCCCATCCCTTCAAAAGAAGTGGGACTACCGTTAGTAACCTCTGCTGTACAAGCGGCATCGGAATATATGATAACACTTACACGGTTCATAAAGTCAGGACTCGAACCAAAACTTCCACTAACCGCTGTATCTGGAGTGTAAGAGGGAGATTGGGGAATAGTATTTCCAAAAATGGGAACACCTGGTTGATGGGAGTTGTGCGTGTACGTCGTCATATATGTACAAGGAGTTCGGTTGCCCGCCTCATCAAAAACCCTAGCGTAAACAAATGATTCTGCGTTCTGCGCTAAATTTAAAGATATTCCTGCTCCAGAAAATTCATCAGGTGTCCCCTCACCAACTTTACTAACACATGCTGGACTATCATAAAAAGACACCTCAAGAGGTGGCAGTTGACTAGCAGGGTTAATCAAAGCCGTACCGGTTATAGTGGGAGTGTAAGAAGAGTTGTTAGGAGAAAGAGGCGTAACAGCCGTGTAAGTCGGATCAGTAGGAAGAACTGTATTGTGAATATAATTTGTTAAAAAGGCACATGAAGAAAGGTTTCCATAAATATCAGTGCTTTGAGCATGAATATCTGTTGTTGAATTAGGAGGCAAACTAATGTTTATACCTGATGAAATAAATTGTCCTCTGGTACCGTGCCCTAATTCATTAGTACAAGTTGCATCATCATAAACAATTACAGACTCGATTAGATTGTCTGCTGTGCCAATAATCGCAGGATTATTGGAAGCTCGAGTGGGCGAATCGGGAAACGCTCTAAAGAAACCTGGATCTGGAGCTGGAGTTCCAGAATGATCATAAGGCGCATGGTAAGTACATTCCGATACGTTACCCTCAATATCAGATACAGTTACATAAATTGCTGTATTGGTATTGGCATCAACGGTGACTGTGATACCTTCGCCCTCATATTGAGATCTATTACCTGAACCAATCAGCATACCCGCACTACATTGATCATCTTTAAAAAAATTGAGTGCTACAGTTCTGTCAGTGGCATTACCTCTTATCAATGGAGTAAGAGTGCCATTTGTCGGGGATGGCGGATCCGAATTTACAAAAAGAGGAGCACTTGGAGGAATATTGTTATGAACAAAATTGGTCATAAGAACACAAGAAGAGTCGTTACCTGCTTCATCACATGCTCGTGCATAAATATCGGTAGAACTGTTAACGCTCACTCCGCCAGTTACACCACTGCTCTCAAAAAGAGTTTTGGTGCCAGAGCCCATAGCTGTTAAACATGTGTTTGAGGAGAACAGAGTTACTGAAACCGTATCGGCACTCGTTGTTCCCCTTACTGCTGGTACTGTAGTCGCATTAGTTGGAGAACTTGGATTGATAGAAATATAAATCGGTACAGCCGGATCAACATCATCATGAATAAATGTCGTTAATCTTGCACAGGTCGAAGGCATATCTAGTTCGTCAAGAGACCGTCCATACACTGTCAAAGTTGAATTTGGTGATGATGTGATTTCAAAGCCTACATTTAAAAAATCATCTGGTGTTCCCGATGCAAGTTCATTAGTGCAACCAGCATCACTATAAAGAGCAACACTTACTGCAGCCAAATCAGTTGAACCTCTCAAAGTTGGAGTGTAAGTCTGATTTGATGGGGATGATTCACTAATATAGGTCATCCTCGGAGGAGAACTAAACGAATTATTATGTTCATAAGTTACAAGATGAGTACAAGCCGACTGTTGACCTAAGGCGTCTCTAGTCACAGCGTGGAGAAGTGTGATCGTATTAATGGTCAGAGGAACGATCAAACCAGAACTGCTAAAATCCGATACTGAACCAGTTGAGATCATACTTGAACATGAAGCATCAGCGTAAAATTCAACAGCAGCACTCGGCGGAAAAGCCGTACCAAACAAACCGGGACTGATCACTTCGCGTGAAGGGCTTTCAGGTTCAGTTCTGCTAAAGGTTGGTGCTACAGGTTCAAGACTTTGATTTCTATATCTATCGACAAAAATACATTCAGAACTTGTAGCGCTACTGATATAAATCTCTGATTCTATATTTATGGGCAAGGTCAAACTCACACCTGAATCTTTAAACTCACTCACTAAAGAACTGCCTATGGGTGACTTACTACATGAACTGTCTTTATAAAACTGAAGCCGTTCATCTTGAGATACTGACCCGGCAGTAATGTCACCAGTGAATCTAACGACCACATTTGAAGCTGTATAATCTACAATTTGAGTTGATGAAATTTGAAAAGGAAATAATTTAGACTCACCTGCAAGTTCACCCTTAGAACATGCATTCAACAGGGAAAAAGCCCCTAGAAGATTTAGTAAAAAGAAAAAACGTACAAATTTCATATCAAGTTATTTTTAGTGTCCCAAAAGCACTTTCATTTTGTTAAAAGAGCCGTCTAGAACACTAAAATCGAGCGCTCCGTCACCATTAAGATCATTTATATCTACATGAACGGTGTTAACAAAAGTGTTTACAGATGTGTTAAGCGCATAACTACCAGATAGCGAGCCGAGCAAAATAGTCAAAGTCTGGTTCACACCGTTACCCACAACCAGGTCCACTCTGCCATCACCATTAAAATCACCTGATGTCATTCCAGTCGGGTCAAAGCCTGAGAAATAATTTGATGCAGTACTAAAAGTTCCATCACCATTGCTTGTAAAAACACTGACACTAGCTGTGGTAGAATTTAAAACAACGAGATCTACAAATGAATCTGAATTTAAATAACCTACAATAACCTCTGAAACACCTGATTCAGCTTGATAGTTGACGGGAGCCTGGAAACTTCCGTCCCCGTTGGAGGTTAAAACACCCACGCTACCACCAAGTTCAGATGCTTGAGCAACCGCTAAATCCACTCTGCCGTCAAAATTTAAATCCGCTACAGCCAGTGACACTGGCTGAGCGCCAGTATTAGAGTCGGTTCTTGTTCCTAATGTTCCATCTGAAGATCCTGGGAAAAAAGAAATTTTTCCTAATCCACTACAAGCGACAACTATATCTAAATGCCCGTCTCCGTTAAAATCTCCAGAGGCCACACTCTCGGGCTGGTTAGAACTTGCGTATGAAGCAGGGCTTGCAAAAGTCCCTAGTCCTTGACCAAAGTAAACCCTAAGACCACTTGTTCCGAAAACAACAACTATATCTAAAATTCCGTCTGAATTTAAATCAACTAACTTAGCATCACGAGTGTCAGTTGCTAAAGCTAAAGGAGCTCCTAAACTCGTAAACAATCCATTTCCGTCACCTTTAAATAAAGTAATGTTGTTGTCATTTCTATTGATAACGGCTTTATCAGCAATGCCATCTCCATCAAGATCACCAGTTAATGATTTAGTAGGATTGTTGCCAACATCTGTCACAAAGCCAAGGTTACCACTAGCCTGTCCAGGTATGATTTTAACATTAGATTCACCATTTGAGATGACAACTATATCCTGGCTTAGATCATTATTAAAATCTCCAGCAGTAACAAATATAGGACTCGTGTCCGTTGTTATTGAAGGCTCATTCGCAAAAGTACCATTGTTTGCACCTGCTAATATAGAAACAGTATTATCTCCTATGTTAGCTACAATTAGATCTATGGACGAGTCACCTGTAATATTTCCAGCGTATAATGAGATAGGGCCACTTCCAACACTGGTAAAGATACCAAACACATCTAATGTGCCATCACCATTATTAACGTATGTAGAAACATTGTCATCTGTGTTATTAGCAACAGCAACATCATCAAAGCCATCTGAATTTAAATCTACTACTAAAATATCTGCTGGTGATATTCCGGTATTGTATTTAACTTGAGTAGAAAAACCCCCGGCACCATTGTGCAGGTATACTGAGTATGTGTTTTCACCTGAATTTATGACAGCAATATCTAATCCGTTTAAGTTGTCCAGATCACCTACTGATACTCTGCTTGGGGAACTTCCTGTATCTAAAAGTGGTAGCAATGGCGATTGAAAAGTGCCATCACCATTTCCGAGTCTTACAGCAAGTTTTGAGGATCCAGCGGAGGTCACTACAAAGTCTAGATTTCCATCATTGTTAAAGTCTGAATGTTTGATACCCACCGGGAGACTTTCCTCTAGAGTAAGAGCTGTTTTAACTGATGTATTAAAAGTTCCATTTCCATTTCCAGAAAGTAGTGCATACTCATTGTTAGAGCTGCAAGTTAAGAGGATGTCAGCAAAAGCATCTCCATTAAAATCAGCAACCGTCATCGCAGTGGGGCCCGTACACACATTTAGAAGTTTTGGAAAGGTTGTCATCAACCCATTGCCTATGCCAGATAAAACGGTTATAGAGTTTTCACCTTCGTTTAGAATGAGCATGTCTTGATTACCGTCTGCATTAATATCACCAACAAAAGTATCTTCAGGGTTACTACCTGTAGCAAACGAAAGATCAAATTTTCCTGAGTTGTTGTTGTCACTTAAGATTTGGTAAGTAAGACTGGTTCTTCCTGTAGATCCAATATCTGGAAGTGTAACTCCATGAGGTTTTACCTGAATATACGAACGCACTTCTGTAAACCCTTGAAGAACATTTATTGTAGCTAAGCCGTTAACGTCTGTTACCTGCCTCGATGTCTCTAACAAAGTCACGTCACCAGATGTTTTCTCAAACAACACTGGATAAAAAGACACTGCATTACCATACTGATCGACAACCTTTGCAACTAAAGGCTCAACTAAATTTTGACCGACAATTTGTGTTTGGCTGTCACCGCTCCCCTGTCCATCATTAGCAAGAGTGGGGAATTCAAAATGATCTGGAACATCCGAAATAACTTGTATATCAATATCTCGGCCAAAACCCTGCCCATCTTCAAGCCTAAGTTTGTCTATAACACCAGAAATTGTTCCGGCAGTATATGTTAGAGTCCCTACATCGAATGTTCCGCCGGAATTGTTTTCAACAAACGTAACAGTGTATGAATTAGAGCCGCCAGCCACACTAAAAACTTGAGATTGTGTCACCACTATTTGAGGATTGTTGGGAGTCACTACAAGACCCTGCTTTACCCAATCGAATATAGTGGAGTTTTCATTACCAGCTTGATCTCTTTGCATCACTTCTATCGGATAGGTTCCGTCTGCAAACTTATTTACATTAAGCGAGAATTGAGAATTTATACAGGAAGTTTGACCAATACCTCCTTGAGCTAAAACCAATTCTGCACCTGTCTCACAGCTACCAGTAATTGTAAGAGTCGTTTCACCTGAATAGTAGGGATTTGTCATAGGGTTGGTTAATGCAGGCTTGGAGACACTTGTCTTTTTGATCCACAAAAGATTCTCCGCTCTGGATTCACTTGAGCCCAAATTCTGCGATACCGCAAAATTAAAAGAACCATCTTCCGCTTTATCTACAGTAAAACTATACTCAAAATTCGAACACTGAACATTTTGTGAATCTGAACCAGAAAGAATAACTGTCGCGTTTGCCAAGCAAATACCACGAATTTCTAAACTATTTGTATTTGAATAATGAACTGAACTACTAGGCACAGTTATCGAAGGTGACGCTGAGTCTGGTTGAAGTATAGACGGCTGCCGAGAACCCGACTCTACGTCGAGACTTTTTTTGCAGCCTGATATCAAAGGGAGCACCATTAACAGTGTCAGCCCTATATGTTTTAAATCTTTAAATAACTTCATCTCATTCCTATACGTACAACTTAATTTCAACTTCTAAATTTAAATAATTAGCTAAAGTCTTACTCCTTTGGGATTCTTGTAATTCTGTGCCCAGCTTGATCAGTCACATACAAGAAGTGTTCATCTCCAGTTAAACTCCCATAATAACCTGCAGCTTGCCCAGGCAATGTTCCTGCAGCTGTGTAACCGCCGGTACACCATCCTGGTGTTGTTCCAGTAGATCCTAAACAATCCGGATCTCCACCAGTTGGAGGATTGTCTGGATCAATTCCACCTTTCCAACCAATTACAAAACCTGTCGCTTTATCAATTTTAACAAGTCCATAAGTTTCATTTCGTCTATATCTTGGATAAGCAGTTGTGACGTAAATATGCGTGTCATCAACATGAATAGATTGAGGCATAGAATAATTTCTAGAATCATCACCAATATCGTTAACTTCAGACTGGGAAGACTTCCATCCATCTGCATATCGATCTTCTCTGGTTCTAGTAGCTTCAACAAAGGAGCCATCTAAAGCAATTTTATCAATTCTAGAGTTTCTTTTGTTACCTACGTAAAGATGAACTCCATCACTAGTGATGCCATCTAGATCTCCATAGACATTCATCCTAAAGCCACCACCATTATCACTATAATCATTCGAAGACCTAGCTGTTCCACCTAAACACCAGCCAGCTTGTGAAACTACGTAGTCTCCATTACTACCTGTAGTACAGCCTGAGCTCGGAGCAGCATTTACTCTTCCAATCCATCCAGAAAAAGCTCCTGTCGTGGCATTGTACCTAGACACTCTATGGTTATTTGTATCCATGACGTATAAGTTTCCAGCAACATACTCGATACCTGAAGGCACTGAGAGTTCGCCATCACCAGAGCCTGCCTCGGCTCGACCACCTAAACACCAACCTGGAGTGAACGTATCTGCAGGAGCGCCTACGCAACCTGGATCTCCACCATTAGGAGAAGAGTTGATTCTACCAATCCAACCACCATAAGATCCATTGTTAAGGTCAAACCTCTGAACCCTATGCTGGTCTCTATCAGTTACATAAAGGTAGACACCGTCAGTGGCTAATGCAGTTGGTTGTTGCATCATACCATCTGCTAGATCATCAATCATACCTGCATCATTCCAAGTGTAAAAAGGATAAGGCAAAGCCCCAGTGCAAAAATGAGGTGACGCTCTCATCGGGTTCACACTTGTACAAAGAGATGCGTTTTCTCCACCAGTTGGTACAGTTGTGATGCCACCAATCCAACCGATCAGTTCTCCCGTTCTTTTATTAATCTTTTTAATTCTAGCGTTCAATCTATCAACAAGATAAAGCGTGTCTCCAATGATGAGCGGCTCTCCCGGAGAATATAGATCAAGGTCTCCTGACCCTTCCTGCTCTGCAGCTACAGTTAAATC
>Ga0115567_10007899_pt1 | contig 10046 bp, 17 predicted proteins | sample COGITO_mtgs_1204_2_FD_88679 | JGI IMG/M metagenome (GOLD analysis project Ga0115567, IMG submission 88679) | Pelagic marine microbial communities from North Sea - COGITO_mtgs_120412 | ecosystem: Environmental > Aquatic > Marine > Epipelagic | place: Germany:Helgoland, sampling site Kabeltonne... | reverse complement strand
GCCGGCGTGCGCGCGGCACTACTCCCGAGCCTGGACGCGCGCAGAGGGTGAGTACCAATGCCTGGCCTCGCATCCCGAGACCCAAGTGCGGGCGCCGACTGGCGCGAATCGCCGGGCAACCATCAAGTGAACGGTTGACTAATCAAGTGAATGGTTGACTAATCAAGTGAACGGAGCGCCGCGCGCGAGCGTGCCTGCTGATGGGCGAATCGCGCGGCGCGGCCCCGCGTGCAGAGAGCGGCGCGCGCTGGGCGGCGCTGCGGAGCGTCATCTTGTCGACTTGCTGCGCCCCGCGCGGCGTCGCCAGCACCGAGGCCAGTCGGCCCTGCGACGGCGCACGCGATCCCAGCGAGGGGGTGCGCCCCCCCAGCGAGGGGGTGCGCCCCCCCAGCGAGGGGGCGCGTCCTGCGCCGCCAGGGCCGGCAGGCGCGGCACCCTGGGCGTGCGCAGAATCTCCCAGGGTCGCAGGGTCGATCTCAATCTCGTGCGCGAGTGCATCAGCCACAAACTCAGCCTGCCAGAGAGCTCTGCCCGCCGCTCAGCGCAGTCGAAAGCACTGTTGCGGGTCAGAGATTAATGCGAGGCCGCCGCGCGCGGATCAACGTCGGGTTTGCTCGGACGCAGCGCCGCGATGGGGCGGGCCGAGCCTTCATCACACTGCCATCCGCAGTCAGTCCGAGGAAGCTGCTGGCGAGGTGCGCACAAAGTGGCTGGTGGTTCCATTTCCACGCGGTGTCTGCCTTGAGGCTCTGCACCAGGTCCGCGCGCTGCATGGTCTTGAGCGCCTTGTTCGGCCAAGTGCCAAGCGAAGGGAGCGGGAGAGAGACAGACTCAGCGTTGACAAGCCAATGCACCAGCTCGCAAGTGCGAATGACTTGAACGGATGGAGCGGGCAAATTTGCGACGGCAGCGATGATTTGCTTGCCAATCATGCCCGATGCCTCCCCTTGCAACGTCTCCGCCTAGGCAGACGGTCGAGTTTCGCTCACTGTTACTTGACTAGGGGCACCGAGAAAGGTGCAAAGGGGAGTCGTGGAAGTACCTTTTCAAAGACGGCTTTGCGTTTCTCGACCGGGGGTTTCAGCGTCTGCATGCGTTCCTTGTTCTCAGAAATCCGCTCATTGCACGCCTTGAGGGCGAGCTCTGCCTGCTCCAGCGCAGTTTCGAAAGAAGGAAGTGCCGCCTGCTTCTTGGCGAGGGCTTCCTCTTCTACTTGCAGTTTTCCAACAGTGTCGGTGATCTGCTTCCGCAATCTTTCGCCACTTTTCGTCTGCAGTGCAGCCATCAGTCAGGATCCGAGCGATCTAGCAACGGAGCAATGGACCTGCGCGGACTCGGACGTCACCTTCCAGTGCGCACCCGTCTCAAAGTCTGGGAGTTGTATCGACGCCATACTAGCCGCATCGTCGCCTGTAGCTCCAGGTTTCGACGTTTGCGCGGCCATTCTTCGCTGTTGGGGGCCCACTCACCCTCGCGGTGGCATCGCCTGTTGGGTCGGATTCGTATCGAATTTCGTAATTCTTAAACACACGAAGCTTTGTGGCAAGGGGAAACCGGTGTGCCGGAGGCACGCCGGACAAAAACCGGCGTGGTGTGTGTAACGCACGCCTGCGCCTACGTCCCCATCACTGCAAACACGGGCGGGAGCAAGCGGCTAGCGGCTTGCACAGGAACAGTGATAGTGTACACGGATAAGTTGCCAGCTCCAGGCCACATCGGCCGAAAGAACTGCACCCGCCGGCGGTCGAGCGCGCCTGCCCGGTGCTTCTGCGCGCTCGCTTCTGCATCTAGTATGCTTCGCGCCTAGCGCCCATCGGCGGCGTAACCCAGGCAGGGAGTCCTCAGAAGTCTACGTCGAGCTCCCTGTGCACCTTTGAAGTCGTTTGGTTCGTACGCAACCCGCGGTTTTGGTAATTGTTGATCGTGATCGTTGCATTTCCGGGCTCGTTCATGCAGAAGTCCTGCGTAAAAACGCCCTGCAATGTGCAACCGGCCGCAACTGCGGTCAGCGCCGCTGCTCCCTGCATGGCGCCCTGCCTGCCCAAACCGCAGTTGCATCGCAGCACCGCGCGATGCGGTGCCGCGGTGCTGGCGCAGACGCGAAAGCTGCCCATGGAAATCACTCACTGACCCGTACAGCTGCAAGGGAGGGGGGCCGATATCGTACCGCTTTCCCTCGCCATTTCACCGGCATGTCGACTTGCTGCGGCTTCTTGATTCCAATTTCGTGTCCTGTCGTCGTGAAGCACGGGTGCTGCACCTTCACGTTGCTGACGAAGCAAGTAGCGTCATCAAAGCTGCGAGGGAGGGCCCGTCCGATATTAGCGCAGAATTTTCACTCGATTCCACACTTGCATGAACAGTTCGGGGCGTGCTGCTCGAGCAGCAAGGGGTGCGCACAGACCGGGTTGGAAGGATGTTCGAGTTTCCGAACGGATCCTTTTGCTCTACAATCTTTACCTCCTGTATCATTTCCGCACATCGATCAAAATTTGCAGGGGGGGGATTCATTCGATTGAATGGTCAACAGGCCATGCTGGTGCGCCATTCTCACCTCTGGTTCCCGGTCGGCTTGGCTCCATGTCTTGAATTGCTCAAATCTGCGAGGAAGGTCAGGTAGGAGGTTTAATCTCAACCCACGTCCAATACTGCATGAAAGCTCCGGGACAAACTAGTCACTGCATGCGACGCTGAAATGGAAAGACATGGGCAGCGTACGTGATCTCCTCCAGCTCGCCTTCCTGCAGCTGGGCCACAATGTAAGCCTCGTCGATCGGCACGATGTCCATCTTGCGCACCTCCGCCACGTAGTTGACAAGCTGGTCAAGATTGAGTTTGCCCGTTCGCTGTCTGTCGAAGACCTGAAAAAGCCGCTCAATACACGACCACTCAGCATCCCCCATCTTGCCCCGGCCCACTCAAACGGCTCGCTGGCCCGCCCACACCCCTGAAACTGATGGGAAAACGGGTTCGAAAGAATCGAACAACGAAGCGGGCCCTCCGGGTGACTTCAGCGGCTGGACGCTGGTGGGTCCAGCGCAGCTAGGCGACTGGATTTGTGAGTCGACGACGAAGAGCTTCAAAGTCGGTAGCAGACTCGCAGACTGGGTGGTGTGATCGACCAGATTGCACGGGTGGGTTCGGCCGGCTTGGCTGCAGCAGTGTTGGATCCCCCATGCCGGGTGGGCCAACTTCGGCGGGGCGCGTGGGCTCTAGTGGAGCAGAGACCGAACGCGATACGAACGCTCTCAAGTTCGGCGACCACGTTGCAGACATCGGCGAAGTCGAGGATACTCCTGTGTTCCAGGAGCGCGTTGCATATCTTGAGGTCTGTGCCGTGGAATTGCTGCCTGACGAGATGTGCGCGACTGTCTTGTACGCCAGTCGTATGCCGGTGCTGCCTAGTATCTCTCAACCTGCCGCGTGACGGGAACAGGGCCAGTCAAAGCGCATCAAGGATGAGGTCAAGGCACTAATCGCGCATGCTGGAGCGTACACAAAGGCCAGCATCGGTGCAACTCCTGACTCGTGTCCCTGATGCACCAAGCTGTCCTGAATTGAGCCCCGGGCGCACAGAGCTGCCAGGGAGGCTAGCGTGTGGCGGTCTTGGTAGCGGTGGGTAAGCTCTATTGATATGCAGCGCGTGACCCTGCCCCCTCAACGCGTGGCAGAGTACGCGGAGGCAGGGAAGGCGTTCGCGGCGAGGGCGGAGGAATTCGGGCGCGTGATGCCAGCAATGGAGAGTGTCGCGTCTGGCCTCAAGAACATACATTCGCTCGTGCAGATGATGGCAACCCAGATCTCAAAGGAGCTTGTGAAGCCTCTTGAAGCAGAACTCGCGGAGATCCGCAACGCCAAGCAAGTGAAGGTCTCGCTCGACCAGGCGTCTGACAACTTCTACGCCTCGCTCAACAAGTCGCTTGCGATGCGCTCGGACGCAGATGCCGCCGCGCTCCTCGAGGCAGATCGTGCGGCGATGCGCCACAAAGGGCGGTTCGAGCTTCTCCGGCTCGAGTACCTGTCTTGCCTAACCGATCTCTCTGCGAGGCGCCACCACCGCGTCCTAGCCTTCTTCCGCCATGTGCTCGCGAAGCAGGCTCGAGCCCGAGCACCCCCGCCCGCCCATGCCGCCCGCGGTCCCCGTACCCCCAACGTCGCGCGCTGAGCGCCCGCGTGCAGGCGTGGCTCATGCGTTCTGGGCTTGAGGCGCTGGCGGAAGTCACCCTGGTCACGGCGGGAGCGGAGGAGCGCACGGCGGAGCAGGAGCTGCTGGTGGAGCGGCAGGCTGTGCGCATGCAGCTTGTCACCTCGCACATTGCAGAGCAGGAGGCACTTGCCCAGCGCAAGACGGACGGCGGGGGCGGTCCGGGGACGCGCGTGCCGGGGGGGGGCGTCGCGGGGCCGGTGACGTCATCGCACGAGATGCGCGGCTGGCTGGGGAAGGTGGCGGGGCGCGCGCGCCAGAACAAGGACCTGCGCCACAGCCGCTACTGGGCCGTGCTGTCCGGGGGGAAGCTACACCTCTACCGCTCGTGGCGCGCGCCGCCCAAGCACAGCATCGACCTGCTGTTGTGCACGGTCAAGGAGGCGCGCGGGCACGAGCGCTTCTGCTTCGAGCTCATCTCGCCGTCCGCCTCGCGCGTGCTGCAGGCCGAGAACGCCGGTGCGGTGCAGCGCTGGATGGCCGTCATCCACAACGCGACTGGGCGGCTGCTCGACGCGCAGGTCGGGCGCGCAGAGACGCGCAGAGAGTCGGTGGGCGCGCGGGCGCGGCGCTGGGACACGCTGCTCGCCGTCGCGGGAAACGAAGTGTGCGTCGACTGCGGTGTGGAGGGCCCCGAGTGGGCGTCCATCTCGCTCGGCGCGCTCATGTGCCTGCAGTGCTCGGGCGTGCACCGCGCGCTGGGCGTGCACGTCTCGCGCGTGCGCTCGCTGCACCTGGACGTGTGGGACGACGGCGCGGCCGCGCTGCTCGGCGCGATGGGGAACGCACGCGTCAACGAAATCTTCCTCGCACGGTGCGCGGAGGACGCGGGCGACCCCGCAGTGTGGGCGGGCGGCGAGTTCATCAGCCGCAAGTACGCGCAGCGAGCGTTCGTGGAGCCAGCGGGCGCGGGGCCCGGCGGCGCGGCGGCGGCGCTGCACGCGGCCGTGCGAGACGGGCAGCCGCAGCGCGTCCTGCTCTGCCTCGCGCAGGGAGCGGACGTGAACGGGGCAAGTCCACCGGGGTCGGGCGAGGGGCTCTCACCGCTCATGCACGCGGCGCGGGCGGGGGACGCATGCTGCATGGAGCTTCTCCTGCAGCGCGGCGCGGACGTCGAGCAGGCAGACCCCATGGGGCGGACAGCGCTGCACCACGCGGCGCTGCGCGACTCGGGCGCGTGCGCGGAGGCCCTGATGGCGCGGGGCGCGAGCGCGGAGGCGGTCGACGCACACGGGAAGACGCCGTTGGAGGTGAGAGAGGCCGGGCCGCAGGGAGCGGGGGCGCATTGCGCGCTCTGGATGGGGGGCGCATGGGGGGGGGCACGGTGAGAGCTCAAGGTGCAGCGGGCGTGCGTGGCAGGTGTCGGCGCACGCGCCCGGGGGTGCCGCCTTCGAGGCGATCGTGCGGAGCAAGGGTCTTCGCGTCGCGACGGCCGAGGAGGGCGAAGGCCCAACGTCGCGCGGAAACTCGCCCTTCGGTCCCGACCAGCTCATTCCCCACGCCGGGTCCGGGTCCCGGGCGCCCACGCTGACGCAGGGAGGAGGCAGGTTCTCCCAGCAAGCTGTCGCCGGCGAGGGCGCCGGGATCACCCGTCTCGGATGCGGCGTGGCCGCCGGAGTGTCCGCGCCCGCTGGCCGCGAGCGCAGGCGGGCCTGCGGGGGGCAAGCCGGACGACAAGCCCGCGGGGTCGCGGCACCGCCGCGGGGTCAGCTGGGGCGGCTTCACAGGGATGTTTCCTGTGAAGCCGAGCAAGGCTTCACTAGGGCGGGAGGGGCACGAGGACGCCGCGCCGCCGCTCGAGCCGCCGCGCGCTGGCTCGCACCACAAGCTGCAGGAGCGGGAGCACACCTTCCCGGGCGCGCTGGGCGGGAATGTAAAGTCACTGGCGGCGGAAGAGCCTGGGCGAGAGCAGCCCGGCCGCCCGACCTCGTGGGAGGCGGGATCCGCGCAGCGGCGGGGGTCGGTGCGCTGCCCCGCCCGACCGCGAGTGCCCTGGCGGGTCGCGTTGCTTGCGCAGCGCTGGTCTCCCGCGTGGATGGCGGCAGCTTGACTACCGGTCAGAGGATGTGACCGGCTAGCACACATAAGTCATGGCTAGCACACATAAGTCACTTTCCTCTGAACCGGCGGCGGTCTGGCAGGAGGGTGCGGCGGTGTCGGCAGGCGGATACCCGGGCGCCGGACCCAGCTTTGGCCAGGGCGGCCCGAATCTGGCGGCGCATGGGAAGCCTGGTAAGGGCGGGCTCGGCTCTCTGATGAAGGGCATCAAGCACTTGCGGCCCGGCAAGGAAGAGGGACGGGACAGAGTCGCTCCGGGGCCCGCGCCCGGGCAGGACAAGGGGCAGGCGACGAACTGAGCGCTAGTGCGGTGACGCAATGAACATCGCGTGTGCCAGCTATGTCGACTTGTGTGCAATGTTCACACTCACCGGTTTGCACACAGCCCCCCTCCACTTACAGCACACGCCCTGAATCCACTCCTGCTATTTCGAAAACTCGCAATGAAACCCGCCACGCAGTGTCTCAGCAGCACTTGCTCTTCTTGTCAGGCTTATCGTCGGGCTTGGACACGAGCACCGTGCCAGAGGGCTTTGAAGGCCCGGAGTGCTCGCCAAGACGCTTCTTGATGTCCCGAGTGAGTGCAAAGAACGAGTCGTCGACCATCGACTTGTCCTTGGCAGAGGTTTCAAAGAAGTCCATTTTCAGCCGCTCCGCCAGCTTCTTGCCCTCCTCCGTCGACACTTTCCGCTGCGCACTCAGATCTGTCTTGTTGCCTGCCAGCACGCAAGCGAGTGCAGTCAGCACGAAAGCATCCTCCAGGCAGCGACGCGTGGCTTGCCGATCTGGCAAGCGCCTCTGGCATCCGCGGGGGGCGACCGATGAGGATCTTGTTGACGGGCTGCGAAGTGTGTTTCTCGATGTTTTTGAGCCATTCCTCGATGTTCTTAAACGACTGCTCGTTTGTGATATCGTATACGAGCAGAATCCCTGCCGGTGTCGCCACAGATCGATTAGATGGCACTGATAAAGACCTCGATGGGGTGGGAAGGGCTGCCATGGATCGAGATATCCTCATCAGGTTGTCGGAAAGTACCCATAGCGTTGCGGTAGTGTGCGGTCGTGATGGTCTTGAAGCGCTCTTGTCCTGCAGTATCGAGAAGCTGCAGCTTGATTTTTTTCTGGTCAAGCTCGATTGTCCTCAACTTGAAGTCGATACCAATGGTTGGAGTGCAGTTCATGTCTGCCGAGTCCGTTATTAGATTAGCAGAAATCATCCGTACAGGACCGAGCTAGCCACTGTACGAGCGGCAACATTAAAGCACACCATGAAACTATGAGAGCCCTGGGATATATCACGAATGCTCACCAAACGAGTCGTCAGAGAACCGTAGTAACAGAGAGGACTTGCCCACACCTGTTTGCTGCCGCGCATGAGCACTGGCAAGCGCAACATGAGATCCCCTTCTCGGAATCGAATCCAGGCAACACTAACCGCTGTCTCCAATCAGCATGAGCTTGATCAGGTAATCGTAGGAGTTCCCGCCCTTCCCCGCCGAGCCAGCCATTTTGATCCTACCCGCGAGATCCATGTCAGTCAGGCGTGCACACTGCCAAGAATGCGAGCCCTCCACTCTGAAAGTACCCCGCATGACCAGCAGAATAGAATACATCTACATCATGACGATCTGAGACTGGGCTCGGCCGTGATTGGCGCCGCCTGCTCGCAGTTCTGGCTCTGCTCTGCTTCCTATGCCAGTTGCCCGCGGATACCGAAGGAACTTCAGGATTCTACTCCTGAGTGCCAGGGCCAGGAATCGAATGCGCTCACCGCATATCTAGAGTAAGACTTGGGCCCCGCTCACCACAAACCCCGCATATATGCCTGAAAGCGGGGCAGCGCCTCTATGGTCCCCGAGCAAGCGCAATTTTGGCGGAGAGTCACCTTTTCGCGCTGTCTGCCTGCCTTTCTGCACAACGAAGCCTGCAGCCACCCTTGCAACAACCGGTACTCCGTCACGCGATCAAAGAATCAGGATTGGTCCGCCCGCGACTGCCAGCACTGGTCCGCGGAGCCCCTGCGCTGCCAAACACAGATGAGAGGTTATGCCGAGTCGCAGGACGGGGGTTCAGCCAACTCGGTTACCCCCGATTTGAATTCTTCTTTGTAAAGTGAAAGCGGATTTGTAAAGCTGCTGCCACCGCTACCGCCATGGACCTGAACGGCGACGGGCGCATTGATGCTGAAGATGTTCGGCTTGGATTGGATAAGGCTGAAGCCGCCTGGTCAATCCTCAGAGACCGCGCTCCCATGTACGTTCCGCAGCTCCGCGGAGCTGTTGGGTTCGGAACCCTGCTCTACTCTCGCTCCTTCCCGTACACGATTGTCTTCTGCCAGGCATTCCGCGTTACTGGATGGCCACAAGTCAAGGACGGATGGTCACAGCTTGCAGTGCAATATTCTGCAGCGCGAGCTGAGTTCAACCAGCGCGCACCTTCACTAAAGCAGGCCAAAGAAACCGTCGCCAGGTATCAAGCAGACCTGGCGGCTCTGCAGGCCGCAAAGGCATCCCCAGAAGAGATCGAACGCCTTCACACGAAATACCGCGAGGCCAAGGCAGTGCTCAGCTCTCTTTCAGCGCTGCTGGTTTCTGTCGATCCTTACAGAGTGGCCGCGATTCTTGGCGGAATGTGGACTGGTGTCGCCAGCTGCATCGCGGCAACAGTTGCGCCTTCCGCTCGCTGCATCGCCATTGGCTTGAACATCGGTGAGAGGGCGGCCGAAGCATTGCGTCTTGTGTTAGCGAGATTTGCCTCGGGCAGAATGGCGCCGCCGGGTGCGCAGGGTCCAGGAACAGTGAGCGGGCGGCGTTGGACTGAGTTCTACATCGACTCTGGGTGTCGCGCTGCTGGCATGATTTTAGCCTTCTACATGCAGCGAATGGTGAATTCGTTCGAGGTGCATCGCATCTGTCCTCGCCATGCAATCGCCACCCGGGGGTCCACAAACCCGCACGCATGTCCAGCCCGAGTTTGCTCACACCCGTGCCCACGCGCCCAGGGGTGCGTCGTGGGGGCGTCGATCATCGCAGACGCGGGCGCGCAATTCGTCAGGCGACGGGGCGGCGCTCTCTCAGATGACGGGATCGCCGCTGCACAGTTTGCACTCTGCGCTGCAGGTTCGGCGCCTCTCCTGCGCCGCGCGACCCGGCCCGCGGAGAGTGTAGCTTCTGAGCGCCGCGGCTGCTGCGCGCAGGGTTCCTGTGGCAGTACAAGTCGCCGGGGTCTGGGCAGGTTCCAGCACTCCTGCGACCAGTCGCATTTGCCCCTCTCATACTAGAGAGTGCGCTTGCGGCCTTCGCATCTCGCGACATGTGGTCGAAGATGTTCTGAGTAAAATGAGGATTCGGCCTGCTCTACGAAGTCTGCTGTGACCCACCCGCCCGCGCGCTCCACGCTCTCGCGTCTCAGCCCTAGAGGATGGGGCCATCGTCACGAGTGGCCACTTCCGGCGGCGGGGCGCTCGCGGCGTCCCGCGCGTCCACTTCCGCCGAGCGCGCGCGCGCCTCCGCCACCCGCTCCACCTCCTCCTCGATCATGAGCGAGATTCTGCCGCGCGGCGCGCGGGTGAGCCGGGCCACCGACTTCGGCAGCGGCGGCGCAGTGCTCGCGCGAGGGGGCGGCGCGCAGGGCGGGGCGAGACTTGTCGCGGCCCTCGTGCACAGGCCCGTGGTGACGCTCGTACTCTTCCCAGAAGTGCTGCGGGGAGGACGGCGAGGGCTCAGACCGATTGCAAAACAGCGGCGGGCGGGCACTACGGTAGGGGGACGCGGCGGGGGAACAG
>Ga0115567_10007897_pt1 | contig 10050 bp, 12 predicted proteins | sample COGITO_mtgs_1204_2_FD_88679 | JGI IMG/M metagenome (GOLD analysis project Ga0115567, IMG submission 88679) | Pelagic marine microbial communities from North Sea - COGITO_mtgs_120412 | ecosystem: Environmental > Aquatic > Marine > Epipelagic | place: Germany:Helgoland, sampling site Kabeltonne... | reverse complement strand
TTAAAATTGAATTAAAAGACTAAATAGAACTGATCTTTAAAAACAAAAAAACCCAAATTTCCATTTGGGTTCCTATAATTCACATTCTGTTAGATAGTTTTTAAAAACTATCTAAATCCAAAAGCACCTTGCTCTAATGTGCATGCACCTGAATTTTCATCCACAGTGTTAGCAAAGTCAGCGTAAAAAGTGGTCTCGCCTGGCACAACTAAATCCGACTCTAAGATAAGACTTTGATTTGGGTGTACATTCAATGCACCAGCTATTGCTGCATCAGCGTTTCTTGAGGCAAATATAGAAATTCTGTCTGAACCAGGAACAGCTCTAGATCCGGTTGCATCAACTGCAACTCCTGCGGAGTTTACCCAAAGGCCATCATCGCTTTCACCTTCTCTATAAATATCATGAGAGTATGTAGTTGTCGTATCAACACATGAAGCGTGGGTTGCAACAGCAGTAGCATCTGCTTGAAAGTTTATGACATCATCCATTTCAAACATGACACATTTGTAACTCCCATCAGGTAAAACACCGTTAAAAAGGTCGGGACCTGTAAAAAAGTTAACGGCAGCACCTTCAGCGCCATTGTTTAATATTTCAATAGAGTCGGTACAGTCTTCATTTAAACTCATTCTAATAGAGTAAATTTTTAAAGTTAATGCGGTTGGACTTCCTGTTGGCACAAGGCTAGCAGCTGCTCCTGTTGTTGAAGACTTGATTTTAAAATTGCTGTCGTCATCACTACCACATGCTTGAAACAATAAAGCCACTGCTACTAAAGTTACTATTTTATAAACTGATTGCATTTGCGCTCCTAAAGCTAAATTAAAAGCTTAATGCTCGCTTGTTATGAAAAAATAACAACTGGACTTTAGTGGTTTTTTGTTGGGGTGTTAACAAAATATAACTGGGTCTTTTTTTGCTGAAAAAACCAATCCTAGCCCTTTGAACGTTTTAGATTTGTTGTTCTAGTCGAGCTTTTCCCAAGCCTCATCGGCTTTTTCGATGTAATCAACAACATCAGCTTTCCATTTTTTTTGAATATCTGAACTGTAGTTCAGATAAAGTCTTCCATTTTTTACATCAAATGACTTTGGATCAATAGAAACTTTTTTGCCATCAGCCATTGCGTAGGCGCAGTAACCACCGTACTGAGGGGCGTATTTTTTGGGGCTGGCTTTAAAAAGTTCTAAATTCTTTTGAGATGCGAACTTCCACTTTACGCCATTCCACTTGTGTATGAATTCGCTTTTTCCTTTTACAGCCTTTTCTTTAGTAAAGTAGGCCACTGTGTCGTAGCCTTTAACTGCAGTGGAGTTGAACCAGCCCGTGTTTACAGGTTTAGCAGAAGCGCTTGTGAACAGGAACAAAAGTGAAGTGATAAAACAGTTCATAGGTGGCCTTACCTGACTTAATAATTTGGTTTGTTTAAGACGCGCTCTCTGAGCTTTCTTTTTTGCTCAGGGGTAAGGCTTTCAACTGATTTGTGTAACTTCTGCATGCGCTGCTTTTTTTCAGGACTGTAAGCTCTGTACTTTTTATAGTTTTTTCTAAACTTGCGGTCGTATTTAGGTGTTGATTCACTATCTGCATTAGATTCGTAAGAAAAAGCAGGACTGCTTAGCGAGATAGATACAAAAACTAAACTAAGAACAAAAACAAATGACTTTGCAAAATGAATCATAACAAAACCTCCTCAAGTTCTTCAGGGCTGAGCTTATCTAAAGCGTCCATCAATTCCAAGTCTTCAACTATAGCCACCTCTTCGGGTGAAAGAGCTGCAAGCTCCATCAAAAGATTTTCAGACATAGCCGTTTCAAAGTCAGTTGATTTATTGACTGGATTGATAAATTGAAAGTAAACGACAGCAGAAAAAGCAACGGCCAAGGGAAGTGACCACCAAGACTTTGAAAAACCCGATGACTGAGACTTCTTGTTCAGTTCAAGCTCGACTTGAACAGCATTCAAAACACTGTCTCTGTGGTTTTTTGACACAGGCTCTTCAAATGAGAATCCATCTTTTTTCATTACACAGCCTCCGTTTTCATTTGAGCATGAAGGGTTTTTCTTGCTCGGTGAATCATACTCTTAACAGCTCCTACAGAAGCGCCCATCTGCTCTGCTAATTCTTCATAGCTGGGCTCTTCAGTCACCAGAATCGTCAGAGCAATTCTTTGTTTTTCTGGTAAAAGCTCCATCAACTTTGACACTTGGATGATGTCCTTTTTGTTGAAAATATCCTCTTCAAAAGGAGCCACCGCTTCAGACTCCATAAGGACTTCAACATCTTCATGAAAGAAAATGCGTTTGTCCTTGCGGATTATATTTAAACAGTGGTTTCGTATCATCGTCATCACCCATGCGTTAAAATAACCCTCTTTTTGATAATGGGGAGCTTGTTTTACAACCTTGACCCAAATATCTTGAGAGGCCTCTTCACCTTTTTCAACTGAGCCAAGCATTATTTTTGCGTAGCCTAAAACTTTGCCACTGTAGCGGTCAAAGAGCGTTTCAAAAGCCTTCGAATGTCCCTCTGCTATTAAACCCATAAGCTCATCATCAGTCTTACCTAGCAACTGAGCTTTTTTGAGAAAGTTTAACCCCATTAGGACTCCTTATTAGAACACTTTAGTTTGTTGAAAAGTTTCATTTATCTTTAAATTTCTTTGAAACAATATCAAGGGACAAGGTGTTTTAGAAAGACAGGAGGTCGATATGACTAAAAAAATTATAAAAGCGTTAATTTTTCTAAGTATTGTAGGGGTTTCCAGCTCAGCTCTAGCCTGCATGAATGATGTTAAAAAGAAGCAGGTCCAGCAAAATCGCCAAATCAAAAAAGGGGTGAAAGAAGACCGGATTGACGCTAAAGAGTTCCGAAAACTCAAGAAAAAACAAAGAAAAGTCAGTTTGTTGAGGAAAAGAGCCCTGTCTAATGATGGGATCATAGACCGCAAAGAGGCTCGTAAAATTGCCAGGGTACAAAGAAAGCAGGCTAGACGGATCAAAAACTTCAAAAACACTAGCCGATAGCCCCTAGTAAACCGTGGTGTCTTAATTTGAGCCAGGTTCTCAAATTAAGACCGCTAACCACCGATATAAACCCGTGGGATCAAAAAAGAAAAACAACACCGCTTTTAAAGATGAGCAAGATTTTGCTGCTGATATCTTAGCCGAAGAGCTTAAGGGTGTTCTCAAATCTGTTCCAGATCAAAACGCTGACGAATTCTTTGATACTCTGAAAAGAGAGATGCTTGAAGAGGGTGTTGTGATTGAAAAGTCTGTTGTAACTGATGTGCCTGAGCCTGACGAGTTTACAAATATAGATATCGTCCCTGAAAATTTAAAAAATAAAGATAAAGACAGAGATATAAATGAATATGAAAACAGTGGAGTGCATGCAGAGGCAGAAGACAGTGTTGTAGAGCTTTTCAATGAGGAAAATAATGATGACGATGAATTTAATGATGTCAAAACCAATGCTGACGAAGACTTAGACTTCAGTATGATGGCAGCTGAAGATGAGGAAGCTAAAGCGGCGCCAGCTCATGAGCCAAAGCTTTCACAAGAAGAGGCTGACGCAGCTGTTGATGAGATTTTTAGTAAAGAACCTTCGCATTCGGTTAAAGTTGAAGAGGAGAAGATCAAAGCTGTTCGTGTTTTTGAAGATAAAACAGCAGCAATTCAAAGTCTTTCAGACGAAACCGAGATGGTGGATGACGCCAGAAAGCAAGATCTTTCAAATTTAGACAACGTGTCTTCTATGCAAAATGTTAAAGCTAATATGCTTCATAAATTTGCCCAGAGAAACCCTTCAATTGATCTTAAAAATGCAGACTATATAAAGTTTGCTCAGGGTAAAATCAAGAATTTAGAAAAAGACTTGGCTAACCTGCGCATAGAAACGCAAGAGCTTGCGTTGGCAGGCAGTCACTTTAAAGCTTTGGCGGAAGAGCGAGAGCAAAGAAACAAGAGCCTGGAAGCTAAAGTCAGTGAACTTCAGAGCACTTCTGTAGAAGAGAAGAAAATTCTAAACTCCGCGCTTGAAGCTAAAGAAACTAAAATTGGCTTACTGCAAGAAAGAGTAGAGAGCCTTGAGGTTGAACTTGAGTCTAAGTACAACAGACTTAGAGTTCGAGAAAGAGAGCTTGAAAGCAGACTTGAAATCTTAAAACAAGAACAGGACGCAGTGGCCTCAAGTAAAGATGATTTGATACTCAGAGTGAAAAAGCAAAACAACGCTTTAACGGCTGATTTAGACAGAGCAAGAGCGCAGTCTCAAAAAAGTGCTAGTCTTTTGCAAGATAAAGAGGACGCCCTCAGGCGCACAATCAAGGCTTTGAAACTTTCACTGACCATGTTAGAAAGCCAAAAGCAGAATTAAATTTATAAAGTTGTTTAAAATAAAAAAAGGGTTTCATGGAAGAACTTTCGAAAGTTAAACTGGTTGTAAGCGACCTTCACTTTGGAACGGGTCTTAGAAACCAAAATGGCACTAAGAATCAGTTAGAAGAATTCTATTTTGATGATAAATTCTCAGAGTTTTTAGAGTTCCATTCAACTTCAAAATTTAAAGACAAAGAAGTTGAGTTGATCTTAAATGGTGACATCTTCAATTTTCTACAAATCGACTACAAAGGTCATTTTGTGCCAGTTATTACCGAAGCTATGACTCTCGACATGTTGGACCGGGTTGTTGAAGGTCATCCTAAAATTTTCAATGCTTTGAAAAAGTTCACTTCTTCAGAAACTAAAAAAATCACCTACATCACGGGCAATCATGATCAAGGAATGCTTTGGCCGAAGGTTCAAGACAGACTCAATCACCATCTTGATACAAATATTAATTACTGCCAGCTGGTTTATTATTTTGACGGCGTTCATATTGAGCATGGTCACATGCATGAAGCTGCAAACAGAATGAACCCTAAAAAGTTTTTTTTAAGAAAAAATTTGCCTGAACCAATTTTAAACCTTCCTTTTGGTTCACACTTTTTTGTAGATTTTGTTCTAAAGTTAAAGCAGCGCGCTCCACATATTGATAAAGTAAGACCCTTTGGAAAAATGTTTAGATGGGTTTTGTTTAACGAGACTTTCTTTTTACTTAAGAGCATAGTTCAAATGATTAAATACTTTATTATGAGTGCTTTTGGTTCAGCAAATTACAAAAATGCTTGGTCTATGAAAACCTTGTTAAAGATTCTTCTTGAAAGTGCAATTTTTCCAGATCTATCAGGAAGCGCAGAAAATGTTTTAAAAGATGAGCGCGTGCACACAGTGATTTTTGGCCACTCCCACGTGTACCAATACAGGCAATGGGGTGAAGGCAAAGAATATTTTAACACAGGAACCTGGACAGATATAGTTTCACTTGATGTGAGTTCTTTGGGCAAAATCACAAAACTTACTTATGTTGAACTAGATTATTCCGAACAGGCCTCTCGACCAAGGGGAAGGTTGAAGGAATGGAGAGGGTACCATCGAATAGAAGAAGATGTGATCGTAAGTTAACCTATTGCTTATCAGCGAAATAAAAGTAAAAATACCCACCATGTCTGACAACGAAGATTTAGAAAAAACAAGCGTACTTACTAGTGAAACTCTCAAGATTACACTTGATTCAGCTAACAAAACACCAGCGACTCTTGTTTTGTTGGTGGGGCCTGCCAGTAGTATTGGAAAGCAGTGGCAACTTTCAGGCAGTGACCTTGTTATAGGTAGATCGCCAAACAATTCAATTTTTATTGATGACCGTTCTGTGAGCAAATCTCATGCTAAGTTTGTTTTAGCCGGCAAGGACACTTTAGTTATGGATCTAGAGTCTACCAACAAAACTGTGATCAACTCTCAGCCTATACCTCCACTCACGACAGTTAAACTTAAAAACAATGACCAAATTAAAGTGGGTAATGTCATCTTTAAATTTCTTGAAAAAGGAAATATTGAGGCAGTGAGTGCTCAAAAAGCTTTTGACCGCTCTCAATTAGATGCGCTTACAGGTGCTTACAATAGAGGGGCTTTGAATGCTTACGCGCCTGAAGCTATAAAGCGCTCCGATCTTATTGGAATGCCTCTTAGCCTTATTATTTTTGACATCGATCACTTCAAAAAAGTTAACGACACTCACGGCCATGCGGCTGGAGATTATGTTATCAAAGAGATCGCTAGAATTGTGAAAGATAAGCTCATTAGGAGTGAAGATTTTTTTGCTAGATATGGTGGAGAAGAGTTTGTATTGGTTCTTTCAGCAACAGCAGTTTCAATTTCTGCAAATGTAGCGGAGCGTATTAGGGCAACTATTGAGAATCATAACTTTGAATTTGAAACGACTAAAATTCCTATTACTGTCTCTGCGGGTGTGGCTGTTAGGTCACCAAATGGTGTGACATGGGACGAGCTTTTTGAAAAATCAGATGCAGCGCTCTATAAGTCTAAAAACAGAGGACGAAACCAAGTTTCAATTGGTTAAAGTTTAAGCTTTGTTCATACCGCTAAACTTCAAAAGTTTAATATTCTGGCAATTTAAACTAATTAGTCTGGACCAATGTACTGGTTCCACTTTGGGTGACTGCTCTGCCACTTTATTTATTAGTAGCATTTAGACTTACCAACAGGAGAGTCTATGTTCAAAATTTCGATGATGTTAGTGTCTACACTTTTGTTTTCTTCAGCAGCGTTTTCTGCAAAAGAAAAAATTCAGCCAACAAATGAGTATGTTCCGGGCCAGCTCATTATAAAATACAAAGATTCGGCAGCTAAATCAGCAATCAGACCCATGAACGCTATAACAAAAAAAGTTTTCAGAGCTTCAGAAGCAGAGCTTTTAGAATTCGATCAATATATAGATATTGAAAAGATGGCAGAAGCTTTGAAGAGCAGCAGCGATATTGAATATGTTGAATACAACACAGTATATAGATTGTCTGTCGTGCCTGATGACACAAACTTTCCTGATTTGTATGGAATGGAAAAAATCTCTGCGCCACTTGCTTGGGAACAAACTAAAGGTTCTAAAAAAATCGTTGTAGGAGTCATCGACACTGGCGTGGACTACACTCACCCAGATCTTGCTGCAAACATTTGGTCAAACCCAGGTGAAACAGGCTTTGATGCTGACGGTGAAGACAAGGCCACAAACGGTATTGATGATGATGAAAACGGTTACATTGATGATCACAGAGGTTGGGATTTTTTTAATGGAGACAATGATCCAATGGATGGCAATGGCCACGGTTCACATTGTTCAGGAACAATTGGTGCTGTTGGTAACAATGACGAAGGTGTTGTTGGTGTAAACTGGGAAGTGTCATTAATCGGACTTAAAATTTTCTCTGATGCAGGTAGAACAACTGCTGATGCGATTGTCGAAGCGATTGAGTACTCTACAATGATTGGTGTAGATGTGACCAACAACTCTTGGGGTGGTGGAGCTGCCTCTGTACCCATAAAGGCTGCAATTGCAGAGGCAAATGAAAACGGAATTGTGTTTGTCGCGGCAGCTGGAAACAACAGAGCTAACAATGATACGGGAAGCTTCTTCCCAGCAAACTACGACCTGGAAAATATCATTTCGGTGGCTGCAACTGATTCAAGAGACAGATTGGCAAGCTTTTCAAATTACGGAGCTACCAAAGTTCACGTTGGTGCCCCTGGTGTTGATATATACTCTACTAGACCAGGTGGCCGTTACCAGAATCTAAGTGGAACATCTATGGCTGCCCCCCATGTAACGGGTTTGGTTGCACTTGTAAAATCACAGTTTCCAAAAGCAAGTGTTGCTGAATTGAAAAGTAGAATCGTACATCTAGGTGATAAAGTTGAAGCTTTAAACGGAAAAACTATTTCGGGTAAAAGAATCAATGCTTTTGCCTCTTTAGAAATTGATGAAATTCCACCTGCAACCATTGAAGACCTTGTTCAAGAAAAAGCTTCGATTGCTTCAGTGACAATTTCTCTTTCTAAAACGGGGGATGATGGAAGAGATGGAGAAGCTGTTTTATATGAATTGCGCAGATCTGATGAGCCTATAAACTCTTCCAACTGGGAAGCTGCTCAAAAAGTAAAAGCGCAATCGGTAGTTTCTAACGATGAAAATAGGTTGAGATTTAGAATCGCAAATCTTCCGAGAAATTACAGAGGCTTTGTAGCAGTTAAAGCAATGGACTCTACTAGAAACTTTAGTGATGTCTCAGAAAGTCTTGAAATCAAAACAGTTAAAACACAAATTTTTTATGAAAATGAACTTACTGTTTTAGATGATTTCACTCTTGAAGGTGAATGGGGTTTGGAAACAGTTGAAGGTGATGAGAGTAGCCAACACTACTTATCTGACAGTCCAAATAAAAAATATGAAAACAACGCGGACTCATCTGCTACTTTAAAGCCTCTTGATGCACCTAAGGGCTTTGCTTTACTGATGTTTAAAACTAAGTATGACTTAGAAAGAAGATACGATAAAGTTTTCGTTGAAGTCTCAGTTGATAAAAGCGACACATGGACAGAGGTTGATGTTTTAAATGGTAAAAAAGACTGGCACACAGTGTCTGTTAATTTAACTGATGTGCTCGAGGGTGCGAACACTTACCAGATCAGGTTTAGAATAGCTGCTGACAGCACAGGAGATCGCGATGGGGTTTTAATTGATAACATTGCTATTCTTAAAGAAGTTGGCGAAGAAGGTTAAGTTCATAAACTGAATGTTGGGTAACAACATGAAGTACACAGGACCTCATCAAATTTTTGATGGGGTTTTTTTGTAAATAAGGTAAATTATTCGTGTTTAAAACAAAACTAATATAAGGAGAGAGTGTGAAAAAGCTAACTTATGAAATCAAAATCAAATCATCTGCCAAACGAACTTGGGATACTTTAATTGGAAAAGAAACCTATGAAAAATGGGTCAAAGCTTTTACGCCAGGTTCAACTTTCAAGGGTGAATGGAAAAAAGGGGAAGAGGTGAAATTTTTTGATCCTAGTATGGGTGGTACAGTCGCCAAACTGATTGAGTGTGAACCCTGTAAGCTCATCGAAGCTAATCATATTGCCACTCTAAATAAAGATATGCAAATGGAAACCACGGGTCCTATGACTGAAAAATGGATAGGGACTACAGAAGTTTACAAGCTGAGCGGAGAAGATGGCTTTACAAATTTAGCTATCGAGATGGAAACACATGAGGACTTTGAGGATATGTTCAACAGTTCTTGGCCTAAAGCTTTGGAAAACATTAAAGAACTAGCTGAGAAAACTAATTAAAAAAACTAACTAAAAAATAAGGGGAAGTATCATGAGCAACACATCAAGCAAAAACGCTGTGGGCTGGTTTGAAATATACGTTGAAGACATGAAAAGAGCGAAGACTTTCTATGAAAAAGTTTTTGAACTAAGCTTAGACAAATTAGCGGGCCCAGGGGGCGAAGACATGTGGTCTTTTGGCGGAGACTATAAAAGTTATGGCGCTCAAGGTGCGTTAGTAAAAATGCCTGGTTTTGAGAGTGGAAAGAACAGTGTACTCATCTACTTCTCTTGTGATGATTGCTCAGTAGAAGAGAAAAGAATTGTTCCAGCTGGCGGAAAAGTAGAAAAATCTAAATTTTCAATTGGGGAGTATGGGTTCATATCCCTGGTTCTAGACACTGAAAGAAATATGTTTGGACTTCATTCCACTTTATAATAAAAAATTTAAAAAAGGAAAAACTAGATGACAAATTCAAAAACTGCCAAGGGCACCTGTTTATGTCGTAAAATATCTGTTGAAGCTTCACTTAAAAATTCTGAAGTGGGAGTCTGTCACTGCGGAATGTGCAGGAAGTGGAGTGCTGGACCATTTTTAGGTTTAGATTGCGGATCAGACCTAAAAATCACTGGCACTGAAAATCTTGGAGTTTACTCTTCGTCTGAATGGGCGGAACGCGCCTTTTGTAAAAACTGTGGCACGAGTCTTTTTTACCGTTTCAAAGAGAGTAGACAGTGCATTGCCTCCGCTGAAATTTTTGGGGTCTCAAATCTACAGCTTGATCACCAAATTTTCATTGATGAAAAACCCGCATATTA
>Ga0115567_10007894_pt1 | contig 10051 bp, 9 predicted proteins | sample COGITO_mtgs_1204_2_FD_88679 | JGI IMG/M metagenome (GOLD analysis project Ga0115567, IMG submission 88679) | Pelagic marine microbial communities from North Sea - COGITO_mtgs_120412 | ecosystem: Environmental > Aquatic > Marine > Epipelagic | place: Germany:Helgoland, sampling site Kabeltonne... | reverse complement strand
TTATAGTATTATTTATAATTTCACCAGAAAGATCGGCCTTTGGCTGTGTGAAATCGACATCATGCAGCTGTCCGTAAAACATATCCAATGCCACGTAAGTCGCAAAATGCTGTTCCTTCGGAAACGTATACACTTTACGCGCAATAGCCCCCTTTAACATTCGGGGAGACAAGCTATGCGTGCTCAATAAGGCATTATAGCTGGTGTTGATGTTTTTGTCAGTAATGTGTTCTCCTATACACTTAAAAATAGGATGGTCGTAATTGAGGGCAACACCTTGCTGTCCTTCTTTCCAAAGCGATTTATCGGCCTTTAAGGCTTCGTAAACTGCTATGGAATGTTCTGAAATAATGTTGTTAAAGTTAACACGATTGCCATTTAAGGCTCTAAAAAACTGACTGTAAGCGTTGCCTACTTGATCATTTTTGGGCTTGTAAAACGCGATGAGATCGTTTTCAAAAGACAATAAGGCTTCTTCAAATAATTTGGTATCTGTAGTACCACAATCTAATATGGCTTGTGCTTTTGCATATTTATAGTCGAGTTGGGGTTTGCTTTCGTTTTGACAATTGAATAAAATTAGAAACACTAAAAGCGTGATGTAATTTGTTTTCATGGGAAATTGCTTATGAAATTATAATTATGATTTTGAATTCAAATTTAAAATAAAGACTGCTAAATAAAAAATTAGTTCTTCTCGGAATCGAGACGTTCTTTTTCCATGTGCTCAGCCAATCTTTTGGCAATAAGAGGTTCAATTAAGGTTTTTACAGGATTTATTTTAACAAAAGGGTAAAGCTCTAACTCGTTTTTCATGCGATCTTCGGGATTTGGATGTTTATTTGTGCCCAAAAGAGTGATGCTACCCTCATTGAATTGCTGTTGCTCTTGTTGAGCGCTTTCCTTTATTTTTCGTTGAATGGTGCCTTCTTTCAATTGCTTTAATAATCCGCCATTGGCTTCAATATCCTTAAAAATTTCCAGAGCCTTAGTTGCTAAATCGCTAGTTAAACTTTCAATATAATAGGCGCCATCGGCAGGATTATCAACTTTGTCAAAATAACTTTCATTCTTTAAAATGAGCAATTGGTTTCTGGCAATGCGCTCTCCAAACTCATTGTCCTTATGGTAAACAGCGTCATAAGGCATGTTGCAAATCGTATTGGCACCTCCTAAAATGGCACTCATGCACTCTGTGGTGCTGCGCAGCAAATTAGTGTTGTAATCATAAATGGTTTTGTTCCGTTTTGTGGGGGTGGCGAAAATGTGACAGTTTGGATTGATTTCAAATTCTGAAGCCAAACTTTGCCAAAGAACCCTCAAGGCACGAATTTTTGCGATCTCAAAAAAGTAGTTCGTGCCCACCGATACTGTAAAGTGAACCTGCAATTTTTGCTTTGCTGTAGTGCTAAGACTGCCATCAAGATGGTGTAAATACTCTGCAGCTTGCGCTAAGGCATACGCCAATTGCTGCTGCATCGTGGCTCCTGCATTTTGATACAGCGACAGATCGATAGAAACACTTTGTGTCGTTTTTACGATAGCTTCAAAATGCGCATGATCTTCTTTAAGGTTTTTGAACCAATTGCCCGTTTGGACTAAATGACCAATGATGTCATTAAAAATAACACTGTTCTCTATTGGAATCGTTTTAACAAATTCCGAAGAAAGAAATTGCAAGTCAAAGAAGATAGGAGTGAGGGCGGTATCAATGTTTTTGAGCAATTTTTCTACTGAAACATCTTCCGATGGAATGATGAATTTTATGGATTCTGCCCCGCGGTTTAGGGCGTCTAATGCTTTTTTGTTGGACATGTCAACATTGGCCACAAAAATGGTTTGGCAAATACGAAATTGACTCGCGCGCGCATTTGAAACATCTGGCAATACATTAAAGTCATCGGCATGGTAAAAGGGTTTAACGTCAATCCCTTCATTGGAGTTCCAAATTAAGGTGTCGTTATAATCCGCACCTTTTAAATCGGCTTGGATTTTTTGTCGCCATTGCTTTGCTGAGATTTCTGGAAATGCTTCAAATAGTACTTTACTCATCTTGTGGTTCTAATTTCAAACTGTCTTCATATTCAATGATGTAGATGTCTTCATTTGGCTTTTTCATATAATATTTCTCACGTGCCAATTTTTCGATCCCTTCATCGGTACTTAGGGTTTTAATTGCCTTTTTATCCTTTACAATTTCATTGCTATAATAGGATTTTTCGTCATCAAGGTCATTGATTTCGGAGTTGAGTTCATTGTGAATGATAAGTGAATTGGCATCAAAAAACAGCATCCATATCGCAAAAACAATAAAGATGATGACAAATAAATTTTTGAGATACTTAAACATAATTGAGTTTCTCGTTAATTATGGTTTTAACAATGCCAACCGCCACAGTATTGTATCTATTATTTGGGATAATGATGTCGGCGTATTCTTTCATGGGTTCAATAAATTGTTGGTGCATGGGCTTGAGTGTATTTTGGTAGCGCATTAATACCTCGTCGAGGTCACGACCACGTTCAGAAATATCACGTTTGAGGCGTCTAATCAAGCGCTCATCACTATCGGCATGCACGTAAATTTTTATATCGAAAAGCCTGCGTAATTCGGGATGCGTCAAGATCAAGATGCCCTCTACAATAATCACTTTTCTAGGTTTGGTCTTAATGGTATCTCCCGTTCGGTTATGTTTTACGAACGAGTAAACCGGTTGATCTACAGACTCTCCTCGTCGCAACGCTTTGAGGTGTTCTTCTAAAAGTTCAAAATCGATCGACCGTGGATGATCGAAATTTATTTTGGTACGTTCCTCATAACTTAAATGTGAGGTGTCCATATAATACGAATCTTGTGACAGAATACCAACCTCACCCTCAGGTAATTCATTGAGGATTTGATTAACAACGGTTGTTTTTCCGCAGCCCGTTCCGCCTGCGATTCCAATAATGAGCATAGTTTAAATTGAATGTTGAAAAGGCAAAGTTACTAATTCAAATAGATTATTATTGTTCAATTTTTGAAACTTGTTCTTCAGTTATCAACGTTCCAAAGGCGTTATCCCAACTGTTGTTTATGTAATTCATCACATCTGCAATCTCGTCATTTTCAAGTCCCATTGGAGACATCACGCCAACGTAAGTCTTTCCGTTCACTTCGATTTTGCCAGATAAACCGTATTTAATGGCCTTGATGCTCTCTGGTTGATTGTTTTTGAGATAGTCGGAACCTGCCAAGGGCGGATACACATTGGCCACACCTTTACCATTGGGCAAATGGCAGCTAAAACAAAAATCGGCATACACGTTTGCCCCGCGTTTGATGCTCTCTTCTAGCATGAGGTCTTGTTTTGGGTTTCGGTTTTCGGAAGAATCCACTACTGCCATAAGATTCTTTTTTTCCGAAGAATTACAAGCGCATAAGGTCAAAATAAAGATGATTATAATTGCGGGTGTTCTCATTTTGTCTGAATTAATTTTACGATGCCTAAATTTTCCACTCCAACATAAATGTAACCGTCCGGTCCTTGGTTGATTGAGCGCACACGTCCCAAACCATCTAGTAAACGCTCTTGTTTGACCACTTTTTGATCTTTAATATAGCAATTGTCTAAATACTGAAATTTTAAGGAGCCCACTAAGAGATTGCCTTTCCAACCCTTATAAACGTCACTTGTAATAAATTCCATACCACTGGGGGCGATGGAAGGCACCCAATAATAAAGCGGTTGTTTCATGTTTGGGCGTGAGGTTTCATTGGTAATTGAGGTGCCTGAATAGTTGACACCATAAGTAATCACTGGCCAACCATAATTTTTTCCTGGTTTAATAGTATTGATTTCGTCACCACCTTTGGGGCCATGTTCGTGGGCCCAAATTTCTCCAGTTGTGGGGTGAACCACCATGCCTTGCGGATTCCGATGCCCGTAAGAATAAATTGCTGTTTTCGCATTTTTGATATCTATAAAAGGATTATCGTCAGGAATTGTACCGTCAGCGTTCAATCGGTACACTTTTCCACCATCTCTAGTGATGTCCTGCGGATTTTCGTCTCGGTTTCCACGCTCGCCAATGGTAAAAAAGAGATAGCCCGCAGCGTCAAAAACAATTCGTGAACCAAAATGCTGGCCCTTTGTGGTATTTGGTGTGGCTTTGTATAATACTTCACTTTCTAAGAGGGCGCTGTCTTTTAATTTAGCGCGCATTATGGCAGTATGCCCGCCCTTGCCTTCACCTTCGGAAGAGGCATAACTTAAATAAATCCATCCGTTTTCTTCATAATTGGGATGTAATTTAATGTCCATAAGTCCGCCTTGCCCACGATTATAAACTTCTGGCACCCCCGAAATGAGGGTCTTTTTTCCATCTTTGAAATGAATGAGGTCTCCTGCTTTTTCTGTAATCAACATAGAAGCATCTGGTAGAAAGCAAAAGCCCCAAGGAATCGCCAAATCGCTAACAATCACTTCGTGCGAATTATGTGTATTCACGGGGTTTTTATCTTGGGCACAGCTCAAAAGACTCCAACAACAGCTGAAAATCAAATACATAAAAGTAAAATGGTGTTTCATAATGTGATTTTTGCTTCAAGTTACTTAAAAAACATAATTTAGGCTAATTCCACTATAATAATTTATAGGATTCCCTGGGTAGTAATAACGTGGGGCTGCATTGCCAAAACCGCTCGCATTTATTAAAATTTGAGACGCATATTTTTTATTGAAACTATTATTAAGCCCAAAATAAAGATTCAATTTGAGTTGCTCACTTAGTTTGGGTTGATAGCCAACTTTAAGGTTGGTGAGGCTGTAAGCGTTGCTGTATAAATCATTGGCATCGGTGATGGGCATCTCGCCCACATGTTGAAAATTAATATTGCCATAAAAACCTAGATTGGAGCGCACATCAACACCTGCATTAAAAATGGCATCGGGAACGCCAGTGAGATCGTTACCGGAATAATCAATATTATCATCAACAAATGTTTTAAATTTAAATTGGTTGAGGGTGTAATTAATGTAACTATTAAGCGTTACGTTTTTCTTTTGAAACCACTCATAGCCCAACGCGAGTTCCAATCCGTCATGTTGCGTTCTCCCAGCGTTGACTCCAATATATTCGTCCTGGGCCACTCTTCTCGCCACTAATAGATTTTTGACATCCAACCGAAAGAGCGACAGACTGTAATTAAACCGATTGTTCAGTAAAGCGCCCCGGGTGCCCAGTTCATAATTCCAGCCAGTTTCTGGCTTAAGGTTGGTGTTTATTTGTCCGTCGGGCAATAAGGTTTCCGTAAGCGAAAGCGGAGAAAACCCATGGCTGATGGTAGCAAAAGCACTTATGTTTTCAGAAATTTGATGGGAAACACCAAATTTAGGGGACACAATAGTCTTAAACACAAAATCACCGGATTGGTCTGGATTTTCTGCGGAAACTAAAAACTGGTCATTCAAATCATAACCCGTTTGATTCATATTAAAGCCCAGGGTTGTTGTGGTTTTTTCGGAAATCTCATAGTTGCTTTCAAAAAAGAGATTGTAGTAATAGCGATGTTCCTCAAAGTCTGATAAATTGGTACCTTCAACACTTCCGAAGCCATCAGGGAAATCTTCATAGAGATTTTGAAAGGTTTTAGAGCTGTAGTTTTCTAGAAAGAACTCAGCACCGAGGGTCCAATTTAAAGGGCGCTTCCATAATTTTAAATTCCCTAAAAGTCTCGTGCGCATGCCATACGCCAATGAGTTTTCAGTTAAAATATTAAATGGTCTAGGCTCATAGGCCTCACGCAACGAGGAAAAAATGCTCGTATTTTGGTTGAGCCCATTGGTATAATTGTGCGTCCAGCTTAAACCCAAAATCGCGCGCTGCGTATCTTCATAACCTTTCGCTTGTTGCCAAGTAAATGCAGCGGTTTCTGGAGTGTTTAGATAATCCGTCTCGTTAATGGAGCTCGGGATAAATGCTTTTAAATCTACATAACTACCCAAGAAAGAGAGTTTGTCCTTAGCGCCAATATAATGATTGGTGTGGACCGTAAATGTATTGCGGTTGTAATCGCTGTTTTCTCGAAACCCATCACTTTCCGTATGACTGTAAATGGCCTTGAAGCTATTTTTAGAATTTCCGTAGTTGATCTGGTTGAGGTTTTTATATAATCCAAATGAACCAATCGTTTGTTCACTGGTGAAGCTACTCTGTTTAAAAGAAGCAGCCTGCGGTTTTAAGTGAATGGTACCACCCAGGCCTGCCCCATAAATGCTGGAGACCGCTCCCTTGATAATTTCAAATTGGGAAATGGCACCTAACTCGAAATCTTCAATATTGGTTTCACCACTACCGTTTGTCAAGGGAATATCTTTAAAATAAGCCCTTATTTTGGATGTGCCATAAAGTGTTCTAGAGCCTATGCCTCTTAGTGTAATGCGGTTGGTGCTTAAAGAACCCGTTTGCATAAATACCCCGGGCACTCGGTTTAAAAGCGGTGCGAAGTTGGTTGTATTTGCTCGCTCTATGTCCGATTTACTAATAATTGAGATTGTGGCTGTAGCTTGTTTTAGAGATTTGGGCAGATGGTTCGTGTTAATAACGACCTCATTTAATTGGGAATAATTAATTTGTAATTGTACAATGGTATAAGTATTAGGATCGAGCACATTGGTTTTGGTTACATAGCCCGGTTTCTCGAAGCGGTATTTTCCAAAAGTCTTAATGTCAAAATCACCATTCGCATTGCTATATAAGGTATCATTGCTTTTGATTTCTATGATTCGCACTGATTTTAAAGCGGTATCATTATTATAATCAATGACTTTCGCGTTATAGGTTGCCTGCGAATTAGCAGTGAGAGAAATTGTTGTGAAGCATAGGCAAAATAAAAAAGCTTTGAGGACCGTCATGAAAAAAGTTTAGTATATGTGGGTAAAATTGCAAAATTAGGATATAATGGACGCGATTGGCTTATTAAAAATCATATTTTTTTTATGTTTTATTTCTTTCTAAATGAATAAAATCAATTATATTTGCATCCCGTTAGAGATAACCGATTTTTTCGGGGTGTAGCGTAGCCCGGTTATCGCGCCGCGTTTGGGACGCGGAGGTCGCAGGTTCGAATCCTGCCACCCCGACCAACCTAGAAATAGGATATATTAAAAACACTTTTAATCACATGATTATCAGTGTTTTTTTTATGAGTTATTTTGAAATTTATTTTTCTTTAATTTCTTAATAATCAAAAACCTAAGAGACTAGGACCAACTGAAAATTTTTACCTGAATCCCTGTCAACACAGAGTATTTCGACATATTACTGAAAACGTGTGCACTTGTTTAGAGCATGGAGCAGTAACAGAACCAATACTATTGAAAGTTCAAGGATAAAAAGTTACAAAAAAGACTTGAATCAATGATAAAGTCATAACTTTTTAGATTGCTTTAGGTAGCTGGCTTTATAATCTATTCGGGCTTCACTGACCAAATTAACCCTGTGTTGGCAAATCTTATTAAAGATGTGCTGCAAACAATGGCAATTTTAAAAATAAAACCCTGTATTTTTGTATTCAAAGAAGATGATTTTTATAAATCGGGAGACGAGTAAAAAATTGTTTTTATAGGTCAGGATGAAAGCATAGTCCTTATTTGAAGATTTGACTTTTTTCCTCAATTTGAATAGCTTTAAGAGATACTATAATTATGATGATATCGGTTGAAAAAGCACTGGAGCATATAGAAGAACATGCAACTATTTTGGTAGATTCAGAACTGATATCTACCAATGATGCTTTGGGAAGGATTTTATTTAAAGATATTTTGGCGCCCCTATCTCTACCACCTTTTAGACAATCCATCATGGATGGCTATGCACTTTGTATCGGAGACACCTTAATTTATAAGGTGATTGGTGAAATCAAAACGGGTGATGCCGCAAGGCAGATTTTACAATCCGGTGAAGCGGTTCGGGTATTTACCGGTGCCCAACTTCCTGATTCTGCTAACGTAGTGGTGATGCAGGAACATATTACAGTACAGGGTAAGTATATTGAATTAAAAGAAGTACCCAAAGCAGGGCACCATGTTCGAAATGTTGGAGAACAAATCGAAAGCGGAACGCTGTCGTTGCGCAAGGGTATAAAACTAAATCCGTCGGCTATAGGAGTATTGAAAAGTTTTGGTCTTGAAGCCATTGAAGTATACCGAAAACCAAAAGTAACAGTTATTGTTACTGGTAATGAGCTGGTAGAAGCTGGCCGACCCTTGCAACCGGGTCAGATTTATGAAAGTAACAGCCAAGTGATGGTTTCCGCATTGCAAGAAAAAGGAATTGAGGTGCAATCTATTAAAAAGGTGAAAGATTCTTTAAGGGAAACGGAAGACACTATTAAAAATGCATTGGACACTTCGGATATTGTGTTGATTTCAGGTGGCATTTCTGTAGGAGATTACGATTTTGTGGGAACAGCATTGCATAATCTTAAAGTCCAAAAGCTATTTCATAAAGTGTTACAAAAACCTGGAAAACCATTATATTTCGGGAAAAAGGAATCCAAGTATGTGTTTGCGCTACCTGGCAATCCAGCAGCTACATTAACGTGTTTATATGTGTATGTATTTGCTTTAATTGATTTGATGACTGGCAATAAAAGTGTTGGGCTCACCCGAATTCAATTTCCTATTTCTGAACCGTTTAAAAATCCATTTGGGAGAGCCTTATTTTTAAAAGCAAAGTTGCAGGGAGACGAAGTTGCAGTGTTAAACCAACAGAATTCCTCAATGCTATTGAGTTTTGCCCATGCAGACGCCTTGGTTTATATCCCTTCCGATCATACAGACATTAAAAAAGGAGAATTGGTCACCACACTTTTAATGCCCTCTGGCGCATAACTCGGTATTAAAACATGCTAATAGACTCCACTTCTCTTATTATTTTTTTAGCGATTCTGCCAGTCATTTCCTTTTTGTACGCCAGTGTGGGACACGGTGGCGCGAGTGGTTACTTGGCGTTGATGGCACTGTTCAGCTTCCCCAACGATATGATGAAACAAACAGCATTGTTACTCAATCTATTTGTGGCGGGCATTTCTTTTTATCATTATTATAAGGCGGGGCATTTTAAAAAAAACTTGTTCATTCCTTTTGCCATAGGTTCGGTTCCTGCAGCATTTGTAGGGGGCACCATGAGTTTGGAACCTATGGTTTATAAGAAAATATTGGGCATTTTGTTGCTATTTGCCATCGTTAGGATGTTATGGAAAGGTGCTAACGATGAAAGTAAAATTAGAGAGGTAAAAACCACCCAAGCGCTATTGTTTGGCATTGCGGTCGGTTTTTTTTCCGGGCTTATTGGCATTGGTGGCGGTATTATCCTTACGCCCCTCATATTGTTGTTGCATTGGGGAAACATGAAAGAGGCAGCAGCGGTGTCGGCCTTATTTATTTGGGTCAATTCTGCAGCAGGTTTATTGGGCCAGTTTAGTAGCGGTGTAACACTTGTTCCGCTTTCCGGAGTCATGGTGGTCATAGCGGTTCTTGGAGGCATGGGTGGCAGTTATTTGGGGAGTAGAAAATGGAACAATAAATTTTTGGAGTATTTTTTGGCTTTTGTGTTAACCACTGCTTCTCTTAAATTAGTATTTTTTTAGAATGAAAATTAAAGTAACTTATTTCGGTAAATTGATAGAGTTAACGGGCATGTCTTCCGAAGACATCGTTATTGAGGAAGCCTCTGTCTCAGGTGTCAAAAAAGCCTTGGAGCACACTTACCCTTCACTAAAGACGATAACCTATCAATTGGCGGAAAACAATGCAATATTGAAGCAGGGAGACGCTATCCACACCACTGAAGTGGATATCTTTCCTCCATTTTCAGGTGGCTAATGAACGAACGTTATATAAGACATATTCAATTGGATGAAGTTGGCAGTTCTGGTCAACAGAAATTAGGCAACGCCAAAGTGTTGGTGATAGGTGCTGGTGGTTTGGGTTGCCCCATCTTACAATATTTGGCTACTTCTGGCATTGGTACTTTGGGGATTGTGGACCATGATATAGTGTCATTG
>Ga0115567_10007892_pt1 | contig 10052 bp, 6 predicted proteins | sample COGITO_mtgs_1204_2_FD_88679 | JGI IMG/M metagenome (GOLD analysis project Ga0115567, IMG submission 88679) | Pelagic marine microbial communities from North Sea - COGITO_mtgs_120412 | ecosystem: Environmental > Aquatic > Marine > Epipelagic | place: Germany:Helgoland, sampling site Kabeltonne... | reverse complement strand
GGCGCTGGGGGTGGAGCACGGGTTCACGCTGCGGACGGCGCAGCGTGAGTTGCGGCTCGCGGCGGGGTCGGCCGAGGAGCTCGACGCCTGGCTCGCCGCCCTGGAGGTCTACGCCGCGCACGCCGCCCTCCGCGCCCGCATCGCCAGCAAGAAGCTCCTCCGCAAGTACTGAAGCACTCGCGCGCACGCACGCCCGCGTGGTCCGATTAAAACGTGGCTCGCAGAACGTGCGTGCGCGCCGCGCACAGCCACCGCCACAAGTACTAGAGTCTAGTAGAAACATCCCGAGCGCGTTGCTGCATACATTTTATTCATTAAGCACGCCTCGGCTTCTTGCCCCAGCGAGGGCGCCCGCGGCCCGGCCGTGGCGCATGCACCCCCGCAACGCGCGGGCGCTGGCGGTCGCGGATCAGGCGGGTGCGCAGCGGCGGTCAGGTCCTGGACCCTCCGCTTGCCAAAGTGTCGAACGTCGGGGCCGCAGGCTGCGCGCCCACGTAGATGGCCCCCTGCTGGGCGGGCGCCGCGCCCACCGCGTCTCCCGTGGCGGCGGCGGCGGCGGGCGAGAGCTCACGCGAGCGGCCCGGGCGCACCGCGGCGGAAATGTCGCGCATGGCGGCGGATATGTCGCGGAAGCGGCGGTCGAACTCCGCGTGCAGCGAGGCCACCTTGGCGTCGACCATCGACGACTCCGCCGCAGTTGCTGGCGGCGACGCCGCCGACAGCACCGCGCCTTGCCCCTGCGTGCCTGGCGAGACGGCGGAGCGCCCCGATAGCCGCGCGGACATGGCGCCGATCACCTGCACCACCTCCCGCAGCCGCGCGTGCAGGCGCTGCACCTCTGCCGTCTCCTGCGTGGCCCGCGCGTCCGCCGCCTCGCTCCGCGCGCGGACGGCGGCGAGGACCTCGCCCACGCGCGCCACCCCCGCCTGGGCGTCGGCCGCGTGCGCCTGCACCCGCTCGAGCGCCCCCTGCACCTCGTGCATCTCTCCCTTCTCCGGCAGCCCCGCCAGCCGCGTGTCCAGCGCCCGCTCCACCTCCACCCGCAGTCTTTCGCCGAGCGCACTCACCAGCCCCTCCACCGCTCCAACCGCCTCGCTCCGCGCATCGGCCTTGGCCGCTCGGGCCACGCCCAGCACCTCCTCTCGCACCGCCCCGCGGTCTGCCTCAAGCCGCGCGATGCGCTCTGCTGTTGCCTCGAGCTGCGCGCGAGCCATCGCGTCGTCAACGGGCAACCGCTGCCGCAGCTCCGCGCCCAGCCCGCGCCGCAGCTCCTCTGCAGCCGCCGCGGCCTCCTTCTCACGCCGCTCCTGCTCCTTGCGCGCCTCACGCCGATCTGCAGCGCGCTCCTCCTCCATCTCTTCAACCCGCCGCCGAAGAGCTGCCACGGCCTCCCGCGTTTCTTCCTGCCCCCGCTGCGCCCCCGCCAGCTCTCGCTCTGCCCGTTGCCGCCGTTCACGCTCGTCTCTGCCCGTACCGCTGCAATCAGGCTGCGCCACACACCATTCGGGGAGCACAAATACAGCAAGGTACCGACAGATGTGGGAACGCACGCGTGCGCCGCACGTAGGGCCCCAAGCTCCTCCTCCAGCCCAGCGTGTGCAGTGCGCGAGGCCTCACTTGACGTCTCGAAAGCCTGCCTCATCCCTTCTAGCCGCCGCTCCATCTCCTCCACAATCCGCTTCTCTACATCCCTGTGCACTCCCCGTGGTAAACCACACCCACTCACATGCAACCCTCGGGCAGCAGCGGGTTCCTGGCTGTAGGCCCAGGGAGGCACCGCGTGAAGACTTCTTGGCGAAGCGCTTGAGACGGCTCGGCCACAGGCGGCGACGCAGCACGTGTACCTCGTTCATCCACACTTGCGGTGGCATCGCGACCTATCGGTGCGATGGGCTCTTTCCAACGGTCCTTCCTGGACAGCGAACGCAGGATGTGCTCCGTGTTGAGCAGCGCACGCTCTGTCGATTTCTTCCACTCCATCTCCTGCACGATTCCGCCCGTCAAAACGCCTTCAACTTTCCGACTAATCACTTCGTAATCAGCAACGTTCACGGCAGCCACTAGATCTGGGTAGCACTGCAATTGCCGCGGCAGATCCTGCCAGAGTCAAGGCAGGGACCATCGAGGGTCCCGACACGCCAGGGAAATGTGAAGACGAGGGAAGACTGGGCATCAGGGCGTGGCGGATGGAACCTCGCCGATGGCCCTGCTGTCCCGAGCAGCGGCCATCGATCCTCCGGAAGCGAACGATATTGTAAAGTGCTCATTCGAATGGGAAAATTGAATTCTCTACTTTAGTGCGCTAAGTGGATTCGGACCCGAATGAAGCCTAAGCACATGACCGCACCTAGGCCGTGCGCGGCGGCGCGCCAGCGCCCCAATTGGGTCCTTTCCGAGCGTATGGTGAAGCGAAAGCCTCTGATTCACATGACGCTGGCCGTTCTGCTTCTTGGTGTGGCCGTGTTTTCACCCTCTGCGGCGGCATGGCGGCTCGGCAATCAGGAAACGAGGGGCGTCGGCTTCGCTGGAGGCCGGCCTGAGTTAAGGGGCAATGCTGCGCGGAGCAGGAACACGATGGGTTTTCAGCTGTTTCCATCAGCAGCTATCAACAATCCAGCGACGATTCGGCGCCCGGGCGTGTCGCACGCGCCTCTCCGTAGGCTCAAGCTGGCGCAACACGGAAGGACGGGCCGCAGCCGTGCGGCCCCGATGCAGCTGGGGGGCGTGCGCATGGCGCAGCAACCGAGCTCGCCAGCGTCCAAGTCTGAGGGTATTACGCTGGAGGCGGCATACGGTTCGCTCGCCTCTGGACAGATTGGGAGCATGGAAGAGCTCGACACCCTCTTCGAGGCCACCAAACTGCCCCAGCACCCCAGGAATGCTCTCTCCCGCCAGCCCTAACAGCCCCGCTTGTCCCGACCACCCCCTGCACTTGAGGGATTGCACGCTTCTAGCCCCCTTGTCGAGTGCGGCCCTGCAATGAAACCGTGCTGCCGTTGAGCTCGCGTGTGGGGCGCTGAAGAGACATGGCTTGAATTTGGTCAGGGCCATCTCGGGCGTTCTTCCCAACGGGCTAGAGTACACGGTGCTACCGAATGCGTCGCCTGAGGGGCGCTTTGAGGTGCACCTGCAGATCAAGGCCGGCTCTGCCGACGAGATGGCGTCGCAGCAGGGCATGGCGCACATGTGCGAGCATGTTTCGTACATGGGCTCGCGTAAGCGCGAGCGGCTCTTCGGCACCTCGTCGCAGACCAACGCTCAAACGGACTTCCACCACACGGTGTACTGGGCAGCGTGCCCGACGATGAAGCCGAATACGGATGTGCCCATGCTGCCGCTGGCGCTCGATGCGGTGCTGGACGTGATGGAGGCGCGCTTCGAGTCTTCTCGGGTTGAGAAGGAGCGCTCGGCCATCCTCTCCGAGGCAGCCATGGTCAACACGATCGACTACCGCGTGGAGGTGCAGCTCCTTGCGGCGCTGCACGCAGAGAACCGGCTGCACAAGCGATTCCCGATCGGGCTGATCGAGCAGATCCAGCGCTGGACGCCGACCGAACTGCAGGCCTACCACGACGCGCACTACCGGCCCAACAACGCGCACCTTTACGTGATCGGAGAGGTGGATCCCGAAGAGGCGCGTGCGCTCATCAAGTCGCTCTTTTCTCACCTCCCGGCACGCCCACCGCCCAGCTACCCGCCCGAGGAGGGCGTGGATGAGCAGAACCTGGCTCTCGTCAACTCGCACTTCCCTCCCATCAACCACGAATGGGCAGGATCGCGCGTTTTCGGGCGCGACAAACCGCGCGTGCACATCTTCCGCCACGAACTCATGCAGTGCTTCTCGATGCACCTCTTCGCCAAATTCCCGGTGGAGCCGATCACGACGCTCGCGCAGTACCGCGCGGCCATCACGAAGCGCCTCGTCATGGTCGCGCTGCAGGTGCGCCTCAACGTGCACGCGCGCGGCGATCCCATCTCCATGGTCGAGTTCTCCTACCTTGACTCGCCGCGCGAGGCCTGTGCCGTCTGCGCCCTCGATCTGATGGCCGAGGCTTCGGGCTGGGAGCAAGCAGCAGCCACTGCAGTGCGCGAGATCAAGCGCCTCGCGAAGTTCGGCCTGTCGCAGGCGGAGCTTTCGCGCTGCCTCTCGGCGCTACTCTCGGATTGCGCGCAGCTTGCGGCGCAGGGTGACCGCATGTCAAATCAGGACATGCTCACGCTGATGATGGAGTCGGTCGCGTGTGGTCACACCTTCATGGATCCCGAGCAGCTGCAGTGCGCCACAGAGCTGGTAGCGGAGACGCTCACGCTCGAGGAGGTGAACAGCGAGGCGGCATCGCTCTGTGCACACATCGCGAACTTCGGCACGGAGGGCGCGGCAATGCCGTCGACGGTGGTGGCGTGCGCACCTGCCGACGTTGAGCTCACGGAGGACATGGTGCTGGGCGCCTTCACGGCCGCGGCATCACAGCCGGTCGAGAACTCAGCCGACGTGATCGTTCCCGCCTCGCTCGTCCCGCCTGACGCGCAGGCCGCCATGCGCGAGCGCGTACCGCCGAGCTGGACCGAGGAGATACCCGAGGGCCCGACAGGAGTGGTCATGAAGACACTGCAGAACGGGATCAAGGTCAACTATCGCCCGTGTGAAGCCGAGTCTCAGCGCGCACACCTGCGTGTGACAGTGCCGTCGGGGCGCATGACGGAGTTGAAGCCGGGAGCTCTGGCACTCGGGGCGCGGACGATGCAGGAGGGGGGCGCGATGCTGGACTGGACGCGCGAGCAGGTGGAGCTGTTCTGCGTGGACCACCTGATCATGGCGGAGATCGCCTGCAACGAGGAGTTCCTCCTCATGGAGTTTGTCTTCCCGACCTCCAAGGTCGGCTCGGGCACCGACGACGTGACGGGCATGGAGGGGGTCTTCCAGATCCTTCACTCGCTGCTGCACAACCTCAAGTGGGAAGACGACGCGCTGCAGCGCGCCAAGGGAGCGTTCCGCCAGACGCACGAGCAGGTCGGCAAGTCGCTCGAGGCGGCTGCGGCGGAGCACCTGCTCGCCTCCATGTCCGGGCATGACGCGCGGTTCCTGTCGGTGCCGCCGGAGCACATCGAGGCGCTGACGCTCGAGGACGTGAAGACGGCGGTGACGCGCTTCCTCAAGACGCACAACATCGAGATCTCGCTCTCGGGTGACTTCTCGCCCGCCGAGGTCGACGCCCTCTCGCTCCAGTATCTCGGCACCATCCCCGAGTCGCGCCTCGACGAGCCGCTGCCCCCCATCGCCGCGCCCTCGGCCGGCCCCGTGCCCACGCGCGACCTCAACCTGCGCGTGCCCGACTCGGACGCGCGTGCGGTCGCGTACGTGGCGGGAGCAGCGCCCAACAAATGGGGCATCATGGCCGACGGGAAGCCTGCGATTGCGACGGGGCCGGACGCCTTCGCCGACGGCGACAAAGAGGCGGCCAAGGGACCGAGCGGACTCATGGCCAAGTGGCGGCAGGCGTTCTCTTCGTCCCCCGCTGTGCCGGGCTTCCGGTCGGAGGGCCATCGCGTGTACCAGTCTCACCCGCTCTTCCCCGTGGTGACGCTCCAGCTGCTCCAAGAAGTGCTCAACCGCCGCCTCTTCTCGACGGTGCGTGAGCGCAAGCGCCTCACCTATGACGCCAACATGCACCTCACTTCTTTTGAGCGCATGGCGGGGGGTTGGTACCTGGTCACGGTCACAGCCAAGCCGGAGCTCGCGCAGCAGGCGCTTGATGCGTGCAAGGAAACGCTCGAGGCTGCGCGCACGTGGGATCCCATTTCGCGGGATAATCTGCAGAGTGCCGCATTCGAGCTGTGCTCCAAGCACGCGGGCGCGATGCAGACGAATCGCTACTGGGTGGACCTCATGTCCGGCCTGCAGCTTGGCGTGATGCCCGACAAGGACGAGCGGTACATCGCGGACTTCATTCCGATTGTGCAGGCGATCCAGGTCCATGATTTGCAGGCGATGCTCGCGTGTCTTGCCACCGAAGAGGGTCAGGAGCGCTGGACTTGCATTGGTATCTCGGGTGGCGACCAGCCAGTCGACGAGGCAGGCCACTCTGCCCCGTCCCTGTCTCGCCGCTGAAAGCACCCTCACAAATAGGACCGTAGGACCTGGTTTCCTGGGCTCCTACAAAAGAGATCACGTGAAGAAAAACGTTTACTAGGCACACCGAGTGGCGCTGCTGCACTCGAGTGCTTAGCGCGCGCCTCGCCAAACAAGTGCGCGCTGTGCGCTCCGCTTTCCTCGCGTCCATCTACATCACATGTACAATCCCCTGGCTCCGCTTCGGTTACCACATATCCTACAACTTTTCTGTGCCCGATCGAGCCGCGCGACCGCCGCTGCGCTCCACGCACACGGCCGCCTCCCTTCGCGGGACAGTCGGGATCACGACCGCATACATCACGGTTGCCGCCGCCTGCAGGCTCGCTGTGATCACGAAGGTTTGTCCGTAGCCCGTGCGACCAACAAGGATGCCACCTAACACCGCCGAGCCGCTCCACCCGAAGCGGGCGATCGAGTCCAGCGCTGCCCACTTGGCCTGGTCTCCCGAAGCGATGTAGTCCGTCGCCACCGATTTGACAAGCTGGCTCTGCGTAACAGGAAGCACAACCCGTCTCAGCCGCGCGCGTATCACCCAGGCTGGCATGCAGGCGCATCCGCGAACAGGCATGGCACTCACAGTTGAGTTCATGAGGACAGTTCTGAGAATGAAGATCGGGACGATCAGCGCTGGCTGTGCCCACCATTCGCGCTCAAACGCCATCAGGAACAAAAGCATGACTCCCAAGACATCCCAAACGACGGAAACCTCCATTCGACCCATGATTCGCGACAGCTTCTGTGCTACCCACTGCACGATAGAGAGCTCACTTCACCCATAGATAGCACGGTACCGCCGGGCACGGGCCAGGGGTCAGGACCGAGAAGACGCAGAGCAGGAAGGGGTTCACGACGTAAATGAGGTTCGTCTGGAGAGGAGTAAGGCTGGTCTCCTTTTGGAAAAAGAGCGGGAAGAACTTGATGGTCATTCCACTCGCCACGGAGATGACAAGATCCCCCGCCAAAATCACACGTGGCACCCACCGAGTCTCAAGCGGACAGACACAGCAGCAATCGTGCACGCAGCGTTCGCCCCTACTCGCGGCCCCACCGCGCCCGTGCACCCCGTTTGATCCCGAAACCCAATGACCACCGCCCGGAAGCAATGGCCGTTTTGCGCCAGTGCCATCCTCCTCTTCCAGATCCTCTGTTTCTGACAGATCACCTTCACTCTTGACCTCGTCTGAGTGTTCAGACGAGGTCAAGGGGGACAGCGCTGGCGACCGCGCATCCTCGTAAACTGAAGACCCTGTGCTGCCCGCATTGCCCGTGCTGCCCGCACTGCCCGCGCTGCCCGCGCTGCTGCTTCGCGCACAGGAAAGGCCAGGCTGGGCCGAGGTGGTCTGAGCGCTGAGACTGTCGACGGAGAAGAGCACGGTGCCGCAGACAGGCAGCAGATTGAGGCCGAGGCCGAGCAGCATGACCTTGCGCAGCTCGGGCAGCGTCCACGTGTCGGGCACGGCCGTCTCAAACAGCACTACATTCACCGCTGGCCCAAGGCTGCCCGATCACCGCTTCATCAGCGCCTGTCTCGCGGCTCACAAGGCTTGTCGTGGGTCGCGGGGAGCGCACCCAGCAGCGAAGAAGACACACATGGCCTTGAAAGTGAAAAGCGAGGACCTGGCGCTGTGCCAGCAACCCCGTCAGTGCCTGTGCGCCTGGTGCAAGTTACAGCACACTATTGATGCAGTTACAGACCCTGGAGGCGTCGAGTTTGCGAAGTGCGCATCGAGGGCAGGATTAGAAAGGCCAAAATAGACGCCCCAGAGGACGAGCGAGGCCGACACCATGGCAAACTCCGACTGGCCACCTTCCCACACCCCGTACATCCCGAGCAACGCAGCGGCGCATCCAACCAAGCGCGCGGCCCGTAGCACCCTGCGAACGTGTGCATAATGATTGGCCATGCCGCAGGGCACAATGCTCTCTGGTGATTGCGCACCACTTGTGGCCGTACTTGTCCGTGAACCATCCGCACGGCAGAGACACCAACGCCATACAAACTCCCTGTGCGCCTTCCACATATCTGTACATCATCGCCAATCCAACGATAGTGAGAATCGCCAGGCTGGCGAAGGCAGGAGGTGCGCAACGGAGGCTTTTTCCGGTACATGCGCGAGGTCGCGAACGTACCCCACGAACTCGACCTTGTCATCCGCAAGGGCGGTGAGGTAAGTTGACAGGATCGCCACACTCCTGGAACAGACGAGCAACAGTGTCAGCATCGTGAGTCTCAAACTCTCACCGGGCCGCGATCTGTGATCCTAGGGGACGGGGAAAGGCGAAACCATATCCCCTGGGAGAGATACGTCAAGAAGTCATACGCGAACCTCAGCTTCACGTCCCTATGTGACGAACTCACGTCAGCTACAAGTCCCATCCCAACCCCTACCGCCCAGCGCCCCGGAGGCACCCTGGGATCGCAAAAACCGTAGAGATGGGCAGGTTACGAGCCTGAAGTTGCTGGCTTGCTAATCCCGGATGGCCGGGGAGGACGCAGTGCGAAGGCGAAGTGGCTTCCTCCCTGATATACCGGAAGAGGGTGTGGGGGCGCACAGGCGGGCGCTGGATGGAAAGGTGCGCACGCGCAACAGCATAGCAGGATTCTCTAGGTCCTCCTCGTTCTCTGGTTGCGCAGAACGCTTCCCGAATTGCTGGAAGTCGAGGGCCTCCCCCTTGGTGATGCGCTGTACGATACAAATACGTTGCTTCCGCAGGCTGATCGCTGAACGCTCCTTTCAGGTTCCGCTCGCTATTCCGCGTCCAGCCGCTTGGTTTCCGCCGCCTGGAGCCAAGCTGACACGGTGAACACAACTCTGCCTGCGCGCGGCGGCACAGCTCAATCGCAGTAGCCCAGGAACATCTTGTGCGCCCCAGATGTTGCCAGATAGCTTCCGTGTCTGCTTCTCTGATGTAATTTGCGGATTAACCGTGCTTCTGGTGGCGCAGGCGGCAGCACTTTGCAGCACGGCGCAGGGCGGTCCGTTCCGTGCCAGAGAGTCCTTGGAGACTTGCTCCTCTGAAAGTCTAGACTGCTCCGCGTTTCCTTGACGCCTCTGCTAACCGGGCATTTCGACCCTAGACACGTGCCGCATCTCCTGTCCAGGATGTGATGGAGCGCGTGCTGGGTGTCAGGTGGAGCGGTATGCGGCGTTCCTCGGCATCAACCCAGTAGTGGAGCGGGGGCTGATGTGGCTTGCCGAGGAAGGGCTCTACGCGCCACTCCCGCCTGGCTGGCGGGAGCTCCAAGACCTCCACGGTACGTTGATCAAGGCGCCCCACCCAGCCCCTCCGAAGGGCGGGGCGATCGCGTGTAAGTGCGAGGGCTGAGCCGTTCTGGGCCCGGGCCGCATGCGCCTCTCTCAGGTTCTCCGGTGTACGTGAGGGAGGCGGACAAGACAACATGGTGGGAGCACCCGCGTGATGCGGCGTACCGCTCCAAGCTGCGGCAGCTTCGTGGCAAAAACGCGGCCTGGGGACCTGGGCTGTCGAGTCGGGCGGGCACGCATAGCAACGCCGCCGGTCGATCCTCGTGGCGCCTTCGGGCGTTCGGTGCCCTTGTTCTGGCATTGATTGTGGTGCCCGCGGCGTGGCTACTGCGAGAAAGAGGTGGTTTACTCGCAGAGGTTGATTCCGATGGCCCGCGGCTGAACCAGCTCGCCTGCATCCTCGGCTCTGCAGAGGCATGCAGTGCGGTCGGACTCGCCTTTTGGCACGGCGAGACCGCTACCCGCAAGAAAAGTCCGGCAAAGGCCCTCAAGTGGTGGCTGGTCTGCTCCCCTGAATCGATCAATCACCCGACAGCGCTTTTTCTCCTCTCGCGCCCCGTCTTGAGCCTTCTGCACCTTACGCTCGGTCTCTCTCTCTCTCTCTCTCTCTCTCTCTCTCTCTCTCTCTCTCTCTCCCTCTCTCCCCCCCTCTC
>Ga0115567_10007888_pt1 | contig 10055 bp, 10 predicted proteins | sample COGITO_mtgs_1204_2_FD_88679 | JGI IMG/M metagenome (GOLD analysis project Ga0115567, IMG submission 88679) | Pelagic marine microbial communities from North Sea - COGITO_mtgs_120412 | ecosystem: Environmental > Aquatic > Marine > Epipelagic | place: Germany:Helgoland, sampling site Kabeltonne... | reverse complement strand
GCGCACCACTGGCGGCCAACCCAGATTGAAACGCGGCCTTGTCTGGCAGCCGCCATACCCGCTGACGCCAGAACCCGCTCCTGACCTGCCGCTTTCTCATAAGGGGCTAGCGTTCCGGCAGCGGCAGATCTGGCAAGCCCCAGACAAAGCTTGCCAGGATGCCAACAATCACGATAAAACTGGCACTGGATCGCAAACGTCAAACATAAGCTAATCGAGAACCCGAGCGAAAACAGGAGTCGAGTCAACGGCCCTGTTCGCCGGAACCATCCACGACACCAAAATTCAGCGGCCGTTTTCGGGGATCACGCACTATGCAACGTTTAAAAGATAAAGTCGCCATCGTCACAGGCGCAGGCCAAACACCCGGCACCACCATCGGCAACGGTCGAGCCACCGCGATCTTGTTTGCCCGTGAAGGCGCCAAGGTGATGCTCGTCGACCGAGATCGCGAATCGGCCACCGAAACTCAGCAGATGATCGAGGCGGAAGGCTTTCAGGCCATGGTCTGGACCATGGACGTGACCAATGAAGACCAGTGCATTGCGATGGCCCGAGCCTGTAAAGACCACTTTGGTCGCATCGACATTCTGCACAACAATGTCGGTATCGGCACGGGCGATCGGGGCGCAACGTCCATTAGCCTGGACGCTTGGGACAACATTATGGCGGTGAATCTGACAAGTATGCTGCTCACCTGCAAGCAGGTGATTCCCGTCATGCGCGAACAAGGCAGCGGCGTTATTACCAACATTTCATCGGTAGCAGCATGGGCTGCCACCGGCATGGTCGCCTACAAAACCTCGAAAGCCGCGATTCTGGCCCTGACCCAGAATATCGCCATGGGGAATGCGCACTATGGCATTCGCGCCAACACTATTTTGCCAGGCTTGATGAACACGCCTATGGCCATCGAAGGTTACACCGCCACCACAGGCAAGCCTCGCGAGGAGGTGATTGCTGCGCGAGATTCACGGGTGCCACTGGGCAAAAAAATGGGCACGGCCTGGGATGTAGCCCACGCCGCCGTATTTTTAGCCAGCGACGAAGCGGGATTTATTACCGGCGTCAACCTACCCGTCGATGGTGGTCAAAGCCTGCGGGTCGGCTAAATGCGCACCGCGATATTCTTCAATTTTTAATCAGGAAAGCAGTCATGTCAGACACCGAGCAAGATGTACTTTTATGTACCACCCAGGATCACGTTACCACCGTCAGCCTCAATCGACCGAAGCAACTCAACGCGCTGTCAAATGCTTTACGGGCGGCGATCACCAGCACATTTTTGCGCCTGCGCGACGATGATGAGACTCACGTCATCATCCTCACCGGCATAGGCCGCGGCTTCTCAGCCGGTCTCGACTTGAAAGAGTTAGGCCAGGCGGGCCTGCGCAGCGGCGTCTCCAGCGCCGACCTGCATAGCGCCGTCACTGGTGTGGGCAAGCCTATCATCGCTGCGATCAATGGCTTTGCCATCACCGGCGGCTTTGAACTGGCGCTGATGTGCGACATTCTCATCGCCTCCACAGAAGCTCGGTTCGCTGACACCCATGTACGCATGGGGGTGGTCCCCGGCTGGGGTTTATCCCAGCGCCTCGCCCGCTTAATAGGTGCCTCGCGCGCCAAAGAGCTGAGCTTCAGCGGCAATTATCTGGATGCGGCAACGGCGGAACGCTGGGGGCTGGTAAACCGGGTGTTACCGGCCGAAGAGTTACTCAACCATTGCCAACAACTGGCGCTGGATATCTGCAGTGCCGATCCATTAACCCTGCAGACGGTCCACCAGTTGATCGATTATGGCTGCCAGCACAGTCTCGCAGAAGGCCTGCAAGAGGAGCACAAACGCAGCATTGCCCACACGGGTGATGTTAGCGCCAAGAAGTTGGAGGCCCGACGTTTGAGCGTTCAGGACCGAGGTCGAGCCCAACAGCCAGACTAACCTGGCGGCGCGTCACCAGCAGGTTACTTGAGGTGATGATGCTCGTTCAGAGTAATCACTGTCTTGTCGCCACCACTGGACGCCATAAACCGATTAATGCTGGTGTAGTTCGGATTGAAGAACAGCCGCGGCGCGAAACCCATAACATGGGCAGCCCACACATTGATCACGCCGCCATGACAGGTTACCGCAACCCGCTTTCCCGGGTTGTCGGTGATGATTTGTTCAAGGCTGGTGCAGACGCTCTGGGCAAACTTCGGAAAGTCTGCGTCGGTCTCACCCTGCATCAAGCGCAGCCACCGGGGATAATCCAATTCCTTGAGCTGCTCGGTGGGAATATAGTGACCCGACTGCTGATCGTACTCAGCCACGCCATCACAAACCTCTATGGCAAGGCCTGACTGACCTGACAGCGGCTCTGCCGTCTGGTAGGCACGCTGCATCGGGCTGGAATACAAACGGTCTATGTTTTCGTGCTGCAACCAGTCGGCCACCTTCTGCGCTTGCGCCAGACCAATCTCTGACAAAGGTGGATTCGCAGGAGACCCATCTTGCTTAACCACTTTCTCTGGCAAACCATGCCGGATTAATACCAATTCCATCTTCTACCTCCAGTCATCACACTACATTAAATGGCTGCTCGCACCCGCCAGGCGCACAGTTAACCGAGGCGCCTGGCCAACCAATTTAAAAACCCGCTTTAAAAAAAAAGCCCCGCATAAGCGAGGCTTTCTTGTATCCAAAGGGCTGGCACTGCTTGTCTGGTACCGGCGGCCACCAAGGGCGTAGCCCCAGTGTGGGGCGAACCCCGCAGACGCTAACCCGAAAGTCAGCCCTACTACTCACGCCCACAAGTTTTAAGTGGCGGCAATCGAGACGTTGTAAACGCCTGCCTGGCGAGCCGAGTCCATCACGTGCACCAGAATCTCTGTCGTGCTCTCCGTGTGGGGCTGCACGACAACGGGCGCGTCCGGGTTCTCAGCATGCAGGCGTTCTATGTTCGCCCGCACTGCTCTGAAATCCACATCTCGGCCGCGAATACGAATACGATCTCGATTCGTGATCTGAACCACGATGCTTTGCTTGTCAGCATCCTGAACATTCTGATTCTTGTCTGGGCTATTCACATCCAAGCCAATCTCTTTAACGAACGTCGCCGTCACGATGAAAAAGATCAACATGATAAATACCACATCGAGCATCGGCGTTAAATCGATCTCGTCTTCTTCTGGCTGTCCGCCTTTACCTAGTAATCTGCGCAATGATCATACTCCTGGCTCAACGCTATTGCGGGCAAGCATACAGTGACTTTGATTGGTTTTAAAGCACCACCGCGCGCTAATTTAGCGCTCATTGACCTGCAGCTCGCAGACCAAGGCGAGTTTGCTGGCTAATAACCTTGCTGACGGTCGTGTAATGCAGACCCAGCGCTTCGCCGATTTCCATCAGTGTATAGGAATGCTTCAGATGGGCCTGGCAGATCAGCTCGTTGCGATCGACCCGGCTTTTGTCCTGAATATTCTTAAACAAGGCTGGCAGGCTGCGTCGACGCCCCACTTTCTTCGGCCCACGTTTTGCCAGCTTCTCGCCCTGCAGAATGGGTTGCATCTCGTTAACAAACTGAGTTGACCCCAGCAAAACCTGCGCACTGCGATGCTCCAGTGGCGATTTGGCGCCAACACCCGCCATCACATAATCACGATATTGTTGCGGAGAGTCAGCCGAGTCTTCGAACAGCCCTAAACGGGTTTCAGTATGCAACCAGCCCGGGGTTTTGACCAAGCCCACGGCAGCCTTAAAACTGCTCCAACGATATTTGTGAGGCGCAGCACTGACGCCGACCCTGACAGGATTCAGCTCAACGTAACGACACAAGCGCAACAGGTACCCTTTCGCTTCAAACAATATGCTTTTAAAACGCCCTTGGAATAACGGGCCTTCCTGGCCATGGCGACGATTATAATGTTGCGTGTAGACACCATTAAGTTGGCGCATACCTTTTGACAAATTCGCTTGGGGACACTCAACCACCAAATGATAGTGGCTCTCCATCAAGACATAGCTGTGGACTAACCAGCCGAATTTAACAACGACGGTTTCAACAATCTTGAGGAATGCTGTGCGATCTATATCGTCAATGAATACATTTTGGTCGCGGCTTCCCTTGCTTGTCACATGATAGTGAGCGCCGGGGAATTCGATACGAACAGGTCTTGACATAAATCGATTACTTTTCGTTAGCTTCTTCTTGTTATTCTTAACCGTCTAAAACTGCTTGAGATGGTCATCTCTGAGCACTATATCCGAGCACTATAAAACTGCCAGTACGCTATCAGAATCTCGTGACAACTTGGCGTTGCTCGGTAACAGGATGCGTAAACGGACTAGGATAGTACCTCGACATTGACTGCGCGACAACCCTGAATTGCCCCCAACTCAATGGTAATCAGCAAATGAAATTCTTCCGGCCTGCGGCTGCGATTTATGTCAAAGCTACTTGACGAATCCATCAATCTGTTAGTACCTTGGTGAGTACCTCGGTGACGCACCGCGAATCAATGACTTGGACGCTGATCGGCGTTCGCGCAAACATAACATGATGCGCGCCGGCGTTAATACTTAGAACGTCACTGACATTTCCAGGCAACCAAAAGTACTATTTTAATCTAAAGGTTAGTCTGAAAGTTTTTCTTAAAAAACATCATGCAAGCAAACAGGAGAACCACATGGCGGCAGATAAATTCCCGATCCAATCTGGACACATCATGATGTTCGCGCGGGCGGTAGGCGATGCGAACGCTATTTATTATGACGAAGACTATGCCAAGACCACGGAGCCAGGAGCGATCATTGCGCCACCGACGTTTGTCCAGTCCAGCGCACAGTTTGATCCAAATTATTTCCTGCGCCCCAAGATTGGTGAAGAGTGGTTCGGCTCAGCCAAGGGCCCAACAGGTATTACTAAACGTGAAACCGGCGGTGGTGGCGGAAGTGGTGGTGGCTTACATGCCGAACAACATTATGTGTATCACCGAACCCCCAAGGCTGGTGACGTATTAACCTCCACCACCAAGCCTGGCAAGTCTTGGGAAAAGGAAGGTAAACGCGGCGGCAAGTTGTCTTTCAGTGAAACCGTCACCGAATACCGCGACCAAAATGGCGAATTAGTCGTCACAGCTACCGGCTTAGGTGTGCGCACCGAACGACCAGCCACCAGCGCCGACGACACAGCCAAGTAAGCACAGGGGAATAAACATGACATTGAAAGCCAGTGATTTAAAAGTGGGCGACACCTACAGCGAAGAAGTTTGCCGTAACCTGTCAAGAACTCAGATCGTTCAGTATGCCGGTGCCTCGGGCGACTATAACCCCCTGCACTCCGATGAGATCTTTACGACTCAGATTGCCGGGTATCCTTCCGTGTTCGCCCATGGCATGTTGACTATGGGCATGACCGGTCGAATGTTAACCAACTATGTGGGCGACGGGCGACTCACCCGCTATGGCGTACGCTTCACTTCCCAGGTGTTCCCTGGTGCAACGTTGACCGCGACCGCGACGATTACCGCCATTCATGAAGAAGCGGGGGTCAAGATCGCCGATATGGATATCGTCACCACCGATGAGGCTGGCACCAAAGTCCTTACCGGTTCTGCCGCTGCTCGCCTCGACTAGATTCACAGCTGCTTTATACCGCTAGAGAATACAGCTAGAGAATAAAGCTAGAGACAGCCAGGAAGGCTAACGGGTAGCGCCACTTCGGCGTTACCCGTTACAATCAGGTCTGCATTACCCCCCAATTTTTAAGGAGCACCACATGCCGCAACAGGTTGATTGGTATTATTATCGCGCTGGCTGAACTACTTGCACCAAAGTCGCCAAGTTTTTGGAGACCAGTGATATCACCGTTAAGGAACGGGCAGCCGCCAGCAAGAAACTGCAGGCCAGCGACGCCGAGGCGCTACTGAGCAGCGCCTCAAAACTCATCGCCATCAAGGGCAAGAAAATCAGCACCTTCAAGGCCGGTAAAGCCATCGACCCGGGCGCTATCGATGCCATGCTCGGGCCAACCGGCAACCTGCGTGCGCCGACAATGCGGGTTGGTAAAACCCTGATCGTCGGGTTTGACCAGGCTGTACTCGAAGCCAATCTGCTTTAGACCCGCCCCGCCCTGGCAATCACGGACAGGTGATTGTCTAGGGCAAACCATTAATCGCGTCGATCACAATACCCTGGGTCAATATCTGAGGTAAGACCTGGGCCTCACCAGTCGCCCCCGCATACAATAGATACAAGGGCACGCCGCTGCGCCCATAGGCTTCCAGCAAACGGGAAATTTCCGCATCCTGGTTGGTCCAGTCCCCTTTCAAATACTCCACGTTCTTGGCTTCAAAGGCCGAGCGCACCGCCTCATGGTTCAACGCCACCGCTTCGTTCACCTTGCAGGTAATACACCAGGCCGCCGTCAGATTCACAAATACCGGACCTGCCGCCCGCAGGCTCGCAAGATTCGCATCAGTATAGGCACTATAAGTCGGCCCCGCGTAAGACTGACTCGGGGCGCTGGCCCTATCTTGGCTCTCACCCCCCGTCGCTGGACCCGCCAACTGAATTGGCAAAGACAGCGCCAACCCGACAAGTATTATCGCCGTTACCATCAACACTCGGCGCCTTAATAACGATCCGCCAAGCTCCCGTACCAGCCAAATCGCAAATACCAGCAGCAGTAAACCACCCAGAATCAATAGCACACCTATGGACCCGGCTTGCTGGGTCAACACCCACACTAACCAGATCGCCGAGGCGTACATGGGGAACGCCAGCAGTTCCTTGAAACGCGCCATCCAGGCGCCCGGCCGCGGCAAGGCACGCAGCAGGGCTGGCGAGTAACACAGCAGCAGATAAGGCGCCGCCATGCCTAACCCCAAGGCGGCGAAGATAGTTAGCGCCACCAGATTCGACTGGGTCAGGGCAAAGCCAATGGCCGAGGCCATAAAGGGCGCCGTGCAGGGTGCCGCGACGATGGTCGCCAGCACACCGGTGAGAAACGAGCCAGAATAACCCTCACGCTGCACCAAAGACTCACCCAGGCCCATCATCCTCGTGCCGATCTCAAAGAAACCTGACAGATTCAAGCCGATCAAGAAAAACAGATACACCAACAAGCCGATCACCCAGGGCGACTGCAACTGAAAGCCCCAACCAATCTGGGCGCCGCCGGCGCGCAAACCAATCAACAAGCCGGCGATCAGGGTAAAGCTCAGCACCACACCTAACAGGTAGACCCAGCCGTGGGCCCTGATTCGCGTTTGATCACCGCCTAGTTGCTGCACCAGCGACAACACCTTGATAGACAACACCGGGAAGACACAGGGCATCAAATTCAGAATCAAACCGCCCACAAAGGCAAACAGGATCGCGGTCCAGATGCCGGTACCCGACGCTACCGGCGCTGTTGCAATGTCGGACCTCGCGGCAGGCTGAATTTCAAAGGCACTGGCCACCACATCTTCGGCGCCATCGAAACCCACGTTTTCATACACAACAATAATGCCGTCCAGGGACGAGGCGGCAGAATAGTCCCAGCCCTGGGCCAGGGTCAGGGTCATGTTGTTATCGGTCAGGTTCAATTGCTGGGCTGCTGGATTTTCAATCACGCCGTCAGTAAACGGGAAATAGTCCACCTTGCGCACCTGCTTGGGGTCGCCACCCAGGGGCACCTGCAGTACCAATTGCTGCCCAACACTGGCCCAGCGAGCGTCCAGATCGATCACCGCTGGCACCTTCTGGCGCGCCGCCAAGAAGACCGCCTGCGAGCTCATATCGATCCCGGCGGCGGTGCCCGTCGGCAGGGTCAAGGTCAGTGTCGTATTCTCTGGAATACAGATATCCGCGCAAACCAGCCAGCGCACCTTAGCCCTCAGCGTCGCGGTGCCGACGACAACATCCGCCGGCGGCGTAATCAGCACCGGATACAGGGCCAGATTGTTATAACCAAAATTCACCAGCGGGCCGTAGGTAATTCGCTCTGGAAACGGCCATTGAATCTCACCGGCGCTGTAACCGGCAGGCAAGTCCCAGGTAATCTCTGTGGGCGCACCCGAGTCTCCCGGATTGCGCCAATAGGTATGCCAGCCCGGTCGAATCTCCTGCCGCAACATCACCCAAAACGGCTTCCCCGCCTCGACCCCGGTGACTTCACTGACCAGGCTCACCTGGACGTTCGGGCCATCTGGCGCACTGAAATCACTGGCCTGCGCACCCGCCATCGTCGCCCCGGCCAGCCACACAGTGACGACCAGTTGTCGTGACAGTTGAGTCGCGCGCTGCAATAACGTCTTTATGCTCATCGATACTTAATCCGCTTAGACTTAATGACTGGGATACGGTGTTATGGCCGCATACCCCAAGTAACAGGACCCTTAAGGTCTTCCAACAATGGCTCAACCCAGTCGATCCAGCGACACAAGCGAGCCCGGGTCTGGCGGGGATCGATCAACTCATGCACCGCAAAACTTTCCATCATGGGGAACGGTGAGCGCTGTGCCATCAGCATCTCTTCCAGCTCCAGGCGCTTGGCTTCAGGGTCTGCCGCCTCGGCGATCTCGCGGTGAAACGCAACCGTCACCCCACCCTGCACGGGCAACGCCCCCATCTCATAGGAGGGCCACGCCAGCTTGTAATTATTCGGCGCAAAGTGGGCGGCCGAGGCCACCCCGAAAGACTTGTGAATTGCCACCGTCGCCCAGGGTACCGTCGATTGCACCGCCGCTGCCACAGCACTCATGCCATAACGAATGGTCGCATCCTTCTCGGCATCCGGTCCAATCATAAACCCGGGTTCATCGAGAAAGTTCACAATGGGGATATGGAAGGTATCGCACAGCTCCATCATGCGCTTGGCCTTCTGCGAGCCCGTGGCGCTCATGGCGCCGGCATAATGTTTACAGTCATTGGCGATGATACCCACCACCGCACCATTCAATCGAGCAAAGCCGGTGATCTGGCCCTTGCCATAAAATGGTGAGATCTCGAAGAACGATGCCAAGTCCACTACATGATTAATCAGGTCGCGCATCTTGAAGGGTTTGCGGCCGTCCTTCGGGACGATGGACAACAAGGCCTCTTCAGCCCGGTTGGGATCATCGGTACAGGAAACTCTAGGTGCTAACTGCCATACATTGCGCGGCATATAACTTAAGAACTGTTGCACCTGCTGCAGGGCCTCGGCCTCAGTGTCGGCGACATTATTCACAATGCCACTGCGGGTATGCACCTTCCAGCCGCCCAGCTCTTCCTTCGTCATGCTCACACCCAAGGCGCGTTCTACTAAGGCTGGCCCCGCCACCAGCACCTGGGACGTATGTTTCACCATCACCGAAAAGTGCGACGCCACCAGCCGCCCAGCAGGAAAACCCGCCACCGGCCCCAGCGCTGCCGACACCACGGGCACACAGTTCATGGCCTGGGCAATAATCTTGAATCTGGGTTCTGCGTATACCGGTGACCCCACCGTCTGCGGTCTTGCCCCGCCAGAACCCGCAACACTGCCGCCACCACCTTCCAACAGGCGCACCAGCGGTACTTTAAATTGCACCGCCAGCTCTTCCGCGTAAACACTCTTGCGCAGCCCGGCGCCATTCGGCGAGCCGCCTTTAAGGGTAAAGTCTTCACCGCCCACCGCGACCCGCTGGCCGTTGATCTCACCAAAGCCGATAACATAGTTTGCGGGGCTAAAGTCCGTAATCGTGCCGTCAGGGCCTTTCTCGGCAAAGCCGGCGCCCTCGCCATGTTCTTCAAAGCTGTCAGGCGCCACCAGCATATCAATGCGCTCACGAATCGTGAGGCGGCCCTTGGCATGTTGCAGGGCAACCGCGTCTGTGCCGCCTTGCTGGCGCGCGAGTTCACGGCGTAATTCAATTTCCTGGGCTTCTTTGGACCAACTCATGAATAATTCATCCTGGCATGTCTGAGGATTTATGAGCCTATTCTGGCCCCTAACGCGCGCCTTTTATAGCAATTCCCGCCGGTACGTGCCAACCACTCACTGCCCACCCGCTTTTAGGCCTGTTCAAGGGACATAAGATTAGGCACTATTCCTGCTCGGCGTGGTGGT
>Ga0115567_10007884_pt1 | contig 10057 bp, 14 predicted proteins | sample COGITO_mtgs_1204_2_FD_88679 | JGI IMG/M metagenome (GOLD analysis project Ga0115567, IMG submission 88679) | Pelagic marine microbial communities from North Sea - COGITO_mtgs_120412 | ecosystem: Environmental > Aquatic > Marine > Epipelagic | place: Germany:Helgoland, sampling site Kabeltonne... | reverse complement strand
GAAGGGGGGGTAAACGTGCCTGGAAAGGGAGGCCTACGTTGCCCAGGCCAGAGAGTGGAGAGAATAATGCCGCCGCACCGTCTTTGAATGTGTTCACCTGCGCCAGAGCCACGCCTCAAGCGTCAGCATCCACAACAAGGTCGGGTGGATCAAAGCGAGACGCGCAGATTCCGGCCGCCCTGCGCCAGTCCCGAGGCGGACACGGGGAGGCCACGGCTGCTGGTCGCCAGCCTCGGAGGCCCCGTGGCAGGGATACAGGGTGCGTTTACACACCGCTTGTGTACGTGGGGTGCAGTCCTCGGCCGCTCTGGAGTCAGCCCCCGCGCCCTTGGCCGTTGCGCGACGCCGCTGCTCCGCCTGACGTCCGATGAGCCCGTCTGATTTGCCAGGGCTCGGCGGCGCATGTTGCGCCTTGGAAACCTCGCCCGTCGGCGACAAGGCGCCTCGCGGCTGCCGCGGGCATGCGCTCAGGCCAGCAACGTAGCGGCGCGCGTTGCCAGCCGCGGGCGCCGCGGGGCGGGGCGCTGGTTGGGCGCTGGAGGCTGGAGGGTGGGCGGGCGGGGGGTACCGCGATCCCCGCGAGGCTCAATTTGTCGTCGAGGTCGGCGAGCTGGCGCTCGAGCTCCGCGCGACGGCGGACGAGGTCGTGCTCGTCGGAGAGATCGAATGAGGCCACCCGCGTGATGACCGCCGACGTCGCGTCTGCGCCACCCACCGCAACCACGTCCGTGGCGCGGTAGAACTCCTCCACGGAGTCGAAGCGCGAGTGGAGGTCCTCCACGCGCGCCAGCGCCGTCTTGACCATCTTGAGCGTCCGGAGGTGCGAGCGCCCCTTGGAGTCGCCCGCGGAGACCTGCGGCTTGTCCTGGGCGTCCGGGTCGAAGACCAGTCCCTTGACGCCAAAGAACAGCGCGCGGATCTTCTCGCCGACCCAGCCGCTGTCGTCGTGCGCGCCACGATTCAGCTGGCGGAGTTGCCAGCGCGTGAGCGCGGAGAGCAGCACGCGGCGGAACCCCTCGAGCGGAATGCGGCCGCTCTCGTCGATGAGGCGCTCGGCCACCATGTAGTGGTCCCACGCGGCCTGCGAGATCAGCACTGCGGGCTGGTAGTTGAGGTCCTTGAAGCCCTCGCGGAACTGCGAGAAGCTGAGCCGCACCTGGCGCCAGTCCTGCTGCTCCCCAGCGGCCGCCGCGCAAGCACGCGTCAGCCACGCGGTGGAGGGCCGGGGCAGGAGCCAAGGCAGGTGCACGGACGCCAGAGGCGCGGAACGGAACCTCGTCACTGAGCGCGTCCTGCCCGACGATCTGGAAGAGCTTGTCGATGCGCGCGTTCAGATCACTTCGGTGGCGGTACGAGGCTAACTCAGCAGAGATGCGCTCGAAGGGGCAGCGGTCGTCGGTGAACTCGCCCCCCTGCAGCCCCTCGTCGCTTTTGTTTGCTGCTTTGGAGAACTCGTCGAGAAGCACGGCAATCACAACGTTGAGCAGCACCAGCGCCACAAGGAGTTGGAAAGACACCATCACCAAAGCCGGGAGAACAGAGTTTTGGTTCGCCATCAATTGCCGCGTGATACCCGACCAGTCATCGCCCGTCATGATCTGGAACAGAGTGAACATGGACGCGAAAAAGTCGCCGAACAGCTCCTGCCCCTCTTCTCCGGCCCCTGCTCAGAATTCGTCTGAGTGGACGCGTTTCCAACGCGGGGCAGGGACGTAAGAGCCAAGAGGCTGCACCTGAGAAGAAGGAGACGCAAACGATGGCGTAGATGGCAGTAACCAGACACACGAGGGCGAAGGCATTGATCATAGGGGGAATCGAGGCCGACAGCGCCACAATAATCTGGCAAAGAAGATCCAAAGGTCACGCAAGTGCAAAAACTTCCGCCAGGACTCGGCGAGAAGAAGGAAAGCGCATGCTGAAGGGCTAGACCTGGCGAAGCGAAGGAATACGCTTGAAGAGGCGGAAGACACGAAAGCAACGCATTAGGCGCAGCTGCTCGGCGCCAGGCACGTTGTCAAACGCCATGGCCATCCACGATACAGCCACAACAATAGTGTCGAACCAGTTCCACGCGTCCATGAAAAAATCCCAGAACAGCGTCGCAAACATGTTGGTTGACAACTCCAACGTAAAGATTATCGTGAAGATAGTGTCGATGATTGCAAACATCGCGATCAAATCTCCGTTACTCCTCGACCCCGGCGGCAGCTCATCGTCAGGCTTGGCATTGAATGAAGCCTCGAATATGTTGACGAGGAAGTTGCCCATGATTAGCACAGCCACAGCAATTTGACATGGATCACCGTTGTAAAACCACCGCACCTTTCGTCGAATCCGGCTGAACTTCGTCACTTTGCCTGCAGCACAACCCCCGTCAGCAATGCTGGCGGGAGAAACGTCTCCAGCTCAAATCTCTGGATGAGTTGCATCGTCTTTCAAATCAAGGCGTGGTGGAGAAACCTGTTGCATCGGTTTTGGATAGTCGGAAGGCGCCAAGAATGCTTTCGGCCCATTTTTCCTGGGCATAGACGCTCTCGGTACGGAAGATGAAGACGCGGCCAGAGTGGTATCTGCAGCAACACCCGACAGATCATTATTGCAAGGCAGACTGGATTTCGTGCTTGACTGGGGTTGAAATTTTTAGCAAGAGTAATGCGGCTCGAGGGTAGTCGTGGGAACTGAAGAAGCGGATGCCAGTACCCTCCTTTTGACGTGCAGATGCCAAAGTCTGTGGGAGAAAGAACGATCGAACTTGCCTTGTCCTTCTCCCAAAAGTAGTCTGTGGGTGGCCACGAGGCTCATGAGGAAGGCTCTGGCGAGAGGTAGGCAAGTACAACGCACTCTGACCACAGGCAAGGCACGGCCGGTCGATAGCCATGGCGAGGCACTGTCAAAGGTCGCAGGGTTAGGGGATACGGCTGATTACCAACCCCTTCCCGGAAAAAGGCCTGATTCTGGTCGTTGGCCTTATTTACGTTGAACTTGGACCCCTCAGGAAGCTCCCCCCCGTGCTGTCGCGGCAGTGCGTGCAGGTCGATATGTTATAATGACATCATTGAAGCGCAAGCACTAAATTTCCAAAATCACTGCATGTGTTGGGCGCTCAGGGGCTGGGCCAGTGCCTGCTCGAGAAATCGCGTCCGCTGCAACTTGTGCACCACGTTGCGCCACTTCTCGGGCACTCCGTCTGAGTCAAGCCGCTTTTTAAGAATAACGCCAACCTGTGCGGCGCACAACGCTCGATCAGTTTCAGCTTTCACATTTCCGCGCGCAGCCCGCAGGCACCCATCGCTGAGATATAGCGAGCAAGAAGCAGCAGGCCCATGCCCGCTGTTGTCAGGCGTGACTCACCACATCCCCAAAGCCCACGTCCTCGATCGTGTTGCTCTCTGGCGAAGCAGAGTAGCTGGTAACGGAACCGAGGTCAGCTGAACAATCCAGGAGCACTTACAACGGCGGAGGCCTGGTTCGAGGACTCCAGGACCCCGCGGTGTCCTCGAGCACACCTCGAACCTGACGGATGCCAGCTACACGGAGCAGATCATGGACGACCGTGTCAAGAGGAACAGTCGGGTGGCACCTGATCCGTTGGTTCGTGACTTGTACCCAGCGGTACCTAAACCCATCAGTCTCAGAGTCTCCTCCTCGTTTCAGGAGCATCCCAGAAAGTACGTGGAGCTCCTTTGTCTTCGCCTTCCCCTTGCCCTCTTCGCCCATCCCTTGTAAGCTTCCCCTGGTGCTTCCATCAGTCTGCGCAAACAACTTGACCTTCCCAACTGTCCTCGCCCCGATCGTACGGCTGGCTTTGCTGGCTACAGACTGTTCCGACCTTGCGGAAGTGGGCGACGATGAACGATGAAGGTCATCCGTGCCGCCCATCCCGCCCAATTTCCCGGAGACTGTCACAGGATTGTGTTGGGCCGCCGGCTGGGCCGCCGGTTCGACCTGCTCCAGGAGCGAGGCACGGACCACAGTGGAAGTTACCAGCAAGAAGATGGAGGATATTTTGGAGTTCAAGAGATCAAATCATAATCTTGTTTTTACTACACACCCCCCCTCGAAGGCGGTAGTCCTTCTTTTACTACATGTACCGCCTTTCGAGGTTCATAACCTTCGGCGGGTTTTCGATCCGCCCCGTGATTCGGAGGCCAGGGGAGTCCGGCCCTCTCCTCTGAGGCGGGATGAGGGCTACGTGTGCAGCTCTGCTGATGACCTGGCTTGCTATTGGTCCGACACTCTGCAAGGCCTTCGTGCCTGCCGGCATCGTCCAGTCGACCGCCTCGCGGTCTGCCTCGAGATTTTGCTGCGGGCGTCGGCGGCTCCCTTGCGTCACACCGGCCAGGCTACCTGTGCCGCACAGCGTGCCGAACATGACCGCACGGACGCCTGGGGCGCTTCTCAATAACGCTGAGACACCCCGTGAGGTTTTGGACGCGACAGAAGCTCTAATCCTGCCCGGGACCGAAACACGACACGAAACGCAGTGGGTGCATCAAAAGAAGCGGCGCAAAAGCGCTGCGCTCGCGCTGTCAAAGCTTGCAGACATGCTGGTTGGGAGTGGAGCGTCAAATCGTCGCACGCAGATTCTTCAGGATCATCTCTTCGAGCGCCTGATCCAGCTCACGGCCGTAGCCGCTCGAAGTGAACCAAGTGAGGCTGTTGATGTCGTGGAGGAGGCTCTGTTCAACGCACGGTGCTCCGCGCAGGCGCTCCGTGCTCTCGCCGTGCTTGCACCTGTCTCTGGTCTTGCAAGCAGTACATTAGAAGAACTCATGCGCGAAGTTCTCCAAGGGACCGGAGGCGGAAGGACTGGGGGGGCAGGTGGGCTGAGTGGCGCAGAGCTGTCTGGTGTTTGCTGGGCTGTACAGCATCTCGGCGCGGCAGACTCGGCAACGGCGGCCAAGCTGGTTGAGGTGAGACAAATTGAGCCGATCCAATTGGGGGGGGGGGTCCGTGGGCGTGCAGGGAAATGACCGGGCGAGTGGGTCGGGGCGGCGCGGCGCCGCAGGAGCTGGGCAGCCAGCGGCTGCCCTTTGGGATCACCGTTGGGGGCGTTGCGGGGGTCGCGGGACTCTCGGAACTGCGTGCGGAGCTGGAAGGGGTGGTACGGTCGGAGGTGCTTGTCACTCGAGACGGCAAACAGGTCACAGAGCGGTGCGCCGACCCGTCCCATCCGAGTCTGCAAGTGCGCGGTGCCGCACGCTCGCGCGGGCTCAGATCAGGCACCTGGGGCAGCCGGGACACGTGCTGGATGGCCGATCCTGGCATCGGTGGTCTCGCGTACAGGTTAATGCCGTCTTGCGCAGCCTCGCGTGCTCCCAGCAGTCCTGCGCCATGCTGAGGATCGTTTCTCCTGCAACGTGCTGAGGGTCGTTTGCCGGCCCGCAGCGGAAAGATCATGGCGCCGCAGCCCTTCACGCCCGGCGTCGCGCGGATCCGTGATCGCCTCGAGGCATCCCCTCATCCTCGACCGAGAGCTCATCTCGACTGTAGGGCGAGTGCGTGGGTGCAGCGAGTGCGTGAGAGCCTGTTGCTGTGCCTGTGCGCGCGCCGTCTGAGAGCGCCCTCGCGCGCGGCAGACGCTGGGCGGGGTGCGCTTCGACTGCTGCCTCGTGAACCTCTACCCCAACGGCGACGCGGCCTGCGCGTGGCACGCCGACCCCGACCACGGGCGGCTCTGGTCGCTGGACGAGTGCGTGGTCTCGATCGGCGAGACGCGGCGGTTCAACATCCGGCTGCTGCCGCACGCGGCGCCGCCCGGCGAGCGCGAGCAGCACTCGTTCCACCTGCGCGACGGCGACGTCTTCTGGATGGCGCGCGACTGCCAGGACCGGTTCGAGCACACCGTGCTGCGCGGACAGGGCCCGCACAATGCGGGGCCGCGCGTCTCGCTGGTCTTCAAGCAGGCGCTGCTCCAGGCCTCGGGCAGGAAAGGACACGGAGGCGTCACTTCCAAGGCCGCCGCCGCCGCCGCCGCCGCCGCCGCAGAGGGAGGCGGTGGCGAGCGCAAGGCGCGCTTTGTGATACCGGGAAAGAGATCGAACGCGCAGCGGAGGGACAAGGGGGGGGGTAATGCGGCCCGTGCGGCCTCAGACTCCTCGTGGGGGCGGCGGGGTCGCAAGTAGGATTCCTCGCTCGCGAAGAGCCATGCATCTCCGTTTCTGGCATGAGCACACATGAGAAGTAAAGCACGGTGCCAACAATGCTTCAGCGCACCTTAAAACACCCAAGCATTTAGTTTTTACATTCACCCAACATACGGGAAATCGTCCCAAATTACAAGTAGCCCCCAGCGTCTCATCTCAACGTCCCTGCAGTCCCAGGCTATGTTCTGATGACAGCAGTGATCGCGCCGCGACACATCGGACATTTCGCGCCCACAGAGAAAAGATGTTGCGCACAGCCATGACAGAGATCAGTGTGGCCGCACGGCTCCAGTCGCGTCTGCGATTCACGACCGGGGTCAGAGTTCAGCGACGATGCGGTGCTCCTGAGGGGGGCGGGTGCCACGAGCACCCTCGGGCTGGGAGGGGCGAGGGCTGAGGCGCTCACGCATCGGATTTGCTCCATGCAGATGCAGCACTCGAGGCCCTCCGGGACTTCCTCCTTGACCTCGCCGGGGAGCGCCGGGCGGCGGAGATGCTCTGGCAGCGCCACTGGCGGCGGCGGCTGCGGCGCGCGGATCTCTTGCTCGTCGCGCTGCATGCGCGCGAAGCGGTCAAGCGCCTCGATCTGGTCAAGAAGCTCGCGCGCTCTCCGCCGCGCGGCTGCAGAGCGCCCGTGCCGCCCACCCTCCTCCACGTCGCGCGCCCCTCCCGCCTCCTCCCGCATCCGCGCGTGATCGTGCAGCCACATCAGCGAGCGCCGAGGCCTCGCCTCCGAGCCGTAGTCCACCCCGTCGCTGCCCTCATCCTCTGAAAAGCCGTCGTGGCTCGCCCGCCGCCGCCCCACTCGCGGTCGCGTGTCATATTCATCGCCCTCGTCGTGGATGCGGTTGCGGGCGAGGCGGCGCTGCTCCGCGGCAAACTTCATTAGGATTCGGTAGCGCCGGCAGCCTTGCAAGCACACGAGAAGGAGAAGCGTGAACATAACGGCGCTCGTGGCCAGACGGCCGTCGGAAATATCAATGAGGGGGATGTTCTGGTTGACATCCGGTGCAGGACGCGACCCCCCTGGCCACCTCGCGCTGTCCTCGTCGCTAGCCTCGTCTGCCAGGGCTTCCCCTCCTGCTGCGTCCTGTGATTCTAGCCTGTCTCCCTCCCGCCCATCATCACTCGCCATTTCATCGATCTCTGCGTCGTATTGATCCTGGGCCAAAATCACCCGTCCTGCTGGCGCCTCTCCACTCGCAAGAAAGTCGCGTACTTCGTCCGAGGGCAAACACGCGAACAAGTCGCCAATGTAGTCACTTTGGCATACGCATGTACCGTACGGCGCGTTGCTATCTTGAGCGTCTACACAGACCGCATTTCGCTCCGAGCACCGAATATTAGACGCTTCACCACACTGGACGTAATTGTTTGCGTCTGTGTGAACCTTGATGGTCGTATTTGCATCTGCCCCCATCAGCAGGAAGTCTTCGCTGTCGTACACACGAACATTCTTCTCACCGTCCTGCACAATATTCATCCCTACTTAGTACTCGTGGCGGCGTGTGCATCCTTATTCAGGGCGAAAATGCAACAGGGCCCTGTCAGCTTTGTGGGAGTGGACAGCATCCGGGCGCCGACCTGCAGGAAAATCGCCCTGACGGACCAAAGGCCTCCCTCGTCGTAGTCAGTGAACCAGAAAGATGCTCGGATCGTCCCTGCAAGCTCCGTCCCTCCTGGCTGCAAATGGTGTCTGATGTTTGCTCTTGTCCGGAGAGTGTTGACGACGCCGGAGAGTGTTGACGACGTCAGGTAGATTTCTGCGCTCTCAAATCCCGAGCCCGTATCCTTAGTGTAAAAGTACAAATGGACTGTCGCTTCCTCGCCGTGGGCTACTGTCACTTCCTTTGGGTGCGAGAACACCCATGAGATTGTGGGTGCCGAATTGTCCCGGAGCGCAGTAGGAGTGCCAGGGCAGCGATCCTGGGGGCATCGGCCGTCGACGCTATCCGACTGGAACCTGCACTGCTCGCACTTTTCACACGTCTGCGAGTTTCCTGAACGGCAGAAATTGTAGTCTGGACAACCACTGTGCTGTTTGCACACAATGCCGCGACGAGCTCCAGATTCGCTCCTGCTCCGGTCGGAGACGCGGACTTGGAAACGCGACCAATCCAGCTGGTCATCTTGCGCTGAAGGTCCGGACAGTACCACCAAAGCAAGAAACCCCACGGAAAGTCGAAAGTGCAGACGCATCTTGGAGTGCCCGTTCCACCCCCGCCACGGGGGGCAGAGGTCGACCTCTCCCAGCAACACCCCGTCCCGAGGCTCACCTGACAGCGCAACAACACTTTTAGGGAGTACAAGTTGACGAATTCGCTTTTGGTGAAAAGCCAAGGCTTAGCGAACCATGGAGACCACACCTCTCATGGAGCGGCGGCCCGCTGCATTAACAGCGGCAAAAATCGCGCTGGCTGCAGCTCTTGGTCTTTGTGCAGCTGCATTGTTGTCTTCCTCGCAGAGCATCGCGGTGCGGCGGTCAATCATGGTCACGCAGGGCGTTGGCGCGGAGGAGGAAAACGACGCGATGCTGCTCAACGCTCTGGGGCCAGATGAAGGGGACACCACTGCGGATGTTCAGGAAATGACAGAGACACAGGTCGAAGAAGCAGAGGAAGCTACAGAGGAGGCCGTGACGCAGGTGCGTAATGATCTCTGGCGATACACAAACGGCTGCGTTCTCATTTTTTTGGATCTTCCCAGCCTGGCCTGGCTTGCTGCAGCTAAAGGCCAGCGTGTCTGCACAGGAAATCGATAATGCCTTGGCGCAGGGTGCCGAAGCGGCACAAGGTGCGCCGCTGCTGGACGCGATGTCCTCCTCTGTGCATGCGTCTAGTGTGGCGCTGCCGTGGGTGCGTTACACGCTTTTGACTCGCAGCTTTTGTGTGATTTGGCAGCGGGCTATGAGGCCGACCTTGCAAAGTACAAGGCGCAGGAGGCCGCTATGGGTCACGCAGGGTGAGTTTTTAATCACACATTTGTGCCGCCCCTGTGTCTTCTGGCTCGCTTGTTTCAAATTTGATGCAGCAGAGCTGATGGCAAGGCGTCACGTGCGGTGCAGGTGGGTGCAAAGCTGGGCAGCGCCAATGCGGGAAGCTGGTCTCGAGGCGAGGGAGGTGGAGCTCCGCAACCAGGCTCGTTTCGTCCAGCTGTATGGTCGCTGAGCGCATGCAGACAAGACGAGGGCCCTCGAGCTCTTGAAGTGCACGGGGCGTTGCGCGTCAGCGCTGCAGCGCAGGTTTTTTGGCAGTGAGTGTAAGCTTTACGGCGTACATCGGTATGGCCAGCATGTGTGTGACAGTATACGTGTTTTATTTATGTCGGCAATCGCCTGTGACCTTGCGCCAAACCGCTCAGATGATCTGCTTGTGCAGCAGCAGAGAACACCTCTTTCTCTCCTTGCTCCCTTCTCCTTTCACCGGTTTAGGGTTTAGGGGCTTGTATGCTCCGCTGTGCCGCTAGTGCAGAGGCGCCTGCGTCGAGGCGCTACGCCTAGAGTGGAGATCCATCGGCGCCAGTGTGTGTGAGTTGCTCTGTAAATGTTGGCCACGAACCGGTCTCCTGTGCAACCTGTGCGGACCGGGTCTAGGGTTTTCGGTCAGGACCAAGCCCTGGTGTAGGTTCAGGTGCGTGCATGCTCCGCTGGCGCAGAGGCGCCCGCGTCGAGGCGCTACGCTGTACAGCTCCATTGGCGCCAGTGTCCCTGGGAGTCGCTTTATAAAGGTTGGCCGCGATCTGCATTCCTCAAACGAGGAGCTGCGAAGAGTGCCTCCGGAGAGTACGACGGCGAGTGCTTGCTGTATCATTTACTTTCGGTCGCGATGGCGCAGTCGTCGACGAAGCGGAGCGCGGCCCAGGGCGAACGAGCGAGTGGGGGGGTTCAAGGCCAGCCAACCCACCTGGTGTGG
>Ga0115567_10007880_pt1 | contig 10062 bp, 11 predicted proteins | sample COGITO_mtgs_1204_2_FD_88679 | JGI IMG/M metagenome (GOLD analysis project Ga0115567, IMG submission 88679) | Pelagic marine microbial communities from North Sea - COGITO_mtgs_120412 | ecosystem: Environmental > Aquatic > Marine > Epipelagic | place: Germany:Helgoland, sampling site Kabeltonne... | reverse complement strand
GTCCTCTGCTTCTTATTATATCCGCAATTTGAAAGTCCGAATCCGCAGATCAAGCGGATGGTGCTGCGGCGACGTTACTGGCTGTATTATGCGCTGCAATTCATGTCGGGCGCGCGGCGGCAAATCTTCGTGGTGTTCGCGGCCTTCATGATGGTGGAGCGGTTCGGGTTCGAGGTCCACGAAGTGACCGGCCTGTTCCTTGCCAACTATTTTGCCAACATGATTTTCGCACCCATGATGGGCGGTTTCGTGCAACGTTTTGGCGAGCGTAGGGCGTTGATTGTGGAATATATCGGCCTGATCGTGATCTTCCTTGCGTATGGGGCGCTGTATTTCGCAAATTGGGGTGATCTGGCGTGGGGCGTGGGAATTGCTGCGGGTCTGTATATTCTGGACCACCTGTTTTTCGCGCTGGCCTTTGCGCTCAAGACCTACTTCCAGAAAATCGCGGACCCTCAGGATATCGCGCCGACTGCCGCTGTCGCGTTCACGATCAATCACATTGCGGCGGTCGGATTGCCTGCTGCGCTGGGGTACCTATGGCTGACCTCTCCGGCGGGCGTATTCATACTGGCTGCGGGTTTTGCCTGTGTCTCCCTGATGTTAGCGCTGCTGATCCCGCGCCATCCGGCCAAGGGGCATGAGACGATCTTCGCACCGAGACTGGCCAGCGCTCCGGCGGAGTGATCGCATGTCAGCCCTTGCGGTGGGCGTGGAATCTCCTATCTCCTCATGGAAAGCTCAGGGAGGTCTACATGCTGTTCAGCCGTAAAAAATCCACGATGATTGATGTTGCCGACGCACTGCCGGGGCGCGATGCCGCTGTGCCGACAGCGGACACCCATTTTATAAATACCCACCCGTTAAAGGGACCATTTCCAGACGGCACGCAGATCGCGATGTTTGGCATGGGCTGCTTTTGGGGTGTGGAGCGGATGTTCTGGAAGCTGGACGGTGTCGTGATGACCGCCGTTGGCTATGCCGCCGGATACACTCCGAACCCCACATATCAGGAGGTTTGCTCGGGCCAAACCGGTCATAACGAGGTGGTTCTGGTCCACTTTGACCCAACGGTAATTACCTATGAGGATCTGCTGAAGGTTTATTGGGAGGGGCACGACCCGACCCAAGGCATGCAGCAGGGCAACGACGTGGGAACGCAGTACCGCTCTGGCATCTACGTTTATTCGGATGCGCAGCGCGATGCGGCCAGTCAAACCAAGGCTGAATTCGCCGTGCGGCTCAAGCAGGCAGGTTATGGCGCGGTCACGTCAGAAATTCTGGATGCGCCTGAATTCTACTTTGCTGAGGATTATCATCAGCAGTATCTGGCAAAGAATCCGGCGGGATATTGCGGGATCGGCGGTACAGGCGTGACGTGTCCGATCGGCACAGCCGCCTAATAAACAATCGGCATGGGCTTGATTCAGGTTCTGGTGCGGCTCATACCGCGCTGAACCTGAACGAGGACACCGACATGACCACTTGGACAGCTTTGACGGCGCTTACCGGCGAAAAGCCCGGGCTTGCCCTTGCCGAAGCTATGGAAGAACTCGATCCGACGCCCACCGGCGTCGGCGTGTTCGAGATTGATGACGGGTCCCAAGTTTGGGAGGTCGCGGGCTATTTCACCGAAAAACCGGACGAGATCGCGCTGGCCCTGCTGGCGGCCGTTCACGGTGCGCCAGACTTTGTGGTTGCCGAGCTTGAGGACCGCGACTGGGTTGCGCAAGTCCGTCGCGATTTGTCGCCTGTTCCGGCAGGCCGGTTTCTGGTCCATGGCTCGCACGATCGCGGCGCGGCTGGTATTCACCAAATCCCGCTGGAAATTGATGCGGCGCTGGCGTTCGGCACTGGCCACCACGCAACAACGCTGGGCTGCCTGCTCTCCTTTGATGCATTGATCAAGCTAGGCTTGCGCGCGACCAATGTGGCTGACATCGGCGCTGGTACGGGCGTTTTGGCCATGGCAGCGGCCAAGGTTTTCCCCTGCAAGGCGATTGCGTCTGACATTGATCCTGTGGCCACTGAAACCGCCACCGCCAACATGCGCTGGAACGGTTTGGGCGACCAGGTTGCCTGCGTCACCGCCGCTGGTTTCCGCCAGCAGCGTTTGCATGAACGCGCGCCTTACGATCTGGTTTTCGCTAACATTCTGGCGGGCCCACTGCGTAAACTGGCGCCGCAAATGGCGGAGCATACTGAAACGGGGTCCATCATCATTCTGTCAGGTATCCTGAATCATCAGGCAACCGGGGTTGAGCGGACCTATCAGGGCTGGGGCTTTACCCGTCTGGATCGTCGCTCCATCGGTGAGTGGACGACGCTGACCTTGCGTCGCGGCTAAACGAAAAGGGCCGCCCCGAACTAATCGGGACGGCCCTCAAAAAACCTCAGCGGCGGTTATTACAGCCCGCGGCGGGTCATGTTCCGAGCGATACGCTGGATGTCAGCGCGGACCAGCCCAAGGTCGGCCAGCTCATGGTTGGTCAGGCTGTTCAACGCCTTGTTTGTGGCGCGAACGCGTGGCAATGCGCGCAGCTCAAGCATCATGTGCTCAATAGCTGTCACAGCGCGGTAGACGAGGTCTGAGCCGATTGGCGCAGTAGCTGTATATGTTGTCATTGCCATCTTGGTAGTTCCTTGGATTGGGCGTCGCGGCTCCTGTTTCTGTAACCGCATTTGGCGTGTCATGAGCGGCGCAGCAATAGGTAAAATGACGTTGAGATATGCTAATTTTACATGGCTATTCGCAAGCGCTCGCATAGCTATTGGAAACTGTCGCTTCGAGAGTTTGGAATGTCGCGAAACGGTCGTTTCTCTGTTTCACGCTTGGCCGATGTTCCCTGTTCGTGCTAGTGGTTGATTTAGCTGCGGCGAGGGAGTTATTGCGAATGCGAGTATTAGGGATCGATCCCGGCCTTCGGCGAATGGGGTGGGGAATCATCGACGTGTCGGGTTCACGCATTTCGCATGTCGCAAACGGCGTATGCACCGGCGACGGTGACGACCTTGCAACCCGGCTGTGCGCACTGTTCGCCCAGCTTGAGCGTGTGATGCAAAGCTACAGTCCTGAATGTGCGGCGGTGGAACATACCTTCGTAAACAAGGACGCAGCCGGAACGCTAAAGCTGGGGCAGGCACGCGCCGTGGCGCTGCTGGTTCCCGCACAGGCGGGGCTGCCCGTCGCGGAATATGCCCCCAATCAGGTCAAGAAGGTGGTCGTAGGTGTCGGCCACGCCGCCAAGGCGCAGGTGGATCATATGGTGCGGTTGCAATTGCCCGGCGTTCAGATCGCGGGACCAGACGCCGCCGACGCGCTGGCCATTGCCCTGTGTCACGCACATCACGCCCGTTTCGCAGGACGTTTGGACGCGGCAATCGCCCGCGCTGGAGGATGAGATGATAGGCAAGGTTTCAGGGCGGCTCGACTACCGCATGGCCGATCATGTGCTGATCGAGGCTGCTGGCGTGGGTTACATCGTCTATTGCTCGGAGCGCACGTTGGCCTCGCTGCCGCGTGAGGGGGCGCATGTGGCGCTCTATACCGAAATGGTGGTCCGTGAGGATCTGATGCAGCTGTTCGGCTTTTTGACCTTGGCTGAGAAGGAGTGGCACCGTTTGCTGACCTCGGTTCAGGGCGTGGGGGCCAAGGCGGCGCTGGCGATCCTCGGCACATTGGGGCCTGAGGGAACCAGCCGTGCCATCGCACTGGGTGATGTGGCGGCTGTGAAGACAGCGCAGGGCATCGGCCCGAAAATCGCGGCGCGTGTGGTGAATGAGTTGCAGGACAAGGCCCCTGCAATCATGGCGCTGGGTGCCAGTGGTGCGCGTCGGGCAATGGCCACCGCTCCCGTTGTGGCCGTCACCCCCAGCGAACCGCAGGTCATCGATGTCGTGGACGACGAACTGCCATCCGATGGAATGGCACAGGCGGATGCATTGTCCGCGCTAGTCAACCTTGGCTATGGACATGGTGAGGCCGCAACCGCCGTCGCACAGGCTAGTGGAGAGGGCGGCGACGCCGGAACGCTGATCAAGGCGGCACTGAAGCTGCTGGCACCCAAGAACTAGTGCTGCCCTTGTCCCTATCGTGCGCGCCTGCGACAACGGGCCTGACAAATTGAGCAGGCAGATGCCCCGATGACCGAACCGATCTCACTAACGCCAGAGGAGCAGCCGGAGGATTCCGACCGCGCCTTACGCCCGCAAACGCTCGACGATTTTACGGGGCAGGCGGATGCACGGGCGAATCTGCGCGTCTTTATCGAAAGCGCACGCCGTCGGGGTGAGGCGATGGACCACACGCTGTTCTATGGCCCGCCGGGACTGGGGAAAACGACCCTCGCGCAAATCGTCAGCCGGGAACTGGGCGTGAACTTCCGCATGACCTCGGGACCTGTTCTGGCCAAGGCAGGGGATCTTGCGGCGATCCTGACCAATCTGGACGCGCGGGATGTTTTGTTCATCGATGAAATCCACCGCCTGAATCCCGTGGTTGAGGAAATCCTGTATCCCGCGATGGAGGATTTCGAGCTGGATCTGGTGATCGGAGAGGGTCCCGCCGCGCGAACCGTGCGCATTGATTTACAGCCCTTCACGCTGGTTGGGGCAACGACACGCCTTGGCCTTCTGACGACGCCGCTGCGCGATCGCTTTGGCATTCCGACGCGATTGGAATTCTATACCGTTGATGAGCTGATCAAGATTGTAGAACGCGCAGCAAAATTGCTGAACGCGCCCGCCACTCCGGATGGCGCACGCGAAATCGCAATGCGGGCACGCGGAACCCCGCGGATTGCGGGGCGTTTGCTGCGGCGGGTCGTGGACTTCGCGATTGTTGAGGGTGACGGCACTGTGACGCGCGAATTGGCCGACCGTGCGTTGACGCGGCTGGGCGTGGACGATCTGGGCCTTGATGGTGCGGATATGCGCTACTTGCGACTGCTATCCGACAATTACGGCGGTGGTCCCGTCGGGGTTGAAACGATCGCCGCCGCGCTGAGCGAGGCCCGCGACGCCATCGAAGAAGTGATTGAGCCTTATCTGCTGCAACAGGGCCTGATCGCGCGCACGCCGCGCGGGCGTATGTTGGGGCACAAGGCGTGGACCCATCTGGGCCTAACGCCCCCGCGCCGCGCCGATCAGTCCGACCTGTTCGACACGACATCCAAGCCGGAGTGAGCGATATGACCCAGCCCTTAGACATTGCACAGCTGTTCACCCGCGCAGACGGAGACTACGTTTTTGCCCGTTGGAACCGCCCGATCGCGCCGGTTGTGTTCGGCGTGCAGGATGAAACTATTGGCGTGGTTAAGGATGCGTTGCAGGCGGTTTGTGGCTTGGCGCAGGTCACGCTGACCGAAACCGACCCCGAGCTTGGCGCGAATATGATGTGGTTTTTCCTCCGCGATTGGGCCGAGCTGGCGGATACTCCCGATCTGGATCAACTGATCCCCGAGCTGGGCGATCTGGTTGGCCGGCTACAGGCGGCGGATGCAAACCAGTACCGTATTTTCCGCTTCGATGCGGATGGAGGGGTCCGGGCCTGTTTCGTCTTTCTCCGGATGGATGAGTATCTGGCTGATGTGCCTGCCGATACGCTGGCGTTGGGGCAGGCGGTTCAGACGATCTTGCTGTGGTCAGATCAGGCGTTTCGCGAATCCTCAGCTTTGGCGGTTGTCGTGCCGGGGGGCAGCGCGGTGTTGCGGCCCGAGATTGCGGACGTCATCCGCGTCGCCTATTCCGCCGCGCTGCCTGTGGCTGCAACGGATGCCAGCCATGCTCTGCGCCTACAGGCCCGTCTGACCGCCCGTTGAGCGGACGCTCTAACGGTGCTAATGCGAACGTGCAGCAGCTGGGGAAGCACATATGACCTATCGCACGCAGATCCGTGTCTATTATGAGGACACCGATATGGCTGGTGTCGTCTATTACGCGAACTACCTGAAGTTTCTGGAGCGGGGCCGATCCGATGCTGTGCGCGATGCGGGCATTAGCCAGCTGACCATGCGCGATGCCGGGCTGGTTTTCGTGGTTCGGCGGGTTGAGGCGGATTACCTGCGCCCCGCGCGTTTCGAGGACATTCTGACGGTTCAAACCAGCCTTGAGGATATGCGCGGCGCACGGTTCACAATGCCGCAAACCGTGTGGCGCGGCGATGAAAAGCTGATTGACGCGCGCATTGACTGTGCAGTGATGGACCTGAACGGGCGGCCTGCGCGACTTCCGGCGGAAATCCGCCTTAAACTTGTCGCGTTCTTCGGCTAGCCACTCGCGTAAGTTGAATTTCGCGTGTCACGTGCCGGCTAGGCTTGCAAAGACGTGATTTTAGCTGGAATAGATGGCAAAACTCGACCCGGAGACCGGGCGTAACAAACGGGCGGCGGGCATATGGAAGCGGACGTACTTGGCGCGGCGAGCGAACTCGATTTCTCGTTGCTGGCGCTGTTTTTGAGAGCGACCATCACAGTCAAACTGGTGATGTTGATGCTGGTTTGCGCATCGATCTGGTCGTGGGCGATCATTTTCGACCGTTTGACCGCGTTTCGTAAGTTGCGCAATGCAGACGCGCAATTCGAGCGGACGTTCTGGTCCGGTCGGATGTTGGATGAAATCCACGCCGATATTGATGATTCCCCAACCTCACCTGCGGCCTCGATTTTCGTTGCAGGGATGGAGGAGTGGGGCAAGGCGCAGTCCAGCCACGGCTTTATCGCCGGTGCGCAGCAGCGCATTGACCGCGCCATGAACGTTGTCATCGCGCGTGAGAGTGAGCGCCTGAACCGTGGCCTCGGCTATCTGGCGACAATTGGCGCAGTTTCCCCCTTTATCGGCCTGTTTGGCACCGTTTGGGGCATTAAGAACGCGTTTGAGGAGATTGCCGTTCAGCAATCGACCGATTTGGCCGTTGTGGCACCCGGCATTGCCGAAGCTTTGCTGGCGACAGCACTGGGGCTTCTGGCTGCGATCCCAGCCGTTATCTTTTACAACAAGCTGAGTGCTGACGGCGATCGCATCGGCGGCTCGCATGAGAATTTCGCGGATGAGTTCGCGATGATTCTGTCGCGCCAGCTTGAACGCCGGGCGGATTGAGCGATGGGCGCAGGCACCATACAGCGATCTGGCGGTGGCGGGCGGCGGCGTAGACGCGGTCGCACGGCTGCGATGAGCGAGATTAACGTAACGCCATTCGTGGACGTAATGTTGGTGCTGCTGATCATCTTTATGGTCGCTGCGCCGCTGTTATCGTCCGGCGTGCCTGTTCAACTGCCCGATACGGCGGCTGGCGCGTTGCCGCAGGATGATGAACGCCCGCTGACGCTCAGCATGACCGCGACAGGTGAAATCGTGTTGCAGGAAACGTCGATCGCGCCGGAGGAATTGATTCCCCGGATGCGCGCCATCGCGGCCGAGCGGACCTCGAATGCGGTGTTCCTGCGCGCTGATGGCGCGATACCCTATGCGCGGGTTGCGCAGATTATGGGCGCGCTGAACAACGCAGGATTCAACCAGATCAACCTCGTGACCAGCAACGGCGGACCAGAATTCGACGGCGCGGCACCGACCGTACCGTCCGAGTGAGGGTGCCATGCGCAACGCCGTAAAGATATCTGCCGGGCTTCATGCCTTGGCAATCTTAGCGTCGCTGTTCAGCATCCCGTGGTTTGACCGCGATGAGGAGGAGACGATCCGCGTCGCCGAAGTCACCATCATGACGGAATCGGAATTTGACGCCGCGATATCGCGTGCGCCGATTATCGTGCCGATCACCCTGCCGCCAGTGTTGGCTGCTCCGGGTGAGGAAGACTTGGCCGCTGCCCGTCCTGATGCGGAGATGGACGTCAGCATTAACGATTTAGGTGGGCCAGACGCGCCGAGCGATGCCGACGCGGAAGCGGACCTTTCTGCGGTGCTGACCACAAATCAGGTGCAGGTGGATGACACCGTTTCGACTTTGGCTCCTGAATTGCCCGGTACCTTTGATACCGCACTGAATACACCCACCGCACGGCCAGAGCCACGGCCGCAGTCCGTCACACGCCCGACAGGCATGACGCCCCCCCAGCCCGAGGCGCCTAGCCTGCGCATCGACACCGCCCCTGCTGCCCCACAGGCAGAGGACGTGCGGACCGACGATGCCACGCAGGATGAGGTCAAGCTGAGCACGGACGGCACAACCGAGCTAACCCCGCAGGAGGCTACCGCACCTGAAGAGGCCGCGACGGAGATCATCCCCGAAATCGCTGAAGATCTGCCCGAGCCGACGCCTGCGCCGCTTGCCCCCGATCCATTGGACGATCTGGTTGCCGAGGTTCCAACTCCGGAGGTCAGCGCCCCCTTGGTTTCTGCCCGCCCGCAGGCCCGACCTGATATTCCACAGCCCGTGGCTGAGCCGGTCAGAACTGTAGAGGCACCCACGCCGCAGCCAACCCAACCGGCGACGCAACCGGCCGAAACGGCTGTTGAAAACGCTCCTGAGCGAACAGCGACGGCCATTCCGCAGGGCTCACCCCTGACCTCGGGTGAGATCGGTAATTTCACCAGCGCGATTTCCAGCAAGTGGAACGTAGGGCGCGTGGCTGGTTTGGAGGGTGGGGATCAGTTGGTTATCACTGTCGGCATCACGTTGGATCGAAATGGTCGCGTTGTGGGCGACGTTCGCCCCATTCAACCTAGATCGCCAGATGGTGCTTATGGGCTTGCCTTCAGCGTTGCGCGCAGTGCCATCATACAGGCAAGCAACGCAGGAGCGATCATTTTGCCGCCCGATAAATTCGGCCAGTGGCAGGAAATCGAAATTACGTTTGACCCCAGCAAAACGACCGTTGGGTTTGGATCATGAGCGCAGTTCTTTCTTAACGGGGCATTAAAAGGTAGGCTTAGCGTATGTTGGTAAGATTTTTTCTCATTCTATCGATGATGTTCGGCGCGACGCAGGTCGTGGCGCAGCAATCCTCGGGCCCGTTGCGGGTCACAATCGATCAAGGCGTGATCGAGCCGATGCCGATTGCGGTGCCGAACTTCGTTGCACGCGATGCAGCCTCGGCTGAATTTGCGGCGCAGGTGACCAGCGTTATTCTGGCTGACCTCAGCAACACTGGCCTGTTCCGTCAGATCCCTGCCACAGCGTTCATCACGCAGGCGGTCGGCGTGGATGCGCAGCCGGCCTTCGCAGATTGGCAGATCATCAACGCGCAGGCGCTGGTTGCGGGCAATGTGTCCACCGCCGGAAATGGCCAGCTGACGATTGATATGCGCCTTTGGGATGTGTTTGGCTCGGTCGAGGTCGGTCAGGGCGTCAGCCTCAGCACCAATTCGCAAAACTGGCGTCAGGCGGCCCACCGCGTTGCAGATGTGATCTATTCCCGCCTGACTGGTGAAGCCCCGTATTTCGACAGTGAAGTCGTGTTCGTTTCCGAGTCAGGCCCCAAGAGCAGCCGCGTCAAGCGGATTGCTGTGATGGACCAGGACGGGGCAAACGTTCGCTTCATCACTGGCGGTCAGGACTTGGTGTTCGCGCCACGCTTTGCACCGAACGGCCGCTCGGTTCTGTACACCAGCTATGCCACCGGATCGCCGCAAGTGTACCTGCACGATCTGGCAACAGATCAGCGACGTGCGCTTGGCGTGGCTGACGGCATGACCTTCGCGCCACGGTTTTCACCTGATGGCGGCCGTGTGATTTACAGCCAGACCAGCGGTGCAAACACCGATATCTATACGCTGGATCTGGCGACGCAGGCGCGCAATCGCCTGACGCGCAGCCCCGCGATTGAAACTGCCCCCAGCTATTCACCCGATGGTCAGCGTGTGGTGTTTGAAAGCGATCAGGGCGGCTCACAGCAGCTTTATATTATGTCGGCATCTGGTGGCGCTGCACAGCGCATCAGCTTCGGTTCCGGCCTGTACGGTACGCCGGTTTGGAGCCCGCGCGGCGACAAAATCGCGTTCACCAAGCAGGTCAGCGGCCGTTTTCATGTCGGCGTTATGAATGTGGACGGCACGGGTGAGCAATTGCTGACCGCGTCCTTCCTCGATGAAGGTCCGACGTGGTCACCG
>Ga0115567_10007879_pt1 | contig 10062 bp, 5 predicted proteins | sample COGITO_mtgs_1204_2_FD_88679 | JGI IMG/M metagenome (GOLD analysis project Ga0115567, IMG submission 88679) | Pelagic marine microbial communities from North Sea - COGITO_mtgs_120412 | ecosystem: Environmental > Aquatic > Marine > Epipelagic | place: Germany:Helgoland, sampling site Kabeltonne... | reverse complement strand
GTAGATCATGAGTGTAGGCAAGCCTTTAACGCGTAAAGCATCTGCTAGTTCACTGTTTTTTTCAACATCAATTTTTATGACGCGTGCCTTGTCTCCCAAGGCAGCAGCCACATCTCTTAGTACCGGATGCATATTTTTACATGCTTCGTCCCACTCGGTATAGAAGTCCAATAGAACGGGTACTTTGGTTTCAATTAATTCTCCAAATTTTGACATTTGTGTTTGCTTTTTCTGAACAATCGTTATACAAATATAACATTTATGGCGTAATAACAAGCATCACGCGGTTTTACGCTTTTTTCTTTAAAGTAATTACCGTTATTTCAGGCCAAATACCCACGCGTCCAGGGTATCCTAAATACCCAAAACCACGATTTACATTGATGTAACGACCGAATTCTTCATAGATACCCGCCCAATTTTCATACCTATATTTCACGGGACTCCATTTAAACCAGCCTGGAATTTCAATACCAAATTGCATTCCATGGGTATGACCACTCAACGTTAATTGAATGTTTGCAGGGTTGTTTTTTACCTGTTCCTGCCAATGGGAGGGATCGTGACTCATTAATATCTTAAATTCTTCCGTGGAACATCCTTCGCAGGCTTTTGATAGATCGCCGGCTTTCTTAAATCCACCAGCTCCCCAGTTTTCTACACCAATCAACTTAATTGTTTTTCCGTTTCTTTCCAGGGTTCGATTTTCATTGAGCAATAGGTCCCAGCCCATTTCCTTTTGGAGTTGTTTTAATGCGTCTAAGTTTGCATTTTGTTCAGCTTTAGAACTCCAATCTACATAATCGCCATAATCGTGATTCCCCAAAACCGAGAAAACACCATCCTTAGCTTTTATAGAACCAAACAATCCTTTCCACCCGTCCATCTCTGTTGCAACATTATTTACCAAGTCGCCCGTAAAAAGGATGACATCACTTTGCTGCTCATTTACAAGATCGACCGCATATTTTACCTTTTTTTCATTGTCAAAACTCCCACTGTGCACATCACTTATTTGGGTAAGGGTGTAGCCATCAAAAGCTTCAGGTAAGTCCTTAAATTCTAATGTATATTTTAAAACTTTATAGTTGTATTTTCCTTTGTACATTCCATAAAGCAAGCTAGCAAAGGGTATGGCTGCAACACTTAATGCTATTCCACTTATAAATTTTCTTCTAGAAGGAATATAAAACCCAGTATCATTACCTCCAATTTTTACAAAAAGCCCTACAAAAAGACGCACGATATCTTCGCCAAACATAAAAATGATAAGGAGTAACTTTGGAACAAAAAAAGCGAGAAAAAACCCGAAGATATACGCCATTTTAGGACTGGTTCGCGCTTGGCCTGAAGTAAGCGCATAAATGAGCAACCCCAAAATAAGTAGCGAGCTTGCTAAATACAAACCGTGGATCCATCGGTTACCCGATAAAGTTTTGATCGCTTGGAAAGCATAAATATCAATTAAAATATAGATAACAATAGGAATAATCCAACGAAGCATAGCCTTCTCTCTTTTTCTCCAAAGATAACGCTAATACTCCATACAATTAGGGCTATCTGTTATTAGAAATTACTCTTTCACTACTTTTATCGTTTCTGAAAGTCCGTCTGGAGTGGATACTTTCACGAAGTAGATTCCCGCAGCGTCTTCCATAGTAAACTCCAATATTTTGGTGTTCTCAAATATTTCCGAAGCAACTACCTGCCCAAGAATATTTGTAATAGTTGTGTTTATTTCTTCAACGCTTTCGCCTAAATCAATAGTGAAAGCTCCTGAAGTTGGATTGGGATAAACCGCCAGTGCTGGGCCAAAATCAGTAAGAGGAACACCAAGGATGGCAGAGGTAGTTTTAAACACCCAATAATCATTAGCGCCTTCACTATTTTCTCCCTTATCGCCCGATATATCTGAAGAAGAAGTGCTAGCCATTACAAAATTGCCATCAGAAGTAGGCGAAATATACGTGTCGCTTTCATCTAAATTACCTCCAATAGTATTTTGTGAAACTAAATTTCCAGATGTGTTTAGCCGTAACAACCAATAGTCATAGCCTCCAATTCTGTTTTCTGTTTTGTCGCCACTAATACCACTAGAACTGAATCCCGCCACTACATAACTACCATTTGCCAATTGTTTTACATCCCGTAATGAGTCTTCGAATTGTCCGCCAAAAGTTTTTTGCCAAGTTATGTTTCCTGCAGCATCTAGCTTTACAATCCAATAATCAACATCGCCTCTTGAGTCTTCGGTTTTGTCACCAGATGTATCGGAGCTTGAATAACCCGCTGCAATATAACCGCCATCTGAAGTTTGTATTAGGTCTCTAAGAACATCAAAATTACTCCCACCTATAGTATTTTGCCAAGTTATATTTCCTGTGGAATCAAGCTTTACAATCCAAAAATCTAATGATCCCTGTGAATTTTCTGTTTTGTTACCTGAAACTGGCGAATCTGAAAACCCTCCTAGTATGTAACCACCATCTGCAGTTTGAAGCGTAGCTCCTACTCGGTCTACCAAGCTACCACCAAATGTTTTTTGCCAGGTTATGTTTCCTGTGGAATCTAGTTTTAAAACCCAATAGTCCCGGCCTCCATTACTAGGAGCCGTTTTATCGCCAGAGACATCTGAATCTGAATATCCGCCCACAATGTACCCACCATCGCTAGTTTGTTGTCCATAGGTCTCAAAATCGTTTTGGGCACCCCCATAGGTGTGTTGCCAAACAATAGTCCCAGAGCCGTCCAATTTCAGTATCCAAAAATCGAGTCCGCCGCGAGAATCTTCAGTTTTATCACCAGAAATATCAGAATTTGAACCACCTAGAACTATGTAACCACCATCTGTGGTTTGTTTTACAACGTTTACATAGTCTTCTTCATCGCCGCCAATGGTATTTTGCCATTGAATTGTACCTGAATCGTCAATCTTTACAATCCAAATAGCTATGGGACCAGTATTATCCTCTGTTTTATCTCCTGATGCGTCACTAAAAGAGTGCCCGCCAAGAATGTGTCCACCATCTGCAGTTGGCTCCATGGTTATTAAAAAATCTGCTGAATCGCCACCAATGGTATTTTGCCAAATGATGGCAGGGTCTTGGGAAAAAACGGTAAATGCGCCTAAAAGTAATGCGAAAAGTGTAATTAAATTTTTCATGTTAGTAGTTTTTAATGATTATATATAGTTAAGAAGTCTAGCCTACAATTCTTGATACTTTTACATCGCAATCATTTGAAAATGTCATCACTAAAACTAAATTTGTTCAAATATGCTTCAATACAAAAGGTTTTGTATCTTTTCGCTCCTTTAAAACCCAACCATGAGAAAAGTAGTCCTCGCGCTTTTTAGTTGCCTCCTTTTAATAAGCTGTTCTGATGAAAAACAAATTACTACGACGCCCGCTCAAAGTAACAAGCCACTTACCTCTTACGTCAACACTTTTATAGGAACTGGCGGTCATGGTCACACCTATCCTGGAGCAACCATGCCCTTTGGTATGGTCCAATTGAGCCCAGACACAAGATTAGATGGCTGGGATGGCTGTAGTGGCTATCATTATTCTGACGAATATATTTACGGATTTTCCCATACACACCTAAGCGGCACAGGCGTGAGTGATTACGGTGATGTGCTTTTAATGCCAACAAACGAAATTAACTTTAACAATGGTGCCGATGGTAAAAAAGGCTATCGAGCATATTTTTCGCACGACAATGAAGAGGCCTCTCCAGGATTTTACAAAGTACATCTGGACAGTACCAATATTGACGTAGCACTAACTGTTACTGAAAGAGCCGGCATTCACAAATACAATTTCCCTTCGGCTGAAAATCAAATCGTCATATTAGATTTGGAGCACCGCGACAAATTATTGGATGCAGAGATCGACATTGTTTCAGATACCGAAATTCAAGGATATAGGCATTCTAAAGCTTGGGCTTCAGACCAACGCTTATTTTTTAGTATTAAAACCTCCCATCCATTTAGCGATATGTTGCAGTCTCCCTCAGCTGAAGGTATGCTCGGTGGACAAAAAGTAGCACTACAATTTGACAACCCGAATAACGAACCCGTTATTATTTCAGTAGGAATTTCGGCAGTAGACGAAGCAGGCGCTAAACTGAATAGAGAGACCGAAATAGGTTCTCAAAGCTTTGAAGAGATTAAAAACACTTCCAATACGGCATGGGAACGCCAACTAGAAAAAATTGTCGTCGAAGACCCTTCCGAAGAAAACCTACACAATTTTTATACAGCACTCTATCATACCATGATCGCCCCCAATCTTTATCAGGATGTGGACGGTCGGTATCGCGGGATGGATCTTGAAATCCATCAAACGACCGATTTTGAGTATTACACCGTTTTTTCATTGTGGGATACGTTTCGGGCGGCGCATCCGCTTTATACCATCATTGAGCAGGATAGAACCAGTGATTTTGTAAACACGATGTTAGCCAAATATGACGAAGGCGGCATCCTTCCTATTTGGGATTTAAGTGCTAATTATACGGGCTGCATGATAGGATACCATGGCGTTCCTGTAATTGTTGACGCCTATTTAAAAGGGATTGAAGGGTTTGATGCCAATAAAGCTTTTAAAGCCATTGAGCATAGTGCCATGCAAGATAAATTAGGGCTGAAAGGCTACAAAGAAATTGGCTTTATTCCGGTGGAAGAAGAAAGCGAGAGTGTTTCCAAAACACTGGAATATGCCTACGATGATTGGACGATTGCCCAGATGGCAAAAAAGATGGGCAAGACTGGACCGTATGAATATTTTACTAAACGAGCCCAGTTTTATAAAAACCTCTACAATCCAGAAACGGGTTTTATGCAAGGTCGTTTTAATAATACATGGTTTGGGCCTTTTGACCCCTACGAAGTTAATTTTAACTACACCGAAGCCAATGCATGGCAATATAGCCTGTTTGCACCCCAGGATATTTCAGGACTCATGTCACTCATGGGCGGCAAAGATCAACTAGAAAAACACCTTGATGCCTTGTTTTCTGCTGACGAAAAAACGTCGGGTAGAAACCAGGCGGACATTACAGGTTTAATTGGTCAATACGTGCATGGAAATGAGCCCAGCCACCATATGGCATACCTCTACAGTTTTGTAAATAAGCCCGCCAAAACACAACAGCTCGTTCGTCAAATTTTAACGACGATGTACCACAATGCGCCAGACGGTATTAGTGGCAACGAGGATTGCGGACAGATGAGCGCTTGGTATGTTTTTAGCTCTTTGGGGTTTTATCCCGTTACTCCTGGAAGCAATCAATACATTATTGGTGCTCCCTTATTTGAGAAAGCTTCCATACAGCTCGAAAACGACAACATTTTTACCGTTGCGGCTAACAGTGTTTCTGAAGAAAACAAATTTATTAAATCGGTCACCTTAAATGGAAAGCCGCTAGAACGGTCCTATCTAAATCATGAAGAAATCATGACTGGCGGAAATTTAGTTTTTGAAATGGATTCAACACCTTCCACCTGGGGAACAGCAAATGACAAAATCCCTAAAACTGAAATTACAGATCACAAGATTTTAGTCGCTCCCTTTATTTCAAAAGGAGATATTGCTTTTAAAGATTCTACTGAAATCACGCTCGATGTAACTGAAGAAGCATTAGAAATTCAATACAGCTTAAATGATGGCGCATTTCAGAAGTACAATAAACCCTTTAAAATTTCCGAAGCAACAAAGCTCAAGACCTATGCGACTTTAAACGATCAAAAAAGCAGTACGCTCACCACAGACTTTTTTAAAATAGACCCTAACATAAGCCTTACCTTAGCTACAGCATTTGCAAATGAATACAACGCAGGAGGCAATGACGCGCTTATTGATGGTATTACCGGCGCACAAGATTTTAGAACCGGTGCGTGGCAAGGATACTGGGGAAAAGACGTGGTTGCCACTATTGATCTAAGCAAAGAAAAAGAAGTGAAAACGGTACGTTCCAACTTCTTGCAAGATCAAGGGAGCTGGATTTTTTATCCCACCGAAGTGACTTTATATATAGCAGGAGAAGATAAAAAGTTCCAAAAAGTTTCAACAGAACAAATCAATGCCCAAGAACAAAATGACGCGATCACAATCAAAACCGTAAATTTTAATGTGGGCAATCCTAAAGTGCGGTATATAAAAATGGTAGCAAAAAATGCTGGAAAAGTGCCTTCCTGGCATTTAGGAGCTCCCGATGGGGACGCTTGGGTATTTGTGGATGAAATTGGCTTTGAGTAAAAGTTAAACTCACCCAGAAAAAACAAAAAAACACTAACTTAAAACTGATGTCATTTTGGAAAGAAGAAAATTTATAAAAAACACAGCGATAGGAACTGTTGGAGTTACATTTGGGACAGCAGCAATAAGTTGTAACGATATGAAAAACAAAAAAGAAAATAGCGCTGTTTCTGAAACTTCAGAAAAACCCGTAATAGCAAACCAAAAACCGTCACCAATCGCAATCTGCACTTGGCAATTTACCAAAGCAAACGAAGTTGCTGGAGCAGCATTAAAAGCAGGAAAACCTGCTCTTGATGCTGCCATTGAAGGCGTTGAAATTGAAGAAGAAAATTTAAAGAATACTACTGTGGGCAAAGGTGGGGCTCCAGACCGAGAGGGCAATGTAACCTTAGATGCGTGTGTGATGGCTCCAGACGGAGATTGTGGTGCGGTGCTCTGTGTTTCTACTATTACCAACGTAGCTGCTTTAGCTCGCAAAGTGATGGAAAAAACACCGCACGTGATTTTAGCAGGTGAAGGCGCTGAGGAATTTGGTTATTCTCAAGGTTTTAAAAAAGAAAATCTATTGACCGAAGAAAGCAAAAAAGCCTGGCAAGAATGGTTAAAAAGCCCAGAATATAAACCAATTATCAATATTGAAAATCATGACACCATCGGGATGTTAACGCTCGATAAAGATGGTGATATCGCAGGAGCGTGTACCACTTCTGGCCTTTCTTATAAGATGAAAGGACGTGTAGGTGACAGCCCTATAATTGGCAGCGGATTATTTATTGATAATGAAATTGGTGGTGCTGTAGCTACTGGCATGGGCGAAGAGGTGCTAAAAACCGTTGGGAGTTTTTTAATTGTTGAACTCATGCGTAACGGGATGTCTCCACAAAAGGCCTGCGAAGAAGCGGTACATCGTATTGTGAAAAAAAATGAGCGCCATAAAAATTTTCAGATTGCTTATATCGCCATGAATAAAATAGGTGAAACAGGTGCTTATTGCATTCATGAAGGCTTTAGTATGATGAAATATCAAGATGGCACCAATGAAAACGTTCCAGTCGATTTTTATAACAAATCCAAAATCTGAGAATGAATTCATCAAAAAACAATCGCTCTGCATTTATCATAGTTACTATACTCTTCTTTCTTTGGGGATTTATAACGGTTTTAGTAGACAGCCTCATCCCAAGATTAAAGGATGTTTTTGAACTATCTTATTTTCAGGCAGGGTTGGTGCAATTTGCATTTTTTGCTGCCTATTTTGTATTCTCTGTCCCAGCTGGATGGTTGTTATCTAAAATTGGCTACCAAAAAGGAGTGGTATTAGGGCTTGTGGTCATGGCGATAGGTTGTTTACTTTTCTATCCTGCCGCTAGTGAACGCCTATTTGGCATCTTTTTATTTGGTTATTTTACCTTGGCAGCGGGAATCACCATTTTACAGGTTGCTGCAAATCCGTATGTCGCTGTTTTAGGTTCTGAAGAGGGCGCGTCCAGTAGATTAAATCTTTCACAGGCATTTAATTCGCTAGGGACCGCAATTGCTCCATTGGTAGGAGCCGCTTATTTATTGAGTGACACCATAAAATCATCTGAAGAAATTTCAGTTTTAACGGAAGTGGAACAACAATCCTATTTTATTGGCGAAGCTAGCGCTGTACAAACTCCTTTTTTAGTTTTAGCGAGTGCTATCGGGTTCTTAGCCTTGTTATTTGTATTTATTAAACTTCCGAAGATCTTGCAAAAAAGTCCAAAAGACGGTTACGGTAGATTATTAAAAAACAACTATGTGGTCATGGGTGTCATCGGAATATTTGTTTACGTGGGTGCTGAAGTAACCATAGGGAGCTATCTGGTGAACTATTTTATGGACATGAATTTAGCAACGGTTGTTTTAGAAAATACCACCATGAATACGATTGCAAGTAAATTGATAAATAAAGATTTAGGAGAGGTTGATTCAAAGGCCATTGTGGGCGCCTTCGTGGTTTTTTACTGGAGTGGAGCAATGGTTGGCAGATTTATAGGTTCTTATTTGACAAAAATCAGTAAACCAAGCAAGGTGCTTGCTACATTTGCGCTCTTAGCGATTATTATGTTAGTTACATCCATGAACACTAACGGACTAATAGCGATGTGGTCTATTTTGGCAGTAGGGTTATTCAATTCTATTATGTTTCCTACCATTTTTACGTTGACAATAGAAGGGTTGGGAGACTTAAAACCTCAGGCTTCAGGCTTATTATGCATGGCAATTGTAGGGGGTGCCATTGTCCCACCATTATATGGTTTATTAACAGATAACCTAGGATTTAAGTTGGCACTATTTCTAGTGATTGCCTGCTACGCATATATTCTTTTCTTTAGCTATAAAAAGCAAAATATCAACAGGTTAGCAACTACGTAGTAATACGTATTTTATTCAATATTTACATTTTTTTTAGTTTTCTACCATATTTTTTTCATAACTTTGGGATACATAAGTAGGTTAATACCCTAGGGTGTTAATCAAATTTGGGGCGAAAAGTCATCACATTTGTGATGGCTTTTCAATTTTATGCCATTTTCTATATGAAATCATAGCTATTTTAATAGAGCACCTTTCTTGATTTTTATTGGAAATAAAATTTTAAGTCGGTTTTTTGGAAACAGAAAATAGTATAAAAAAAGACCGTCACGTTGACGGTCTTTTTTAGTTCTTAAGTGGATGTTTATTCTGCAAACACCTTTTCGCCATTTGCTTCCTGCGCCTTAAATTTTTGCACTAAATCTAGGGCATCAGGCACAACGTCACTACATAATATTATAAGCGAACCTTTTTTTGCAGTATTTACCGCATGGGTTATCGCTTCTTTTTCTGAAGGAATGATTGTTGTTTTTATATTTGGGTTTTGCATTTTAATACCATCATTCAGCATTTTAATAAGTTCCTCCTCTGTTTTTCCACGTAAACGCTTATCCTGACGGATGATAATTTCATCTGCCATATCCGCCGCAATACTTCCAATCATGTTATTGTCTTCAACCCGTCTGTCCCCTATTCCCGCAATAATACAAACTTTGTGGGTTGCCTCGAGGTTATTGGTAAAGCGCTGCAACGCTCTCATTCCTGCTGGATTATGGGCATAATCCAATAATATCTGGAAATTCTGAAATTGAAATAGGTTCAAGCGTCCGGGCGTTTGAGAGGCCGAAGGAATAAACGTTTCCAGTCCCGCTTTCATATCTTCAATACTTATGCCTCTTACATGCGCTGCAATGATTGCTCCAAGTACATTTTGAATCATAAAATCTGCTTTGCCGCCATAAGTTAAAGGGATGTCCTCCGCTTTCATTATCCGCATTTTCCATTCTCCTTTGCAGATAGTTACAAATCCATTTTCATATACTGCTGTGATACCTCCTTTTCTCCGAAGCGCTTTTATACGTGGATTTTCTTCGTCCATAGAGAACAAAGCTAGGTTACTGTTGATATTTCGGCGCATTTCATAAACAAGATCATCATCTGCGTTTAAAATAGCATATCCTTCTGGTAGAACTGTTTCGGGAACAACGGCCTTCACTCTCGCTAATTGATCAATAGTATGGATCCCTTTAAGCCCTAAGTGGTCTGCAGCTACATTAGTAACAACAGCAACATCACAATTTTTAAAGCCTAAGCCTGCACGCAATAATCCGCCACGGGCACATTCCAATACCGCAAAATTGACCGTAGGATCCCGAAGCACAAATTCGGCACTTGCAGGTCCGGTACAATCTCCCGTCATTAATAATCTATTCTGAATGTAAACGCCATCGCTAGTTGT